>Ga0207715_100065_pt1 | contig 106097 bp, 114 predicted proteins | sample A23M3SouthBayCA_FD_187732 | JGI IMG/M metagenome (GOLD analysis project Ga0207715, IMG submission 187732) | Aerobic enrichment media from Eden Landing Ponds, California, USA - A23 M3 (SPAdes) | ecosystem: Environmental > Aquatic > Marine > Unclassified | place: USA: Emeryville, California... | reverse complement strand
GGTGAGATCGTTCGAGCTCGAACGTGGTTCGGTCAGTTCCGTGAACTCGTCTTGAAATGCGCCGTCAGAAACATCGAACTAGCCGTCAGCCACTCACAACCGTGAAATCACCCGTCTAAACAAGGCCGTGGTACAGTACAACAATTCGACTGGCAGAACGAGTCGAAAGGCTCGCCTCCGAAGATTTCAATGGAAGCGGAGATTACATCGCAGATGGGTTTTCAGGAGTGCTTGGTCGACTTACGAGCCATCTAATGGACGCACCAAAGGGTGCTAACCGAGAGGTCGTGAGTACGGGAGAAGAGTTAGCGGCAGAGTGCGAAAGTGCTCGGCAATTTCTTAGGGGTGTTAGAGTTCGGAACGCAGCCAGTGACAATGTAGATTCGTCTGATCCCCTTGAATCGGTTAACGAGAAGGCTGAAAGCGTTCAGAGGATTGCTGAGAACGCTTCAGAAGAAGTCAGCTGGCTCTGATACAGGTAATACGGATGACTTTGATGATTATCCAATAGTTACATAAGACCAGACTGGATTTCCACTCGTAATGGAACGAGGAACGAAGATCTCCATCTTACTCACTATTCTGTTCGTAGGTGTTCCTGCGATTGGAAATTTCTATCTTCCACTACTCACGGATCTTTTCGGGTGGCTTCCATTGATCTTTATTTTTACTTGGATGGGCCGATTTGGAATACTAACATTTGGATTCACACTTGGATGGTACTTACGAGGTGAGTCGGAAACCACGGAAGCTGAACGAGTTGATACAATCGAAGGCTGTATCGAGAAAGGGGACATTGCTTGGAAAGGGACAGCGGTGCTCTCAAAGGGACGGGTTGTAGATACAGATGTGGAGTATAAGCAGATCTGTCCCGAGTGCCGAACCCCGATGAGAAAAGAATCGTATGAACTGTCGAGTGGTCGGCGGCGAAAACCAAGTTACAGCACCTCAACGACCACGAGGAGGGTTTGGGAGTGTCCGAACGGTGATTGTGGGCATACCACCAAACGAGAGGCGGGTCAGCACGACGAAGCGGAGAATCTCTTTGAGCGCCACATTGGGCGAATAGTCGAGAGTAGTGATGAATCGTACTCGCTCCAAACTCTTCTCGACCGCCTCGAAGAAGATGAAGAGCCAACACCACGCCGCATCTGGGAAGAGTATGCTGACGTCGTGGATGACGAGCAAGTCAGTACGAACTGTTTCCACTAATACAATTACAATGACGTGCACGTACCCCAAATAAAGGCATCCCCACGGTTGGTGGCACGTCGATGAGTCCGCTTACCAGCATGGGACTCATCGAATCGAACATATCCTCGGGGTTGTCGAGTGGCGGTTTTATGTGTGTGGTGCTCATCGAATGAGATGTAGACACCTGAAAACGGGCGGCTCGGGGCGGCTCGCGCACTGTCTTTAAATAGGCAGTGTAGTGGCCCATCATACGACCCTGTCACGGTCGTGACGCGGGTTCAAATCCCGCCTCGGGCGCTTCTCTGATTTCTACGGCACGGAGTTCCATCTCCGCGCTACTCACGGAATCAGAGCGCGGTCGTCCGGGATTTGAACCAGGGAAGAGCCCCGCTCTGACCGAGGTTCACGATCCCGCCTCGGGTGTCCAAAATTCGGTTGAAGTCCTCCCGTTACAAAGGAGTTGGACCCATCGCCATCTTGCGATTCGGCTAGTTGGAAGTGTGCGGTATGCTGTCGCCCAATTTGTCACCGTCGCCTTCGCTCGTCTGCGGTTGGACGTCGGCGTACCCAATGAGTGAACGACACGACCCGGGCTCTCGGTGACCGTGCAGTCCCGCCGCCGGCCTGGGGAGAGTGGGGCCCCGTCCTGCCAGCGGCTTTCGGGGACGGGCGCAGTTGCGAGACGCTGTGGTCGGTGCTGTCGTCGAGGGCGCACCTCAGTTCGGGGGAAGGCCTATACGTGACTGATTGTTACATTCGTTACGTTGCGTTAACGCTGCGGAAACACCATGCCAGTCGATTTCGAGGAATACCGGGAACACCAGAACGAATCGGGGCTCCCCTTCGACCCTGATACGCACGCCTATCGTATCCTGTCGTTCCTGGGCGAACACCCGGAAGAGGGATTCAAGCCCTCGGAGATCGCCGAAGAGACCGAAATCAAACCCGGGAGCGTTCGCGGGACGTTGAAACGACTCGAAGACCGGGGGCTCGTTCGACACGCGGAGCCGTACTGGGCGATCGGCGACGACGACCGGCTCGCTGCCCTGACAGGTGCGATGTTGAGCCTGCAAGCAGTGAGTGACCGGTACAGTGACGACGAGTTCGAAGGGTGGGACGAGACAGCGGTCGACCCGCGTGAGATGCGTGGCGAGTAACGCACCGTATCAACGCGCCGATGTCGTTGCACATCCCGCACCGTTCAAATCTGCTTCGTCGAACCGGTATTTCGTGATCCTGAGCGACGACAGCCACCCGTTCCAGGGCGAGGAATACGCAGTGGTCGCTCTCACCTCGAAGCAACGTCCGGTAGCGGTCGAGATCGAGAACAGTGACTGGCAATTCGGCGCTCCACCGGGAGATAGCTACGCGTCGCCCTGGTACGTGTTCACGATCAAGCACGCCGATATCGCAAATCCACAGGGCAGTATCACCGACCAGAAGACAGACGAGATCGCAAAAGAGGCAGCGTCCTATCTCGGAGCACTATAGCGCTGCCAACAGCACCCGGGAGTTCGTGGCACGCGAACGCCAGGACCACTATTCGCCGTCAGCTCTGCCCGCATCGACGGGATACTCGTCGAGTCCCGTCTGCATCCCGGCGTGGATGAATCGTGCGAGGATCCGGCCGATACTGGTGTCGGCGGTCCAGAGCGCGACTTCCTCGAAGGGTTCGGGCGAGCCGTCCTCGGTCGGGACCGACAGCAGGACGGTGGCGTCGTCGACCAGCAAGGTGCGACCGGTGAACCCGCCGTGGTGGGTGTCGGGGACGACCATCACGCGGACCGGGTCGTCGTCGAAGCGTTTCTCGACAGCGGCGTCGCGGGTCGCGAGCATCACGGACACGCCCGCAACGGCGCGGTCACGGAGCGCGTCGGCGAGCGCGTCGGTCAGTAACTCGTCGTCCATCCCGACCACCATCACCTGTTCGTCGGCGGCTGCGACGAGGTCGACTGCCCGCTCGCGGATCGGACGCGCGCCCCGGAGCGTCGAGACGGTCCCATCAGTATCGCTCCGGGCCTGCTCGCGCTCGACGGCGTCGAGGTTCTCGAAGGCGCGTTCGCGTTCGCGTTCGAGTCGTGCAGTCAGTTGCTCGCGGGCGGTCGCGAGACTCACCGGGCGAAACGCCTTCGGCGAGGACTCGACGACTTCGAGGAGGCCGCGACCCGCGAGGTCGTCGGCGGCGCCGTACACCTGCGAGCGTGGCACGTCCGAGACCTGACTCACCTCCTGTGCAGTGCCGGTCCCGAGGCGCTGAAGCGCGACGAACACCCGGGCCTCGTAGTTCGACAGCCCGAGTTCACGCAACGCCTCGACGGCCTCGTGTGCGCTCATCGCCCGAATCTCTCCCTCCCCGGGAGTAAGTCTGTTCCTCTCCCGGTCGCCGCGTCGCGCTCCCCGCGGATCATAGTTATTGTAGATATCTACAAACACTTAAGTTAGATCCCCCACTGGTAGGGAACGACAATGGCCACCGGACTCGCAGCGCGGTACGCGGCTCTGCTGATGCGCTACAGTCGTCCCGTACTCGTCGTACTGGTGCTGGCGACCGTCCTCGTCGGGAGCGGCGTCACGGACGTCGACTCGGGGCTGACGATCGCGAGTTTCGGGAGCGACTCGACGGAGGCGGGGAAACTCGACTACGTCCAGGAGAACTTCTCGACCGGGAGCGAGAACACGACTGCGATGCAGGTGGTGGTCCGGGGCGAGAACGTCCTCTCGAAGACGTCGTTGCTGGAGACGTTGCGCTTCCAGCGAGCGCTCTACGAGAACGCGACGGTCAACGCCACGCTCGCCGAGGAGGGCGCGACGGCTGGGCTCGCCAACCAGGTCGCTATCGCGGCGCTCCGCCAGGACACTCGACAGGGCAGTGAGGGTGCGGGCAGCGGGAGTAACCAGGCCGGCCCGCCTCCGTCACCGACGCTCGACGAGCAGATCGCCCAGCTAGAATCGATGTCCGCCGACGAGGTCGAGTCGGCGGTGGCGACGGTACTCGACCCGGAGCGTGCCGAGGCTGGACCAGTCGACCCGTACACGTTGCTGTCGACGGACTACGAGGCAGGGAGCACGACCGCGTCGGCGCGCGTGCTGTTCGTCTTCCAGCAGACCGGAGGGGACTCGCTCTCGCCGGCGGTGGTCGACGCCCAGCTCGCGACTCGCGACATCGCCGAGGAGACGGTGAGTGACGACACGTTCGTCTTCGGGTCGGGTATCGTCGACGAGGTGTCCGGGCAGGCGACCGGCGAGAGCTTCGCCGTCATCTCGCCCATCGCGCTGGCCTTTATCCTGCTCGTCCTCGTCGTGGCCTACCGCGACATCTTCGACATCGTACTGGCGCTGGTCGGCGTCGTCGTCACGCTCGTCTGGATGGGCGGGTTCATGGGCTGGGCCGGTATCGGCGTGACCCAGATCATCATCGCCGTCCCGTTCCTGCTCATCGGCCTCTCGATCGACTACGCGTTACACGTCGTGATGCGCTACCGGGAAGCGCAAGCGGAGGACCCCGACCGGGCGCCGCGCGAGGCGATGCGCGTCGGACTCGCGGGCGTCACGGTGGCGCTGGCGGCGACGACGTTCACGACGGCGGTCGGGTTCCTCTCGAACACGGTGAGTCCGATCTCCTCCATCGCGGAGTTCGGCCTCGTCAGCGCCGCGGGCATCGTCTCGGCGTTCGTCGTCTTCGCCGCGCTGTTGCCCGCCGTGAAAGTCGAACTCGAAGCCCTGCTCGAACGCGTCGGCCTCGACCGCCGCAAGCGGGCGTTCGGCACTGGCGGATTCGCGAACAGACTCGTCGGCGTCGGGACGGCGGGGGCACGACGCCTCCCGGTCGCGATCGTCGTCGTCGCGTTGCTCGTGAGTGCTGGGGGCGGCTACGCCGCGACGGAGATCGACACCTCGCTGAACCAGGTGGATTTCCTGCCACGGGACGCCCCCGACTGGATGGATTCGCTTCCGGGGCCGTTCGCGCCGGGCGAGTACACCCTCTACGAGAACGTCGTCTTCTTCAACGAGAACTTCGTCCAGTCACGCGACCAGTCGACGGCGGAGATCCTCGTCGAGGGACCGGTGACGGACGACCGGACGCTGGAGCGACTCGCGGCCGGACGGGCGGAGATCGCCGACAGCCAGACGCCGGTCACGCTCGCCAGTGGCGAACCGAGCGTCGAGAGCCCGCTCGCTCTCCTGGACGAAGTCGCGGCGACCAACGAGACGGTCGCTACTCTCGTCGAGCGCAACGACGCCGACGGGAACGGCGTGCCCGACGAGAACCTCTCGACCGTCTACGACGCGGTGTACGACGCCGCGCCCGACCGTGCGGCCGGCGTGTTCTATCGGCAGGACGGAACGTACAGCGCACTCAGAGTGAGCGTGGCGATCACGGGCGGGTCGGACACGGGTGTCGTCACCGAGGAGATGCGCACCGTCGCGACGACCATCGAGGGTGACACCGACCTCCGCGTGACGGCCACCGGGCAGCCGGTCGTCACCGAGATCGTCCAGACGGGGCTGTTGCGGACGCTCGTCGAGACGTTCCTCATCACGCTGGGTGTCATCCTGGCCTTCCTCACGGCCATCTTCTACCGGCGGTACGGGACGCTCTCGCTGGGCGCGGTGACGATGGTCCCGGTCGTGTTCGGGCTGTCGTGGATCCTCGGGACGATGTACCTGCTGGAGATCCCGTTCAACAGCGAGACGGCGATCATCGCGAGTATCGCCATCGGCATCGGCGTCGACTACGCCATCCACGTCAGCGAGCGCTTCGTCGAGGAGCGCCAGCGGACTGGCGACGCGCTCGCGGCACTCGACGCCACCGTGGCGGGAACCGGCGGCGCTCTGCTCGCCAGCGCGGTCACGACCGCCGGCGGGTTCGGGGTCCTGATCTTTGCGCTGGTCCCGTCGCTCCAGCGGTTCGGCCTCGTCACCAGTACTGCGATCGTCTACGCCTTCCTCGCGAGCGTCGTCGTCCTCCCGAGTCTCCTGGTCCTCTGGGACCGCCACCTCGGTGGCGACCTGTCAGGTCGTGAGACAACCGTCGACGCGGAACTTGACCCCGACCCGGCGACGACCGAGTGAATACAGGGGGTGCCGTTCCCGCTCGCGGTCCCCGTACTCGGCTGTCGATTGGCTTCGATTCCGAACGAGTGCGCCGCTGAGAGCGGATCCCCCGTACACACCGATCACAGACGGTCGAAGCGGCTTCACGAAGGGTCTCTCTGGTTGTCAGACGGGCGGGGCGCTGGCGTCGGTGCCAGGCGCCTGTTCGGGCGTCGTCCGGCGGACCCGGCGGCGGTGCTCGGTCAGTGCGAGCGCGAGTGCGCTGAGTCCGAGCAGACCGACGAGCAACTCGGGGGCCCAGCCAACGAACGGGATCCGGACCGCGATCCCCACGACGACAAAGCCGACCAGAAGCGCGACCCAGCGGCTCTCGACCGCGGTGTAGGACGTCAGCCACGTCCCGACCGCGATGCGACCGTAGACGGCGCCGACCCACGCGAAGATGCCGAACAGCATCGCCCCGAGGACGGTCAGCGGAATGCCGACGATCGTGATCGCGGTCAACACGAGCAGTACGGGGACGGCGACGAGCAACCCGAGGCCGACGGCGCCGGCGCGAGCGGGGCCCTCGACGGCGGTGTCGGCGACCCGGCGCGAGAACCCCGGGAAGACGAGCAGCAGGACCGCGCCGAGCGCGAGGTTCACGAGGAAGCCGTAGATGCCCAGCATCCAGTCGGCGAAGCCGGGGACGATCGGCTCGAAGACCGGGCCGCTCAGCGACTGGTCGCGCTCGACGGTGCCCGCCACGACGCCGCGCGGGCCCTGGAGTTGCCCGTCGTAAGTGAGATCGCCGGCGATACTGGCGGTCGAACCGAGCACGATCCGCTCGGCACCGACGGTGACGTCGCTCGCGACCGTGCCGTCGATCCGGACGGTGCCGGCGCCGGCGTCGAGGGCGCCGCCGACGGTGCCGGTCTCGGCGATAGTGACGTCGCCGGCCGCGCCACTCACGTCGCCGTCGACGGTGCCGGCGATGCGGATGCTGCCGGCGGCGCCGGCGACGTTGCCGGTCACGCGACCGGTCTCCGTGACGGTGACGTCGCCCGCGAACGCGGAGAGGTCGCCGTCGACCGTCCCGCGGACCACGACCGAGCCCGCGAACGTCTCGAGGCCGTCGACTGTCTCGCCCTCGGCGACGACCACGGACCCGCCGGCGCGCGCCTCCGCGGCCGCCAGTCCCGGGACCGTCGCGAGGAGTACACTCAGGGTCACGAGAAGCACGAGGCTCCGCGAGAGAGATCGGGTTCTCATGGTCGAGCGTACGTGTTATACAGAGATAACGTCGCGCGCTGGTTCTCACGCGACGGGAATCACGACGCGGAAAACTGGCAGGTGGCGCTTCTAGCTCAGGTCGGCCCGGCGGAATCCGAGGTAACCGACGACCAGCGGGAGGACGGTCCAGGCCAGCAGGATAGCCAGGAAGACGCCGGGGTGGAGATACACGGGGGCTGGCCCGCCGATCCGCGCCTCGACGGCGACCTCACTCCCGAGCAACAGCGCCTGTGCGAGGGCGTTGTACGCGCCCGTCGGGCTCAGTCCCTGGAGGAGCAGGAGCCACGCCGGGACGACCTGCCCGGGCATCTCGCCGGTCACCAGCAGGTGGACGCCGTTCGGGACCAGGTCCCAGAGGAGCGTCAGCCCCAGGTACGCCGAGACGGCGAGGGTCATCGCCCGGGCGCGGGTCGCCGTGAGCGCCGAGATGCCGACGGCGATCCCGACGAACGCGACCCCCAGGAAGGCAGTCAGCGCCGTCGTCCCCACGAACGCCGTCAGCGGGAGCGTGCCGTAGACTGCGAGTGTGACGACCCCCGAGACCGCGAAGCCGAGTCCGAGTCCGACGGCGACCACGCCGCTCCGGCCGAAGAACTTGCCCACCAGCACCTCCCCCCGGGACGGCGGCAGTCCCAGGAGCACCTTCAGACTCCCCGACTCACGCTCGCCGGCGATGGCGAGATACGCCGCGATCAGCGCCATGATCGGTACGAGCAACCCGGCGAACTGCGAGGCACCGCCGATCGCCGTCTCGGCACCGCCCTCCAGTTCGGGCACCAGTAGCGAGAGCGCCGCCGACAGCGAGGTCATCACCGCGATGATGGCGACGATCGCCCAGAGCATCCGCGATCCGAGCGCGTCGGCGAACTCCTTGCGCGCGATGGTCGGCCAGGTCATCGTGCCACCTCTCCGGACTCGGACCCCTGTGGCGAATCGCCGGACTCGGACCCCTGTGGAGCGTCGTCGGATTCGACTCCCGGCGGCGCGTTCCCGGTGTAGGCGGTAAAGAGGTCCTCCAGCGACGACTCGTCGATCGAGATGTCGAGGACCGCCGCACCGTCCTCGCGGATCCGGTCGACGACGGCGACTTTCGCCTCGGGGTCCTGGACGATCACAGTGACCGTTCGCCCGTCGGTCGTCACGGTCGTGACGCCAGGGATCTCGCCGAGCGAGAGTGTCTCCGGAACGTCGTCGACCGTCAGCGTCACCGTCGCGCCGGTTCCGAGGGTGTCCCGGAGACCGTCGATGGTGTCGACGGCGACGAGTCGCCCCTCGTTCAGTATCGCGACCCGGTCACAGACGGCCTCGACCTGGCTGAGGATGTGCGACGAGAAGAAGACCGTCTTGCCACGGTCGGCCTGGTCTCGGACGATCTCCCGGACCAGCCGGACGCCGTTGGGGTCCAGCCCCGAGGAAGGCTCGTCGAGGATGAGCAGGTCGGGTTCGCCCACGAGCGCGAGCGCGAGCGCCAGCCGCTGGGTCATCCCCTTCGAGTAGCCCCCGACCGCCCGGTCGGCCGCCGCGGCGTCGAGACCGACGCGGGCGAGCAACTCCCCGGGGTCGTCGTCGGCACCTTTCAGGTCGATGGCGTAGGTCAGGTGTTTGCGCCCGGAGAGGCGGTCGTAGAGGCCGTAGCCGTCGGGGAGGATGCCGACGCGCTCGTGGATCTCGCGGGTGTCGGCCTGCGCGTCGAAGCCCAGTACCGTCGCGCTCCCGGCCGTGGGACGGACGTAGTCCATGACGACGTCGATGGTCGTGGACTTGCCGGCACCGTTGGGGCCGAGGAAGCCGAACACTTCACCCACCCGAACTTCGAGGTCGAGGTCGTCGACCGCGAGGACGTCTGCCCCGTAGCGCTTCGTCAGCCCGCTCGTCCGGATCGCGGGAGTGTCGCCGCCTCGGTCGGCGGACCCACCGGCGGGGGCTGTACCTGTGTCGTTCATACGTCACCTTCGCGTCACCGACCCAAAACGGCGCGCGGTGTCTCTCACGCGGTGAGAACCGGGGGACGGCGGCGCACGCGACTCGGGAGATCGTCGGACTGGGGCGCGACGCGTGGCCACCGGCCGGTTCTCAGCGGGCAGGAAACAGAGCGACGGATTTATTCAGGTAGTGCCTACCGGGTACGTATGAGAACCGTACGGTGGGACGACCATGTGTGACAGCGCCGAGTTCGAGTTCGGCTGTCCCGCCTGCGGCGAGACGCTCACGGTGAACGGGTCGATGAAGGCCGCACTCGTCGAGAACGGCTGTGTGGTCTGCGGGACCGACGTCACGCCGGAGGCCTTCTCCCCCGAGTGACGGACTCGACCGGGCGGATACCGTCGCCGGCCGAACCTATATACCGGCCACCGGTCGTATCGGAAGCCACCGCATGACTCTGGCCGAGCAGACCGAGCTCTCCGAGGAGAGGGTAGACGAGGTCCTCGGCGCTCACCAGACCGGCGTCCTGGCGCTGGCGCGGGACGACGACCCTTACGCGATCCCCGTTTCGTACGGGTACGACGCGACCGAGCGACGCGTGTATCTGCGGCTGGTCTCGACGCCCGACAGCGAGAAGCGACGCTTCCTCTCCTCGTCCCCGAAGGCGCGGTTCGTGGTGTACGGCGAGCGCGACGGGACCTACCGGAGCGTCGTCGTCGAGGGGTGTCTGGAGACCGTCCCCCGCGAGGAGTTGACCGTCGAACGCATCGAACAGTACGGCGCGGCCGAGCGCCCGCTGTTCGAGATGTGGGGCGAGACGCGACACGACCTCGACGTCGAACTCTACGAACTGGACCCCGACACGCTGAGTGGGCGGCGCGTCGAACGCGACTCAGGGGGATGAACCCGGACGGCCGGGACTGCAGCGGGACGAACCCGGAGCCGGGGCTCGGAGCGAGCGAGCGCAAAGCGGCCTCACTCCGGGAGATAGAAGTCCGACTTCGGTCGACGGTGGGGGGAGGCGTCCCGGAGTTTGGCGATCTTGGCCGGGGCCCGCTGGCGGACGACGACCACGTCGTAGGAATCGTCGGACGCGACCCGTTCGCCGACGCTGCTCACCGACCGGACGAGGTGACCGGCGTTCTCACTCCCGATGAACACCATCGAGGCGTTCTCTCGGCGAGCAACGCGGCGCAGTTCCTTCGAGATCGTCCCCGAGGGAGCGTACCTGTCGACGACCACGTGTCGGAAGTCCGCGGACGGACACAGGTCCGTCACCTGCGTGTGGAGCGACGAGACGACCGCCGTCCTGTCGAACGCCTCGTCCGGTTCGATCCAGCCGCGGTCTCTCGCGTAGTCGGCGTTGTCTTTCGGGACGACGCTCACCGCCAGCACGTCTTCGTCGAAGACGGTCCCGAACTCGGTCGCGCGCACGAGCGCCGCCTCGGCGAGGTCCGACCCGTCGAACGGAACGAGCAGTGTCATACTCGGATTTCGCCCGACACGGCGATAAACACGGCCGACCGCTCCCAGCGAGCGGGAATCGTCCCCCCTAGCGGGCAATCGACTGCAGCCACCCGCTGGACGGCACCACACAGAAACTGAAGTAGGTGGCAGCGAAATTTGTAGGTGTCCGATGTCCCCAGGGATCCGCGCCACCGTCGAGTTCGACACGCCGGGCGTGTGCCCGATCGCGACGCTCTCGGCGGCGACGGGCAGTGCGGTCCGGTCGGTGTCCAGGAGCGTCGCCACGCCGGACTCCCCGGGGAGCGTCACCGAGTTCCGCATCGACGCCGACGAACCGGTCGACGACGGTCGCTTCACACGGGTCGTCTCCGACGGCGACAGCGACGTCTACCGGTTCGAACACGACGGCGACGAGGGGTGTCCCTGTGCGGTGCTCGGGCGCATGGGCTGTCCGGTCGCGCGGTTCGTCGCCGACCGCGGCACGCTGACGCTGACCTTTCACGCCGCCGACTTCGACCGCCTGCAGGAACTCGTGGGAGCGCTCCGCGAGGCGTTCCCGGGGATCGACATCAAACGCCTCGTCAGAGACCCCGACGGGTCCGCCCCCGAGACGGTCGTCGTCGACCGCGGCCGGCTCACGGACCGCCAGCTCGAAGTGCTCCGGGCCGCCCACGAGCTCGGCTACTTCGAGCGCCCGAAACGCGCTAACGCGACGGACGTCGCCGACGAACTCGGTATCAACCGGTCGACGTTCGCCGAGCACCTCGCGACCGCACAGCGCAAGCTCCTCGGGGACGTTCTCGGGTGAGCCTCCGTGCAGTGAGTATCTCCGCGTGCGGTGACCGTCTCCCGCGACCCGCCCGACAGGCGAACACCTTCGCGACGGGGTATAAACTACCCCGAGTATGCGGGGTATCACTACCTGACGGTTGCGCGAGTCGGTACAGATAGGTGACCCACCGATGGCTTCTATTATCACGACGACCCCGGAACGCGAGACGCGCGGCGCGGAGACGCTCACTGATGCGGAGACGGTGCAGTCGTTCATGGACGTTCTCACCGATGCGGACTGCCGTGCGATGGTCGCGGCGACCACCGACGAGGCGCTGACGGCGCGGGAACTCTCCGAGGCGGCCGAACTGCCGCTCTCGACCACGTACCGCAAGCTCGACCGGTTGACCGAGACGGGGTTGCTCACCGAACGGACCCGACTCGCCGCCGGCGGGTCACACCCCAGCGAGTACCGCCGGAGCGTCGACGACGTCGTCGTGTCGGTCGGTGCCGAGGACGGTGCGACGCTCACTGTCACCAGGGACTCGTGGGTCGAGGAACCCGAACCCCTCCTAGTGGGCCAGCGATGAGCGACGACGACCACGACGACCACGACTTCGGCGCGCTGTTCGAGCGGGTCACCGGCGAGTCGACGGTCACCGAACGACAGCACGACGGTCCCTCCCACCGGGTTTTCGACGCCGACCGGTGAGCACGAACCGCTCTCGGGTCAGCCGACGAAGAAACCCGGGACGTAGAGCAGGAGACACACCACCGCTGCCCGGCGGTCGATGCCGCGGCGCCAGTACATGAGTGTGAGGACGACCAGCGAGACGGCGAGCATGTACTGTGCCGAGGCCTGCACCGCCCCCGGGTCGGTCAGGGTGACCTCGAACAGGAGCGGTCCGATGCCCAGCGAGAAGACCGGATCGGTGATGTTGCTGCCGAGGAGCGCACCGACGGAGATGCCCTCCTCGCCGCCGCGAGCGGCGATACCGGCGACGACTATCTCGGGGGCGGTCGTCCCGAGCCCGGTGAGCAGGCCGAGGACGTACTCGGGGATCCCGGCGGTCCGCGCGAGCTCGACGCCGCTGGTCACCATGACGTGACCGCCGACGACGACCATCCCGAGCCCGAGGACGATCCAGGGGAGCGTCCGCCCGGGCGGTTCGCGCTCCTGGACCTCCTCGGTTATCTCCTCGCCACCCTCGTTCGTGTAGAGCGTGTAGACGAAGAAGACGTACGAGAGCATCATCAGAAAGCCCTCCGAGCGGATGAGCTGGCCGTCCTCGACGACCAGCAGCATGATGACCATCGCGAGCACCATCGCGCCGCCGTACACCATGACGTTGCGCCGTTCGGCGACGATGGGTGCGACCAGGGCGACGATCCCGACGGCGAGGGTGATCTGTGCGATCTCGGAGCCGACGATGTTGCCCACGAGGAGGTCGCCGGCGCCGTAGCGGGCGGCGTACACCGAGGTGGTCATCTCCGGTATCGAGGTGCCCACGGAGATGACCGTGACTCCGACGAACAGTTTGGAGACGCCGTAGTAGAGCGCGAGGTCGCCCGCCGACGACACGGCCCGCTGTGCGCCGGCGACCAGCACCGCGAGTCCGACCGCGAACAGGACGAGTTCGGTCAGCACGCGGGGCTCCTCCTGGCACCCGCCACTGCGTGCAACGGTGTCCGGGCAGACTCGGGGATCATCGGAGCGATGGTAGTCGGATCCTCGCTGGCCTCACAGGTGAAAGTTCGCTCCGGTCGCGCCGCCGGTGGCCGCGACACTGGCGTCAGGCCGCCGGCGACTCCTCGGCCTCGTCAGTCTCGTCGGCACCCAGCAGGTACCCGCCGAACGCGAGCAGGAAGACCATCACCGGATAGACGATCATGCGCTCGGCGCCGCCGTGGCCGATGGGGCCGAACACCGCGGGGTTCCCGGCGTCACCGACGACCATGATGGCGACGAAGACGAGTCCGACGACGCCCGCGAGGAGCGCCAGCCCCCGCATCACGCCCGACAGCCGGGTCGCGACCGCGAGCGCCTCGGCGTTCATGAACACGAACGCGAACAGCGCGAAGAGGCTGTGCAGGTCGCCGGAATCGAGCGGGAATATCCCGGCACCGGCGGCGCCGATCCCGGCGAGGACGAACAGCGCCAGTATCCAGCGCTCTCCGTGGGTACGGTAGAGGTAGTACCCCCCGGCGAGATTGAGCAGTCCGGCCAGGACGAGCGCGGCGTTGAACAGGAGCTGTGACTCGGCGAAGACGCCCAGGTCGCTGATCGCGCCGCCGTGGAAGTCGTAGCCCGGTACCATCGCGGCGGCGAGCATCACGGTAGTGAGGAAGCCACCGCCGAGCGCGACGAAGAACACGCCCGCACGCCGGCGGTCGCGGGCCGTCGTCTCTCGCACTGTCGTCGCCATCTGGGGCTGTACGTTCGTCTCAGTCACGTGTGTTCACCACCTTCTAGTTGGTCGTCCGAGGTGATGAACCGAGCAGGTGGTTCTCGTCGGACGGGAACGACCCGGTGTGGTCTCGTCGGGGCAGTCGATGCGCCCTCGCCAGGCTACCGGGTGGCCGACCCCGGCGGCTGCCGGTCCACGGGGCTCCGGCGGAAGGCGAGATACCCCCCGACGACCGCCGCGAGGAGGCCGGCGGGGAAGCCGACGAGGAACATCGCGGTGACGAGCCCGACCGCCTGCGTCGAGACGACCACCATGGCGAGACCCCCGCCGAGGACGAACCCGCCGGTCGCGCCGACGAGCGTCCGGAGACGGCGGCGAGTCTGTATCGACGCCCGTCCCGTCTCGCGGCGCTCGCTCCAGTATGTCAGCCCGAGGTACGTGAACGGGATCGCCACGGCCCCCGCGACGAGCCCTGCGGGCAGTCCCAGTATCGCCGAGGGCCAGACGTACGACGCGAGCGCCTCCGTGACGCCGACCCCGACGACGAGGAACGCGAGGGCTCCCGCGAGCAAACTCACGAGCGACTTGCCAATGGTGTTCATATCCGTACTACGCCTCCCGAGGAGATAACCGCAGACGGTGGTTCCCGACTGCCGGGAACGCCACGAAGCGTCTCGCCCGCGTCCGCCCGTGTTTCCCCAGCGCCGACTCGTCTCGCCCCAGCGCCGACTCGTCCGCCCGCCGCGCGGCTGGCCGCCTCAGTCGGCAGGGAGCGCGCGAATCCCGTCGACGACCAGCCTGTCGAGCGAGTGGGTCGCGACGCTGTAAGCGACGAAGAACGTGACCAGCACGAGGAGTCCCGCGAGGTCGAACGACGCGACGTCGACGGCCCCGACGACCGGGATCAGCCCCAGCAGGGCGTCGACCGCCGGCTCGAAGGTCAGTGCCGCGACGGCACCGCCGCCGACGACTCCCAGGAGGTAGCCGACCGTGCGCACCGAGGACGGCGTCACCCGGGACCACACGCGGAGCTCGTAGTCGTCGTAGGAGACGGCCCCGAGCGCCGCGAGCTGGCGCCGGACCTGGTTGAGGCCGCTCACGGCGAGGACGAACCACAGCGCCGCGGCCAGTCCGAACCCGACGAACGACGGCGACAGGTCCAGCACGGTCTCGCTGAACACCTCGACGACCGCGGGGGTCGTACGGTCGACGAGGACGTAAAACAGCGCGTAGCCCAGCACCGCCTCGACCGGTCCGTAGGCCGGGAACTCCTCGGCGATACCGCCCCCTCGCCGGTCCCGACTCGTGACGTGGGTACCCATACGTCTACCGACGTCACCCGAGGACTTCAATTCGAGCGACACTTCCCGTCCGGTGAGAATCACCGGCGCCCGGACCGTCCACGGCGAACCGACCTCAACGGACGACGGTGACGGTCATGGGCGCGCGACGGACCACCTTCTCGGCGACGCTCCCGAGCAATACGCGCGAGACGCCCTCGCGGCCGTGACTGCCGACGACGATCGTGTCGATGTCGTTTTCCTCGGCGAACTCGACGATCTCCCGGGCGGGCTGACCGACGGCCGTCTCGACCCGAAACTCGACGCCGGACTCGTCGATCAGCGCTTCGACCGTCTCGGAGAGGTCCGCCGCGGCCTCGTCGCGTTCCTCCTTGATCCACTCCTGGACCATGTCGACGCCGGCGGCCAGCGACCCGGTGGAAGCCTCGACGACGCGCAGGAGGACGATCTCCTCGTCGGGATACTTCGTGAGCGTGTGTTCGATCGCGTTCTGTGCCGGACGTGAGCCGTCGTACGCGACGAGAACTGTCATATCCGAAGGTGGGACCCCGACGGGGATAAAGTGTCGACCTCGGGCACCCGGGAGACAGTTCAGACCGCCGTGCCTGGCCGAACCTTGTTCCGACTGGGGGTCGGACACCCACGTATGGTCCTCGACCTGCGGGAGGTCGCGGCGAGCACACTCTTCGCGCTCGTGGCGATGGGAGCGCTGTGGCCCCCCGGCGCCGTCTACTGGGAGCGGGTCGCCGCCGTCGTCGGGGACGGGCCGACACTCGCCCTCGTCGGCCTGCTCGCGGTGGGGCTCGGTGTGGCGTTCGCCCGACTGAGCAGTGCGTCCACGGGGTCGTTCGCCGCCGGGGTCGCCCTCGCGTACGCGGTCGGGATGGTCGCGGTCGAACTCCGCCTCGATCCGGACAGTCCGGCCCACCTGGTGTGGTACGCCGCCCTCGCGGCCGCCCTCCTCGTCGGAACGGCCCTCTGGGGCGCGTACGCCGGGCGGGTCGACCGGCCCCGTCCGTCCACCGGCGAGTGATGGCGGTCGACCCGCTCCGGGCGAGTCAGTCACAGCGACATCAGGTCGCCGGTGTCGACGCCGTCGGGCGCGCGCTCGCCCTGCCCCCAGTCGTACTCGTCGCGCAGTATCGCACAGAGCGTCGCCCGCGGGTTCGCCGACGTCTCGACGGCGTCCCGCGTCCGGTCGAGGTACTTCCTGACCGTCCGCCGCGAGACGCCCGCCGCCTCCGCGACCGCTTCCTGGCTGTAGCCCTGTGCCGCGTAGAACGCGATGTCCGCGCGCGTCGCCGAATCTATCTCCGCAGGCATACGGTTGTTTTCGCATTTCGTGCAGATAAGAGTATCTGATCGTCGATTTTGAGGTCGTTTCGGACCGTTTTTCGGCCCCTGTTTTCGATATGTGTGCAGACACGCGGCAGTTATTTACCGTTCGACGGCGACGGCGGTGGCCATGGGAGACCGGCAGATCCCCGACAGGTTCGAGGCACAGCGCGAGGCGTTCGACTCGCTGGACCGGGTGTGGGTCGACGGGGAGTTCCTCGACTGGGACGACGCGACAGTCCACGTGCTGACCCACGCGATCCACTACGGGACGAGCGTCTTCGAGGGCGTGCGCTGTTACGACACCGACGAGGGCCCCGCGATCTTCCGCTGGGACGCCCACCTCGACCGCTTTTTCGAGTCCGCGGCGGTCTACGACATGGACATCGGCCACGACCGCGCCGAGTTGACTGGCGCGACGAAGCGACTCGTCCGCGAGCAGGGTCTGGACTCCTGTTACGTCCGGCCCGTCGCCTTCTTCGGGTACGACCGCCTCGGTATCAACCCGACCGCGCCGACGCGCGTGCCGACCCGCGTGGCCATCGCCTGCTGGCCCTGGGGGGCGTATCTCGGCGACGACGCGCTCGAATCGGGCATCGACGTCGGGGTCTCGTCGTGGCGCAAGTACCGCTCGGACGCCATCCCCGCGACGGCCAAAACCGGCGGCGCCTACGTCAACAACGTCCTCGCGACCCAGGAGGCAACCCGTGCGGGCTACGACGAGGCCGTCGTCCTGAACGCCGAGGGCGAGGTCGCCGAGGGCCCCGGCGAGAACCTCTTTCTGGTGCGCGACGGCGAGATCTACACGCCCGACATCGCCGCGGACGCCCTCGACGGCGTCACCCGCCGTAGCGTGATTCGACTCGCTCGCGACGCGGGGTACACCGTCCACGACGACGCGACGGTCCCTCGCGGGGAACTCTACACCGCCGACGAACTCTTCTTTACCGGGACAGCGGCGGAGGTCACGCCCATCGTGACCGTCGACGGCGTCGAAGTCGGTACCGGGTCGAAGGGGCCGGTGACAGACGCCATCCAGAGCCGTTTTTTCGAGGTGCTAGAGGAGCGTCCCGCCGAATACGGGGCGTGGTTCACCGACGTGTAGTACTCGACCGACCGTGCGTCGGAGCGCTGTTCAGAAGAAGTCCCGGAGGGCGACCGTTTCGGGTGGAAACAGCGCCGCGAGCTCGTCGACAGTCGCCCCGGTAGCGACCGACAGCTCACCGACCCGTCGCAGGTCGGCGACGTCGCGGTAGCCGACGACGAGTTGCGAGAGCGTCCCGACATCGACCGAGACGTCCGCGTCCCCGGCTTCCAGCGCGTCGCTACGCCTGCACCTCGCCTCTCCGTCCGCGACGTCGAGGGCGAACACGTCGTCGTTCCAGGGCGCGGCGTCGTCGGTAACGGCGAGCGTCAACTCGGCCGTCGAGCCGTCGGGGTACGGGGTCGTTTCCAGTGCGTGGGCGACGTCGACGACGCGGACCATCGGGCCGGCGTGGACCCCGCAGACGACGTCCCCGGGCGCCGGGATCCGGTCGAGCAGCGCGTCGTCGGGGGCGGACAGGTCCACCCGGTCGGCCTGGGAGTCGTGGTCGGCGAGAAAGCCCAGCAACCCGCGGAACGCGTCGTCGTCGGCGGCTGCGAGCTCCGCCACGTCGATCCGGTGGTCGCCCATCCCACCACCCGTCGACTCGAAGGTGTAGACGACGTACCCCCGGACCTCGCCGTCACGTTCCCAGGCGTAGACGTAGGGTTCCTCGTCGAGGACGCGCTCGCGCCACCATCGCTCGTCGCGGCGGATCCCGAGCGTCTCGTCGGCGACGTGGGCCTCGTAGGCCTCGTTCAGGGCCGCCCAGTCGTCGACACTCGCGCGGCGAGCACTGCCGGTCGCAGTCCCCCGAGCGAACGAGAGCTGTTCGAGGGGGATCTGGTACTCGAAAGCCGTGTTCGCCGTCGCCCAGCCGAACTGCTCGTAGTACGACCGCGAGAACGGCCAGAGCGCCGCCAGCGGAAACTCGTCGCGCCAGCGGTCGAGGCTCTCGTCGACCATCCGCCGGACGTGGCCCTTTCGGCGGTGTTCCGGTGGGGTGGCGACGGCGGCCAGCCCCGCCAGCGGAACCCACTCACCGCGCAGGCGCGTCTCGAAGTCGTAGTGGACGCAGATACTCCGGAGGTCGTCGCCGGCGAACAGCCCGAAACCGTCACCGATCCGGTCGAGTTCGTCCTCGTGGTCCTGCGGACCTTCGGTCGGCTCGAAAGCGTAGTCGACGAACTCCCGGAAGGTGTCGTGGTGGTCGGGTTCCACCGGGCGGAAATCGAGTTCGGGGTCGGCCATAGTCGCTCTGGGTGCGGGCCCCACATTATGCCTTCCCCAGCCGTGCGGTGGCGTGACACAACTGGGCCGGGTGACCGCGGACCCCTTCGACCCGACTCAGAACACGAAGACGGCCAGCGCCAGCCCGATACTCGGGACCGCCACGAGCAAGTAGACGGGCAGGCTCCACGAGAGGACCTTCCGGCCGTCGAGCGGGCCGAACGGTATCATGTTGAACCCGGCGAGCAGGAGGTTGATAGCCAGTCCCTGGCTCCCGATCACTTCGAGGATCCCGGGACCACCCATCGCGAGCGCGAGGAACAGCGCCGCCAGCCCGAGGTTCGTGACGGGCCCGGCCACCGAGATGAGGCCGTTCTCGCGGTCGGTGATGCGGCCACGGTGGACGACCGCACCGGGAGCGGCGAAGAGGAATCCGGCGAATCCGGCCATGATCGCGAGAAAGAGCATCCCGTAGTCGGCGCGGAACGCCGCGACCTGGCCGAAGCGGACGGCGACGACCTTGTGGGCGAGTTCGTGCAGGAGGAAACCGACGCCCACAGTCAGGAGCGCGACACCGAAGACGGCGCCGACGCCCGCGACGTCCACGCTCCCGGCGAGCAGGTCCTGTACGAGTGCCGGGTCGAGAAACAGCGTGAACGCGACGCCGAGCGCCAGCCACGCCGCCAGCAGGTCCCGTATCTCGCGCCCGCTGAAGCTGATTCCGCCGCCGCTACTGGCTCCACCTGCACCGCCGCCGCGACCACCGCGACCACTCACTCCACCGCGACCGCCACCGGAGCGACTCACGTGACCGCCCCCCAGACGATCTCCCAGCCGTTCTGGGCCCCGTCGACGAGCAGCCCGCCGATGGCGGCGACGCCGCCGATGTCCGCCGAGAGCCACGGCAGGACCGCCGGGAAGACGACCAGACTCGCGATCATGCTCCCGATATTCGTCAGCGCGACGACGAGGATGAGTCGGAAGAGCGGGACCTCGCGGAGTCGGGCGACGATCTCGGACATGGGTGCGGATTCGTCGCCCAGGATCGTGTTGAGTTCGTCGATGTCGGCGACGCTCACGGCGCGATAGCGCAACTCGACGTAGCCGGCGAACCAGCCCGGCGCGAGGAGCGGATTGATGCTGGTCAGCCAGGCGACCCCTCCGCCGACCGCGGCGCTCAGCCAGCGGGCACCTCCCAGTCGGGCCAGTCCACCCGCGAGCACCGCGTTGACGACGAACCACGCCGCGAACAGTTCGATCAGGTAGGCCTCCTGGGCGCCGCCCAGCGCCAGCAGGACGAAGAAGGCGACGAACCCCAGCGTGATGGCGTAGCCGATAGCCTTGTACAGCACCTTCCCGAGGCCGCTCTTCTCGGCGGTGCCGACGAGCGACTCCATCGGCGGGAGCGTCTCCGGTTCGTCGAGGTAGGCCTCGATCCCCTCGCGGTGGCCGGCACCGACGACGGCGACGACGCGATAACCCGCCTGCCGGAGCGCCACGAGCCGGTGGGCGATGAACGCGTCGCGCTCGTCGATGAGCGCCTCGGCCCCGCCCGGCGAGAACCGGCGGAACTCCTCCATCATCGCCGTCACGACGTCGGCGTCGGTCATCGCCTCGATGTCGAACTCGTCGACGTCTTCGTCCGCTTCGGGGATCGAGCGCTCGACGGCGAACCCGAGGACCGCACCGACCGACCCCAGGGCGAGCGCGCCGGCGGCCATCCCGGTCCCCGACTGGAGGGCGAACCCACCCAGCGAGACGAACCGGTCGGGAGAGAGCGCGAGCGGGCCGAAGGAGAATCCCCCACCCAGCGCCAGCCCGAGGCCGGCGATCACTCCGAGAACGACGCTGTCGGCGGCCCGCGCAAGCGGCGTGTTGGGCAGGGGCGTCGCGTCGAGGACGTTTCTGAGCGTGGGGTCGAGCAGCGCCCAGAGGACGAGCCCACCGATGGCACCGCCGACGAGTCCGCCGACAGCACCGACGATATCGGGACCCAGCATCGCGAGGAAGTCGGCACTGGCGATACCCAGCGACCCGGCGGCGACGCTCGCGGCGGCAAAACCCAGAAAGAGGCCGAACGTCGCGCCGATAGTCAATCCGACTATCGAGGGGGGACCCACCGCCAGGGAGAGTTGCGAGACGAGTTTGAGTCGTTCGAGGAAGGTGAGGCGCGTCCAGAAGCGCTGGATGGTCGTCTGGATGTCCCGGTCGACCAGCGCGATGCCGAGGCCGAGTTCCTTCGCGGTGTCGACGGCGGCCATCATGTCCGCGCCGGGGTCGATGTCGAACCGGTCACCGAGCCGGGTCTGGACGTAGGAGAGCATCCAGTAGGCGAGAAACTGGAAGACCGTGTTTCCGCCGAGCAGGTCGCTCGGTTCGAGGTCGTCGGGCGTCTCGCCCTGCATCTGGCGGTAGCGCCCCTCGTCGAGTTCGACCGCGACGACGTCGGGGCGTTCCTCCTCGATGGTCCGCTCGACCCGTTCGACGCTCTCGTGGGAGACGTGGGCGGTTCCGACGACGGTGATCTCGCCGTCGCCCTCCCCACGTGAGGGAGGCATCGGCAACCCCTCGGCGGCGTCTTCGAGGTCCTCGCCCACCACGCGGTCGGTCATTCACCTGCTCTTGCGGGCCGTCCGGTTTACCGTTGTCGGGACGGCCGCGTCGCTACGAGAGGACGGGACGACACCGGAAAACGGGCGACCGAGAGGCAGTGAGCGCGGCGAGGTGAGCGCGACGAATGAGCGGACAGCGGTGGGGCGTCGGGCGGTCCAGGCGCCGAACGGTGGGGCGTCGGGCGGTCCAGGCGTCGAACGGTGGGGCGTCGGGCGGTCCGAGTGCCGTCTCGGGTCGAGTCGGACGGGTCAGTCGCTCTGGATGCGCGGCGCGAGCAGGTAGGTGACCGATCCCTCGCCCTCGGCGATGTCGAAGTGCATCTTGATGGGGAACTCCTCGCCGAGTTCCATCGTGACCTCGGCGTCCTTGGGGATGGCCTTGCTCATGTCCTGGAGGTAGTCGAGCGAGAACAGCGAGTGGGCGTCCCCTGCCACGAGGTCGATGAGGTCCTCGCGGCCGAGTTCGAGGTGGACGTCGTCGGTGTCGCCCTCGGCGTCGACGTAGAAGTGCTCGGCGTCGGCGTCGACACCCAGCGCGATGTGGTCTGAGACCATGTCCGCCGCGGTGACGGCCCTGTCGATGTCCTTGCCCTCGATGACGATATCGGCGGGCAGGTCCAGGTCGGGGAGGTCGGGTTCCTGACGGATGGAGTCGGGGTCGATGAGCGCCAGCGTGTACTCCAGGCCGTCGATGGCGATGTGGAGCTTGCGGGTCTGCTCGTCGAGTTCGAGGTGGACGAGCTGGCCGGCCTCGGCCATGCCGGCGATATCTTCCAGTCGTGAGAGGTTGACGCCGATGACGCCGCCGTCGGCCTCGTAGGATTCGAACGCCGACGACGACAGCGAGAGGTCGACCATACCGACGTTGGCCGGGTCCACGGCCTGGATGGTGATGCCCTCCTCCTCCAGGTGGATCTTGCACTCGTCCACCAGCACGCTCACGGAGTCCAGTGTCGTCCGGAGCGTGTCCGCGCTCACGATAGCGTTGAACATGTTGTCCGCGGCTACGCCCCCATCCGTTAAAAAGTCCCTTCCTTTTGGTTCGCGCGTGCGTGAGACGAACAGACCGAAGCGACGCCGACGGGTCGGGTGGGGACCGAAACCACGCCGACGGGTCGGGTGGGGACCGAAACCACGCCGACGGGTCGGGTGGAGCGGTGCTGGCAGGGACCGTCTCGGCGGGGCAGCCGACACTCAAACAGTTGCTTCACCGACCGCACCTTTTTCACCGCCAGCCCGCGGAGATCCGCTCGCAATGAAACGAGTCCTCGCGTCCATCGGCATCGGTAACGCGACAGTCGACACGGTCCTCCAGCGAGAGACGGTCCAGCCCGGCGGCTCGGTCGCCGCCGAGGTCCACGTCGAGGGCGGTGACGCCGAACAGGACGTCGACCGTGTCGAGTTCGAACTCGAAACCCGCTATCGCGGCGAGGAAGGCTACGAGGAGGCCGCGATCGAGAAGTTCAGCCTCGACGGGTTCACGGTCCAGCCCGGCGAGGAAACGAGTTACGGGACGACTATCGACATCCCCTATCACACGCCGCTGACGATGGGCGATGCACGCGTCCACCTCGAAACCGAACTGGAGGTTTCGATGGCGGTCGACCCCGAGGACGTGGACCCCTTCGAGGTGAAACCGACCGACCGCATGCAGGCGGTCTTCGACGCCGCCGACGCACTCGGGCTCTCTTTCCACACCGCCGACGTCGAGGCCGACCCCTACGGCCGCTACGTCGGCCGTCGCTACGTCCAGGAGTTCGAGTTCCGGCCCTCGGGCGGTCCGTTCGCCGGCGACCTGGACGAGATCGAACTCGTCTTCGACCCGAGTCCCGACCGGCTCACGGTCTACGCCGAGGTCGACCGCCGCGGCGGCCTCCTGAGCGAGATGGCCGACACCGACGAGCGCAAGACGAGTTTCGCGGTGACCTCGGCCGACCGCGACGAAGCCCGCCGGAAACTCCGCGAGGCCGTTCAGCAACACGTCTGACGACGGGAGTTCGGCGCTGAAACCGCCGGATATCAGGTCAGCGGCGCCCTGTCACCGAGGACGAGCAGCGCCAGGCCGACGAACGCGATTACCAGATACATCGGGTGTGCGAGCAGAAATCCCAGCAGCATCGGGAGCGGACCCGCCTCGCCCACGAACGAGGCAGCTGTTTCGGTCGCATCCCGGGGGATCGAGAGCGGAAACCCGCTCGTCACGCTCGCCGCGGAGACGCCCGTCGACCCCGCCAGGAGGCTGGCACCGATGAGACGGATGCTCTGGTCGTTCAGTGCCGCGACGAATCGGCCACCGACCCCGTCTGCCATCGGTCGATAATCACCGCGAGTACGCATAAAGGTCCGTCAGACGCTGGGGCCAGGGGGTCGAACCCGTTCGGTGAGCGGGCAGTTCCTGCCGCCATCCCGGAGTCCCCGCCGTCGTGGCCGCTGTTGTGGGATTTATGATGGGCCGGGTCGTCGGTGGGAACGACCCATGAGCGACGACTGGGACCCCGAGACGGCAGCGCTACACGCGGGCCAGGAAGAACCCGACCCCGCGACCGGCGCACGCGCACCGCCCATCTACCAGACGACTTCCTACGTCTTCGAGGACGCCGAGGACGCGGCCTCGCAGTTCGCCCTCGAGAAACCGGGCCACATCTACTCGCGGCTGATGAACCCGACCAACGGCGTCCTCGAGGAGCGGATCGCCGCGCTCGAAGGCGGCGTCGCGGCCGTCGCCACCTCCTCGGGGATGGCCGCCCTGAACCTCGCGACCTTCCTGCTCGCGGACGTCGGCGACAACGTCGTCACTGCCTCCTCGCTCTACGGGGGCACCTACACCTACTACACCCACACCGCGCCCCGCCAGGGCGTCGAAACGCGGTTCGTCGATACGCTCGACTACGACGCCTACGCCGAGGCCATCGACGACGACACCGCCTACGTCCACCTCGAAACCATCGGCAACCCCGCGCTCGTGACGCCCGACATCGAGCGCATCGCGGACATCGCTCACGACCACGACGTGCCGCTGTTCGTCGACAACACGTTCGCGACGCCCGTGCTCTGTCGCCCCCTCGACCACGGCGCGGACCTGGTCTGGGAGTCCACCACGAAGTGGATCCACGGCCACGGCACGACCATCGGCGGCGTCCTCGTCGACGGCGGCTCTTTCCCCTGGGAGGACCACGCCGAGAAGTACCCCGAGATCGCCCAGTCCAATCCCGCCTATCACGGCGTCAACTTCGCCGAGCGCTTCGGCGCGGCCGCCTTCACCTACGCGGCGGTCGCCCGCGGACTGCGGGACCTGGGCAACCAGCAGGCCCCCTTCGACGCCTGGAACACGATCCAGGGCCTGGAGTCGCTCCCCCGACGGATGCCCCGTCACTGCGAGAACGCGATGGCCGTCGCCGAACACCTCGACGACCACACCGAGGTGTCGTGGGTCTCCTACCCCGGCCTCGAATCACACGAGACTCACGACCAGGCCAGCGAGTACCTCGACGGCGGCTACGGCGGCATGATCACCTTCGGACTCGAGGCCGGCTACGACGCCGCCCGCGACACGGTCGAATCCACGGAGATTGCGAGCCTGCTGGCCAACGTCGGCGACGCGAAGACGCTGATCATCCACCCCGCCTCGACCACCCACCAGCAGTTGAGCGACGACGAGAAGGCCGCAGCGGGCGTCAGCGACGACATGGTCCGACTCTCCGTCGGGCTCGAATCGGTCGACGACATCGTCGCGGACCTCGACCAGGCCATCGAGAGCGCGACGCAGTAGCGCTTCGAGGAGCGTCGGCGGTATTCGTCCTGTCGCCATCGAAAGGCACCTCACAGTCGAACCCGTTCGATTCTCTCTTTTCGGGAACGCGCTCCTTTTTTTAAGTGGATGGTCGGCGAATCTACAGATGTAGAGGTGAGCGACAATGTCAACCCAACGGCGAATGCTGGAGGCCGACCTGCTCGGCCGTGAAACGGACTTCGAGTACTCAGAGACCTGGATCGGGTACGCGCTGCTCGGACTGCGCGTGGTCATCGCGTGGGTCTTCCTTCAGGCGGGACTGGACAAGCTGTTGCAGGGTGACTGGACGGCCGCAGGCTACCTGGAGAACGCCATCCCCGCGGGCAACCCGTTCGGCTTCTGGGACGCGCTGGCGAGCATGCCGCTGGTCGACCCGCTCGTCATGTGGGGGCAGGTCCTGATCGGGATCGCGCTCCTGTTCGGCGTCGCCGTCCGCTTCGCGGCGCTTATGGGTGCGCTCCAGATGATCCTGTTCTGGATGTCCCACCTCTCGGGCGGGCTCATGGCCGGCTTCCCGATCGAGCACGGCTGGGTCGTCAGCAGCCACATCGTCTACGCGCTCCTGCTGTTCGGGCTGGGGGCTATCGGTGTCGGCCGGATCCTCGGTGTCGACAGCTACATCGAGAAACTGGAGTTCGTCCAGAACAACGGCTGGCTGCGCCTCTTCCTCGGGTGACGACCGGCGTCACCCCACCGTGAAGAGACGCCGCGCCGTTCGAACGCTACGCACTTAGCGACTGATTTCTCCCCGACTCCCGAACTAGCGGAGTCCATGTGGTGTATCACTACCGAACCGGGTGAACGGACCTCGCGAACCGGAGGAGCGAGCGATGAGTGACAGGGGAGTCGTCGCGGATCGACCAGTATCCGCACACCGGCGGTGGTGCTACGCGGCGACGGCGGCGCTGGTCGCCCTCCTCGTCGTCACGGCGGGGTGTTCGGGACTGCCGGTCGGCGGGACCGCGACCGAGGCACCCTCGGATGGTGCGGACGGGTCGGGCGCGGGCGGGTCGGATGGGATGGACGGTACAGACGGGTCGGACGGCGCGGACGGTGCCGACGGGTCGGACGCGGGTCCCGGGACGACGGCCAGCGGCGGGACGGACGGGACGAGCCCGGCCGGGACCGACCAGGGCGACGGAGCGACGGCGGGCGGTGACGGGGCGGGCGCGTCCGGCGGTTTCGGGTTCAGCGCAGGCGACAGCTACCGCTACAGCGCCGCGCTCACCAACACCACGTCGCGACTCGAAGTCGTCTGGGAGGTCACGGACGTCAGCGGCGAGGAACTGACCGCCGAGGTGGGGCTGGTGTGGAACGAGACGTTCAGGCCGACCCAGACACTGACCGGGACCCCCGGGGAGCTCTTCGAGGGGGTCTCGATGGACTCGGAGAACGTCGCACCGGTCGTGTTCCTCTCGCTCCGCGTCGGGCCCGAGATCGCGGCCGGTCACTCCCTGGAGGTCGGCAACACCTGGACCGTCACGCCGGACGACATCCCGGGCGGAACGCAGATGACGCCCACGAGTGGCGAGGCCGAGGTCGAGGTCACGGGCACCGACAGCTACGCCGGCGTCGAGTGTACGAACATCCAGGTCACCGCCGAGGACTCGCCGCCGACCACCTACTGCGTCGACCCCGACTACCCGTTCGCGCTGGCCTACGACACCGAGGGAGTCGAGGGTAGCGACGTCGTCTTCGAGGGGACCTCGGTCGGTGGGAGCGGGTCGACGCCCACCGATGCCGGCGGGTCGACGCCCACCGATACCCCTGTCGACCTCGGGGACTCCGGCGGGTCGGTCGAGAACGGGGTCGACGGACTCACCGTCGTCGGACTCGAGACGTTCGTCGGGAACGAGACGACGTTCGTCGGGGACGGCGACTGGGCGGTCAGAGTCGAGGTCGAGAACGACGGCGAGACGTCGACCGAACCGCTGGGCTACACCTACGAGGTGACCGCCTACGACGAGTCGGGCGACGAGATCGAGTCGGGACTGACCTCGGCCGGCACCCACGCCCAGTCGCTCGAACCGGGCGAGAGCGGCGTGGTCATCCTCCAGCCGACGGAGTCGTTCGACCCCGAACGCGTCGACAGCTACGAGGTCGAGGTCTCCTGTGGGGTCGCCGACGACGGCGCCTACTGCGAGTAACAGACCGACCGTCTCAGAACGTCGGATCGACCACGCCGGTCAGCACGTCGAGGCGACCACGTAGTACTGTTCGCCCTCGTAGGTCACGAGCACCGGTGACCCCCACACCTCGGGGAGCGTCTCCAGTTCGGCGGTATCGTTGCGCGCGCGGTCGAACTCCGACTGGCGGTCCGCGGTGAGGTTCTCGTAGACGACGGTCCGGTCGATGCGGTCGCGCTGACTGTCGGTCGCCGGTTCGGCGTCGAGGAGGTACGGACAGTCGTAGGGACTCGTACCCACGGCCGTCCCGGGGACCGTTCCGTCGTGGGGCGTCGAGGTTCCGTCGGTATCAGTTCCGCTGGTGTCCGGCGTGTCGGTGTCGGTCGGCGTGTTCGTCGGCGTCTGGGTCGGGGTGTCGGTGACGGCGCCCGGACCCGCACCGAGACAGCCGGCGGTGCCGACGAGGAGAGCTAACAGTGCGAGGGCAGTTCGGTGTTTCACGCGTCGACCGACGACTGCCCGCATAAAGGGCTTTCAGGTGGGACAAGCGCGCGTTTGAGACTGGTTTTCCGGAGAGTTCGGACGAGCGCGAGTCCCACCGCAAACCGCCGCTCAGTTCAGCACGTCCTCGGATTCTAACACTTCCCCGAGTTCGGCCATCGAGTCGACGATGGTGTCACAGGAGGGTGCGACGGCCGGTTTCGGGTCGAACCCCACCGCGAGTCCGGCGACTTCGAGCATCGGGAGGTCGTTCGCGCCGTCGCCGACCGCGACCGTGTCGGACAGTTCCTCGCCGACTGCCGCCGCGAGTACTTCCAGCGCGTCGTCTTTCGTCCCCTCGATGAGCGGCCCCTCGACCTCGCCGGTGAGCGCGCCGTCGGCGACCGGGAGGCGATTGGCGACGGTCGCGTCGACCTCGACGCCCTCGCGTTCGAGTGCGCGGGCGACGCCGCGGTCGAACCCGCCGGTGAGGATGGCGACGTAGACGCCCGCCGCGCGCAGGTCCGCGATGACGTCGGCCGCGCCCTCGCGGAGTTGCACCTGGTCGAAAGCCGCCTGTGCGTCCTCGTCGGGGAGGTCCTCTAGGAGGGCACACCGCTGGCGGAGGCTCTCGGCGTACTCGATCTCGTCGTTCATCGCGCGTTCGGTGATCTCGGTCATATCCTGGGCCGTGCCGTTTCGCTCGCCCAGCAGGACGGTCATCTCCGAATCCGAGAGCGTCCCGTCGAAGTCGAAGGCCACTATCATGGTCGCCCGTTCGGGGATGGGGGTGACAAACCTCCCGGTTTCCGGGCCGACAGATGACGGAAGACCTACGGCGCGGGCGGCGGTCGGTCCGGCCATGGTTTCGGATGCAGTCGACTCGTTCACGTACGCCTTCGACGAGAACCTGGTCGTCCTGTACCTGGTGGTCTTCGTCGGCCAGGTACTCCGGTGGGTACCGGGACAGGCGCCGCTCCCGGTCCGGAACGGCCTCCTCCGGAGTCTCTTCGGTCTCCCCTTTCGACTGGCCGGGACCGTCCTCGTCGTCGGCGGCGTCGTCGGCATCCTCCACTACGTGGTGAGCGACGTCACCGGACAGTAGTTCGAAACGCTATCCGGAAGTACGGCGTCTGCGGGTCACACCGCCACGTTCCGTCTACGGCGTCTGCGGGTCACACCGCCACGTTCCGTCTACGGTGTCGGCGGGTCACCGTCGTAGGCGTCCAGGTCGCGGTAGAAGTTCAGCAGGCCGAACTTCAGTTTCTCGGGGTCGACGTCGAGCATCTCGGCCCGTTCCTCGGCCGGGAACGTTCCACGGACGGCGTAGTCGCGCATCTCCACCTCCGCGGCCTCGGTGTAGCGCTTGTCCAGCAGGATCCGAGCGCCGAAGTCCTCGGGCGAGCGCACGACGCGGCCGAGCGCCTGGCGGGTCTTCCTGATAGTGGGGATCTCGACGGCGTACCGCCAGCCCGCGCCGTCGTCGTCGGATCCACTGGTCGAATCGCCGGGCCCGTCCCCGCCGCCGAAGGCCGCGTCGTAGGCGCCCTGGACGGCTTCCATCCGGTCGTCCAGGTGGGGATAGGGAACGCCCACGACGATGACCGTCCGGGCGTCGTCGCCGTCGAAGCTCACCCCCTCGCCCAGCGTGCCCCACAGCGAGGTGAACAGGACGGCGTCGTCGTCCGCGGTGAACGCCTCCCGGAGGTCGGTCGCGTCGGTCGCCGGCTCGTCGAGGTACTTCGTGCTCCCGACGGAGATACGGTCGTGGTAGCGCTCTGCCTCGCCGTAACTCGGGAAGAAGGCGAGCGTGTTCCCCGGCGTGAAGCGGACGGCGTCTTCGAGTGCCGTCGCGACGGTCTCCTGGACGTCGGGGTCGTCGCGGCGACTCGCGAACAGCGGGGGCGCCTCGACCGCGTAGGTCCGCCGGCGCTCCTCGGGGAACTGCGGCCCGTAGGCCAGCGTCTCCGGGTCGGCCAGTCCCAGCACGTCCTCGGTCACGTCGAAGGGCCGCAGCGTCGCGCTCATCAGCACGCTCGCGTGCAGGTCGTCGAACAGACCGCTCGTGACCGAACGCGGGATGCAGGTGTACAGTTCCGCGCGACCGTAGATCTCGCCCGCCTCGCGCTGGCCGCCTTCCTCCGCACGGCGGACGCTCACGACGGGGTACTGTCCCTGCGTGGCCGATTCGTCGATCCAGTCCTCGACGAACGTCACGGACTGGAGGGTCTGACACTCCTGGCGAGTAGCGGTCTCGCCGTTGCGGTAGGCCTCGTCGTACTCCTGGTCGAGTTCGCGGGCGAGCGCGAAGGTGCGTTCGAGTTCCTCGCGAAAACCCGGGCCGGAGTAGCCCTGGAGGAACGCGAGGGTCAGTTCGTCGCGGGCGTCGTCGTTGTCGATGGCGAGGTCGTACCAGTGTTCCTCGACCCCCTCGCGCTCGCCGAAGGAGAAGGCGTCGCTGTAGGCGGTTTCGAGCGCGTCACGGAACGTCCGGAGGACGTTGATCCCCGCCTCGCTCCGGGGGTCGTCCGTGTTCTCGAGTTCGTCGAGCGCCTGGTCGAGGGTGGTCTCGGTGAGCGTGCGCCGGGCGTGGTCGCGGGCGGCGTCCTCGACGTTGTGAGCCTCGTCGAAGACCGCGATGACGTCCTCGGGGTCCCGACCGAGCCACCGGAAGAACTGCTCGCGGATCATCGGGTCGAGCAGGTGGTGGTAGTTACAGACGACCAGATCCACGCCGTCCATGCCCTCCTTGAGGAGTTCGTAGCCACAGAGCCCCTCGCGGTCGGCGTAGCCGTAGACGTCCTCGGGCGTGCGGACGTCGTCGTAGAGCCAGGCGTAGAACTCGTCGGTGTCGGCCGTGAGGTTCCGGTAGTAGTGGTCACAGGTCGAGCGTTCGGTCCGTAACTCCTCGACTTCGCTGCGCACCTCGTCGAGTTCGTCCATGACGGCGCTGCGGGCGTCGGCCGCCCCCGCGTCGCCGGACTGGCTCTCGTCGAGCAACTCGCGCTGTTTGCGTTCGAGATCCGCCATGTCTGCCTCGGCGTCGGCGAGATCACGGGTCGCGTCGCGCAGGGCCTGACACTCCTCGTAGCCGACGTCGATGTGACACATCGAGGCTTTCCCCTTGAAGACGACGGCGCGAATGCGCTCTGTCCGGGTGATCGCGCGGGCGTCGCGGACGAACTGGCGCATCTGCTGGTGGACGTTCGTGGTGATGACGACCGTCTTGTTCGTCTCGCGGGCGTGTTCGAGGGCGGGCGCCAGCGAGGCGAGCGTCTTGCCCGTGCCGGTGGCACCCTCGAAGAGGACGTTGCGACCCTCACCCAGCGCCCCGTAGATGGTCCCCATCGCCTCGCGCTGGTGGTCGTAGGGCTCCTCGTAGGGGAAGTATCGCAGGTAGCCGCCGTCGGATGTCGCCACTGTCGAGAGACTGTTCGCCCGCCCGGCTAAAAGGGTTGGCCCCACCGCAGTGAAAGTGGTTCACACTCCTCCCCCGGGTTTCTCTCAGGCTGGTTCGGTTCGGAAACGGGTTATCGAGATGTCGGTGACGCCCTCGTAGTCGTCGTCGGCACCGACGAGGAGCGTCCCGTCGAGGTGCGCTGCGGTTCCGAGAGCGAAGGCGTCACCGAGAGCTGGCGAATACCTGAACTTGACGTCGGCCGCGACTGGCCACACGTCCCGGGTATCGATCCGGCGAATCCCGCTTTCCTTCAGGATAGCAGCGACGGCGTCGGCGCGTTCTTCCCCGTCGATGGCGCGCACAATGTAGTGAACTTCGGCGAGATTCACGGTGGAGATGAACCCGTCCGTGGTGCCTTCGACCGACTCGACGTAGCTCTCGACGGTGTCGCTTCCCGGCTCGTCACAGAAGTACGCGACGAGCGGTTCGGCGTCGAAGACGACTGTCTCGGGGAGACCGGCACCGTCAGTCACGTGTCGGCCTCGTCGTCCCCGGCGTAGCACTCTCGGAGCGCCTCCTCGTTCGCTCTATCCCGCTCGCGTTCCTCCTGGAGTAGTTCGGTCCCGGACCGGCCCTCGTCGTCGGTCTTCCCCGCGAGAACACCTCGCAGGTCCGTGACCGACTGGATCGGGCGGACGACGATCTCCCCCTCGTCCGTGCGGACGAATTTCACCCGTCCGGGGGTTTCGATCCCGAGTTCCTCCCGGAACTCCTTGGGGATCGTCGCCTGTCCCCGCGAGGACACCGACACCACTTTTTCAGACTCTGCGTTACTCATACTCTCTCTCTTCATTGATCAATCGCGATCACACATAAGGACAGCGGGGGGTTCGCCGGAACGTGGTCAGCTACTCGAAGTTGGCGACGCCCCACTCGTCGTGGTCGTCGATCACGTCGGTGGCCGTCTCGCCGTCGTGCCCGTCGAAACCGACAAACGACTCCTGCTCCACGTCTTCGTCCATAGTCGAACTACCGTCCTGCCGAACAAAAAGATAGTGTACTGGCACACCGCTGTTCGAACGCCGGATTCGCGTCGCTGACTGTGATTCCGGGAACTGTGCGACGAAGCACTCACTCAAAGGCGGCGATCCCAGTCAGGTCCTCCCCGAGTACGAGCGTGTGGATGTCGTGGGTGCCCTCGTAGGTGTAGACCGTCTCGATGTTCGCGAGGTGGCGCATCGGCGGGTAGTCTGTGGTGATACCGTTCCCGCCCAGCATCTCCCGGGCAGTCCGTGCCACCTCGCGGGCCATCCGGACGTTGTTGCGCTTGGCCATCGACACCTGCTGGGGGCGTAGTTCGCCCCGTTCTTTCAGGTCCGCGAGCCGCTCGGCGAGGAGTCGCCCCGTTGTGATCTGTGTGGCCATCTCGGCGAGTTTCTCCTGCTGGAGCTGGAATCGGGCGATCGGCCCGCCGAACTGCTCGCGGTCGCGCGCGTACTCCAGTGCGCACTCGAAACAGTCCCGCGCCGCGCCGACGGCACCCCAGCAGATGCCGTAGCGAGCCTGCGTGAGACACGACAGAGGACCTTTCATCCCCGAGACGTCCGGCAGGACGTTCTCCGCGGGCACTCGCACGTCCGAGAGTGATACCTGGCCGGTCGAGGACGCTCGCATCGAGAGTTTCCCGTCGATCTCGTCGATCTCGACGCCGTCGCGGTCGGTCTCGACGAGAAACCCCCGGACAGGAGCAGAGTCGCCGGGCGCCGAGCGGTCTCTCGCCCAGACAAGCGCGACGTCCGCGATGGGGGCGTTCGTGATCCACGTCTTCGTCCCCGAGAGGCGATACACTCCGTCGCTGTCACCGTCGTCGTCGTCGCCACCCCCGTCTCCGTCGCTGTTCCCGACCCCGTCCCCCACGCACTCGGCGGTGGTCTCCATCGCACTCGGGTCAGAGCCGTGGTCGGGCTCGGTCAGGGCGAAACAGCCGACGGCCTCGCCGCGAGCCAGTGGTTCGAGCCACCGCTCGCGCTGGGCGTCCGAGCCGTAGGCGTAGATGGGGTACATCACCAGCGCTCCCTGCACCGAGGCCATCGACCGCACTCCCGAGTCGCCCGCTTCGAGTTCCTGCATGAGCAGGCCGTAGGCGCGTTCGCTGAGTCCCGCCGTGGCCTCGTGGTCGAGGTTGGGCGCGTAGAAGTCCAGGTCGCCCATCGCCCCCACCAGCTCCCCGGGGAACGTACCAGCCTCGAAGTGCTCGCCGATGTCGGGTTTGACCTCCTCGGCGACGAACTCCCGGGCGGTGTCCCGGACGAGTCGCTCTTCCTCTGTGAGCTCCGAATCGAGGTCGAGATAATCGAACATGGCCGCCGTTGGGCGGCGAGGAACAAAACTCCCGGCGTCCCCGTGGAACGCGTTGGCGTTCGCGCTCAGTCGCTGGCGGCGGCCGCAGTGTCGCCTGATTCCTCGCGGTGGCGGCGGACGTACTCGACGAAGTTCCCGAAGACGCCCTTGGCCTCGCAGGCCGCGCGGTAGTTCTCGGGCGTGATCCCGTCGAGGACGCCCTCGATGCGCTCCTCGGTGAGCTGGTCGTCCTTGTTCTTCGTGACGCTCTCGGCGGTGTCGGTGTCGTACTCGGGGTGGAACTGGACGCCGAAGACGTGGCCCTTGCGGAAGCCGTGGTTGCCGTAGTCGTTCGCGGCGATGGGTTCGGCCCCCGGCGGGAGTTCGACGACGCGGTCGGAGTGGGTCGTGAAGACGGTGAACTCCTCGTCGACGCCCTCGAACAGCGGCGATCCGGCGTGTTCGACGGTTCGGTAGCCGATCTCGTACTCGCCCATGCCCTCGACCGTTCCACCGAGGACGTCCGCGAGCAACTGGTGACCGTAACAGACCCCGAGGAAGGGAACGTCGCGGTCGACGGCGTCGCCGACCCACTGTTTGGTGGGTTCGATCCAGTGTTCGTCCCAGTAGACGGAGGCCCGCGAACCGGTGATGACGGCGCCGTCCACGTCGAATCGCTCGGGGATGTCGCCGTCGGGCAGGTGGTACTCGACGAGGTCGGCGTCGAGTTCGCGACGGAAGTTCCGCCGCGTCGCCGCCGGCTCGTGGGCGCCGATCAGCAGTGCGAGACGCGGCCGGCTCATTGCCCCCCCTATCGGCTCGGACCTGAAAAGGATGTCTCACGGCGCGGAACTTGCCGAGGACGCTGGTCGGCTGCCGATCCGTCGCTCCTCGTCGGGTCACTCCTCGTCGAAGAAACCGACGAGCGCGTCGTTGACCGCGGCGCTCTCCTCGACGAAACAGAGATGGCCCCCCTCGACGGCGAGGAACTCCCCGCGGGGCAGGTCAGCCGCGAGGTCCTCCCCTGCCGAGGTGGGGGCGATCGCGTCCGAGACGCCGTGGAAGACCCGCGCGGGGACGGCCACCTCGTAGAGCTGCTCCGCCCGGTAGCCGGTCGTCGCGGCGGCCTGGGCCTCGAAACCCGCGCGGTCGGCGTCTTCCTCGGCGCGCCAGTCGACGATGTCGGCGATTACGTCGGGATAGGCGCCGAGGTCCGCCCCGAAGGCGTTCGCGAGCGAGGCCCGGAGCGCTGCGGGGTCGTCACGGGGTGCGAACAGCGAATCGAGCGCGGTCCGGTCGACGATCTCGCCGTCGGCGGCGGTCCCGAAGAGGGCGAGTGACTCGACGCGGTCGTACCGGCGGGCGTATTCGAGGGCGACCATCCCGCCGAGGCCGGCGCCGACGACGTGAGCACTCGCGACGCCGTGGTCGGCGAGGACGGCCTCGAAGTCACCGACGAGTCGCCCGACGTCGTACGGTCCCGGTGGTGTGCCCGAGCGCCCGGTCCCGGGGAGGTCCCAGACCAGCGTCTCGTAGGGGCCCGCGAGCGCGGCGTGTTGCCAGCCCCACACCCAGGCGCCGTAGCCGACGGGGTTGACGAACGCGACGGTCGCACCGTCCCCCTCGGTCTCGTAGTGCAGGTCGACCCCGCGGTTCGTGACGACTGGCATGGGTCGGTCTGGGGGTGCTAGCGGTAAGGGAGTCGCGGTTCGCCGGCGGCGGCGTCGGTGTCGTTCCGTCTGCACTGTCGGTCCCGACCGTCGGAACCGCGGTCACCAGCGGCACCGGACTCGCCCAGTACAGGCGGGATGACGTCACGGTCTCGACCGCAGGGTCTCACGCTCGGCAGAGACGCCGTGTTGCATACAGGATATCTATTTGACGCGTTCTGCAACAGTTATCTCACCGGAACCGGTGATCTCGACGTCGAGCCCGTCGTATTCGAACTGGACCGTCCCGTCGTCGAGGGTCGCTATCAGCTGTTCCAGTGCTTCCGGGTCTGCGTGGGAGGCGAGCGCCGGGAGGCTGAGCGGGTCTGTCTGCTTGAAGGAGGCGACGGATTCGATCACTGCGAGAGTCGCCGAGCGGTCGCCGACGTCGAACTGTCGGTAGTTCCGACACTCGTCAGTGTTGCCTGACCGTGACATACACCACACGTTGACGATCGGAGCAGGAAAGCCCCGTGTCTGACTAGTCAGATGAGAGGGTCGTCGGGGTCTTCGAATACGAGTTCGAACACCGTCGATTCGGCCTTTCGGAGGTGGTGGTGGAACGTCTGCTTCGTGATCCCCAGGTGGTCTGCCAGTTCCTCGCCCGTACTCCGTCGCGGATGCGCGAAGTACTCCCCGAGATAGGCGATCTGTAACACGGACCGTTGACGATCCGTGAGGTTTTCGTCGACCATCCGTCTGAGGTACTGCGGCGTCAAAACGCGTCGCTGCGAGACGAGTTCGGCGTCCGGGAACGTCTCGCGAACTCCCTCCGTGATCGTCTCGGGGTCGGCCGTCTCTGGAAACCTGCCGACCATCTGCATCGAGTTTCCAGCTACGTACGACGACTGGATAGTACCGTCCTGTGCCCTGAAGGTACTGCTTATCGAACTCGATCTGGCAGACACTTCGAACCGGGCGGTACCCTCGACTGTACCCAGGAGGCGGACGTCCAGTTCCGGGTCGTGCCGTTCGACGGAGCTTCGAAACGACCCGGTATAGTCGTCGTTTATCTCCCAGTACTCGACGAATTCCTCCCCGTCTCCGTCGACCGAGACGACTGCATCGAGTGTGAGTTCGATCTCCTCGTCTCTCTGTTCGGGGAACGGGTCGGCGAGCGTCTCCGACCGAAACTCGAGTTCGAGAGCCGAGCCCAGCATCTCTTTCCGTTCGATCGCGTAACAGACGTAACCGATGATTTCGCCCAGTTGCCCTATGATCTCCCGTTCTTCTCGGCCGAACGCGTCCGTCCGTTTCGAGTGGAGACCGAGCACCCCGAACTGCGTCTCGCTGCAGACGATGGGGACGGAGACGAACGAACGGAACCCGGTTCGTTCGGCCACGTCCCGCCACGACTCGAACTCCGGGTCGTCGAACACGTCCCGTGAGACGCAAACGTCTCCCGTTTCGAACGTCTCTCGCATCGGACTCTGTTCGAGTAGTTCGGTTCGCTCGAACAGGCGTGGTGTGTTCGCGTGACTGTTGTCGCCGTCCCTCCCGGCTCGAAACCTGATCTGCTGGGCGTCTGGATCCGAGTCGGCGATCCAGGCGTACGTGTACGAATCAGAGTCCGCGAGTTTCTCACAGGTTATTCGCTCGATCTCGTTCCGGGTCGATTGCTCGATCACCGCGTCAGTGATGTTCCTAGCAACCTCGTTGAGACTGTTCAGCGCTTCGAGGTGCTCGCGCTGATTCTGTAGTTCCCGCTCTCGCTCTCTCTTCTCGGTGATGTCGCGACCGATGCCGACGAGACCGATCAGATCGCCTTCGGTATCGGTCAGTCGCGCTCCGGTGAACTCGTAGGGGATGCGCTCACCGTCTTCAGTGAGTAGTTCGGCTTCGACGACGGCCCTCCCGGTCGCCAGCGTCTCTTCGATCGCTGCGGAGATGCGGTCCGCCTGGTCGTCCGGGAAGAAATCGTTGGCCTGCATTGCAGCGATCTCGTCGTCCGTATAGCCAGTGATGTCCGGGAGCCGTCTGTTCCACCGACGGAGCTCGCCTTCGGTTCCGACCACGTAGAAGATGTCGTTGAGCGTATCTAGCGCTTTCTCGACGAAATCCCGCTCCTGTCGGAGTTCCTGTGTCAACGTTTCACGTCTGGTGACGTCGCGGCCCTCGGGCACCAGGTGCGTGACCTCGCCCTCGTCGTTGGTGACCGGCCGAACCGTGAAATCGATCCAGGCCTCCCGGTCGTCGCCCTGGACTCGGATTTCGCTCTGGTACGACTCTCCACGTCGAGCTGTTTCGACAGCGTCGCGTGCCGTCTCCCTCGCGTTCTGATTCGCCCGAAACCAGTAGGCATCCCAGATGGCTTTTCCGAGCACGTCCTCCCGGTCGATCCCCCCGAACTCGAGCGCGGTGTCGTTCGCTTCCAGCAGCGTTCCGTCCGGGTCCAACAGTCCGACGAACGTGTAGGTGTTGTCGAAAATGGCTTCGAACTGCTGGGCCCGCTCCCTGGCCCGGGTGACGTCCCGGAAATATATCGAAAGCCCGTTCTGCGTCGGGTACACCCGCATATCGTACCAGGAATCGTGGGGCGCGTAGTACGCTTCACGCTGGCTCGCTTCACGTGTGTCCATCGCCGTCCGGAGCGCGTCGCCGAACCCCGTCCCGTCGAGTTCGGGAAACGTGTCCCAGACGCGCTCGCCTCGCAGGTCGTCGCTGGACTGGCCGGCCAGTCGCGCGCCGCCCTCGCTGACGTAGCTGTACCGCCAGTCAGCGCCGACCGAGAAGAAGCCGTCGATACCTCGTTCGGTCATGGGGACACGTCGCTGCACACGTGCTTCCCTCTTGTGGCGGGTTCTAGCTGATCGACCGAACTTGCTCTCTCAGTTGTGTGTATCGACCCGTTCCGTCGTTGCGATCTACCCACAGTTCTGTGCCGGATGCGCACGTCGGACTCGGTACTGCGTCGAAATATCACCGGTACCCGGTCGGGGCTTCGACGGTCGCTTCGCAACAACACGCGAATCGTTCGCCGATCTCCGCGGGACCGGCTGTCACTCGATACTGCTGGTCAATCCGTTCCGGAGGTCGCGGCCGAAGTAGTGACCGAGTAGCGCCACGACCAGGCCGAACCCGGCGGCGATGGCGAACACCGGCGCGAAGCCGACGTCCGAGAAGACCGCGATGCGAAACAGACTCCCCTGGAACGCGCCGAGGCCGCTGACCAGCGCGCCCGCCAGCGCGAACTCCAGGTAGCGGCGGGTCCCGCTGGCGAGTCCGAGGGCGAACGCGCCGGCGAAGATGCCGACCGGCGCCCCGAAGACGCCACCCAGCAGCGGCACGCTGCTCGCCAGGAGTACCGACACCAGCACGGTGCCGAACGTCAGCAGTACCGACCGACCGGAGGGCAGCGCTGCGAGCGGGTTGGGCAGGCTCAGTGACGGGACCAGTCCGGACAGCACGCCCGAGGAGTCGGCGTCCCCGCCGGCCGAACCGCGGGTGGACGGGCCCGCGTCGGGTTCGCCGGTCAGCGCCTCGACGTCCACGCCGAGGTCGTCCTCGTCGGTGAGCGGGTCGCCGTCCCCGGCCGGGCCGCCGTTTCCGCCGAGCGCGCCGCCCGAGCCCGCGCTGTCCCCGTCGTCCAGGAGGTCCTCGACGTCGACGTCCCCCGCGCTGTCGGTGGTGCGCTCGTCCGTGCGCTCGGACATACCGCACCGTCGGAGCGCGAGAACAATGGGCCTTTTCCTGTTCGCACCCGCGCTCGCGCTGTGTCCGCGCTGCTCGGTCTTCGAGAGCGAGGGCACTGTCGTCCCGGGATCATCGCCACCCTGGCGCTTTTGCGGCCGGTCACCGAATCGGGGGCATGGAGACAGCGACGCTCCCGGAGGACTGGACGGAGGGCACGGTCGAGGCGAACGGCGTCCGTCTGCACTACACCCGGACCGGTGGCGACGGGCCGGTGCTGGTGGTCGCCCACGGCGTCTTCGACGACGGCCCCTGCCGGACGCCCCTCGCCCGGGAGTTCGCCGACGAGTACGACGTGGTCGCCTACGACGCCCGCGGCCACGGCCGGTCCGAGGCTCCCGAATCGGGGTACGGCGTCGACGACCGGGTGGCCGACCTCGTGGGCCTGCTCGGCGCCCTCGACGTCGAGAACCCGGTCCTGTTCGGGCATTCGATGGGCGGTGATACCGTGCTGGCGACCGCCGCGGCCCACCCCGACCTGCCGCGGGCGGTCGTCACCGTCGACCCCGCGAGCATGCTCGACCACGACGAGGACGAAACGGAAGGGGAAGGGAAAGACGAACCAGAGGAAGAAGACGAGCCGTCCGGGGACCCGACCGAGGAGGTCCGCCAGCAGATCCTGTGGTGGCAAGACCACACGAAAGCGGAGCTCCTCGAAGCCGACGAGGAACTCGCGGGCCACGTCGCCGCGGGCGAGACGGAACTCGCGTCGCTGCTGGCCGACGCCCGCCTGCGGGTCAGCCCGAACGTCGTCGCGGTGTTCGGTGCCGGCTGGCTCGATCCCGCCGAGCGATTCCCAGAGATCACCGCGCCGACGCTCGTGCTCCGTGCGGACGCCGACGAGGGTGCGAGAGAACGCGACCGGGACCACGCCACCCTGCTGGCGGACGGGCGGGTCGTCCACGTCGACGGCGCCGGACACTGCGTGTTCCGCGACGAGCGCGAGGTCGCGACCCAGGAGTTGCGCGAATTCCTGGCTGACGTCTGAGCGGGGCGGGGAGTCCGCGGGTCTGTCACTGTAGTATACCGGAAAATCCGATAGTCGACCGGGGCTACGCGTCAGCGGCGTCGTATTCGCCGTCGGAGTCAAGCAACGGGAGGTCGACTTCGATCGTATCGTACCACACGTTCGGGCGTTTCGACTGGCCGTCCGCTTCGAAGTCGATCAGGCCGAGGTCTTCGAGTTCGGTCAGATTCCGATGGACCTGCCGCACGTCGCGACCGACGAGTCGGGCGGTTTCGCGGATCCCGTCCGGTTGTTCGCGGGCGATGGTTCGAAGCAATTCGAGGTTTTTCGGGCGAGTTACCCGATGCAACTGGTCGGGGTCGTGGAAGGTACACTCGAAATACGGGTCCGGCTGTTCGCCTGCGTCGATCGCGCGGAGCGTTTCTTCGATGCGGTCGCTGTCGCTCCGTTCGAAACGGATATGCAGGACGCGTTCGGACTCGGACGCTCGGTCAGTGCCAGTCGTGTCCATGTTCGTTCACCTCGGATTTGAACCGTCGATACAGCGCAGCGACACCTGAGAACTCGATGCCCTCGACGCTTCCATCCCGCTCGTGCCTGTGGTGGTGTGACACACCCGGATGGTCCGGAAAGTTGTCGTACCGGAAGACCGTGTCGCCATCGAATTCACCGTACTGGAAGCTGTATTTCACGCCGTCGGGGTAGCGGTCGGACTGGGGGACGTCCCACGCTTTGACTTCTGCATACCGGTCGTCGAAGTTCTCCCGTTCCCGGAAGAGGAGCGTGACTGGATCGTCCCCGCCCATCGACTGTTGTTACAGACTCCAACGTCATAAGGATGTTGCTGTCTGGAACAACAGCCACGATCCCGGAACGCAGACGACGGCGAATTATATGTATCGAACACGTAGGGTGAGCTATGCAACACGACTACGAGGACGACGCGTCGGAAGCGTCCGGACTGACAGCTGTCAAACTCGCTCTCGTCGGGGGATTCGCCGGCACGGTCGCCGGGCTCAAGCGCCGCGGTCTCTCAGGCGCGATCGCCGGCGGCCTCCTCGGCGGGACCGCTGGCTACGTCGCCGGGTCCGCGCTCGACGGCGGCGGTCCGGCCGACGAGTGGGACGACCCGCTCGCCGACGTCCGCGACGAGCCGGTGACCGTCGACGTCGGCAAGTCCGACGAGGACGACACCGGCTTCGACTTCGACACGGGCGGCGACGAGGACGGAGAGGAGGCTGAAGACGACGAGGGGAGCGAACCGGAGACCGACGACGCCACTGCCACGGACGGGGAGAGCGCCGAAACGGAAGACAGCGACGACGACACTGACGAGGACGAGGAAGTGGAAACCGGGGCCGTAGCGGAGACGGACGCGGACGACGGCGACGACGAGTCCTGAACGGTACAGACTGGTCCGAACCGAGTGGTCCTTCTCGGTTGAGCGGTTCTGTCCGGTCTCCGAATTGCCGTTCGAGTCGATACGAACGGAGCCCCGAACCCGTGGGTCCCGCCCCATAGTATCAATATCTTGTCCATGCCGAAATGTATAATAGCGCCCTCTCGGTGACACTACACGTGTTTCAGGGGAACGGGCGCGCGGTTGGGGTCGCGCTAGTGCTAGCGATCGGGTTGTTAGCTCTCGGACAGGGGCCAGCGATGAGCTCGGCGGGCGGCGGGTCTGTCGGTGGCCCGTCCGTGGCATCGTCAGCGCCGTCGCCCACGGCATACCCGTCACCCACACCATACCCGACTACGACGCGACCACGACCATCACCCACACCATACCCGACTACGACGCGACCACGACCATCACCCACACCATACCCGACGGACACACCGCCGGACCCGACTCCCACACGATACCCGACGGACACGCCGATACCACCGACACCTACACCATACCCGACGGACACGCCGATACCACCGACACCTACACCATACCCGACGGACACGCCGATGCCGACGCGAACACCGACACCCACGTCGACGCGGGCGGCGGTCCCCACGCAGACACCGACACCCACGTCGACGCGGGCGGCGGTCCCCACGCAGACACCGACACCGACGCCGACCCCGGGTGAGGTAGCACCCGTCGACGAGGACGCCAGCCAACCGGAGGGTGACGACCCCGAGTTCGGCATCGGCATGCCGGTGGTGTTCGGTGGACTCGGCGTCGTGGTGCTCGGGGGTGGCCTGATCTGGGCGCGATATACGGGCGAGGACGGGTCCGAGTCGACCCCGGACAGGCCGGGCTATCCCGGCCCCGGTCAGGGTCCGTCGACCGGCGGTGGAGCGGCCGGGTCCGGTCCGGGATGGGGGTCGGATCCAGGTTCGGGTGGGACCGGCGATTCGGTCGACGACTTCCCGGCCGCACCCGACGGGGCCGACCGGTTCGACAGCGCGCTCGAGGCGGCAGTGACCAGTCGCGACCGTGCTCAGACGGCGCTCGACGACAGTGACTACACGGCCGCTCGGCAGGCACTCGACCGGGCCCAGCGACGGGTCGAACGCGCGGCAGAGATAGACGCGGACCACGACCTCGGCGAGAGCGGCCGGATCGCGGACGAACGGGCCGCGATCGAGTCGCTTCGCGAGCGGACGGCGCGGGAACCGCTCGAAACCCGACTCGAAGACGCGCGTGACCGGATCGGGACCGCGGCAGCGGCGATCGACGACGGGGACCGCCAGCGCGCGAGCGGACTCCTCGACGCCGCCGGTGACGACCTCGACGAGATCCGTGACTCGGCGACCGAGCGGGGTCTGGACGACCTGACCGTCGACGTCCGGACGGCGATGGAGCGGTGTGAGTCCCTCCGCGAAGCAACCGGATCCGGCGGGATACCGGCGACGATCCCGACCCCCTCACCGACGCCGGGGTCGCTATCTTACGACCAGTTCATCGACCGGGAACTGGTCGGACAGGGCGCCAACGCCGACGTCTACTGCGCCGTCGTCGAGACGTCGGGCGTCGAACTCCCGGTGGCCGTCAAGGAACCGCGTGTCGAGGGAACGCTCCACAGCGAGCAGGTCGAACAGCTGATGAACGAGTCCGAGACCTGGGACAGACTCGACGACCACGACCACGTCGTCACCGTTCTCGACTGGGGGACGACCCCTCGGCCGTGGATCGCGACGGAGTACATGGACGGCGGTCACCTGGGCGAACGCGCCGGTGAATCGGACCTCGACCAGGCGCTCTGGACGGCGATCGCCGTCACGAAAGCCGTCCGCCACGCTCACCGACGCGGGGTCGTCCACCTCGACCTGAAACCCGAGAACGTGCTCTTCCGCGGGGTCGAGAGTGGCTGGGACGCTCCGAAGGTCACAGACTGGAACCTCTCGAAACAACTGCTCGACGACTCGAAGAGGGTCGAGGGCCTGAGTCCGCAGTACTCCGCACCCGAACAGTTCGACGACGACTACGGCTCGACCGACGACGTCACCGACGTCTACCAGCTCGGCGCCGTGTTCTACGAACTGATCACCGGTCGGCCACCGTTCGAGGGGTCGCCAGCGGCCGTCATGCACCAGGTGTTACACGACGACCCGGTTCCGCCCAGCGACGTCGCGGACGTGCCACCGGAACTCGACGACGTGCTCTCGACGGCACTGGCCAGGGAGCGGTCCGACCGCTACGAGTCGGTCCTGTACCTCAGAGACGCGCTGCAGCGTCTATTCGACGACGGACGGTGACGGCCGGGTCCCCGAGTACGACACGGCCCGGGCGGACCGCACACCCGTCGCGGGCGGTCGTCGCGCTGCTCGAACGAGTGGATTCAAGTCCGGGCGCGCGGAACTCGGGAGTATGAACGCCGGAGACCGCGTCCGCGTCGAGCGGGGCGGCCAGACCTACGAGGGCGTCTTGCTCCCCTCGACGACCGACGACCACCTCGTCGTCAAACTCGACGGGGGGTACAACGTCGGCGTCGACCGCGACGGTGCCGAGGTGGACGTCCTCGAAGCCGACAGCTACGACGTCGAGGACGCACAGTTCGACGAGGGCGAGTCCAGCATCGAGTTCGACGACGACCTCCCGACCGTGTCGCTCATCTCGACCGGCGGGACCATCGCCTCCACCGTCGATTACCGCACCGGCGCGGTCACCCCACGCGCGGACGCCGAGGACATCCTCCGGGCGGTGCCGGACCTGGCGGGCCTGGCGAACTACCGCGGGCGCGTCGTCACGAACATCCTCTCGGAGAACATGACACCCGACGTCTGGCAGGACCTCGCCCGCGCCGTCCACGACGAGATCGAGGCGGGCGCCGACGGCGTCGTCGTCATGCACGGCACCGACACGATGCAGTTCTCCGCCGCGGCGCTCTCCTTTACGCTCGATACGCCCGTCCCGGTCGTCTTCACGGGCAGTCAGCGCTCGGCGGACCGTCCCTCCTCGGACAACGTGATGAACGCCGTCTGTGCCGTCGAAGCCGCCAAGTCCGACTGTGCGGAGGTCATGGTCTGCATGCACGAAGACGGGTCCGACGACCGCTGTGCGCTCCACCGGGGCACCCGCGTCCGCAAGAACCACACCTCGCGCCGGGACGCCTTCGAAACTGTGGGCGCGAAACCGCTCGGCGTCGCCGACTACGACACCGACGCCGAGAACGTCGAGATATCGTTCCACGGCGACTACCGCGAGCGCGACGCGACCGACCTGGGTATCGACGCCGACCTCGACACCGACGTCGAACTCCTGAAGTTTGTGCCCGGGGCCGACCCCGCGTTCCTCGATACGCTCGAAGGCAAATCCGGGGTCGTGATCGAGGGGACGGGCCTGGGCCACGTCAACACCGAGTGGATCCCACGCCTCGAAGCACTGGTCGAGGACGGCACGACAGTCGTGATGACCAGCCAGTGCATCGAGGGGCGGGTCTGTGACCGGGTGTACGACACCGGGCGCGACCTGCTGGAGGCGGGCGTCGTCGAGGCCGGGGACACCCTCCCCGGGACGGCGATGGTGAAGCTGATGTGGGTCCTGGAAAACCACGACGACCCCGAGGCCGCGATGGGCGAGTCGCTGGCCGGCGAGTTGACCGAGCGGTCGGTCCCCTGGACCTGAGCCGTGACCCGGGACACCGACGTCGCCACGAGCGGTCCCGACGACGGCCACGACGACGACTCCGACGTCGGCCCCGACCTCGATGTCCGACAGGCCCGCGAGAAGGACGCCGACGCCGTCACCGCGTTCACCGAGGATACCTGGGATAACTTCGAGGGCCAGGACTACATTCCCGAGGTGTTTCCCGAGTGGGTGGCGACCGACGGGCCCGACCAGCACACGGTCGTCGCCGAACGGGACCAAGCGGGATCCGGCGACGACGGGACACCGCAGGTCGTCGGTTGCTGTCAGGTCGTCCGCCTCTCCGACCACGAGTCCTGGACACAGGGCATCCGCGTCCACCCGGACCACCGCGGGGCCGGCGTCGGCCGGGCGATGGACGCGGCCTGTCGCGACTGGGCACGCGAGCGCGGCGCGACGCTGGCCCGAAACATGGTCTTCTCGTGGAACGAACAGGGACTCGCGACTGCACGGTCACTGGGGTACCGTCCGCGCGCCGAGTTCCGGTGGGCACATCCGGAGCCGGACCCGGACGGTGATGCGGGACCGAGCGATACCTCGGAGGGCATCGACGTCACTCACGACCCCGACGCAGTCTGGGGATACTGGCAGCGCAGTGACGCCCGCGACGCGCTCTGTGGGCTTGCACTCGACCCCGAAGAGTCGTGGGCGCTCTCGGAGTGGACCCGCGAGCGGGCTCGCCGGGCGGCCGAGGGGACGACTGTCCTCGCAGTCGAGCGCGACGGGACGACCGGAGCGACCTGGCGAACGCGCGTGAGCGAACGCGACGACGAAACGCTGGCCGTCTACGGCGCCGGCGGCTGGGAGACGATCACCGACGCACGGGCGCTGTTTTCCGCCGTCGGGCGGGACGCCGCCGCTGTCGGTGCCGACGAGACCCGCGTACTGATCCCCGAGACGCCCCGTCACGTCTCCGACGCGGCCGCCGCGGGGGTCGCACTCGCTGACGACCCCGACTTCGTCTTCGAGGCAGACCTCACCGGCGGATGAGAGGCGTAGGACAGGGTGTCAGAGACCTCTTCACAGACCCCGGTTCCGATCGTCTGTGAATGGTAAAGAGAGGGCGTGAGTGTGACGATTGGAGGCGGGACAACTTCCGCAACCGCAGTTGGGCTCGTCGCGACCGCGGTCGTGATCGTGAGATGGAAGCCCTCGGTGCGCTCGCCCTTCCAGTCCGCCAGGGAAGAGGTCTGTGGGGGGCGGCTACCGAACATTCCACGTCGAGACGGCCTGTGAAACCAGATTTTCCTGGTGGACTGGAAGGGCGAGGGTCGCTGGCGGTGAGCGAAGCGAACGGAGTCGCCTGAGCGGGCCCTATTCGAGCGAGTGCGGGGTTGTGCGGGTGTTCGAGCGAGAATATCCCGCTCAGCGACCGCCAGCGGCCCGAGGGCTTTCATCTCACGATCACGAGTGCGGTGCTGTCGCCAACTCCACCTTCTTCAGCTCTGAATTACTCTGTAATCACTGCTCAGTACACACCCCCTGTGAACGTTCGTGGACAGACTCCGACCGCCGTACAGCGACCGATAAGGTCCGAGTTACAACGAGGGCGGACAGGCAGGAACCGATATGGACCGGAAACTGACGGCGGTGACACTGGCGACGATTCTGGTGACGAGCGGGCTGGGACTGGTCGGTGCTGGCGTGGTCGATGGGTCTGCTGTCGCACAGACCGGGAACACGAGCAACCAGGCCACAGCGGGGGCGACCGTCTCCGTGTCGGCGACCGGCACGGCCGCGGCGGACCCCGACAGAGCGGTCGTCTACCTGTCGACGTCGGCGAGGGCGCCGACTGCCGGTGGGGCGACCGAACGCCTCGCGGCGAACGTCTCCGCCCTGCGCGGTGCGCTCGAGGAGTCGAACCTCTCGGTCGAGTCGGTCCGGACGACCGGTTTCCAGGTGTTCAGCCAGCGCGAGAACGACTCGACGGTCTACGTCGCCCGCCAGTCCTTCGAGGTGACGACCACCGACCCGGAGGCCGCCGGTGACGTGGTCGACGCCGCCGTGGCGGCCGGCCCGACCGAGGTCGACGGCGTCGCGTTCGCCCTCTCCGACGAGCGCCGACAGAGCCTCCGCACCGAGGCCATCGACGCCGCCGTGAGCGACGCGCGCATCCAGGCGGAGGCACTCGCCGACAGCGCCGACCTCACGCTCGGCGACGTCCGGTCGATCTCGACCGGTGGTGGCGGTTTCGACGGGCCGGTCCGCCTCGCCGAAGCGACCGACATCGACGTCAGCCCCGTCTCGGTCAGTGCCAGCGTGCAGGTCACCTACAACGCGTCGACCTGATCGGACCGACCCGCACCCGAGTTCGCTCCAGTCGGACTGCACCCGGGCCCGCCCGGAGCACCGACCGTTTTAGGAGTGCGGGCCTCCCAGGTCGACCCATGACGGCCGTCCGACGACTCGTCATCGACGTGTTGAAACCCCACGACCCGCCGCTGGTGGAGTTTACCCGGCGCGTCTCAGAGACCGACGGCGTCGAGGGCGTGACGTCGACGCTCATTGAACTCGACAAAGAGGTCCAGAACGTCAAACTCACCTTCGAGGGGGGTGCCCTCGACGCCGACGCGATCGAGGCGACCGTCGAGGAACTCGGCGCGACGGTCCACTCGGTCGACGAGGTCGCCTGCGGCGAGCGCGTCGTCGAGGACCGCCCCACCCTCCAGGACGGCTGATGCCCTCCCTCGGCGAGCGCGTCCGGTACCTGTTCGGCCGCGAGGACGTCCGCTCGATCGCCAGGCGCTACTTCGTCTCGAACGGCTTCGACGGGACGCTGACCAGCATCGGGCTCGTCGTCGGCGCGCTCCTCTCGGGCGTCCCCGACGGCGCCACCGTGATCAAGATCGGCCTCGGCGCGGCCGTCGGGCTCTGTACCTCGGCGGTCTGGAGCGTCTGGGAGATCGAACGTGCCGAGACGAGAGCGGAGATCCTCCGGATCGAGCAGGCGATGCTGACCGACCTCGACGACACGCGCATCGAGCGCGAACAGAGCGGCGCGCGGGCCTTCCACGCGGTCGCGAGCGGCCTCGGTCCGCTCGTCGGAATCCTCGTGCCGCTCTCGCCGTTCCTCTTCGAAGGGTCGGTCCTCGCCGCCGACCTCTTCACGATGGACCAGGCCGCCCTCGTCGGAGTCGGTCTCGGGATCTGCGTCCTCGGCGTCTTCGGCGCGTACATGGGGTCGATCTCCGGTCAGCGGTGGTACGTCGCCGCCGTCCGGATGGGACTCGCGGGACTCGTGGTCGCGGTGATCAATATCTTCCTGCCCGGGTGATATCCGGAGGTGTGGCCGCCGGACCCGAAAACTAAGACCCCCGCTCGCGTCGGTCCGACCAGGTATGGCCACCTGCGACGAACACGCCTGGGCGTCCGTGGGCGTCACGGTCGTCGAGGGAACCGTCACCCGGGTGTGGGTCTGCGAGCGGTGTCTCGCGTGGACGCGGGAGTCTCTCGATCCCGGCGCGGAGGTCCCGTGGGGCGAGACTGTCATCGCCGACGGCTGAACGGTGCCGGCCGAGGGAGACACGCGTGGTACTGACACCGGACCTGCTGACGTCGCTGGCGATCGTCGTCGTCTCGCTGTACACGCTCGTGACGGCGGCCGAGCGGGCCGTGTCGAGTTCGCTCACCGTCGCCCGCCACTTCGACGTGCCCGACGTCCTCGTCGGGATGACCGTCCTCGCGCTCGGGACGAGCCTGCCGGAACTGGGATCGAACGTCGTCGCCTCTGTCGGGATCGCGACCGGGAGCCTCGATTACACGGTCACCTCGGCAGTGGTCGTCGGCGGCAACGTCGGTTCCTCGACGGTCCAGCAGTTCCTGCTGGTGGGCGTACTCGTCCTCGGCTACGGCCGTATCGCCGTGCCCGATTCGTTCCTCCGGGCGAGTTACGTCCCGATGGTCGGTGCGCTGGCGCTCACGCTCGTCCTCGCGTGGGACGGCACGCTCTCCCGCCTCGACGGCGGCGTTCTCCTCGTCGCCTACCTCGCCTACGCGGCCTACAGCTATCGGACCCGGGAACGAGCGGTGGCGCTGCCACCCGGGGAGCGGGGTTCCGTCCGGCGCGAGGCCGTGGTCGCCGTCGGGTCGCTCGTGCTGGTGCTCGCGAGCGCGTCGCTGTTGCTGTGGGTCATCGGGTCGGTCGTCGCGGCGCTCGAACTCGGCGGGTCGATGGTCGGCGTCCTCACCATCGGCGTCGCGGCCGCGCTGCCGGAACTCTCCACCGTGCTCGACGCCACCCGCCGTCGCACGCCCAACGTCGCCCTGGGCGTCCTCGTCGGGAGCAACCTCGTCAACCCGCTCGTGGGCCTCGGTCTCGGGGCCGCGATCTCCGGGTATCACGTCCCCGACCCCGTCGTCTTCTGGGACTTCCCCGTCAAACTGCTCGTCGCCGTCGCGCTACTGGCGTACCTCCGACTGGGGCCCGACCGCGCGCTCACCCGCCGGGAGGGGAGCTACCTCGTCGTCGCCTACCTCGTCTACCTGAGCGGACGCCTGCTCGTGTTCACGACGGCCTAGATGCCGTCGGGCCGCGATGCTACGCCGTCGAGTCGGCGGTACGCGGACCCTGTCGGATCTAGGCGCGCGTTACCGCGGTGAACGGCCGCGTATACTGATGCTCGCGGCGGGCCGACCGGCGCCCGTGGCGTCGATGTACGACACGATCCTCGTCCCGACTGACGGTAGCGACCCGGCAAACCGGGCGGTCGAACACGGCCTCGAACTCGCCGAGCGCTTCGGCGCGAGGCTCCACGCGCTCTACGTCGTCGACACCCGTCGCTACGGCGAACCGGCACTGAGCAGCGCCGAGATCGTCCTCCAGGAACTCGAAGAGGACGGCAACGCGCTCCTCGCGGATATCGCCGAGCGCGCCGACAACCGCAGCGTCGCGGTCGAAACGCGCGTCTGTCACGGCGCACCCCACGAGGAGATCATCGGCTACGCCGACGAGGTGAACGCCGACCTCATCGTCATGGGGTATCAGGGCCACTCGCACTCGATCGAGGGGCACATGGGTAGCGTCGCCGACCGCGTGACCCAGCGGGCCGGTCGACCGGTGCTGACGGCCTGACCCCGTTGCGGGTCCGACCGTCGACGGTCGCGACGGACGCCGGCGCTACTCCGCCCGGTAGATCTCTCGGCGGCCGGTGAGGTCGTCGGGGTCGAGGCGGACGAACGCGAAGTCGACGTCCCGGATCGCGCTGTCGAAGGCGTCGACGAACGGGATGTCGACACGGCCCAGTCCCGCGAGCGCCTCGCTCGGGGCGTCGGCTTCCTCGACAGCCGTCAGGCGACCCCGCGCGACGACGCTCTCCCAGCCGTCCTCGTCGCGATAGCTCACGAACGTGACCGGCCGGTCGGTCACCTCCCCTTTCTCGCTGTCCGGACCGACCGCCAGTCGGAAGTAGAAGACTCGCTCGGCCGCGTCGTAGCCGTACGAGACCGGCACCGAGTGGGGAGCATCGTCCTCCGACAGCGACAGCACGCCGGTGCCGCCGCTTCCCAGGAACTCGTCGACCTCTTCGGGACCCATCTCGACCGGGCTGTCCTCGCTCATACCTTCCCGTAGGGGCGACGCGCTAATAAGGTCAGCCCGGAGTGGTGGCGGAGTGGAGACGAAGTGGAGGCGGAGTGGGTGGGCAGAGGGAGCGGCTGCCTACCGCGCGGGGTCGAGCCGGCGGACGCCGACCGCGACGGCGAGGTAGGCGGGCAGACAGACGACGAGAACGCCCGCCAGAATCCCCCAGTCGGCGATATCGAGCGGGACAGTCCCGAAATACGTCGAGAGGGGCGTGTACAGCACCGCGAGCTGGAGCGCCAGCGAGAGCGCCACCGCGCCGGCGAGCCAGCGATTGGTGAGCGTCGGCGTCTCGCGCAGCCACCGGATGACGTAGAGCTTGCCGAATTCGAGGACGACGAACCCGGTGAAGACCATCGTCATCGCGTAGTCGGTCATCTGTGCCGAACCCGCGAGCGCAAGGAACAGTACCGCGAGCATCACGGCCGTCGTGACGGCACCGGTCCCGCCGATCAGTCCGAGCATCGGGCGGCCGACGATACCCCGGTCGGGGTCACGCGGCGGGCGCTCCATGACGTCGCCGCTCTCGGGGTCCGCGCCGAGCGCGAGCGCCGGTAACCCGTCGGTCAGCAGGTTGATCCACAGGAGCTGGACCGCCGGGAGGACGAGATAGCCCGCGAGCGAGGCGAGGAAGACGATGGCGACCTCGGCGACGTTGGCCGAGAGCAGGTAGGCGACGAACTTCCAGACGTTGTCGAAGATGGCCCGACCGCGCTCGACCGCCCGCGCGATGGTCGCGTAGTTGTCGTCGAGCAAGACGACGTCGCTGGCCTGTTTCGCGACGTCCGTCCCGCGCTCGCCCATCGCGACGCCGACGTCGGCGTTTTTCAGCGCCGGCGCGTCGTTGACGCCGTCGCCGGTCATCGCGACGACGTGTCCCGTCGACTGGAGCGCCTGCAGGATTCGGACCTTGTGTTCGGGCGACGTGCGGGCGAAGACGGTCACCTCCTCGACGCGCTCGCGGAGTTCGTCGTCGCCCAGTTCCTCGACCTCGCGGCCTTCCATGACGTCGCCGTCCATGCCCAGCGAGTCGGCGATGGCAGCGGCGGTCCGGACGTTGTCGCCGGTCACCATCTTCACGTCGATGCCGGCCTCGCGGGTGGTCGCGATCGCGTCGGCCACCTCCGGACGCGCCGGGTCGATCATGCCGACGAGTCCCACGAACACGACGTCGCCGTCGATGGCGTCGCCGTCCTCGTCGACAGCGTCACCGTCCGCTTCGGCGTTCTCGTCGGCCGCGTCACCGTCTCCTTCGCTGTTCTCGTCCGCCACGGCACCGTCGACGTCGGCGTAGCCCACGGCCAGCACCCGGAGCGCGTCGTCGGCGAACGCACCGACCTGCTCGCGGATCTCCGCCCGGGTTTCGTCGGTCAACTCGACGGGCCCGTCCTCGGTGAGGATCCCCGAGGCCATCGAGAGGAGCACCTCGGGCGCGCCCTTGACGTAGGTGCGGTCGCCGTGGACGGTCCCCATCCACTTGCGTTCGGAAGAGAAGGGGATCTCGTCGGTTCGCGGGTTGGCCTCCCGGAGTTCATCGACGTCGATCCCGCAGTCGTCGGCCGCCGTGACGAGCGCCCGCTCGGTCGGGTCGCCCTCCTCGACAGTGGCGTCGTTACAGAGCGTCCCCGCCCGCAACAGGAGCGAGAGCCGGTCTGTGGGGTCGGTGGCGTCGTCGCCAGTGGGGTCGTCGGCGAACTCGTCGGCCGTCGGGTCGTCGCCTGTCGCGTCCGCGTCGACACCGCTCGATTCGCCGCCGTTCGCTCGCGACGGGACGTCGAGCGAGTCCACGTCGTCGAGGTTCAGGACGTCGTCGCTCACCCACACCTGGCTGACGCTCATTCGTCCCTCGGTGAGCGTGCCGGTCTTGTCGGTACAGATGGTGTCGACCGACCCCAGGGCCTCGACGGCGGGGAGGCGCCGGACGAGGGCGTTCTCGTCGGCCATCCGGCGGACGCCGAGCGCGAGCGTCAGCGTCACGACCGCGGGGAGTCCCTCGGGGACGGCGGCGACGGCCAGCGAGATGGCGGTCAGGCCGGTCTGGAGCAGGGGCGTCCCGCGGGCCCACAGCAGCGGGACCACCAGCGCTGCCAGCCCGACCACGCCGAGACCGAGCGTGCGACCCAGCCGGTCGAGTTCCGACTGGAGCGGCGTGTCGGTCTCCTCGGCGCTCGCCAGCTGGCGGGCGATGTCGCCGACCTCGGTGTCCTCGCCGGTGGCCGTGACGACGACGACCGCCGACCCGCGCGTGACGTTCGTCCCCTTGTAGACCATCGAGGAGCGCTCGGCGAGTGCGGTGTCGGTGGCGACCGGGTCGGACGATTTCGCGACGGGGAGGCTCTCGCCGGTCAGCGCCGCCTCGTCGACCTCCAGTCCCGTGGCCTCGACGACGCGCCCGTCGGCCGGGACGACGTCGCCCCCGCCGAGTTCGACGACGTCGCCGGGGACGAGTTCCGTGGCGTTCACCTCGCCCGTCTCGCCGTCGCGGCGGACCATCGCCGTCGGGGCAGTCAACTCGCGCAACGAGTCGAGGCTCTGCTCGGCGCGGTAGTCCTGGACGAACCCGAAGACCCCGTTGGCGAGGACGATAACCGCGATGAGGACGGCGTCGACCGTGTGGCCCGCCCAGACCGAGAGGCCGGCGGCGGCCAGCAACACCCAGATGAGCGCGCTGTCGAACTGTGTGAGGAAGATATCCAGCGGGGTACGCCCGCCCCCGCTGGCGATTTCGTTCTCGCCGTGGACGTCGCGTCGGTGCTGCGCTTCGGACGTCGCGAGCCCCGACAGCGAGGATTCCTGGTCGTCGAGGACGTCCCCTGCCGGTCGGTCGTGTGGCGAGGGTGGCACTACTGTCACTCTCGCCCGCCGGGATAAAGTGTGTTAGCCAGGGTCGGGGCGAAGTCAGTGCCCGGGCCGGTCAGCGTCCGTCACACACCCGCTCGACGAACCGTTCGGCGACGCCGTCGTCGAGCGACCCGCGGTCGAGCGCGAGGTGGACGTCGTCGTCGGCAAAGCGCGGCAGGAGATGGAGGTGGGCGTGTTCGACCTGGCCGACGAGTCCGCCGGTCGTGTGGAAGACGCTGAACCCGCCGGGGTCGAGCGCCCGGTTCATCGCGGTCGCGACGGCCTGTGCGGTCTCGACGACCGCCGTCGTCGTCGCCGGTTCGGCCAGCAGCAGGTCCTCGACGTGGACGTTCGGGACGACGAGGACGTGTCCCTCGGTCGCCGGGTTGGCGTCGAGAAACGCGGTCGTCTCCCCGTCGTCGTAGAGGACGTGGGCCTCCCGGTCGCCACGCACGATCCGACAGAACCGACAGTCGTCCGTGTCCATGCCCGCCCGTCGAACGCCGGCTACATAGCGTTCCCGCCAGTCCCGTACGGTTCGACGCCCACTCGACCCGTCCGGGAACTCGCCTGCTCCGCCACTCGCCAGCCCCGCTTCTTTTTCCCACCCGGCGGCGTACTCGCAGGTATGAGCAGACGTATCCTGGTGCCAGTCGACGGGTCGCCCAAGTCGATGGCGGGACTGGAGTACGCCCTCTCGACGTACGGCGACGAGGACATCACCGTCCTGCACGTCATGTCCCCCCACGACGTCTGGGCGGAAGAGGCTGAGTCACCGGACGCCCCGGAGGAGGACGTACCCGACGAACCCGAGGAGTGGCGCGAACGAGCGCGCGAGCGAGCCGACGAGATCCTCGCCGACGCCCGCGAGGCCGCCGAGGCACACGACGTGTCGGTCTCGACCGCCGTCGAGGTCGGCGAGCCCTGGCGGACGATCGTCGACTACGCCACCGAGGAGGAGTTCGACCACGTCATCATGGGCAGTCACGGCCGCCACGACGACTCCCCGCTCCCGCTGGGTAGCGTCGCGGAGACGGTGATGCGCCGTTCGCCCGTCCTGGTCTCGATCGTCCGGTGACGCTCGGGCGGGGAGGCGCCGAGAAGTCCGGCAGCCCCGTCAGTCGTCGGCCTCGACGGCGACCGACTCCCAGCCGTTCCTGACGTCCTCCGGTGGGACGTCCATGTCGTGCATCTCGTTCGCGTGGTCCTGTACGTGTTCGATCAGTTCGTCGTCGTTCTCCGATCTGACCTGGAACCCGCAGGCGCTACAGCTGAACTGATGTGCCATTCGGTATCTTTCCTCACGATACGGGTAGACCGCTCACGGGGTTAACGGTTCTTGCGACCTGGTCCCGGAATAGTTCGGAACCGCGGTATCGCCGCCCGGTCAGGACGTGTCGACTTCGATTGCGACTTCGTTGCGCCGCAAAAACGGCACCGTCCAGGGTGCGTCGTAACCCATGAAGAAGGGGTCGCCCGAGGTGTTCACGCCGGCGCGGTCGAGCGTCCCCAGGAGCCGGTCGGTCTCGCTGTCGACCCGCTCGTCGGTGGCACGACCGGAGAACTGCCGGACTGCGAGCGTCCGCTCGGGGACGGCGACGAGTTCGACCGCCTCGTCGGTCGGTTCGGGTGCCGACTCGACGTCGAAGTCCGCGGGCAGGTAAAACACCATCCGCAATCCCTCGTCGGTGTCGACCGTCTCGACGGGGGTGGTCATCGGGACGCGTCGTCCGGGAGCCGCCGGGACGGGACTGGCTCCGGGGCTCGCGGGGTCCTGGCGGCTCACCTCGACGGGCGCGGTCATCGAGACGTCGGTGTCGGTCTCGTTGGCCCCGCTGATGTACCGGAACAGTCGCCCGAACGCTGCGTTCTCCGAGTCGGCGACCGTCTCGACGCGGACGGCCGAGGGGTAGCGACGCAGTTCGACGTCGTCGAGGCGGGCGACGACGGTGTAAGGGACGGTCTCGGTCGTGTAACGCTGATAGAGAGTCCAGGCACTCGCGGCCGCCGCGAGACCGCCCACCGCTCCGAGGACGAGGGTGCGTTTGCGAACCATGTCCGAGTTAGGCGACCGGCCGAGATAACCGCGTCGTCAGTTCAGCGGACAGTTCGTCGACTCACCGGACCAGCGCCCGAACCCGTTCGTTACGCTCTCTTCGATGGATATTCACACCGACCTACCGCTCGACAGGCCGCGAATACGGGTTCGATAGCGACACCTACCGGTCGGCTGTCCGGTGGCGGACCGGTCGTACGTTCGGACTGTCGGGAGGTAGCCCGACTATAATTTTGTGACCGTCGGGCGACGCTCCGCACGGACTCATGGACACACGCACGAATCCGATGGCGGAACTCGAACGCTTCTTCGACCGCTGGAGTCAGCGGTTCGGCGAGTCGACTGAGGACTGGGACGGGGGATTCGGGTGGTCGGCGTTCGAATCGATGGCGGTCGACCTCGTCGAGCACGACGACCGGTTCGTCGTGACCGCCGACCTGCCCGGGTTCGAGCGCGACGACGTCGAGGTAACGGTCACCGACCGGACCGTCCGGATCGAGGCCGAACGCGAGACCATCGAACACGAAGCCGAAGACGGAGACGAGAATGGGGGCGGGGACGAGGCCGAGCCCCGGTATCTCCGCCACGAGCGCCGGCACGAGACGGCCGACCGCTCGATCAGGCTCCCCGAAGAGGTCGAGGCCGAGACCGCCAGCGCCAGCATGAACCACGGCGTGTTGACGGTCACGCTCCCGAAACTCGTCGTCGAGGACGCACACACCATCGACGTCGAGTGACCGTTCGCTTCGCTCGCGTTAGAGGTCAGCGACGTCTTCGATGGCGTCGGTGAGTTCCCTGATGCTCTCCAGGTCGTGTTCGCCCATATGGCCGATGCGGAACGTCTGCTCGCCCAGTTGCGAGCCGTAGCCGTTGGAGAAGACCATGTCGTACTCCTCGGAGACGGCGTCGATGGTCGCCGCGACGTCGATGTCCTGGGTGTTCTCGATGCAGGAGACGGTCTGGGAGCGATACCCCTCCTCGGCGAACAGGTCGAAGTGCTCGCTGGCCCACTCGTGGACGTACTCGGTCATCTCGCGGTGGCGCTCGTCGCGACCCTCGTGCCCCTCCTCGAGCATGTGTTTCATCTGCTTGCGGTAGGCCAGCATGACGGGGATCGCGGGCGTGGAGTGGGTCTGGCCCTTCCGGTCGTAGTAGTCGAGACAGCGCTGGAAACCGCCGTACCACGAGGCCGAATCCGTGTCGAGTTCCCGCTCGTAGGCCTCGTCGCTGACGACACAGACGGCGAGTCCCGGCGGCATGGCGAAGGCCTTCTGCGTCGAGGCGAAGATGACGTCGATCCCGTGTTCGTCGATGTCGACGTAGTCGCCCCCGAGCGCGGAGACGGCGTCGACGACGAAGTAGGTGTCCGGGTACTCCGCGACGACGTCGCCGATCTCCTCGATGGGGTTGCGGACGCCGGTCGAGGACTCGTTCATGACGGTCGCGACGACGTCGTAGTGTTTGTCACTCTCCTCGAGTTCGGCGCGGATGTCCTCGGGTTTGATCGCCTGGCCCCACTCGTATTCGAGGCGGTCGACGTCCTTGCCGAGGCGTTCGGCGACGTTGGCGTGGCGCTCGCTGAAGCTCCCGCAGGTCGGGACGAGGATGTTCTCGTCGACGAGGTTGAGCGTCGAAGCCTCCCAGAACTCGGTGCCCGAGGCGGTGAGGATGACGACCTCGTTGTCGGTGCCGAGGAACTCCTTCGTGTCCTCGACGATAGTGGTGTAGAGGTCGGTCATCCGGTCCATCCGGTGGCCGAACATCGGCTGGGCCATCTCCTGGATGACGTCCTCGCGCACCTCCGTCGGACCCGGGATGTACAGCGTCTTGTCGGGGTAGTCGTCTCTGTATTCGCGTTTTTCGGTCACGGAAGCCACCTCTGGTATGCGCACCTGAGCGGCGCGCCTGTATGGTAGTTTTGATGCCCCGCCGTCACGGTCGACACAGTCGACAGCGAACGTGCCGGGGCGGCGGTGCCACGAGGGTCGGTCGTCGTCGGGGCTCAGCGGCCGAGATATCGGCCCACGAGGACCAGGCCGACGGCGACCACCAGGCCGATTCCGGACCCCGCGAGCAGGTCGACGGCCGCGCCGAGCCCGTCCCCGATCGTGATGCGGACGACGTCGTAGGCGCGGACGCCGAGCGTCAGGAGACCCGCGCCGGTGGCGCCCGCGGCGACCGTCTCGCGGGCGGTCACCCGACTGAGCATGTACAGCCCGAGGGCGACCGCGGCGACGGCTCTGAGGCCCGTGAACGACGTCGTCGCGCTTTCGACCAGCAGGCCAAATCCGAGACAGACCGCGAGGACGAACGAGACCAGGCGACACTCGCCCCGGTCGAGGAACGCGAACAGTGGCGCGAGGAGGGTGTCCGAGCGCGAGTCGCCGGCGCCGGGCGTGAAACCGTCGAGCGGGTCCGCCGCCCACGAACTCGTCTCGCTCCCGGCGGCGCCCCGGGCGGCGTCGATCTCTTTACTCCCGTCGTGCGTCCGGTCGACACTGCTCCGGTCGGGTTCGCTCACGGGCGTCCGTTCCGTGGCCTCGGCGGACAGCGTGACTTCCCCGCCGGCCGACTCGGCGACCTCGGCCTCGGCGGGTTCGTCGAAGTCCACACCGCAGTGCATACACCACGTCGCCGTCGCACTGACCTTCTCGTGACAGGACGGGCACCGGGGGTCCGCGCTCATCGGCCGTCGACTACGGAGGGGCGTCCGTTAATTCTTGTGTGGCTGCTGACTACTCGTGTGGAGTTCGCGGCCGGCGTGGTCGTGGCGAGGTGGCCGCCGGCGAGGCAATCACGCGGTCGACGCCGGCGGGGCGGTCACGCGGACGGCGGCGAGAGGTGCACGTGGATGAGTCTATCGCAGTCCGCTTCGCCACAGACCGGGCACTCTCCGGTCGGCGTGTCACCGGGTGTCACTCCCGGGTCGGTGGGTGCATCGTCGCCGGCCGCACTCGTCGCGTCGATCACGCGGGCGCCGGCGTGGCCGAGTTCGTACCCCTCGGGCGTCTCGCGGACGAAGTACTCACAGAGCTGTCGCAGGTGGTAGCTGAACCGGCCCGAGTCACTGACGCCGGCACGTTCGCGGAGTCGCGAGAACGGGAGCGGGTCGTCGGCATCGGCGAGTGCGCGGAGTATCGCGAGTCGTGTCTCGTCGGCCAGCACGGAGAGGGCGTCGGTCGGGTCGGTGAGGTCGGCAGCGTCGGCGGGATCATGCTCCCCGCGACCGTTCCGGTGGGGGTCGTCGGCGCGCATGGCCGACGGTGGGACAGCGAGGCTCCTGTACTTTGTGGCCAGCCCACCGTCTGGCAGGTCCGTCAGTCTCTCAGCTCTCCGTCGGGTCGCCCATCGAGTAGCCCAGCCCGCCGACGAGCAGCGTCGACACCGCGACGGGGACCATCGCGAGCGAGACGGGGACGAACGCGGGTGCCTCCGCGCTGAACGCGAGGGCGAACGCACCGAAGATGAACGTGATCATCGCGCTGTAGCTGCCGTAGCGCATCGCGTCGAAGCCGCTCCGCCGGCGGACGAGCGAGACGAGCGACCCGCCCCAGGCGACGACCGCCAGCAGGACGCCCGTGACCGGCAGCGAGACGCCCGCGACGAGAACCGCCGCACCGACAGCGGCGAGCGCGCCGAGGAACTTCCCGGCCCGTTCGGCGTCGGTCGGCAGGGCCGGCAGGAGAGTCGGCCCGTCCGTCCCCCGCCCGGAAGGGACCGGCGCGGTGTCGGCGTCGCGGCGGTCGGACTCGCGCACCCGGCGGTCGGCCTCGTGAGGGCTGGACTCGCCCGCTCGACGCTCGCCGATCCCCGATCGGAGTCGCGTCAGCAGCGACTCGTCGCCGTCGTCGGGCTCGCGCACCTCTGGCGTCGCTCCGGTCACGTCGTCCGTCGAGTGAGTGATCTCGTGTGTCCCGCCGGTGACGTCGTCGTACCCGGGAGCGTCGGCCCGCTCGGGGAGGTCGCGCCAGCAGTGGATGCAGTGACTCGCCCGCGCCCCGACCGGCTCGCCACAGGACGGACATCTGGGGTCGGCCCTGTCGGTCGTCGGGTCGTGTCTCGTCTGTTCCCTCGACCGCTCCCGGGCCATCGTCGGACCATCGGCCTCCGGGTGCATGAGCCTTCCTCCGGACCGGAGGTCGGATGCGAACGAATCGCTTTCCGAGGCCAGGTCGTGTGACTGACCCACACGCGCCGGAAACGCCTTTGCCTGGGGCGTGTCCCACGCCGGTATGGAGACGGTCACGCCACCCCCGATGGAACCGGGCGACCGGGTCGCCGTCGTCGCCCCCTCCAGCGGTGGGGCGCACAACGCACCGCACGTCCTCGACCGCGCGCTCTCGCGACTGCGCGAGGTGTTCGGTCTGGAGCCAGTGGTCTATCCGACAGCCAGGCAGTCCGACGCGTTCCTGACCGACAGTCCGCGAGGGCGGGCCGCCGACCTCCACGCGGCGTTTCGCGACCCCGACATCCGGGGGATCTTCGCGACCATCGGCGGCTGGGAACAGCTGCGCGTCCTGCGGTACTTCGACCCCGCAGTGGCCCGGGACAACCCCACCCGGTTCTACGGGACGAGCGACAACACCAATCTGAACCTCGCGCTCTGGAACGCGGGCGTCGTCTCGTACAACGGCGCACAACTCATGAACGAACTCGGCGTCTCCGGCGAGTTGCCCGAGTATACCGAACGGTACTGCCGGCGCGCCTTCTTCGAGGAGTCGCTGGGCCCGCTCGACGCCAGCGACGAGTGGACGGACGATTCGACCGGGTTCTGGGCCGACCCCTCCCTGCGGGACGCAGAACCCGAGTACGAGGCCAACGAGGGCTGGCACTGGCGCGGCGGCGACGAGACTGTGACCGGCCGGTTCTGGGGCGGCTGTCGCTCTATCGTCGAGTGGCAGCTCGCGACCGACCGGCACCTGCCAGAGCCCACCGAGCTGGACGGTGCAGTGCTCGGGCTGGAACTGGCCGAGACGCTCCCCGGCGCCGACGAGGTCGGTGCGACGCTGGTGTCTCTCGGCGAACGGGGACTGCTCGAACGGTTCGACGCCGTGCTCGTCGGTCGCGTGCCGGGGCGGAGTTTTCTCGAAGAGCCGCCGGCCGAGGAGCGTGTGGCGTATCGACGGCGGATCCGCGAGCGGATCGTCGAGTGTGTCGGGTGGTACGACCCGGAGCTGCCGGTGGTACTCGGGCTGGACTGGGGCCACACGAACCCCGTCGCGCCGCTTCCCGTCGGTGGGCTGGTGACGGTCGACGCTTCCGAGGAGTCGATCGTGTTCGAGTGAGACTGTGTGTGGCTGGTGGTGACGTCACTGTTGGATGAGCGTTTTCGGGCGAGTCACTCGGTGTGAGCGGAGACGTGACCACAACCGCACTCGACATCGCGCATTGAAAGCCCTCGGGCCGCTGGCGGTGAACGCGAGCGACCCTCGCCCTTTCAGTCCACCAGGGAAACGTAGGTGGCATAGGCTGTTTCAGCGTTGAACGTTTGGTCGCCGGTCCCCACAGACATCTCCCTGGCGTCCTGTCGAGCGAAGCGAGTCAGGGCTCGGAAGAGTGTGCTCTTCCGGCGGACTGGAAGGGCGAGGCGTGCTCGCGGGGCGAAGCCCCGTGGTCGCCTGAGCGGCGCCCTATCCACGCGAGTGCGGCGCGATGCTGTTGTTCGAGCGTGGATATCCCGCTCAGCGACCGCGAGCACGCCGAGGGCTTCCATCTCACGACGGTGACTGCGGTCGTGCAGACACCGGAGGATGCGATCGCTGTCGTATGCCTCACACCTCCCCAGCCTCTTGCGCTCCTCGCTTCGCTCCGCTCGCTGTGGTGCTCATCCCTCGCACGATACGTCTCGCGGCCTCGCAGTGCTCGGCACAACTCGACGGCGCGCGCCGAACGGTGGCTGGTCGAGCAGTCAACAGCGTGTCACGGTGGCTGGTCGGGCGGTCGACAGCGCGGTACGGTGGCTGATGGGGGAGCGAGACGAATCCAGCTAGTCCCCGAGCACCTCGTCGGCGAGGCCGTCCACGTCCACACGCGTTCGGTCGCCGTCCGTCCCGGGGACGTCCCACCCCTGTCGCCGGAGCGTGCTCCGGAACCGGGGGTCGTCCAGCGAGACGGGACCGTAGTAGGTGCCGACGCGCTCGCGGTCCCACCAGCGGCCAGTCTCGCGGAGCGTCCCACCGTCGGTGAACTCGTACCGGTACCGGAGCGCCCGGACGTGTGTCGGGGGGTCGTCGGGGTCGGGAAACGGGTTCTCGCGGAGGAGTGAGTGCGTGGCCTCGTCGCCGGCGAGCAGTTTCGCGAGCAGGTGGACGAACCACGGCGACCGCCGCGGCGAGGACGCCATCGCGGCGAACCAGAGCTGCCAGTCGAGTCTGAGATGGTAGGGCGCCCACTGCCGGGGCAGCCGCTCGGAGTCTGTCGGCTTCCCGGGGAACGTGTAGGTCTCCCACTCCGTGTCGTCGGTGATAGTCTCGTCGTGAGTCCCCTGGACGACGATTTCGTACCGGTCTCGGGTGATCGAGCCGAACGCGCCGTAGGTGTTGACGAGATTGAGGGGGTCGAACGCGCGGTTCATCGCCTGGCTCGACGATATCATGTTCACCACGGGGTAGTAACTCAGCGCGACGACGAGGACGAGGAGTGCAGCCAGCGCGACCTGGTGGGGGAGCGACAGTGGCGCGAGCCCGGTGGCGGCGGGGATTGGTAGGATAGACGGGACGACCCCGGTGAGCCCGAACAGGTCGACGCCCGCGGTCACGACCGAGTCGGCGAACAGACTCCCGGCCACGACGATGGTCAGGAAGTTCAGGAAGGAGAAGTTACCAGTGAGCATCAGCCAGCCCTGGAAACCGACGGTGGCGAGTCCCGCCAGCGCGGCCACGCGGGGCGGCCCGAAGTAGAGGAAGGGGACGGCGAGTTCGACGACGTGGTTGACGGCGACACCGAGTTTGTGTGCCGACGTCGGGAGTCGGTGGGCGACCCACGAGAGCGGGTTGGGCATCGGCTGGGTCTCGTAGTGGTACTCCAGACAGGTCAGGTCGCGCCAGCACTCGTCGCCGCGGAGTTTGATCAGCCCCGCGCCGAACATGTTGCGGAACTCGACCCACCTGAAGAGGTAGACCACGACCGCGGGGGCGACCAGGTCCGGCGCGCCGAGGAAGATCGCCAGAAAGCCACACTCACAGAGCATCGACTCCCAGCCGTAGCCGTAGAAGGTCTGGCCGGCGTTGACGAAGGAGAGATACAGCACCCACATGGCGGTCCAGACGAGGACGTACGCGGGGATGCCGAACCTGCCGGGGACGCCGAAGAGAGCCAGTGTTGCGAGGCCGACGCCGAGCCAGGCGCCGACGGCAAGCGCGCGGTCGCTGTCGAGGAAGTAGAACAGGGAAGGTTTCTGGCGGAACTCGTAGCGCCCGGTGTACCGCGAGAGCGGGAGGAGTCCGTCCTCGCCCGCGAGGGGGCGAAACTGGCGGGCGGCAGCGAGAAAGGCGACGAGGTAGGTCAACGCGAGTCCCCGCTGGAGGAGCAGGCGGGCGACCCAGAACTCGCCGCCCCACGGCGTCCAGGCGTACCACGGCGCCATCGCTCGGGTGACGGACGTCGACCGGCATAAGTGGGACGCTCCCAGACCCCTGGTTCCGGCTATCGTCCGTCCCTGGCTCACACCGGTCGTGCCTGTCAATCCCACACGCTGAGAATGTTGCCGTAACTCGTGGTTATAAGATTTTACAGGAATATGCACGTAGCACATGACCACCTCGCACCGGTTCGGGACCCGCTGTATCCACGCCGGCCAGGAGTCGTCGGACGAGGGGACAGGGGCGCGCGCTCCGCCCATCCACCAGACGACGTCGTACGTCTTCGAGGACGCCGACCACGCTGCGGACCTCTACGCGCTGGACGCGGAGGGTAACGTCTACTCCCGCTTCGACAACCCGACCGTCTCGACGCTGGAGCGACGCCTCGCCTCGCTGGAGAACGGCACCGCGGCCGTCGCGACCGCCTCCGGCATGGCCGCACTGGATGCGGGCACCTCGATCCTCGCGAGCGCCGGCGACAACGTCGTCTCGGCCTCCTCTATCTACGGCGGCACCCACTCGTATCTCTCGAAGATGGGGTCGCGCCGGGGCGTCGAGGCGCGGTTCGTCGACACGCTCGACCCCGACGCCTACGCCGAGGCTATCGACGAGAACACCGCCTACGTTCACTACGAGACCATCGGCAACCCGTCGCTCGTCGTCCCACCCATGGAGGAGATCGCCGAGGTCGCTCACGAGCGTGGGGTACCCGTCTTCGTCGACAACACGTTCGCGACGCCCGCGCTGTGCAACCCGCTGGACCACGGCGCCGACGTCGTCTGGGAGTCCACCACGAAGTGGATCCACGGCTCCGGGACGACGGTCGGGGGCGTCCTCGTCGACGGCGGCTCGTTCCCGTGGGGGGAGTACCCCGAGAAGTTCCCGGAACTGGGCGGGCCGAACCCGGCCTTCGAGGGCGTGACCTTCGCCGAGCGCTTCGGGGAGCGCGCCTTCGCCGTCGCCGCCCGCCAGCGCGCCATCCGGTCGCTCGGTGACGGCCAGAAACCCTTCGACGCCTGGACCACCCTCCAGGGGGTCGAGACGCTCTCGCTGCGGATGGAACGCCACTGCGAGAACGCCCGCGCCGTCGCCGAACACCTCGCCGACCACCCCGGCGTCGAGTGGGTCACTTACCCGGGGCTCGAATCCCACGAGACCCACGACCAGGCCAGCGAGTACCTCGACGGCGGCTACGGCGGCATGGTCGCGTTCGGGCTCGCGGGCGGGTTCGAGGCCGGCAAGACCGTCTGCGAGGAGACCGACCTCGCGCAGTTCCTCGCCAACATCGGCGACGCGAAGACGCTGATCATCCATCCAGCCTCGACGACCCACGCCCAGCTCAGCGAGGCCGAACAGCGCGCCAGCGGCGTCACGCCCGACCTCGTCCGTCTCTCGGTCGGGATCGAGGACGTCGACGACATCCTGGCAGACCTCGACCGGGCGATCGACCGGGCGAACGAGCGGGGGGACGCCGCCTCCAGCGGGACGACCGGAGGGGCGAGGTAGTATGGAGGTCGAGCGCGACACCGTCTCGCTGGGCGAGTTCGAGTTCGAGTGCGGTCGGTCGATCCCCGAGCTAGAAGTCGCCTACGAGGCCTACGGGGAGTTCACTGGCGACAACGCCGTCCTCGTGTGCCACGCGCTGACCGGCAGTGCCCACGTCGCCGGCCACCGGGGCGAGGTCGACGGCGGCGACCAGGCCCGTGCCTGGTGGGACGACTTCGTCGGGCCCGGCAAGGCCATCGACACCCGCGAGTATTACGTCCTCTGTGCGAACGTCCCCGGGTCGTGTTACGGGACGACGGGCCCCGCCAGCGTCAACCCCGAGACCGGCGACTACTACGGGACGGACTTCCCCGCCGTGACCGTCACCGACTGGACCGAGGCCCAGCGCCAGTTGCTGGACGAACTCGGGATCCCCCACCTCCACGCGGTCGTCGGCGGCAGCGTCGGCGGGATGAACGTCCTCGAGTGGGCGAAACGCCATCCCGACCACGTCGAGCGGATCGTCCCCATCGCGGCTGCCGCCCGCCTCGACACCCAGTGTCTCGCGCTGGACGCCATCGCCCGCCGGGCGATCACCACCGACGACGACTGGCAGGGCGGCGATTACTACGGCGACCCCGACGAGGGCGGGGCGGGCGTCGACGCGAGTGGGACACCCCCCAAGGACGGCCTGGCGCTGGCCCGCCAGATCGGTCACGTCATGTACCTCTCGAAGGCGTCGATGGAACAGAAGTTCGGCCGGAGGGGGGCCGGTCGCGACGCCGCCCGCTCGTTCCCGGTCGACCCCGCCGCCGGCTTCTTCCCGTATCGGGACGTCGAGTCGTATCTCGACTACCAGGCCGAGAAGTTCGTCGAGCGATTCGACGCCAACTCCTATCTCTACCTGACGCGAGCCATGGACAACTACGACCTCTCGGCGGGCTTTGACTCCGACGAGGACGCCCTCGCGGCCTTCGAGGGGGAGGCGCTCGCGCTCTCGTTTACGGCCGACTGGCATTTCACCCCCGCCCAGGCCGAGGAACTGGCCGAGGCGCTCAGAGCGGCGGGCGTCGAAACCGCCCATCACGTCGTCGATTCGGACCACGGCCACGACGCCTTCCTCGTCGAACCCGAGAGCGTCGGTCCGCCGCTGGCCGACTTCCTCGCCGACGGTGTCGAGGGCAACGCGGTCTCCGACACGGAGGACGTCCCAGAAGAGGACGGCCGGTCGTTCGCGCCGGTTCACAACAGCCTCTTCTCGGATTGAGTGCCGGAGGGCAGCCCTCCGACGGTCGGCAGAAACCGTGGACGTGGCTGTAGACGTGAGTGGAGACCGCGGCGGCAGACGTGATTCTTGAATGACACTGAGCAACAGGCTTTTCTCTGCCTGCACGCAGATCGGAAGTATTGACACCGGTGTGGCGGTCGCGGTCGCCCACCGGTCCTCGCACCGACCGGCCCTATCATGAACGACGACCTGGACGCGACGACGCCGCGGATACGCCCTCACCCGAGTCGTGACGGACTGCAGGTCGTCGACCCGATACAGGACGCCCAGTTCACGCTTCTGACGCCCGAATCCGTCGGCGTCGCGGCGTGTGACGCGGACCGGTTTTACTTCCCCGTCGACGCGGCGGCGACAGTCGCGACCGGGACCGTCGAGATCCCCTACTTCGTGGATACGTGGGTCAGGAACGGGTCGGGTGTCACCGTCACGGAGGTCGACATCGGTGACACGGTGTCACTGCCGCCCGCCCGATACAACGTCGAACTGGCGACTTCGCAGGTGAAACTGTACCTGCTGGTCGAGGGCGCGGTCGAGGTGACGGCCACCGAAGGGTCGATCCGGTTCGAATTCGGCGGGGACGAGGTCAGCGTCGGTGCGCGGTCGTACCACGAACAGCCCGCGGCGACGGTGACGACGACCGACGAGCCTGGGGACGTGATGCGGGCGCTCTCGACGCTCGGCTCGGCGCTGAAGACGACGACGTGCGAGCGGTCGTTCCCCACGCTCCGGGGCCACCCGCCGCTCGTCGAACGGGGCGACGAATTCTCGATACCCGACGGGATCGAAGCCCCCGACACCGGGATCACCGTCGAGGTCCCGCCGCTTTTCGAGTACATCTACCCGGTCGCGCCGCTGGCGTACTACTTCGGTGCGACGGTACGACCAGGGCCCGAACCGCGACTCCTCGCCGACGGGTGGACCTACCCGCTCGACGGCGAGCGCGACTGCGCGTTCGTACCCGGTGACGGCTTCGAGGCCTCGGTCGCACGCGTCCTCAAACAGTCGTTCCTGCTCGACTGTGTCACTCGTACCGAAGGGTACTACGAGGTCGAACTCGCGGAGCGTGCCCGCATCGAAGAACACGTCGACCTCGACTTCGCGGCGCTGTACGAACGCCCGCTAGCCGAGCAGGTGGGAGAATACATGCAGGTGCCGGCCGCGGCGCTGACCGACGCGATGCCGACGTGGAAACTGACCGCGGACGTGCGACCGAACCCGGAGTACGTCGGGACGCTCCCGTTCCTGGCGGACGAACTCGCCGTCGTTCGATGCCCCGAACCGCCGGGTATGGGCCGGACGAGCGACGAGGTCGCAGACCAGATACAGTCGATCTTCCGCAACCAGCCACAGGAGCTCCGTGGCCCGGACACGGCGACGCTGACCCGCTCGACGCGGACCCGGTCGTCGTCCTCGTCTTCCTCGGCGACAGTCGAAGAGACGGTCTTCAGACCCGCCGACGCCGACAGCATCGAGCAGACCTACGTCGGCGAGGGTGTCCCGGTCGGCGCGAGCAAGATGACCGAGGACGCGTTCCGCCGGCGGCTCACGTACGAACCGTCCACCGACCCACAGATCCGCGTCGCCGTCGTCTGCAACGACGAGCGCATGGCCGACGAGAACGTCGTCTCGGAGATCTACGGCACGCGCGACTGGATCGAGTTCGACATCACCTTCGACGAGGGGCTCACGACCGAGGAGATGCGAGCACTCCTGGGATCGGACGTCGACTTCCTGCACTACATCGGCCACGTCGACGAGGAGGGGATCCGGTGTCCCGACGGCTACCTCGACACCCAGAAACTGGACGACGTCGGTGTGAGCGCGTTCCTCCTGAACGCCTGTGACTCCTACGAACAGGGGTACGGCCTCGTCGACAGCGGCGCCATGGCCGGGATCGCCACCGTCACCGACATCGTCAACGAGGCCGCCACGTCGGTCGGCCGGACCGTCGCTCGCCTCCTGAATCAGGGATTCTCGCTGGCCGCCACGGTCGAGATCATCAAACAGTACGAGCAGATCGGCCACCACTACATGGTCGTCGGTGACAGCTCCACGTCCATCGTCAAACACGAATCCGGGACGCCCTATCGGGCGGATATCGAAGACTCGAGCGGAGACCGGAGTCGATTGACCCTCCACGGCTATCCACGACTGGACTCGACACTGGGGTCGCTGTTTCGTCCCCACCTGAACGACTACGGCCGCCACCATCTCAATTCCGGAGAGATGTGTTCCGCTGATCTCTCTCACGACGAACTAGTCACCTTCCTCAGTAAGCAGGATGTCCCGGTCGTTCGGGAGGCCGAACTACAGTGGAGCCGAGACCTATCGGTTATCGAGTGAGTTATCGACCGCGACTGCTGCAGAACGAGTTATCTGACTACGAAACTTACGGGCCCATGATCGTCGAGCCACCGGGGTCAGCTGCCACCATCCCGACCTGGGACAGTAGCATCATCGCTGCGAACAGGATACCGATCCATTTGGGGTTCTCTTCGAGGTACGTCCGGATTCGCGACGTTTCTTGGCTCATAGCCACCTATTGATTTCGCGAGTTCGTGATTTAATTTATCTAAAATTTTGGGATAACTTACCAACGATATTTTCCGTTAATTTGAAATGTTTGTCACATCTAGGTAACATGCTTGAGAGTTCGGTAAGCAGTAACACACGTTTTCGGCCGCCTGCGACGGCGTCGCCGCGTTGGACGGCCGAGTACCCACCGAAACATCGGTTTACTGGTAGTAACCACCGGACGAGAGAGGGGTGATACTTTATACCAGGGGGTTCATCACCCGGCTATGGTCGCGGCCCGGCCGCTGGTCGTCGTCGCAGGTGCCGAGCCGTCCGTGACCGACGACCTGGCCGACCGGTTGCGCGAGACGTGCGTGGTTCGGACTGCCTACGGGGTCGACGAGGTACTCGACCGCCTCGACGGCGACGTCGACGTCGTACTCGTCGCCCCCGACCTCGGTCAGGGGGCAGTCGAGCGCGTCCGCCGGGCGATCGACGAACGGGGGCTCCCCTGTCGGCTCGGACGGCTGGACGCGTCGGGCTCCGGCGGTAATGGTGACGAGGACGGAGACGACGGCGACCCCACGAGCGGAACCAGAGGCACCCCCAGGGTCGTCGACCCCTCGGGGACGGATCCGGCAGTCCGTGCGGACGTCGAACACCTCGCCACCCTGGCGCAGTACCGGACAGCCCTCGACGAGTACTTCGCGCTCGCACGACGCGATGCCGGGGACGACACCGGCCACGACGCCGAACGGCAGCTGAACTACGTTCGGGACCGACTCGACGACGCCGCTGCCGACCTCGACCCGTCGTCGCTGTTCGAGGCCGCTCTCCACGACTCCGGTCGAGGCGTCGGACACCACAGCGACGCCGAGGACGAACGGTCCGACGGCGGCGTACCCGTCGGCGACGGCGCGTCCACTCCCGACGACACTCGTCGTCGGTGAATCGTTCTGACGCCGGTGAGCGCCCGATCCTATAGTTCTAGCCCGCGAACCGCGACCGTTCCGTCACCGTCCTCGACGTGGCCGATCGTCCGTGCATCATCGCTCACCTCGACGACGGATTCGGCGTCTGCTTCCGGAAGTGCCGCGACGAAGCCGGTGCCCATGTTGAACGTGCGGTGCATCTCCTCGTCGTCGACGTCGCCCTCGGACTGGACGAATTCGAAGACCGACTGGGCGTCGAAGGGGTCGGTGACCGCATAGTGGTGGTCGCCCATGCGCGCGAGGTTCGTCCACCCGCCGCCGGTGACGTGGGCAGCCGCGTGGGTCTCGTGGTCTCTGAGAACGGGCAGCACGTCGGCGTAGATGCGTGTCGGTTCCAGCAGTTCCTCGGCGATCGAGCGGTCGGGATCCGGCGGGAACGGGTCGGTGTACTCGTGCTCGCGGGTGACGGCCTCGCGGGCGAGCGTGAGCCCATTGGAGTGGATACCCGAGGAGGCCCAGCCGACCAGGACGTCGCCGACCTCGGCCGCGCCGGGGAACGGCCCGTCTTTCGGTGCGAGTCCGGCACAGGTGCCCGCGATGTCCAGCCCGCGGATCACGTCGGGCATGACGGCCGTCTCGCCGCCGACCAGGGCGACGCCCGCCCGCTCGGCCCCCACGCGCAGGCCCTCGCCGATCTGTTCGGCGGTCTCGTCGTCGGGTTCCTCGACGGCCAGATAGTCGACGAACGCGACCGGTTCGACCCCCGCCGCGACGAGGTCGTTGGCGTTCATCGCGATGCAGTCGATGCCGATCGTCGAGTAGTCGTCGATGGCCTCGGCGACGAGCAGTTTCGTGCCGACACCGTCGGCCGCCAGCGCGAGGTACCGGTCGCCGATGTCCAGCAGTCCTGCGAAGTCGCCTTCGAACTCGCCGGCCGCACCCACGAGCGCCGCCGTCGCTGCCTCCTGGCCCGCGATGTCGACCCCCGCCTCGGCGTAGGTCAGCCCTTCTTCGTCTTCGCCTCCGTTTCCGTCCCCGCCGTCGGGGGCGTCCCCGTTCGTCCCGGAGTCGTCCTCGGTCATGCGTGATAGCCCGCGGAGCGCGCGCAAAAGGCCACCGTTTCGGGTGGACGGGACGCGTGGCGTTTCGTGGTCGAACGTGTCACGTGCAGACGGGGACGGCAGGGTCGGGCCGTCCCCGACTCGACGTGGCCTGCACAGTCCCCGTACCGCGAGGAAGCGAGCGTCGATCGGCCTGCGGCCTTTTTATCCCCACCCACGAAACAGGGGGTATGCCCGGGGAACTCCCGCGCCAGCAGTTCGTCCTCGATACGTCGCTCTTTCTCACCGACGCCATCCGCAGGGACGAGGAGTCGCTGGAGGACGCGGTGTTGCGTCTGCTCGACCTGGTCTCGACGGCCAGACTGGAGCTCAACGTCTCCTGTCACATGCCGCCGACCGTCCACGACGAACTCACGACGATACTACGCGACCGCGGCGTGAGCGAGGAGGTGTTCCAGCGCCTCGACACGTGGGTCGTCCGGAAGAGTCCGGACCGCTACGACGTGACCATCCCCGCCGACATCGTCTACGAGTTCATCGACGAGATGAGCGACCGCGTCGACCGCGGGTTACGCGTCTCCGAGAACGCACTGCGCGAGGTCGAACAGCTCGACCCCGAGGAGTTGGCGGCCGGCGAAGATTACGTGACCGAGGCCGACGAGATCCTCTCGGACATGCGCGACCAGTACCGCCAGGCGCTCCGGCGCGGTGTCCTCGACTCCCGCGAAGACTTCGACCTGCTCGTCCTCGCCCGCGAACTCGACGCCGGCGTCGTCACCGAGGACCGGGGCATCATCTCCTGGGCCGACGAGTTCGGCCTCCGCTACGTCCGCGGCGGCCAGTTCCCCACGCTCCTCGAAGAGTACCTCCGCGCGACCGGCGTCGACGGCTACACCGACCCGGAGTGACCGGGGACGCGAGCAGACGCCGTCACGACCCCCACACGACCCGCAGTTCACGACCCCCGCACGACCAGTAGTTATACGCCGCACACCCGCGTAGCCCCGACCATGTCGGCTGACTCCGGATCCGGGGACACCGTCCGCGTCTGGCTCGTCGAACGTACGTATTCCGACGACGAACAGAACATCATCATCCTCGTCTACGCCACCCCGGACGGCGAGCGATACTTCCGGAAAGAGCGGGCGCTCACGTCCTTCACCGACGTGCGGGACACCACCGCCGCCGTCGACGTCGACCCCGGTAACCTCGGGGAGGTCGAACCCGAGAAACGCGAGCAGTACGCCGCCGAAGCCACACGGATCGCCGAGAACCACGACCCCGGCGACGTCGTCTAAGACGACCGGCGACGTCGTAAAAGACGCCCGGCGACATCGTCTACCGGTCCCGATGGCGGGGTGTGGCCGGGATCCTCGTCGCGCTCTTTCGCCACGAGTTCGGGCACTCGGTGCCGGTGTTGCTCGCCGGAGGTACCGTCTCCATCTCCGTCGGGAGCGATACGGGACGGACGGTCCGTCTCGGTCCGGTGACGATAACGGCCGGCGTCGACAGGGTGTGGAATACGCTGCAGTACGGCTACTGCGAGTACCAGGAGACACACTCATCAGCGAACTGTACCGGGCAGTAGTGACTGCCGTTCCGATGACGTACTCGCGGGAACCGTACGCCGGGACGCCGAGTGACGGGAACGATTCTCCGGATCGTGCGCTCGTAACTCTCACGGGCGTGTCGTAAAACGGGATACCGGGGTCCGGTCACGCTGAACCCTCCCTCGTATCGCCGCCCGGTGAATGGCTCGCTCGTTCGCCGTCGCGGGAGAACGTCAGCGGAAGTCCCGCACAGTCAGGTCGAGCGTGTCGAGTCGGACGATGGGCGCGTGGGCGTAGTCGGGCTGGATGTTCATGCTCTCCTGGAAGGCGGTCTGTGACTGCCAGCACCCCGAGTTGATGGTGAGGACCCCGTGGTACTTCCCCCAGCCGAGCTTGTGGACGTGGCCCGCGTGGAAGATGTCGGGGACGTCCTCGATGACGAGGTGGTCTTCCTCCTCGGGGGCGAGCCGTGTCATCCCGCCGAACTGCGGGGCGACGTGGCGCTTTTTCAGGAGCTGGTACATCGGCAGGTGGGGCTCGTCGTAGGTCGCCTTCTCGTCGGGGAGTTCGGCGATCACCTCGTCGAGGGAGACGCCGTGGTACATCAACACGTCGACGCCCTCGACCGTGACCGTCGAGGGGTTGGCGACGATGCGGGCGTCGTGGGCGCTCATGATGTCGCGCAGCTCCTCGTCGAACGCCGGCTGGGGCTCGGCGAGGCGGACGGCGTCGTGGTTGCCCGGGATCATGACGACCTCCATGTCGCCGGGGACCGATTTGAGGTGCTCGCTGAACTGTTCGTACTGCTCGTAGATGTCGACGATGTCGAGTTCCTCGTCCTGGTCGGGGTAGACGCCGACGCCCTCGACCATGTCCCCCGCGATGAGGAGGTACTCGACGTGGTCGGCCTCGGGGGTGTGGAGCCAGTCGGCGAACCGCTCCCAGGCGTCGGCGGTGAACTCCTGGCTCCCGACGTGGACGTCACTGACGAGTGCGGCGGACACCTCCCTGTCGGCAGTAGAGGGGGAGTTGGTGCGGGGGACGTCCGGGAAGTACATCGCGTCGACGAACAGGATGTTCCCGTCATCGGCGAGGTTCCCCTCGACCGCGATGATTTCGTCGAGCAGGAGCTCGTCGACGAGACTCGCAAAGTCCCGGTCTTTCATCACGAGACACGGGAACGTACCGGTCGTATCCTCGAGTTCGACCAGCCAGTGACCGCTCGCCGTCGAGCGAATGTCAGAGACCATCCCGACGACCGCGGCCTCGCTGTTGCCCGCCATCGAGCGTAGCGCACGAGTCGGCCGGTGGTTGACCCGCGAGCGCAGGAGTTTCGAGAGTTTCTCGTAGCGGTTCCGGAACACCGCGACGAAGTCCTCGTACTCACCCGTCCCCGTACTGGAAAATTCCCCCGGGACTTCGATCGACCGCTCCGGCGGGGTCGCGGCTGTGCCCGCGCTATCGGTCGAGGCCGCACTATCGGTCGTGGCCGCGCTGGCGGTCGACTCCCCCCGCGTTCCGCCGGCGACCGCGTCGTGTGAGTCCTCCTCAACCCCCTTCGTTTCGACTGGAGAGTTGACACCGCTATCAGGCGATTGTTGCCGGCCGGTTCCAGTCGAAACAGAGGGGTCTTCGTCGGCGGTGGGGGACGCGTCGTCGGTGGAGTCACCGGGGGTCGGAGTTTCGGGAGGAGCGTGCGTTTCGTCGGACCTGGAGCGGGTTTCGATGACCGATTTGACGTGGTCGGCGGTGAGTTTGACGGCGTCTTCGGGGACCGTTTCGAGTGTACGTTCCAGAGCCGTCGCCGGGTCGTTCGCGCCGGCGATGAGCGTGACCGCCTCGGGGTCGGCGTTGTAGCCTCGCCTGGCGAGTTCGCTCGCGACCCGAACCGGTGTCTCCAGGGACACAGTCGGTGGTCGGCGGCGGCCAGCAAAACGGTTGCGACACGGTCGCCCGGGCCAGATGCGACGCGCTCGCTCCGGGCCAGCACAGTCGGAAGTGAGACGCCCCCTCGGTCAGAACATTCAAACCGCGAGTACGCCAAGTGGCGGGCAATGAGTCCGCCCGACGACGGCGACCGCGAGCCGTCCGACTCTCCTCTCTCTGACCCTCCCGAAGATCACTCCGAAGATCCGCCAGAAGACACTCCGCCACGCGAAACCGCGGACGACAGCGACCCGCCAGCGGACGACGATACCGGCGAGCGCACTCGACCGGCGGACGACGATACCGACGACCACGGCTCACCGGCAGGCGTCGGGGAGTCAGAGGGCGGGAGCCGCGAGGACTGTCCGTCGGCGAACGGGGGAGACCCGACGACCGCGGGCGGTCACAGAAACGAGATCGAGGGCGGGGTGACGAACGGGACCGCGGAAGTCGACCGAGATAGACCCCGGAAACTGGACGATGACGACCCCGCGGACGAGGACGACGGAACAGACTGGGGAGTCTTCGTCTACGACGTCGTCAACAGCGCGGTGGCGGTGTTACTGGTGGGCGCGCTGTTGTTCGCGGTCAGCGGCGTGTGGCCGCCGATGGTCGCCGTCGAGAGCCCGAGCATGACGCCCCACATGAAGACCGGTGACCTCGTGTTCGTGATGGAGGAGACGCGCTTCCCCGGCGAAGGTGCCCACGACGACACCGGCGTCGTGACCGCGAGAGTCGGGGAGACGACCGACGCCGACTACCGGAAGTTCCAGCGGCAGGGCGACGTCATCGTCTACAAACCGGACGGGAACGGCGACGCGACGCCGATCATCCACCGGGCGATGTTCTGGGTCAACGAGAGCGAGAACTGGTACGACAAGGCCGACAAGCAGTCTCTCGGCCGTTACAGCGCCTGTGGCAACTCCACGGACGAAGCACTCCCCAACTGTCCGGCGCCCCACGCCGGGTTCATCACGAAAGGCGACGCGAACAGCCGTTACGACCAGGTCGACCAGCTGAGCGGCCCCGTCAAACCGTCCTGGGTCGTCGGCACCGCCGAAGTGCGGATCCCGCTCCTGGGCTGTATCCGACTCCGGTCGGACCGCTGTGCCAACGGCGTCTTCGGAACCGTCACCGCCGGTGCGCCGCCAGGCTGTGAACGGTGTCGAGTACCGGTCGACCGGTAGACCGAGAGACGTAGCCCGTCGAATCCGTGGCGGTCGTCCTGCCGAGCGACGGGGATTGCACCGGTACCCAGCCGAGCGACGGGGATTGCACCGGCACCTCGTCGAGTCGAAATCGTCCTCGACAACGGTGAGTGAGTCGCTACCACGGGGGCGCCAGTTCCATTTGTTCCCGCCGCCGACGTACTCAGTAATGGGACGGATTCGCGAGGGAGCGCCAGCCGATCGGGAGGCGATCAGCCGGACACACGTCGCGTCGGTTCGAGGCGTCGAGGATTCGACGTACGACGACGAGGAACTCGCTGTATGGGAGTCCGGTGCAGCGGCGACGTCCTACCCGCTCGACGACCCGGGAGTAGTATTTCTCGTGGCAGAACGGGACGGGGAGATCGCTGGATTCGCCGAGGCGTCCATCGCCGAATCCGAACTCGACAAACTGTACGTCGACCCTGCGTACCAGCACCGGGGCATTGCAACGTCGCTGAGCGAGGCGATCGAGCGGCGTCTTCGGTCACAGGGGGTCGAGTCAGTCTCCGTCGAGGCGTCGACGAACGCCGTCCCGTTCTACCAGCGAGTCGGCTACGAGCGCGTCGGGACACACCAGAAACCGATCACTCTCCACGGTACCGCTGTGGAGATACAGGTCGTCGATATGGAGAAGCAACTCCGGTAGCGGAGCAGGTCTCTACGACGTGCCGTCTCTACGACGTGCCGTCTCTACGATGCGCCGTCTCTACGACGCGCCGTCTCTCAGTTGTCGCTGTCGAAGCGCATCTGGACGAACGGCTGGGTGTCCTCGATGTCCGAGAGCCGGGAGTCGGACATCAGAACCGCCTCGGTCTCGGCGATGGGGACCGACAGAGAGATCTCCTTGGTGCGGCCGTAGCGGCCCTTGCTGACGACGACGGCGTTGACGATGCCGAGCATGTCGAGTTCGCTGATGAGGTCCGTCACGCGGCGCTGGGTGAGCGTGTCGACGTCGATCTCCTCGCAGAGTCGCTGGTAGACGTTGTAGACTTCGCCGGTGTTGATGTTGTTGACGCCGTTCTTCTCGAGGGTGATGATAGAGAAGAGGACGAGCTTCGACTGGGTCGGGAGCGTCCGGACGACTTCGACGACTCGGTCGAGTTCGATCTTCTCCTGGGCCTTGCGGACGTGGTTCTCGTCGACGACGTCCGTCTGGTCGCGTTCGGCGAGTTCACCCGCCGTCCGGAGCAGGTCGAGCGCCCGGCGTGCGTCGCCGTGTTCCTGTGCGGCGAAGGCGGCACAGAGCGGGATGACGTCGTCGGTGAGGGCACCGTCCTCGAAGGCGACGTCGGCGCGGTGATTGAGGATGTCCCGGAGCTGGTTGGCGTCGTAGGGCGGGAAGACTATCTCCTCTTCCCCGAGGCTGGATTTGACCCGCGGGTCGAGGAAGTCGGTGAACTTCAGGTCGTTGCTGATGCCCATGATGGAGACGCGCGAGGATTCGAGCTCGGAGTTCATCCGCGACAGGTTGTAGAGGGTGTCGTCGCCGCTCTTCTCGACGAGTTTGTCGATCTCGTCGAGCATGATGACGACGACGCGTTCGTGGTAGTCGACGGCGTCGAAGAAGGTGCTGTAGACCCGGTCTGTGGGCCACCCCGTCATCGGGACCTGTTCGAACTCCTCGCGGTCGGCTTCGAGGTCCTCGATACGGGCCGAGAGTGCGTCGACGGAGTCGTATTCGGTGTCGGCGAGTGCAGTCGTGTCCTCGCGTGCGCGCTCGCGGAGATCCGTGAGTTCGGCGAGCTGGTCGTCGATGACGGCCTCGTTCTTGTCGATGAACTTGTTGGCGAGCTGGGCGAGCACGCGATACTGGGTGTCGGTCACCTCGCAGTTGATGTACTCGACCTCGCAGGGGACCTCGTACTTCTCGGAGGTGGACTCGAGTTCCTCGCTGACGAACTTCGCGCTGGCGGTCTTGCCGGTGCCGGTCTTCCCGTAGATGAGGATGTTCGAGGGGGTGTCCCCGCGGAGGGCGGTGACGAGGATCGTCGCCATGTTGTTGATCTGCTCCTCGCGATGGGGGAGTTTGCGCGGGGTGTAGGACGGGCGGAGGACCTCCTTGTTCTCGAATATCGGGTCACCCTCGAGGAGGTCGTCGAACAGTCCGCGCGAGGCCTCGCCGGAGTCGTCGTCGTCTTCGATCTCGTCGAGGACGACGTCGTCCAGCAGCGAGGGATCTATGTCGTCGTCGGTGGAACCCAGGTCCGTCGAGACGTCGGGAACGGAGTCGCTGTCGCTCCCCGCGTCCGATTCCACAGCCGGTGCTGCGGACGGTTCGTGACCGTCTTCGTCTTCGTCGACGAACCGATTCGAGTCGAGCGTCGTGTCCTGATCCGATTCGTTCCCGTCACTCATACTCCGATTCGAACCCCTCTGTTTCGAGTGGAAACCAAGCCGCGCGAACCGCGAGCGCGACTCACACACCGGAATTCGCCACCGTCCACCAGTATTGGCGAACCCCGGTCGTCCAGTTGAACCACAAGAACCCGTGGTTGTAGAGATATTAAATATTTCGGTCACTGCTGGTTACCGGCGGTCGGCGAGCCAGAGAACTGCGTAGCGGGAGAGTATAAGATCCGGTGAATCAGCCCTGAAAGTCGCCAGGTACGAGCTTTCGGCCCGCTCGGGGACAGTCCGTTGATCGCGTCCGTCGACCGTGGCCGGGAGAACGAGCGAGCTCTCTGGTCCGAACGAACAGGTGACAGGATCTCAGAAGAAGTGACCGAACGCCGACGAGAGGTGACGATATGATGATAAGATCAGCCCACAGGAGCGAGTATCCGGAGAATAGACCCGAACCCCCCCACCCCTTCGTTTCGAGTGGAACGAGGGAAAAGGGTGGGTGGGGGGTGGGGAGGGGGTTTGTTTGAGTATTGCAAGAGAAAGATTTAATACATACTCGCTTAAATCGAATCCGCACTAGAGAGAAAACTAATTTTCACGCACTTACCTTTCTAGTATTGGAGACGTAATCGGTCTAGATAACTCCGAGATAACTAGTAGTGATTTCTAGAGGGTCTAGGATACTCTCAGGTAATTCCACTCTACAGATCGTCGGGTCACGTCACTCTCCTATGACTCCGATCCCAGCTCCATCCCCCACCCTTTCGCGAGGTTCCACTCGAAACGAAGGGGTGGGGGTGTAGGGAATCGAAGTAGGCTGGGACAGTGACTCCGGTCACACACAAACACACTCCTGGCTCCTCCCGCCATGCAGTCCTGACTCCTCCCGTTGTGGGATCTGCGTCGCAGTTGATTCGTTCCCGCTGAAGATACCGAACGATCCCCACTCGATCGACGCTCTCGTCCTCGGCGTGACCGCGCTGTTCGATGCGCTCGATCTGCTCGTCCTCGGGTGGAATCTCGGCTATCGGGTCCCGATGTCGGTGGTCGTGGTCGGCACTGTCCTCTCGACCGTCGCACTCGCTGGCTACGTCGTCCTGCGTGAGGCCACGGCGTAGCGTAGTCCTCTGAACTGCCGTACGGTGACAGAATCTGCCCGGACGACGACAGTCCTGTCCGGACCCGGGACTCCGTTTCTGTTCGCGCCCGATCCGTACCGCAGTGTCACGAACGGTATAGAAAGAGGGCGCCACAGCAAAATATCGGGGACTGACCCGCCTCAATCCCCCATATTCTTCCTGAATAAATCGTATTTTTTATATATGTCTGACGTAGGCTTAAGTGAATCGGGGCGGGTACATCGGGCAGACGCGCCCCACGGCGCGGAGGATAGGATGGGACTGCTCACGAACCTGAAAGACAGCATCTCACGGGCGGCATCGACGCTGTTCTCCGAGGAGGACCCCAAGCGGATCGGCATCTACGGTCCGCCGAACGCGGGGAAGACGACACTCGCGAATCGGATCGCGCGTGACTGGACCGGCGACGCGGTCGGGCCGGAGAGTCACGTTCCTCACGAGACGCGCCGCGCACGGCGCAAGGAGAACGTCGAGATAGAACGGGACGGGAAGACGGTGACTATCGACATCGTCGACACGCCGGGTGTCACGACGAAGGTCGACTACACCGAGTTCCTGGAACACGACATGGAGAAAGACGACGCCGTCCGGCGGTCGCGGGAGGCGACCGAGGGCGTCGCAGAGGCCATGCACTGGCTCCGCGAGGACGTCGACGGCGTGATCTACGTCTTAGACGCGGCGGAGGACCCGTTCACCCAGGTGAACACGATGCTCATCGGCATCATCGAGAGCCAGGACCTCCCCGTTCTGATTCTCGCGAACAAGATCGACCTGGAAGAGGCGAGCGTCCAGCGGATCCGAAACGCGTTCCCGCAACACGAGACGACCCCGCTGTCGGCGCTGGAAGGTGACAACATGGACGAAGTGTACGACCAGATCGCGGAGTACTTCGGGTGAGAGCGATGCCGGAAGCCAAACACCCAGACGGCGACGACGGAACCGGCGTCCAGATCGACATGATCAGCGCCGAGCGCATGGACGGGAAGACGACGATGGAGAAGATCCGGACTATCCTGGACGGGGTCCGGGAGGGCAACATCGTCATCCTCGAATCCGGGCTGACACCGGACGAGGAGTCCCGACTGATCGAGGTGACGATGACCGAGATCAGCCCGGACGAGTTCAACGGCATCGAGATCGAGACCTACCCGCAGTCCAAGGCCGACGACTCCAGTCTGCTGGGCCGCCTGATGGGTCGCGAGGAGACGAAGAAACTCACCGTCATCGGCCCGGCCAACCAGATCGAGACGCTCCACAAAGACGAGACCCTCATCAGCGCGCTGGTCTCGCGCAAGTAGACGAGACGAGATGCCCCACCAGTGTACGAACTGCGGCCGGACGTTCGCCGACGGCTCCAAGGAGATGCTGTCGGGCTGTCCGGACTGTTCGGGCACCAAGTTCCAGTTCCGACCCGAAGGGTTCGACGGCGATCCCGAACCGGTCGATGACCGTCAGGCTCCCGACGACACCGGCGACGGTTCCGACGACGTCAGTGAACCCGAGCCCGCGACGAGCGACGGGACCAACACTGGAACTGGAATCGGGACGAACACCGGGGCCGTCGACCGGACCGCCACGGCCGGAAGCGACGACAGCGAGGAGTCGATAGACGACCTCTCGCCGTCGCGTAGCGAGACGGTCAGTCGGACGGTCGGTTCGGCGGCGGCGACGGTCCGCGATCTCGTCGGCGGTTCGGCTGGCCCGGACGCGACGGCCGCCCAGCCCCCCGGCGGTGACTCGGGAAGCGACGGATCGACGGATACAGCACCCGACCAGGAGACGGACGACGACATAATCGTCGCCGAGTCGGACCCGGTCGCGGAGGAGACACACGAAGACACCGCACAGGCCGATGCGCGGAGTGGCTTCGCGACGGCCGACGAACTCCCCGGGGGTTCGGAGTCCGAACCGTCGGAGGGCGACGGAGCTGACTCGACGTCGATCCCGGAGTCGGAATCGGAACCGGAATCGGCGTCCGACTCGCGGACGGAAGTCTCCGAACCCGACACGGAGACGGCCGACCGGCCGGACGTCGCCGAACTCCGGAAGGAACTCAACGAGCAGTTCGAGAGCATCCGCGTCGTCGAACCCGGCCAGTACGAACTCAACCTCATGGAACTCTACGACCGCGAGGAGTACATCATCGCGCTCCGGGAGGACGGCCGTTACAGCATCCAGGTGCCCGAAACCTGGCGTGACGCGGACGTTTAAATTCCAGTTCTGGATCGGGTACGACGCTGTCAGTTCTAGATTGGATACGACGCTGATCCCGGGATCGTTTCGGTCGCGTACGGGACTGTTTCTATTCGACTGCAACTGTCGACCGGGGAAGGCACAATCATTATAGTTTCGCGCGGAGATAACCCAACCGAGGGTCTCTCACATGTCACGGCGAACCGAGTCACACGTCTCGGAGTGGGCGTCGCTGCTCGGCGAACGCGTCGCAGAGGAAGCGGTCGAGAGCGGCTGTGGCGACCGGCTGGGAGAGGTATCCGAGGGTCCCGGCACCGGTCCCACGAGCCGGTGAGTGGTACGTTCCGACGACCGTGTGGACCGTCGAGCTTATGCGATCTCGTCGTACTGGTCGCTCAGCTTGGTAGCGGCCTCGCCGAGTTGCTCGCGTTCCTCGTCGGTGAGGTCCCACTCGACGATCTCCTCGGCGCCGTTCGACCCGAGTTTGACCGGGACGCCCAGCCCGACGCCGTCCAGTCCGAACTCGCCGTCCAGAACCACGGACCCGGGCAGGACCTCGCCCGTGTCCCGCAGGATAGCCTCGACCATGTGCGCGACGCCGGTGGCGGGCCCCCACTCGGTGGCGCCCTTGCGCTCGATGACGTTCATCGCCGATTCCTGCAGGTCGGAGAGGATCTCCTCTTTCTCCTCACCCGAAAACTCGGGGTCGGTGCCGTCGACGCGGACCTTCGAGAAGACGGGGACCTGCGCGTCGCCGTGCTCGCCCAGAATCGTCGCCTCGACGTTGCCGACCTGCGTGTCGAAGCGCTCCGAGAGCACGTAGCGAAAGCGCGCGGAGTCCAGTCGACCGCCGAAGCCGACGACCTGTTCGCGAGCCCTGTCACCGGTCTCGTAGAGGTGGCGGTTGAGCAGGTCGACCGGGTTCGAGGTCGTCACGGTGACGAAATCGTCGTTGTGTTCGGCCAGCGACGAGCCGATGTCGTCGATGATGCCGGCGTTGTCACCGGCCAGGTCGAGTCGTGACTGGCCGGGCTGGCGCGGGATGCCGGCGGTGATGACCACCACGTCCGAGCCCGCGGTGTCGGCGTACTCGCCCTGGCGCACAGTAGTATTCGCGTCGTAGGCGACGCCGTGGTTCGTGTCGGCCGCCTGCCCGACGGTGACGTCTTCCTGTTCGGGAATGTCCACGTAGACCAGTTCGTCGACGATGTCACGCAGTGCGAGATTGTACCCCGCCGCCGCCCCGACGGTGCCTGCCGCACCGACGATGCTAATTTTCGTCATACCACGTCAATCTCCCCCACGTTTCGGGGTAAGAGTTTCGAAACCGCCGGAGACAGTCCGTCATTCGCCACAATTGGATTCCACGATCGTCGAATATCGTAGGGGCAGCGGTGCCTCCAGACACTGGGGCCGAGCACGTTCGTGCCGACGCGCTTTTCATTCGTCGCCGGCCACTGACTGGTATGAGCGACTTCGACAAGGAAGCCGAGCGCGAGCGACTTCGCGAGAAATACGAGCGCGAACAGGAGAAACGGAAGTCGACAGAGCAGATGAGCGAACTCCTCCTCAAAGGCGCGACGATGACCAACGCCCACTGTAACAACTGTGGCGACCCCATCTTCCGCTACGACGGCGAAGAGTTCTGCCCGACCTGCCAGCAACCCGTCGCGCCCGCGGACGAGGCCGCCGCCGAGGAGAGTGCGGACGAGGCTGAGGCCGCAACCGCCGCCGCTGAGGAAGCCGGCGAAGCAGACGCCGCCGAGAGCGGCGCAGACGCGAGCACAGAGGACGGGGACGTGAGCGCGGAGGATCAGGGTTCACCGGCCGCGAACGCTGACAATCCGACGGCTGATGCTGGAGCGGTCGCCGACGGGCAGAGTGCGCAGGTCGACTCGAACGGTGCCGACACGGCGTCCGTCGACGCCGGGAGTGACACGGCCGCACAGCACCAGAGCGAGCATCCGGAGCCGACTCCTTCGCCAGAACCGGCGACTTCACCGGCGCAAGCACCCGCGCCGGAACCGACGACTTCACCACAGATCCCCGAACCGTCCGGGGACGTCGCCGACGAACTCGGGGCCGCCCGCCAGTCGCTGACCCGGACCCTGCTCACTCAGGCGCGACAGGCCGAGCGCTGTGACGACCCGCGTCGCGCGAAAGACCACCTCGCCGCCGCACGCGAAGCGGCCGAGGCGCTGTCGGCACTCTCCTCGTACTGACTCTCCCATCGATCTCCGGGGATTCCTCACGACCACCGGCGATTCCTCACGACCACCGGGGATTCCACGGGACCGCCGCGAAGCCGGAGGCTACGACGGTGCGAACCCGACCACGACCAGAAACAGCCCCGTCCACCAGCAGAGGTAGGCGAACACGTGGCCCCACCACTGTTCCTGTGCTTCGGCGAACATCCTGGTCTGCTCGAATTTGTACTCGCGCTCGCGCCACCTGACCCACCAGCGCGGGTCACGGACGGTGTAGGCGGCGAGCGCGATGAGGAACCCACCGAACGTGAGCGCGAGCGGTCTCACACCCCTTCTACGGCGCGAGCTGTACTAACTCCTCCGGGGGTCGAAACGGAACTCTCGGCGGTGTCGAAACGGAACTTCGTGACGCCTGCAGAAACGGAACTCCCGTGAGCCTCACGAGACGAGGTCGGTCGCGGCGTCCAGTGCTTCCTCGGCTGTGGGGCAGTCCTGGATGGTGTCGCCGCCTTCGGTGTGGACGAGACGGGGGAACTTCGAGGTCGTGTCGAGAACGCCGACCCCGGGAAGCGAATCGACGCCGAGTTCGACGTCGGAAAAGGCGTCGAAGCGGGGAGTCCCGTCGGCCATCGCAGCCGGTGACGAACCGGGTCCGGACCGGGAGCTGGCCCCACCCGCGGTGTCGGCGGTCTCGGTCGACTCGGGCGTCACGTCGGAGGGGTCGGAGAGGACGGGAAAGCCGAGATCGTAGCGCTTGCGCCAGTAGGCGGCGCGGTCGTCCGTGTCGGGGAGGGCGGCCACGACCGCCACGTCCTCGTCGAGGAACGAGTCGATGGCGTCGCTGTAGGCCGACGCCCGGTTCCGGGAGACCTGACAGTAGTGGTCACGCAACAGGAGCACCACTACCGCGTCGAACTCCACGGCGAGGTCGTCACTCGCGACCGTCTCCGGTCCCGGTCCCCCGTTCGGCAACTCGAACCTGACTATCCACTGCATCCCGTCGCTCATCGTGACTCCCGGTTTCGTTCCTAGCTTTTACCCCTGGGATATTCGTTCTTTGGATCTCTCTATTTCTCGATTGGAAACGAGGGGTCGATCGATGGCCCCGTCCCCGGTTCAGCCGGAATTCAGGCGTGATAGCCTTCGTATCGTCTATTCCTACACTCGGGACGATCGACACACACAGTCGACCATTCGAAATGACACCTATGGCAGTTTGCCAGCTGGCCCGGCACTCTTGAACCTGTGAGGGCGAGTCGGGCACTCCTGAATCGGCCAGACAGTCGCCAGAACCGCACCCGCATCCGGTCAACCGTCGTAGTCGCTGGCGACGACCTCGCGGATGCGTTCGGCGGTGACGTCGCCGACGCCGTGGGCTTCCTTGAGCGTCTCGACGTCCGCGGTCATGACCGCCTCGACGCTGCCGAGTTCGTCGAGGAGACTCTGTGCGGTGGCGGGTCCCACCTCGGCGACGGCGGCGACGACGTACTCCTGCTGTTCGGCGAGTGTCTTCGAACTCTTCTCGCCGTGGACGCTGACGGTCCTGTCGGCGTCTTCCTGCTCGCGAGACGCGACGACGCGCAGGAGTTCTGCGGTCTCGCCCTCGTCGTCGGTGCGGAGGACGCTCGCGCCGAAGTCCACCGCCAGCGAGGCCAGCGCGCCGCGGATGGCGTTGGGATGGACGTTGCGCTCGCCGTAGAGGTCGCCGCCCTCGACCACGACGACCGGGCGCGCGTAGTTCCGACTCGCGTCTTTCAGTTGCTCGAACATCGAGCGTTCGTCGCCGCCGGTCAGGGTATCGAGGAAGTCCGAGACGGTCTTGCGCTCGACGACGACCCGGTCCGAGAGCACGTAGTCGCCCACCGCGAGCGTCTCCAGGCGTGTCTCGACCTCCTCGCGCCGGGAGAGGTCCTTCGCGATAGAGGAGTCCAGTTCGCGCTGGTCGACGACGATCTCCACCGCGTCCCCGTCGTCCGCACTCGGTACCGGCGTCGCACCCTCTTCGGTCTCCTCGGTCTCGCTGGTGTCTCCGGCGTTGTCCGGGGTTTCACCGGCGTCGTCAGGGCTTCCATCGGCGTTGTCCGGGGTTTCACCGGCGTCCCCTCCGTCGCTGGTTCCGCTCGCGAACGCGTCGAGTCCCGCCTGCCCGTCGGCCCCGGTTTCGGATCGCTCCTTGGACGGTTGCGAGTCGGTTCCGCTTTCGCCCCCTGTTTCCGGTGGAACGGCGTCGCCATCGTCGTCTTCACTGACTGTGTCGCCGTCACCGTCGCCGTCGCCACTGTCGTCGCCGTCGCCACTGTCGTCGCCGTCGCCACTGTCGTCGCCGTCGCCACTGTCGTCGCCGTCGCCACTGTCGGTATCGTCGCTCGCATCGTCGCCACTATCGGCATCGTCTCCGCCACGCTCGTCGTCCGGTCTGTCGTCCGCGCCGGTTCGGTCGTCGGCATCCTGCGAGTCGGTTGCCTCTTCACCCTCTGTTTCGGATGGAACCGCACTCGCCTCCTCGAACGCGTCGACGGCGGCCTGTTCGCTGCCGATCGCGGCCTCGATCTTCTCGGCGACGGATTTCAGCGAGCGCAACTCCTCGCGCATCTGTTTCTGGTCGCGCTTTGCCTTCCAGAAGTAGGCCTCGTCGCGGGTGTCCTCGGCCATCAGCACCGAGACGGCACCCTCGGTCTGGCGTCCGGTCCGCCCCTTGCGCTGGATGGCGCGGATGGCCGTCGGCACCGGTTCGTAGAAGAGCACGAGGTCGACTTCGGGGACGTCCAGCCCTTCCTCGGCAACGGACGTCGAGACGAGCACCTCGAACTCGCCGGCACGGAAGTCGTCGAGCGTCTCCTGTTGTTCGTTCTGGGTCATCCCGTCGCTGCCGTCGGTGTCGGACTGCCCGACGAACTTCCGGGTCTGGAAGTGCTCGCCGAGGAAGTCGGTCAGCGTCTCCGCCGTGTCGCGGGATTCGGTGAAGACGATGACGCGCTCGCCGCCCTCGATGCCGAGTCGCTGGGCCAGCAACATTCGCGTCCTCCGGAACTTCGGGTGCAGGTCGTCGTAGTCCTCCGCTTTCCGCATCGCCTCCCGGACGTTCGGTTCCGAGACCATCCGCTGGTCGGCTTTCGACGCCCCGGACGTACGCGCAGCCTCGCGCTGGCGCTCCAGGTACCGGCGCAAGGACTCGACACTCTGGGTCTCGGCGTAGGTTACCGCGGTCCGCAACTTCCGCACCTCCGCCAGGAAGCTCATCCCCTGGTAGCCCTCCGACTGGTCGTTGTCCATCAGCTCGCGCAACTTCCCCTGGATCCGCTGGATCTCCCGCTCGGAGACGTCGGGGGCGGTCTTGTTCGTCACGCCCAGTTCCTTGAGCTTCGTCAGCCGGTCCCGGATGACGTCCTGCAGGGCGTCCCGGACCTCGATAACTGCCTCCGGTAACTCGATGCGCTCGTAGTCGACGGAGGTGTCGTGGGTGTACTCGGCGACGTCGGCGTCCGCTTCGGTCATCACCTCGACGCTGTCGATGCCGAGGTTCGCACACACGGTCAGTATCGACTCCTCGTCGTCGCCGGGTGAGGCGGACATCCCGGTCACGAGCGGGTCTCTGGCCTGCTGGTGGTAGCGCTCGGCGATGTAGGTGTAGGCGTAGTCGCCGGTCGCGCGGTGGCACTCGTCGAAGGTGCAGTGAACCACGTCCGAGAGGTCGATCCGCGAACCCACCAGGTCGTTCTCGACGACTTCGGGGGTGGCGACGACCACGCGTGCGCCCTGCCAGAGGTCGGCGCGGTCGTCGGGACGCGTCTCGCCCGTGTAGACGACGATCTCGTCGTCGGGCACGTCCAGCGCCGCCCGGTAGAACTCGGCGTGCTGGGTGACGAGGGGCTTGGTCGGCGCCAGGAGCAGCGACTTGTTGATCACCTCGCCGGCGAGTCGCTCGGCGGTCACCAGCAGGCTGACGGTGGTCTTCCCGAGGCCGGTGGGGAGACAGACCAGCGTGTGCCCCTCCAGCGCGGCGTCGGCCAGTCGGCGCTGGTAGCGGCGGTCCTCCAGGACGCCGTCGACCAGCAACGGCCCGGAGACGAACGCCTCGTCCCCCTCGCCCTCGTCAGTAGCTGCCATTGCCGATTCGTTGGCCGCGCCCGCTGTTAAGGGTTCAGGTAGCGCGGTGGAAGTGAAATTTCGGGGGCTCGTCGCTCGTCCATCTCGCCGGCCTTCGATATCGAGTGGCACACTCGCGGAACAGTTTTCCGTCGAACGTGCCTCGATGGTGGTATGAACCACTCACAGCCCGACCATGCGTTCGGTATGCGCGGTCGCGGGTTCACCGCGGTCGTGAGTGGCGACTCCGAACTTTTCAGTTGAAGACGGTGGTGACGGCCCTCGCGAGGCCTCGTGAAGCCCCGCGATGGTCACGGCACGGGCATCGCTTCCCGATCACCTGTCCCGATCATCCGACACCCACCACCGCAATGTCACACGCCACGCTCCGCGACCGTATCGAACAACTCGAATCGACCGAAGGCGCCGGCACCGAACTCGTCACGGTGACGGTTCCCGCCGGCGACTCGCTCGCCACTACCCGTGAGCGGGTCGCTCGCGAACACGCCGGTGCCGAGAACATCAGGTCCAAGCGCACCAGAACGCGCGTCCGCCGCGCCCTGAAACGCATCCAGCGACTGCTCCGTCCCTACGAAACAACACCGGACTGCGGACTCGCGGTCTGTGCCGGCGTCGTCGACGGCGACCTCGTCTCGGCAGTCTTCGACGACCTGCCCGAACCGATCACCGAGAGCACCTACCGGTGTGACAACCGGTTTCACCTTGACCCCGTGAAAGCCACCGTCGCGCCCGGCGAGACCTTTGGACTCGTCGTCGTCGAACGCGGCCGTGCTGCCGTCGGACGACTCCTGGGTGAGCGGGTCGTCCCCGACCGCACTTTCGAGAGCCAGGTCATGGGCAGTTCGCGGGCCGGTGGACAGTCTGCCAAGCGCTTCGAGCGCGAGCGGGCCCGCCAGGCCCACGAGTTCTTCGAGGAAGTCGCCGCCACCGCCGAAGAAGCCTTCCTCGGGGAGACCGGCACTGGTGGTGACCCCAGTAGCAGCGACGCCAGCGGCAACAGCGCAGACAACGCGGACGACGAATCGGTCACCGGCGTCGTCGTCGGCGGGTCGATGGGCACCGCAGGGCAGTTCGTCGACGGCGACTATCTCGACCATCGACTCCGCGACCGCCTGCTCGGGACCTACGGGGTCGAGTACGCGACCGAACAGGGTCTCCACGACCTCGTCGACGCGGCACAGGCCGAACTCCTCGACGCCGAACAGCGCGCCGTTCGCGAACACATCGAGGACTTCTTCGGGCGACTCCGCGACGACGACCCGGTCGCCTACGGCGTCGAGGATGTCCTGCAGGCGGCCGAGTACGGTGCTGTCGACACCGCACTCGTTGCAACCGACGTGTCGGGCGACACTCGCGAGGAGATCGAGACGGCCGTCGCCGAACAGGGCGGTGAGACGGTCGTCGTCTCTGACGGCTCGGACCGCGGCGCGCGTTTCGGTGAGACGTTCGGCGTCGGCGCACTCCTCAGATTTCCGGTGAACTAAGCGTGCGACGGCGGTCAATGATGTACTTGTATCTACTAAACTATCCGCAGGCGCCGTGCCGACGTTTGCACGTATATTATCCACGCTCAGTTTCACACGAACGTCTTCGAACGGGTCTTCCGTATACTTACTATAAAAACAACTATACCAACAGGGCGAGATAGTCGTCCTATCGAGATGCCCACGAGAGAGCTTCCGGATATTGCACCGGGAGCGTACGTCCCCTACCACCCGGAACCGTACTATTCACCGGACCCGCTCCCGATAGAGCCGAAACTCGAAATCTCCGAGGAAACACACGACCTGGTGGCCGATGCCGCGTATCAGATCGGTCGTGTCGACGGCATCAGTTCGACCGTCGACTTCTCGGCGGTCCTCTACACCTCTCTCATTCGTATCGAGGCTGTCGAATCCGCACGCATCGAAGGTGCCGACGTCGCGTTCCAGGACGTCGAGGCGTATCACACGCGACATCCGTCCGGTGAGACGGACGCGACGGTCGAGAAAGACCTGCAAGAGGCGCTCAACTACGAGAATGCGCTCACCTACGGGCTCGACAGAATCGAGAATGGAGACGCGATAACGCTCTCGCTCGTCAAAGAACTCCACTCGATGATCCTCGAAGACGTCCGGAACGAGGGTGACGTCGTCGGCGACTTCCGTGACCACATGGTCCACCTCACGAGTCCACGGTCCGGACAGCGTCCGTTCGTCCCGCCATCGCCGGAAGGGCTCGACGCACTCATGCACTCACTCGAGTCGTACGTCCAGATGGGTGGACAGTATCATCCGCTCGTCGACGCAGCCATCGTCCACTACTTCTTCGAGACGGTGCATCCGTTTTCGGACGGGAACGGCCGACTCGGTCGCCTCCTCATCATCCTCTACCTGGCGAGTGAAGGGTATCTCGAGAGTCCGTATATCTACCCGAGCGCGTACTTCAACCGTCACAAAGTCGAGTACGTCGAGCGCATGCGTGCGGTGAGCGAGGAGGGTGCGTGGGACGAGTGGCTCACGTTCTTCCTCGAAGGGCTCCGAACGCAGGCGAAGACGTCGTACGACCGGACTCACCGACTCCGGGAACTGCAGGACCGCTACGAGGAGACCTATCCGGGCAACACGAGTACGGACAGGTTCGCCCGTCAGTTGCTCCAGTACCCGTATTTCACGCCACCGGACCTCGTGGAGTACCTCGACGTGTCACGCCGGACCGCCTACAAGGTCGTCGACGACCTCGAAGCGGACGGCCTCGTCGAAGAGGTGACCGGCAAAGAACGCGGGAAAGAGTACAGAGCAGTCGACGTGTTCGAGATTCTCGAATAGGCGCTGTCGCTGCCCGGACTGCCGCGTACGTTTAAGCCCACCCTGTCCGAACCCGCACACATGACCGTCTACGAGGCGGACATCCCGGGCGTCGGTCGGAAGTTCGAGGTGGAACTCGGTGGCGGCGAGCGCGCCGTGGTCGTCCACCACCACGACGGCCGACGCGAGGTGTTCCGTCGAGCCGAGCCGGAGGCCGACAGCAAACAGGTGTTCGACCTGACGGCGACGCAGGCCCGACAACTGGGCTCGATCCTGACCGGCGCACACTTCGAGTCCGTCGACGCCGGCGACCTGTCGGTCCCGCTCGGTGACGCCATCATCGAGTGGATCGAGGTGCCCGAGGACTCGCCGGTCGCCGGCCGGACACTCCCCGACGCGAACGTCCGCATCGAGACCGGCGTCTCGGTCATCGCCGTCCAGCAGGGGACCGAAACCGTCACCAATCCCGGCAGTGACGTCACCGTCGAACCAGGGGACGTCCTCGTCGGCCTCGGCACCCGCGAGGAACACGAGGCCCTGGAGACGCTGGTGCGGGGCGGCGGGGCCGACTCCGACGGGACCGACCCCGGCGGAAACGGCGACGCCTGACCGATGGCCGCGCCGGACCTGCTTCTCCAGGCGGGGGTCGTCTTCGTCGTGCTCGCGGTGGGTGGCGCCCTCGCCTCTCGACTCGGCCAGTCGGTGATCCCCGCGTACCTCATCGCCGGCGTCCTCGTCGGCCCGAACGTCCCGACGCTGTTCGGGTTCGACTTCGTCCTCGTCGAGAGCCGCGAGTTCGTCGACCTCCTGGCCGAACTGGGTATCGTCTTCCTCCTCTTTTTCATCGGGCTGGAGTACAACCTCGAACGGCTGGCCGCGGCGCGTGACCGGGTACTCGGCGCGGGGACGGTCGACCTCGTCGTCAACGGCGGCGTCGGCCTCGTCCTGGGGATCGTCCTCGGGTTCTCGCCCATCGAGGCGCTCTTTCTCGCCGGCATCGTCTACATCTCCTCGTCGGCGATCATCACGAAGACGCTCATCGACCTGGGGTGGATCGCCGACCCCGAAAGCGAGGCGATCCTGGGGGTGCTCGTCTTCGAGGACGTCGTCGTCGCGGTGTATCTCGCGGTCGTCGCCGCAATCGCGACCAGCGGCGGCGCTGGCGGCGGGACTGCGGACCTCGCGATATCGGTCGGACGCGCGTTCGCTGTCCTCGTCGCGCTGGTCCTCCTCGCGGCCTACGGCACGCCGCTGCTCGAACGACTCCTCGACACCCGCTCTGACGAACAGTTGCTCATCCGTGTAGTCGCGGCGGCGGCCGGCGTCGGCGGCGTCGCGCTGGCACTGGGCGTGAGCGAGGCCGTCGCGGCGTTCTTCCTCGGGGCAGCCTTCGGCGGGACCAGCCACGCCCACCGCATCGAGCGGGTGATCACCTCCGAGCGGGACCTCTACGCTGCGGTCTTCTTCCTCTCGATCGGCCTGGAGACTGACCCCGCGCTGGTCGCCGGCGTCGCGGGCCCGCTGGCGCTCCTCGTCCTCGTCACGACCGCGAGCAAACTCGCCAGCGGCTACTGGGGCGGGCGGGCCTACGGCCTCTCCGAGCGCCGGTCCGTGCGAGTCGCCGTCGGTCTGGTCGCCCGCGGGGAGTTCTCGCTGGTCATCGCGGCGCTCGCCACCCGCCCCGACGTGGCGCTCCCGCAGGGCGAGACCATCGCCGCACTCGCGGTCGGGTACGTCCTCGTCATGGGACTGCTCGGCACGTTCCTGATGCGGTACTCGGGGGTGATCGAACGACGGGTGGTGCCAGCGTGACGCCGCTCGGTGACGGTCGATAGCCTCCGCGTCGTTCGCTGGTCTCTCACCCGAGCGCGGGCAGATACTGGGCGGCGACGTACATCGTGACGGCCGCACTCACGGGGATGGTGAGGTTGTCGTCGAGGACGTACCCGCGGATAACCGGCTTGAGGCCGTCGGCGACGGTCGCGGCAACACCACCGAGGACCGCCGCGAGGGACGGGACGAAGGGTACCGCCAGCAGCGTCGCGACGCCGAAGGTCGCCAGCAGGACCCACCCCTCCTTGGCGGGACGGAGCGTTCCCGACCCCAGCAGACCGCTCACGGGGTCGGCGACGGTCAGCATCAGTATCGCGGGGACGGCCACCGGCGTCGGGTCGGCGGCGACGGCAGCGACGAGCGGGTCGGCGCCCTCCGGCGGGAAGACGAGCGCGACTGTCGTCATCCCGACGGCACCCAGGTAGTACCCCGCGAGGTTGTCCTGTTCGTATTCGCGGGTGAGTCGGTCGAACAGCCACCACTCCAGGTCGGCACGGAGTCTGACGAGCTCCAGGCCCAGTCCCACGACAACCGCAGCGACGAGGAAGACCTGGAGGCGTCGCCAGGTGACGAAATCGAACAGGACGTACGACAGCGGGACGACGCTCGTGCTCGCGTGGACGACGCGACGGGCGACCTCGTCGGGGACCGACACCTCCGGGCTGACAGCGGCGCGCTCCTCGGCCCTTTCGTCCGCAGAGTCGTGGTCTGTGTCAGCAGTCGCCGGTCCGCCGCCGTCGTCGGCCATCCACGCTAGAGGTCGGCGAAATCGAGGTCGCCGTCCCGGAGTCGTTCGAGCGTCTCGCCCAGGTCTTCGACGGGGACGCGTCGCTGTGCGGTCGTGTCGCGCTCGCGGACGGTGACGGTACCGGGTTCGCCCTCCTCGGGGTCCTCTGCCTCGCCGATGGTCGCGTAGTCGACGGTGACACAGAAGGGGGTGCCGACCTCGTCCTGGCGCCGATACCGCCGGCCGATGGCGCCCGAGTCGTCGTAGGTGACTGCGAGGCCACGCTCGCGCAGGTCGGCGGCGACGGTCTTCGCCTCGTCGTCGAGGCCGTCGCGGTCCATCAGCGGGAACACGCCGACCGTCGTGGGGGCGACCTCCGGCGGGAGTTCGAGGTAGGTGCGTTCCTCGCCGTCGATCTCGTCCTCGCGGTAGGCGTGTTCGAGCACCGTGTACAGCGCCCGGTCGATACCCAGCGACGGCTCGACGACGTGGGGAATGATGTGCTCGCCCGACTCCGTCACTTCCTCGACGGCGAAGTCGGCCTGACTCACCGGAACCTCGTAAGCCTCGCCGTCGACTTCCACCGTGACGGTCGCGTCACCCTCCGGATCGTCCTCGGCGTCGCGGAAGGCGTCGGGATTCCGCTCGGCGAGGTCTTCGAGCGCACTCGCGACGTCGCTCGCCGCACCGCCGAATTCGGGACCGAGATAGCTCATGTCCGGATCCACCGTGGGACGCTCGACGGTGACGGGGTCGTCGTACTGTTTGAATATCGTGTAGTCGTCGTCGGAGTACTCGTGGTGGTTCGAGAGGTCGTAGTCCTCGCGGTAGGCGAAGCCGGCGATCTCGACCCAGTCACCGGTGATGTAGCTCTCGGCGTCCCAGCAGTCGGCGGCGTAGTGGGCGAGTTCGCCGCCGAGGTGCTGGCGGAACCGGAACTGGTCCATGTCGACGCCGATCGACTCGTACCACTCGGTGGCGACGCCCAGGTAGTAGGCGATCCACTCGTCGGTGACGACGCCCTCGTCGACGGCTTCCCGGATCGTCAGCTCGCGGGCCTCGCCGTCCTCGCCCTCTTGCGCGGCCGCGCTGTAGAAGGGCGCGACGACGTCCTCGACAGCCGAGAGGTCGGGCTCGTCCTCCTCGGGGTCGAAGAACAGTTCGAGTTCGGCCTGGGAGAACTCCCGGACTCGCACCAGCGACTTGCGGGGGCTGATCTCGTTACGGTAGGCCCGGCCGATCTGCGTGACGCCGAAGGGTAACTGGTTGCGAGCGTACTCCGCCAGTTGCGGGAACTCGACGAAGATGCCCTGTGCCGTCTCGGGGCGCAGATAGCCCGGCGAGGAGGAACCGGGGCCGATGTTGGTCTCGAACATGAGGTTGAACTCCTCGATGGCCTGGCCGGCCAGGCCCGCGCCACAGACGGGGCAGACGAGTTCGTACTCGGCGATGATCTCGCCGACGCGCTCCGCGCCGAGTGCCTCGGCTTCCTCGTAGTCGGTGTTGTCCTCGACGACGTGGTCTGCTCGATGACTCTCGCCACAGTCGGGACACTCGACTATCATGTCGTCGAAGCCGTCGAGGTGGCCAGACGCCTCGAAGACTGGTTCGGGCATGATGGTCGGGGCGTCGACCTCCATGTTGCCCTCCTGGACGGTGAAGCGGTCGCGCCAGGTGTCCTCGATGTTGTCCTTGAGGCTGGCGCCCTGGGGGCCGAACGTGTAGAAGCCGGAGACGCCGCCGTAGGCGCCGGCGGTCTGGACGAAGAAGCCGCGACGCTTGGCCAGTTCCGTCAGCTCACTCATACCAGCGCCTCCAGCAGGTTCATGTCGCGGACGACGCCCTCGAGTTCGTCGCCCGAGACCAGCGGGATCTGCTCGATGTCGTACTCGATCATCTGCTGGGCGACCTCCTGAACGGTGCGGCGGCCGCTGACGGTCACCAGGTCCGCGGTCATGAACTCGGAGACGGGACCGGTCGGGAGTTCGACGTTCCGGGTGGGCATGTAGCTGTTGCCGACGGTCCGGACGCTCTCCCACTTCCACTCGTCGTCGTCGCTGGCGATGCTCCCCCCAGTATCCTCCTCGCCTTCGACGACGCGCGCGACGTCGATGACGTCGACTTCGGTGAGCATCCCGACGTGGTCACCGTCGTCGCCCAGCACCACGGCGTAGGGGATGTCGGCGTGGGAGAGTTCGCGCTCGGCGACCGTGAGCGGCGTGCCCTGGTAGACGCAGTTGATCGCGCGGCGGGCCAGGTCCCCGACCGGAACGTCACCCTCCACGTCGCCAGCGGCGATAGCTCTCACGACGTCGGTGATGGTGACGATCCCTTCGAGGTGGCCGTCGACGACGGGGACGCGCCGGGCGCCCTCGGTGAGCATCAGTTCCGCGAGCGCCTCGATGCTCGCGTCGCTCTCGACCGTGGGGACCTCTTCGACGAGCATCGCGAGCTGGTCCTCGTCGGGGTTGTCGATCAGGTCGGTCCGGGTTATCAGGCCCCGGAACTGCTCGCCCTCGTCGGTCTCTTTGACGACTGGGACCGACGAGAACGCCCGTTCCTGGAGGTACTCGAGGACGTCGTCGCGGGTACCCGGGAGTTCGACGGTGACGAGGTCCTCGCGGGGCGTCATGACGTCTGCGACGTTCATAGTGTCGGTCATTCCACCCCGCACACACTAAGACTTTGCACTTTCGCGCCACACCGTGGTTCCCGGTAGCCCACCGGTAACCGGTCGCTACTGTTCGTCACTGGTGGATTCAACCGATCGGACGCTAGTAGGGGGCTGATTCACACGTTCGGTTCGGCCGACCCGGCCTCGGTCCAGCGCGCGCTCGGACGCGGACGGATCCGCGGCTGACATTACCCGGTTCGACCGCCGCTGGCCGAGCAACGCGACGCACGTCGTGCGTTCGTCTGACGTGTGGCCGACACCGTGGTTTCAATCGCTGAGAATCGTTCCGGCAGGTTTATAGGGGGTTGTTACCTATTCTCACACATGGCGCCGAAGGGTGTTGCCGAAGCTGAGGTGGCAACGGACGCCGAGGTCATGGCCTCGGTCGAGGACGGATCCACCGAGACGTTCGTAATCGCAGACATCAGCCGCGACGACGCCTATCTCACAGCACCGCTCGCGGACGCCGCCTCGCTGCCGGCCTGGCGCTGAGCGCGTCGACCCCTCGGTTTCTCTCGTGCTCTTCCCGTGAGCGGTTGATCTCGCGAACTCGTGACCGGTCGTCGAAGTTCACCACGGGGTATCTCGGCGTAGAAGGGGGCAGTCCAGTCCGCGAGACGCACGTGTCTCCGTACAGTGTGTCGACCGTGTCGTCGGTGTCGACGATGTCTGCTGCGGCGCGGCCAGAAAACAAGGGTTATACCCGCAGACGGGGATGTGACGCGCATGAAGATACTCGTGACGGACCCCATCGCGGAGGCGGGTCTCGAACGACTGCGGGAAGCGGGTCACACGGTCGAGACCGCGTACGATGTCGAGGGCGAGGCACTCCTCGACGCCGTCGCCGACGCGAACGCACTCGTCGTGCGCTCGGGAACCGAGGTCACGGAGGCGGTCTTCGAGGCCGCGCCCGACCTGGAGATCGTCGGGCGAGCTGGCATCGGTGTCGACAACATCGACATCGACGCTGCCACCGACCACGGGGTCGTCGTGGCCAACGCGCCACAGGGGAACGTCCGCGCGGCCGCCGAGCATTCGGTCGCGATGGCGTTCGCGACGGCACGCTCTATCCCGCAGGCCCACCAGCGCCTGCGCGACGGCGAGTGGGCCAAGGGCGACTTCCTCGGGACGGAACTCAACGGCAAGACGCTGGGCGTCGTGGGCTTCGGCCGCGTCGGCCAGGAGGTCGGCAAGCGCCTCGCGAGTCTCGGGATGGATCTCGTCACCTACGACCCCTACATCAGCGAGGAGCGCGCCGACCAGTTCGGCGCCGACCTCGTCGAATCGCTCGAGGAGTGTCTCTCGCGGGCGGACTTCATCACCGTCCACACTCCCCTGACCGACGAAACCGAGAACATGATCGGCGAGGAGGAACTCGCGCAACTGGAGGGCGGCTACGTCGTCAACTGCGCCCGCGGCGGTATCATCGACGAACCCGCACTCGCCGCGGCCGTCGAGGACGGCATCCTCAAGGGCGCCGCGGTGGACGTCTTCGCCGAGGAACCCGTCGACCCCGACAATCCGCTTCTGGACGTCGACGACGTCATCGTCACGCCCCACCTGGGTGCCTCGACGGAGGCCGCCCAGGAGAACGTCGCCACCTCGACGGCCGACCAGATCCTCGCCGCGTTCGCCGGCGAACCGGTCGTCAACGCCCTGAACGCTCCGTCGGTCGACGAGTCCGTGTTCCGGCAGATCCGCCCCTATCTCGACCTCGCCGAGACCGCCGGAACCATCGCGGTCCAGCTCTTCGAGGGTCGCGTCTCCGAGGTCGAGGTCGTCTACGCGGGCGAGGTCGCCGAACTGGACGTCGACCTCGTCACTGCGAGCGCGCTCCAGGGCGTGTTCGAACCGCTCGTTGGCTCGGTGAACCCGGTCAACGCACCCACCATCGCCGAGAACCGCGGCGTCGACGTGACCGAATCGAAGACCCGCCAGTCAGAGGACTTCCAGAGTCTCGTGACCGTACGCGTGACCGACGGCGACGAGGAGATCGCCGTCAGCGGGACGGAGTTCGCGGGCGGCGAGGCACGCATCGTTCGCATCGACGGCTACCGCGTCGACGCGGTCCCGAGCGGGCACATGCTCGTCGCGCGCAACGAGGACGTCCCCGGCGTCATCGGCTTCATCGGCACCGTCCTGGGCGAGTCGGACGTCAACATCGCGGGGATGTTCAACGGCCGCGGGACCATCGGCGGCGAGGCGCTGACCGTCTACAACCTGGACGACCCCGTCCCGCAGTCGGTGCTCGACGAACTCCACGCCGACGAGCGGATCATCAAGACGACCTACATCTCGCTCAACGGCGCCGAGTAGCCGGCGCCGGCGCTGTCGTTTCGTTTCGTCCCGTGTCGCTCCCGAGCGACGGCCTCAGTTTCTCAGAACAGTGAGCGGACGCCTTCGAGCGCCCGTTCCGTCGCCGACGAGTCGGCCGACTGGTCGTCGGTCGGTGTCGCCGGTCGTCCCCCATCGGTGTACAGTTCGTCGGTCGGCGGCTGGCGGTCGAGGAGCCTCTCGTAGCGGTCGATGACGTGCTGTCGGTCGCGTTCCGCGCGCTCGGCCCGTGACTGCTCGGCGTCGAGTCTGGCCCGGAGCAGGGCTATCTGCCAGCGGTAGAGCGCGATCGGCGTCGTCTCGACCGACCGGGCTGCCGTCCCACGGTCGGTGCGTGCATGGACCGGCGCTCCCGCGAGCGGGTCGGGGTCACCGGCCACGTCGTCGTGTGGCATGCCTTCACACGTTCGTGTCATCGGGTCAAAAAGGCCGGGCAGACGTGCGTCTGACTGCCCGCTTTCCGTGGGTTTTCGTTCTGTCGTCAGTCGTCCGGGGTTCGTTCGGTCGTCAGCCCCTTGCCGCCCCGTGCCAGCTGTCGACCTTCTCCGCGAGGAAGTCGTGGACCGCCTCCGGTGGCTCGGCGAACCACCGCGCTTCGACGACCTCGTCGTCACCGATCTCGATCGTCGTGTCGGTCGACTCGGCGTCTTCGCTCGCGGGTTCGCCCTCGAACCAGACCGTGAGCATGTCGAAGCGCCGTTCCGGATTCACCTCGTGGACGACGGTTTTCCGACGCGCCCGGTAGACGCCCGTGAGTCGCACCTCGACGCCGGTTTCCTCGCGGACTTCCCGGCGGGCGGTCTCGTCGAGCGTCTCGCCCGGTTCGTGACCGCCCCCCGGCGTGCCCCACCGCTCGGATCCAGCCTCGTGGCGGATGAGGAGAGCGCGGCCGTCGGCGTCTGTGACCCACGCGCCCGCGTCGCCGATCCAGCCGTTCGCCGCGCGCTCGACTCCCAGGGCGAAGTAGTCGGAGTCGTTCGTGACGGTCTCCTCTACCACCGGGAACTGGCCGTATTCGGATTCGAGGCGGTCGAGGCGCCGTCGTACCTCCTCGCGGGTCCGTTCCTCGACGGTCATGGCGTTCTCGTGGTCTCCTTTCTGGGCTTCGCGTATCGGTCTTGTGTGGTTCTGTCGGTGGTGTCAGTCGGGTTCAGAGTGGGGATTCCTGGTTTTCTCGGTCGAGATCGCGTGATCGCAGTGGTAATCTCGCCTTGAAAGCCCTCGAAACGCTCGCTAGCTGGTGACGCAACCGCACTTGACGCAGTGTGATGAAAGCCCTTGGGCCGCTCGCGGGTCGCTTCGCTCCCCGCTCGCAGTAGAGGCGCGTGGCGCCTCGCAGCTCGCGGTCGCTCAGCGGCATATCCGCGCGTCGAACAACCGCACCGCGCCGCACTCGCGCGGATAGGGGTCGCTGGGGCGACTCGGTTCGCTACGCTCACCGCGACCGGCCCTCGCCCTTTCAGTCCGCCAGGGAAAATCCCGTTGCACAGGCCGTTTCGACGTGGAACGTTCGGTGCCCGACCACACAGATCGTTTCCTGGCGGACTGGAAGGGCGAGACGTGCTCGCGGGCCGAAGGCCGTAGTCGCCTGCGCGGGCAACTATCCGCGCGGGCGGTGCGGAGAGCGCGGATATCCCGCGCAGCGACCGCGAGCGCGTCGAGGGCTTCCATCGCACGATCGTGAGTGCGGTCACGCAGACCCAGGATTCGCTCGCTGTTGTGTGCCTCACACCTCCCCAACCTCTTGCGCTTCTCGGCCTTCGGCCTGCGATGCTCGTCCACCGTCAGAGCAAGCTCTGACGAGCCTTCGTTCGCTCCGCTCACGAAGACCTCGCACGATACGTCTCGCGGCCTCGCGTCGCTCGGCACGCTCGACGGCGCGCGCCACGGTGGCTGTGTCACTTTCTGCGATCACGGTGAATTCGGAGTTGGTCCGGACCCGCCGAAGGTTTTTGTCCGAAACTGCCCCACCTTCGAACGAGATGTCGACACAGCGGGTCGCGGGGATCGTGCCCGGCGACGAGTCCGAGATCCACGACGAACCACACGTCTCGGACTCACGTATCACCGTCCGGTATCTCCAGCGACAGGTCGAAGACCGCGGACTCGCGCCGGCGGAGGTGGCCGACCGTCACGGCCTCGATGTCGGGGACGTGTACGCCGCGCTCACGTACTATCACCGCAACCCCGAAGAGATGGACCGCGTCGAAGACCGTCGTGCAGACCTCGCCGCGGAGGCCGCCGAGCGGACGACGCTGACACCGCCATCGAAGTGACGACTGGCCGCTACGGGCCAGGCTAGGCCAGTTCGAGACTACGCTCTTTCGAATCGCGCGACGAACCCGCCGTTGGGCGCCACGACGATGTCCAGCGCCTCCTGACCGGTCACCGTCCACGCCTCCGTTTCGAGTCCATCGTTACCGTCGTCGCGAACTACGTGAGCGGTCCACTCACCCTCCGGGAGGAACGAGCAGTCTGCCGTCACGATGCGCTGTGGGCCCGCCGTGATCGAACCCAGGAACCACTCGCTATCACCAGTAGCGTCGCCGTCGCCGTCCCCGTCGCTATCGCCATCGCTATCTCCGTCGGCGTCGCGGTCGTCGCGGACGCGCCGGGCGATCGTCGCTTCGGTGCCGGGGCGCCCGCCGACGAAGCGGGTTTCGGCCCACGCCGCGGGGACGGTTTCGAGGAACGATTCGGCGGCGGGGCGGGCGGCGTACTCGTCGATGCCGTCCGCGAAGTGCTGGAGGGCGGACTCGTAGACGACAGAGAGCGCGAGTTCGTGGCCCGCCGAGGTGTGCCGGGAATCGGCGGAGAACGTGACCGGCGTGTAGTCCATCGGGCCGACGACGTTGCGAGTGTAGGGGAGCGTGCAGTTGTGCTCGGCCGAGAGCGTGCTCCACTTGTAGTACTCGGCGCCCATGACGCCCTCGTAGGTCATCACGTGGGGGTACCGGCGCTGGAGCCCCGTCGGGACGACCGACCCGTGAAAGTTGACGAGGAGTTCGTACTCCGCGGCATCTTCGGCGAGGCGGTCGTAGAAGGCGAGGCGGCCCTGGTCGTCGTGGTCCATGAAGTCGACCTTGACGCCGGCGACGTCCCACCCGCTCCAGGTCGCGAGGCGCTCGGCGCGGTCGCTCTCGGTGTTCAGGTCCGTCCAGTGGGCCCACAGGAACAGGTCCACGTCACGCTCCTGGGCATACTCGACGAGTGCCGGGACTTCCTCGGCGCGGCGCTGCCAGCCGTCGTCGACGAGGACGTACTCCCAGCCCCGCTCGGCGGCGTAGTCGATGTACTCGCGCTGGCGGTCGAAGTCGTCGGGGCTGTCGGATTCGGACCACCACGACCACGCGACGCGACCGGGGTCGACCCAGGAGTCGTCGGTCTCGGCCGCCCCGACGAGGTCGGTCACGAGCGTCGACTCCACGAGCGTCTCGAGGTCACCCACCACGGCCACGCGCCAGGGCGTCGCGAACGGGTAGTGGGCGTTGACCTGGGTCTCCGGCAGGTCGAAGGTGAACCCGTCCTCGTCGGCGACGAGTCGGGACGCGCCGTAGTCGCCGTCGGCACCCGCTTCGGCGAGCAGGCACCACTGACCGTCCACCTCGAAGAGGCCGGGCGTGCAGAACTCCCCCGAGACCTCCCGCACGGGCTGTTGGCGGGCGCTGGCCTCGTGTGCTTCGTCGAAGGGCGTGAGATACGTCACGGCTTCGCGTGGTATCTCGAACGTCGTGGAATCGCCAGTCGTCAGGTCCCGCCCCTCGCCGGTGACGCGATAGCGGACAGCGACGCCGTCGGTGGCGACCCGGAGATCGACGTGGACGTCACCCGGCGCGTCGGGGTGGGTGAACGTCGCGGTCGTCGCCATCGCGCGGTGCTCGCGCTCGCTCGCCTTGCCGCGGACCATCTCGTAGCTCTCTGCGACTCGTTCGGGGTCGGTGAGTGTCACCTCGCCACCGTCGTGCCACGAAACGCCGTGGAGTTCGAGCATGAGCGAGGAGACCTGCAGATACGAGTCTTCGACGACCGTCGTGCCGTCACGAGCGACGGACAGCGTCGGCCGGTCGGGCGCGAAGTCGGCGACGACACGGCCGTCTGGACTTGTTAGTTCCATACCCGGCGTGACCGCGCGTCGGCGGAAAACCGTTCCGGACGCGCCGAAGAGAAGCGAGGACTGCCGCCGCCCGCTCGACCGCTCGTCCCCTCAGAACGGGTAGGCGAAGTGGAGATACACGAGGACGCCGACGACGAGGGCTGTGCCGACGGCACCCTTCGGGCCCCAGGTCGCGAACCCGAGGACGGCGCCGCCGGCGGACAGCGCGAGGACCCCGAGTTCGAACCCCCTCTCGCGGACAGTTGCGGACATCACCGGGACTCACTCCGCGAGGTGTTCCAGCACCGCGTCGGTGTCGGCGGGGACGGGCTCGGGCTCGCTCCCGGCCTCGTAGGCCGCATCTGGGTCTTTGAGTAGGTGACCTGTCGTCAGACAGACGACGTCCTCGTCGGCACCGACCTCCCCGGCGTCGCGGAGTTTCCGCAGACCCGCGATAGAAGCCGCAGAGGCAGGTTCGACGCCCACGCCCTCCTCGGCGAGGCTCCGCTGGGCGTCGGTTATCTCCTCGTCGGACACCGCCACTGCAGTCCCGCCCGTCTCGCGGATACCCGGGAGCGCTTTGGGCGCGTTGACGGGGTTGCCGATTCGGATGGCCGTCGCCCGCGTCTCCACCTCGTCCCAGCGGCGGACCTCGTCGTTGCCCTCCCGGATCGCTTCGACCATCGGCGCCGCGCCCTCGGCCTGGACGCCCACGAGTTTCGGCACGTCCTCGGCGTCGATAGCGCCGGCCTTCCGGAGTTCGCGGAAGCACTTGTACAGCGCCGAGGTGTTGCCCGCGTTGCCGACGGGCAGGACGATCCGGTCGGGATAGGTCCCCTCGTCGGCGAAAAAGCGCTCCATGATCTCCAGGCCGATGGTCTTCTGGCCCTCCAGGCGGAACGGGTTCAGCGAGTTGAGCAGGTACACCTCGCCACGCGCAGCGAGGTCCTGAACGATGTCGAGACAGCGGTCGAAGTTGCCGTCGACTTCGAGGATGCGGGCGCCGTGGAGGCTGGCCTGGGCGACCTTCCCCGCCGCGACCTTCCCGGCGGGGAGGAGCACGAGCGTCTCCATGCCGCCGCGGGCGCCGTAGGCCGCCAGCGCCGCGGACGTGTTCCCCGTCGAGGCACAGGCCAACCGGCCGACGCCGACTTCCTTCGCGACTCGCACGCCGACTGTCATCCCGCGGTCTTTGAACGACCCCGTCGGGTTCATCCCCTCGTGTTTCACCCGCAGGTTCGCGACGCCGACCTCCTCCTCCAGTCGGGGGACGTAGTGCAGCGGCGTCCCGCCCTCGGGCAGTGAGACGCCGGAATCGAAGGGAAGCGCTTCGCTGTAGCGCCAGACGCCGTAGCCGTCGTTCTCGGGGCCACCGACGCGGTCGAAGTCCTCCCACGTCGGCAGGTCGGCGTATCGGACTTCCAGCAGGCCGTCGCAGTCGTCACAGGTGTAGCGGACGGCGTCGAACGGGGCGAACGTCGCTCCGCACTCGATGCAGGTCAGCCAGACGCCGTCGTCCGCAGCGTCGGGAACGGGTTCGTCCAGGTCGAGGTGCGCGCTCATTGTCCGACTTCTCGGCGCGCCAGGGAAAAAGCGGCGTGGTTTGCGTGGCCCGGCGAACGGGTCGCCTGGCGAGACCCTCCCCGACGAAGGTTTATCCGGGAGTGGGCGACCAACCGGCGGCGTGCGCTGACTCTCGCCGCGAAGCGGTCCGCGGTCGTACGGCACGCCGCTTCGCGCTCGACGACTGTGCCGTCTGTTCGCCCACGCGAGTCCGCTATTCGGTCCGTTCGGTGAATCTCGGCCAGGTCAGACGTCGTCTTCGCCGAACTCGTCGATACGGCTGTGGACGTAGGCGGCCCACTCGTCCAGGGTCTCGTGCATCAGCTCGCGGGCCTCGGGCAGCGGCGTCGCGGCGTACTGGTAGACGTGGCCGCCACCGTCGAGGAGCCGTCGCTCGCGCTCGGCCAGACCCTTCTCGCGAAGCGTCGACAGCGAGCGGTTGACGTTGCTGCGGTCGCGATCGAGTTCGTCGGCGAGTTCCTCGACGGTGCTGCCGGGGGTGTCGAGCAGCGTCAGATAGGTGCGCACCTCGTGGTCCTGGATGCCGAACACGCAGGCGAGGACGTCCGCGAACGTCGGTTCCTCGTCGAGCATGAGTTCGCGAAACCGCCGCGGCGATGGGTCCGCCTCGACCATTGTGACCGCCGGTTAGGACGCCCGACGCATAAACGGGTACGTTACCTGCACCTCGCCGGGTTTCGAGGGTGTTACCGACCGCCGGGTCCGTCGCACTGACCGCTCGTCCGACTACCGGCCGTAGCCCTGGTTCTCCAGGCAGGTCCGCATCTCCGCCTCGTCGTCGTGTCTGTGCAGGCGTGTCGGCGTGTCACAGTAGAAGGTCTCGCCGTCCCAGCGGAGCGTCACCTCGTGTTCCGAGCCGAGAAACTCCGTGCGGACGACGACGCGCCGTTCCTCTTTGAGCGTCGCCAGCAGCTCGTCGGCGTCCAGCTCGCCGGCGTCGACGAACAGCGGGTCGGTCATCACGCCCGTCTACTCGTGGCCCGGTCTTCAGTGTTCGTCCCGTGGGGTGGGAATCCCGTCCGGCCGGAGCGCTTCTCACCCCAGTACACCGGAGAGCCCCACGCCGAACACCACGGCGTTGTAGACGACGTGGACGGCCACCGGTACCCCCAGCGAATCCGCTCGCTCGTAGACGTAGCCGATGACCACCGAGACCGAAAACAGGGTCCCGAACGCCAGCCCGAGACCCAGTAGCGACCCGCCGACGAAGTTGAGCAGGTGGACGCTCAGAAACGCCAGCGAGGCGAGGACGATCGCGGGCCACCGACCGACCGTCCGGCCCAGGCGCTGTTGGATCGCACCGCGGAAGAGCACCTCCTCCGCGAGTGGGACGAACACGACGCCCATGACGGCGAAGGTCGCCAGCGCCCACGGCTCGGAGACCGCCGTCGTGATAGTCGAACTCGGCCCCTCGACGCCGAGCAGCTGTGAGACGCCCGTCGAGACCAGCCAGGCAGCAAGTGCGCCCCCGAGACCGACCGCGACCCAGCGGCGGTCCTCGCCGGTCGGGAGCGACAGGTCGAACCCACCGAGCCACCGCCGCGCGTAGACGGCGCCCACGACGAGGAACGTGCCGTCGAGCAACACCTGGCCGACGAGCAGCGCCCACGCCGGCAACTGCTCGGGGACGCCGCCCTGCTGGAGGACGACCGCGATGACGGGCACCGCACCCAGGAGGTTCCCGACGACGGGGCCGGCCACCCACAGCGCCAGCGCCACACTCAGCGCGCGCGCGACCGCCTTCCAGTCCCTGCCCGACCCCGACCCCGGTGCGTCTCGCTTCCGATTCGCGTCTGTTACCGTTTCGCTCATAGCATTCCCGTCGAGGGCGGGCCACCCCAAAAGTTATTTCTGAACGACAGTTATGTTGGGGCGTTTGCAGAAGCCAGGTTCACAGGCTCGGCGGGTCGCCCGCCTATCTCGGACTCTCTCGGACTGTCACCGACGCTCGGTCGCGGCGACAGCCAGGTCGTCGTCGAGGGTGACCCGAAGCCGGTCGCCGTCGATCTCGAACGGTACGGTGACGCGGTCCCCGTCGTCGCGGACGACAGTCCCCGCTTTCGCGCTCGGCAGGGGCGCTTCCCAGGGGGTGGCCCCGAACGCGTCGCGACCGTGGTCGTGGAAGAAGGCGACGACCGGCGGGGTGACGAGCGCCGCGAGCGCGGGGTGGCCGAAGCCACCGACGCTACAGACCGAACAGGACATGGCCGCGTAGACGTCGTGCCCGTAGAAGGCCTCCCAGGCCTCGTGGTCACCGTCGTCGAGGCGGCGCTCGACCGCGGCACCACAGCCGTGACAGACGCCGCGGCGCAGGAGTGCGGCCTCGTGGTGGCGCCTGCGGACGCCGGCCGTGAGCGCCTCCCGGGGTGTGCGCCCCTCGAAACCGCTGGCCGGGAGCTCGACCGCGTGCTGGAACGTCTCGCAGGTCGGACACCGGACGTAGAAACAGCTGTTGGCCGGGTATTCGGCGAGCAGGGCCTCGCCACAATCCGGGCACGGGCCGACCTCGAACGGTTCGACAGACTCGCGTTCGGTCAGTCGACCGGAGACGACCGCCCGGTAGAGGAAGTGTCCGGGGGGGCCGAGCAGGTAGCCCGCCTCGGTCTTGTAGACGAACGTCCCCACGAGTCTGTCGAGGTGGTAGTTGAACCGGCCGCTGTCGGCGGCGCCGACCCGCTCCATGAGTTCCGAGAAGGAGAGCGGCGCGGGAACGATCCCGTCGTCGCGGACCGCCTCGCCGAGTTCGACGACGATCCGCGCCCGCGTCTCCTCGCCGAGAATCTCCAGTGCCTCCGTCGCCGACAGCGGCTCCCCC
>Ga0207715_100063_pt1 | contig 108877 bp, 97 predicted proteins | sample A23M3SouthBayCA_FD_187732 | JGI IMG/M metagenome (GOLD analysis project Ga0207715, IMG submission 187732) | Aerobic enrichment media from Eden Landing Ponds, California, USA - A23 M3 (SPAdes) | ecosystem: Environmental > Aquatic > Marine > Unclassified | place: USA: Emeryville, California... | reverse complement strand
TGGCGAACTTGTTGACGTTGTACTCGGTGAGCGTCGTCTCGGCGTCGCTGTCGACGGTGGTGCCCTTGCCGAAGACCTCCGCGGCGAGCTCGTCGCGCCGCGGGTGGTCGGGCTTGAGCTGGTCGGGCGTAACCGTCACTTCGAGATCGCGCTTGCGCGCCTCGAAGACGGACTCTGCGAGCGCGACGTTCTTCGCCACGCGCTCGAAGAGGTCCTCCTGCTGCTCGATCAGTTCGCCGTCCGCGTCCTTGCGGAGGTAGCGCGCCGGCAGGATGTTGTGGTACGCGTTGCCGGTCAGGCGCTCTTCCATGGTCGCTCCCTCGACGCGTTTGATCGGGAGCGTTACCTCGTCCGCGGAGGCGTCGGGCTGGCTCATGCCGAGCCCCCCGCGCGAGCGAATCGGTGCCGTCGGTCGGTTTTGGGTGGTGTTAGGGACATCGTTCTGGGTGTCGGTGACGGAGACTTCCTTCTGGGGCATCCCACATAAAGTATGCGTACCGTGGCGTGGCGCAAATCGCAGTACAGCGTAGGGTGTTGCAGATACTGGTGGTTATGCGGTTCTAACCCCCTGCCAGCGCCTCTGTCGGTCGTCCTCGCCGCCGTCGCTGTTCGAATCGTACGTGAGCCCCGCACATAAGGATCGGGAAAGGAGAGTGAAAGTGGACGTTGCTGGCAGCTACTCGGCGAGAATATCGGAGAATCGCATGCAGGCGGCAGGGCGGCGGATCACGACACCAAAACCTATCGGTTGGCCACAGTGTGGCAATTCGCCCCCTTCATTTCGACTGGAGAACGCACCCCTGCAACGGGGCGATGGTCGAGGTCGTGGGGGAGACGACCGAATTCACGGAGGGTGACTCACGAGATTCAGCCTCCAGTTTGTGCGGAACTGGCCCCTCTGTGACTCCAGCTCCTCTGGAGCGAGCCACTTCCGACACTCACTCTCCACCCAGCTCCCCACAAGATAGATACCACGCGGGGTTGCACCCCCTGTATGGAACCAGTCACGCTACTTCAGTCGATCCCCGAGCCACTCAACACACAGTTCGGCCGCCTGCTGATCGCGCTGGTCGTGGTCGCGATCATCGTCGTGGTCGGCCGCGCCGTGCTCTCCGTGGCGTGGAAGCTGCTCTGGATCGCGATCGTGGTCGTCGCGGCGCTGTTCGCGCTGAGCCTGCTCGGGCTGGTCTGAGCGGTCCGTGTACTGGGCGTCGGCGAAGCGATACCGCGAGCTACAGCCCGTCGAGGAAATTTTCGATGACGTCGTGCCCGGCAGCGGTGAGCACGCTCTCGGGATGGAACTGGACGCACTCGATTGGATGCTCGCGGTGGCGCACGCCCATCACGAGCTCCTCGCCGTCGTGATCCGCGGTCGCCGTGACCTCGAAAACCTCCGGAATCTCCGTCGCGACGAGCGAGTGGTACCGGCCGCCGCGCAGGCCCTGCTCCAGTCCGGCGAACACGCCCGAATCGTCGTGGTCGATCGGGAACGCCTTGCCGTGGATCGGCTCGGGCGCGCGACCGACCGTGCCGCCGTAGGCGTAGACCGCCGCCTCCAGCCCGAGACAGACGCCGAGCGTCGGTACCTCGGGGCTGATCTCGATGAGCACGTCGAGCGTGACGCCGACGTCCCGATCGTTCTTCGGATGTCCCGGCCCCGGCGAGATGACGATCGCGTCGGGATCGATCTCCCGGATCTCCGCGAGCGAGGCGGTGTTCTTGACGACGGCGGTGTCGGCGTGTTCGCTGACGTACTCGACGAGATTGTAGGTGAAGGAGTCGAAGTTGTCGACGAACAGGACGAGCGGGCGATCCTCGTCGGCTGCCGTGGCGTCGCTGGCGGCGTCCTCGCCGCGATCGGTCGCACTCATCGGCTCACCTCCTGACCAGCGGGGTCGTCAGCTGCGGGTTCGTTGTCGGTGCCTGCCGGCTCCTCCTCGTCGCGGTGCGCCTCGTCGTCGCCGGTGGCGGCGCCATCCCCGTCGCCCCCGCCCTGCGCGGATTCCTCGCTGGCCCCGGCGGCATCGGCGGTGTCGCCGTCGGGGTGCTGCGCGCCGTTCTTGATGCGTTCGAGGGCGGCCAGCGTGCCGTCCATCTTGGACTCGGTCTCCTCGTACTCGGCGGTAGGGTCGCTGTCGGCGACGATCCCGGCTCCGGCCTGGACGGTGACCCGGTCGAGCGGGCCGGTGCGGTCCTGGGAAACGCCGGCAGCCGCCGGTGCGTCGGCCGGATCGACGCCGGACTCGACCGTCGCGGTCCGAATGACGATCGCGAAATCCGCGTCGCCGCTCCAGGAGTAGTAGCCGACGCCGCCGCCGTAGAGGCCCCGCGGGGCGAGCTCCAGCTCGTCGATGATCTCCATCGCACGGATTTTAGGCGCGCCCGAGAGCGTGCCCGCGGGGAAGGTCGCTCGCGTGGCGTCAAACACGTCCGATTCGGCTGCGAGCGTCGCGGTCACCGTCGATTCGATGTGCTGAACGTGGCTGTATTTGAGCACGCTCATGAACTCGTCGACGCGCACCGAGCCGGGCTCGGCCACCCGCCGCACGTCGTTGCGTCCGAGATCGACCAGCATCGTGTGCTCGGCCCGTTCCTTGTCGTCGGCGAGCATCTCGCCGGCGAGCCGTCGATCGTCGACGGGGCCGGTCCCGCGCGGGCAGGTCCCCGCAATCGGGTTGACCATGATCTCCTGGCCTCGCACGGACACCAGGGTCTCGGGGCTCGCCCCCACGATCGCGAGGTCGTCGTGCGCGAGCAGGTACATGTACGGCGAGGGGTTGACCTCGCGCAGCGCCGCGTAGAACCCGATCGGATCGACCTCGCCGTAGAGCTCGCGTTTCCGGGAGAGCACGCCCTGGTAGATGTCGCCGTCGAGGACGTGCTCTTTCGCTTCCCGAACCGCGTCCTCGTACTCGGCCTGCGGACCGGCGGTCTCGCCGACCCGCTCGAACCCGCCGGTGTCCGGCGCCGTGGCGTCGGCAAGCAGCGCCTCCACGCGTTCGGCCTCCGCCGTGAGCGCGTCGTAGATCGCCTCGGCGTCGTCCTCGGGTCGGACGACCGGCGTGAACACCAGCTCGATCGACTCTTCGACGTCGTCGAACGCGACGACCCGCGTCGCCAGCACGAACTCGGCGTCGGGAAAGCGCGAGTCGGGGCGCTCCAGTCCGACCTCCTCGAGCCAGAGGTCGTAGACGGCGTCGTAGCCCAGGAATCCGACGAGCCCGCCGTCGAGCCGCTGACGATCTCCGTGTTCGAAGCCAGCCCGCCGGACGTCGGGCATCGCGGCCCGGAGCTCGTCGACTACGTCGTCGCCACCGATCTCGATCAGATCGGCGTAGCGCTCGTCGCCGAGCACGTCGACCTCGGCGCCGTCGTCGCCGACGGTCACCACTGCCTCGGGATCGTACCCGACGAACGAGTAGCGCGCGTGACGGTCCGTCGTCGCGTGACTCGGTCTAAATGCGCCGTCGGGGTCGCTCGCGGCCGTCTTCCCACCGCTCTCCAGCAGGAAGGCGTGATCGGCTGTGTCGGCGTCGGTCGTCCGGCCGGTCAGCGCGGCGTAGGCCGAGAGGGGCGAGATTTCGGCGTCGAGCTCGGTCGCGACGCGGATCACTGCCGGATCCGACGCCGTCGCGTCCGCGTCGTCTGCCCGCTCGCCCGCTGCGTGCGCGACGAACGTCTCCCGATCCATCGAGAGCACCGGATCGTGCTCGGTACTCATCGGGATCCCTCCGCGGCCGGCGCAGCGTCGCGATCGTCCGCGGTCGCTGCTCGCGCGTTCCGGACGAACGCCCGAACGGCGTCGTGGTCTTTCTTCCCGCCGGAAGACTCGCTTCGCTCGCCTTCCGAGCCACCGTCAGACCTGTCGGCCTGACGAGCATCCGTCTCGCTTCGCTCGCCGGATACCGCACTCGCTTCGCTCGCGCGGACGCCCTCGGATTCGACGCCGGAGGCCACGTCGACCCCGAACGGTCGGACGGTCTCGATCGCGTCGGCGACGTTCGCCGGATCGAGGCCGCCAGCCAGAATCACCGGCACGTCGAGATCGGCGGTCGCGCTCCGGGTCGCCGTCCAGTCGTGCGTGCGGCCGGTGCCACCGCCGCCGTCCGCCGTTGGGGTGTCCACGAGCAGAGCGTCAGCGGCGTCGGCGTAGTCGGCGAGGGCGGGCTCGTCGGCGCCGATCGCAGCGATCACGTCGACGTGGACGCGCTGCCGGAGGTCGGCGACCTCGGCGGGGTCGAGCGTGCCGTGGACCTGCACCGCATCCGGGTTCGTCCGACCGATCAGCTCGACGGCGTCGCCGACGGTCTCGGGCATCGTCACGAGCACGCCCGTCACGAGCGGTGGAACCGCTGCCAGGAGGTCCGCAGCGTGTCGCACCGTGACCTCACGGGGCGTCTCGACGTCGACAGCGGTAATCACGCCGACGGCGTCAGCGCCCGCCGCCACGCTCGCGGCGAGATTCTCACTGGATGTGTGGCCACAGATTTTCACGCGAGGGTGGGAGGGGGCGTCAGTCGTACGATCGTCGGCCGCGGAATCGGCGGTCGCAGAATCGGATCCTGTCATCGGCTCAGGCCTCACGAAGGGCGTCGAGGCGTGCGGCGGCAGCCCCGGTGTCGATCGCGTCGGTGGCCACCTCAACGCCTTCCTCGATCGAGTCGGCCTCGCCAGCGACGTAGATCGCCGCGCCCGCGTTGGCGAGGACGACGTCGCGTTTGGCTCCAGTCACCTCGCCGGTCAGGATTCCTTCGAGGTCCTGTGCGTTGACCTCGGGCGTACTGCCGGCGATCTCCCCGATCGGCGCGCGGTCGAGGCCGAGATCTTCGGGCTCGATGGTGAACTCGGTGACGTCGCCGCCGGAGACCTCCGCTGCGACGGTTTCGTCGTGAATCCCGATCTCGTCGAGTCCCGAACCGTGGACGACCAGCGCCCGATCGACGTCGAGATTCGCGAGGGCGTTCGCGAGCGTCGGGACGAGGTCGGGATCGTAGACGCCGACGACCTGCGCGTCCGCGCCGGCGGGGTTCGTGAGCGGGCCGAGCACGTTGAAGATCGTCCGGACGCCGAGCTCCTTGCGCGGGCCGATGACGGCCTTCATCGCAGGATGGAACGCCGGCGCGTGCATGTAGCCGACGTCCTCGGCCTCGATGAGATCCTCGACGGCGTCGGGATCGGTCTCCATCTCGACGCCGAGTTCCTCGAGGACGTCGGAGCTCCCCGACGAGGAAGAGACGGAGTAGTTTCCGTGTTTGGCGACGGGCACGCCAGCACCGGAGACGACGAACGTGCTCGTCGTCGAGACGTTGATCGTGTCGTAGTCGTCGCCGCCGGTGCCGCAGGTGTCCACGAGCGGGGCGCGGCCGGGATCGATCGTCTTCGCGGCGGCACGCATCCCCTCCGCGAAACCCGCGATCTCCGCTTCGGTCTCGCCCTTGGTTCGCAGCGCCGCCAGGAGGGCCCCGATCTGGGCCTCCGTGGCGTCTTCGAAGATCGCAGTGGCAGCTTCGCGAGCTTCGGCCTGCGTCAGATCCTCGCCGTCAGCGACGCGATCGATGTATTGTTCCATGGAAGATCACTACTGTATGGATTCGGCTTGTAATGAACAAATCAGTCCATTGAGTTAAGCGTGTCGGAGGGGCGTGAACGGTTGTGAAGACGCGAGCAAACTGTGCAGCCGGGCCGCAGGTTTATGCCCGGAGGTGCGGCGAAAGCGTCTCGTGACCGACGGCGAGGACTGGGAGAGCGTTCGTCTCGAGGTGATTCATGGAGAGGCACGTTCCGAGCTCGCCAACGCTATTTACGTGACGGCGCGCAATTTTCGACCATGAGCGAGGAAGCCCGCAACAAGGCCAAACGGTGGGGGCTGAAGAGCGGCAAAGGCCGCCAGCTCCTCTCCCGCCTCCTCGGTCGGCTCGACGACGAGCCCACGGATTCACCGGAACGGGAACAGTAGCGGCGTCGCTGGTTCGATTGTCCGCCGTACCACATCGTCAGCAGCTCAGGCGCTCTCCAGCACCGCGACCACGTCACCAAGCAGCGACTCCGCCCGATCGCGCTGTCGTGCCTCCGCGTACGCGCGCACCAGCGGTTCCGTGCCGCTCTCCCGGACGAGCACCCAGGCGTCGCCGTAGTCGACGCGGTAGCCGTCGGTGGTGTCCGCGCGACCGTCCTGGGCGTCGGCCCACGCCGTGGCGGCGTCGAGCATTCGATCGCGCTCTGCCTCGGTGTCGAACTCGAGGTTCGCCTGCACGAACTGGTAGTCGTCGTAGGGCGCGACGATCTCGCTGGCAGGGCGTTCGGAGACGAGTTCGAGGAACCGGGCCGCGCCGTAGGCGCCGTCCCGGGCGAGCCGGTAGGGCGGGAAGAAGACGCCGCCGTTGCCCTCGCCAGCGATGGGCACCGAGTTCCCCTCCGCGCGGAGCGTCCGGACCCGGCTCGCGAGGAAGGTCGCACCGATCGGCGTGAGTTCGAGGCTGGCGCCCGCAGACTCCACCGCGTCGACCACGCGCTGGGAGACGTTCACCGCCGACACCATGACGTCGTCGGGGCCAAGCTCCGCCGAGGCGAGCGCAGCCAGCGAGGCGTCGGCGTCGACAGGATTCCCCCGCTCGTCGACGAACACCGCGCGATCCGCGTCGCCGTCGTGGGCAATCCCGAGGTCCGCGTCGGCTGCTCGGACGAGCCGCGAGAGATCGCCCAGCTCCTCGGGCACGGGCTCGGGCGCGCGCCCGGGGAAGCAGCCGTCGGCCTGTGCGTTGACCGTCACGACCTGACAGCCAAGCTCCCGGAAGATCGCCGGGCTCGTCGCACAGCCCGCGCCGTTGCCGGGATCGATTGCAACCGTGAGATCCGCCGCGGCGATCCGCTCGCGATCGACCGCCCCGACGACCGCGTCGACGTAGCGCTCTGCCGCGTCGTTGGTCGATCGCGACGCGCCGATCCCCTCCCAGCTGACCGGCTCGAAGGACTCCTCGATCAGCGTGCGCTCGACCGCCTCCAGCGTCTCGACGGTCAGCCCGCCACCGTCCGCGGCGACCAGCTTCAGCCCGTTGAACTCCGGCGGATTGTGCGAGGCCGTCACCAGCACCGCCGGCATCTCCTCCCGCTCCGCGTGTGCCTGCGCAGCCGGCGTCGGCACCACCCCGAGCCGCTCGACGTCACAGCCGACGCTCGCCAGGCCCGCTGCGACCGCGTCCGCGAGCATCTCCCCGGAGAGGCGCGTGTCGCGGGCGATCGCGACCCGCTCTGCGTCCCAGACCGTTCCCGCAGCCTGGGCGACCTGCGTCGCGAATCCTGGATCCATCCCCTGATTGACGACGCCGCGTACGCCGCTGGATCCGAAGACGTCCATGTGGAGTGGGACTGACTCCGAGGGGAAAGCGGTTGCGACGAGACGCGAGACGTGCTGGTGAGTCTAGACGAAGTGAGAACGAACGGGCACGATGGGACTGAGCGACTCCTTCGGATTCGCGAAGGTCATCGTGCGCGTAAGGACGAGCGTAGCGAGAGCGAACGGGCACGATGGGATTCTCACCCGATGTCAGACCTCGCTTCGCTCGGTCTGCCGTGGTTCGAATCCATCTCCGTCGCTGTTCGCTCCTCACGTCCGTTCGTCGCAGAACAGCGGGCACGATGGGATTCGAACCGGAGGAAGACGTTCCTGCTCGGGCCTGCGGCCCTCGCGGGCTGCGACTTCCAGGGTTCGAACCCACTTCGACGTGATTTGCTCCTCACGTCCGTTCGTCGCAAAATCACGGGCACGATGGGATTCGAACCCACGACCGTCCGGTTAGAAGCCGGACGCTCTGTCCAACTGAGCTACGTGCCCTGGACATCCGTTATTCGACCCGCTCAAAATGTGTTCCGCTCGAACCCGAGGAGATAGTGGCGACTGAAACCGCACCGCGACAGCTTACGGAAGCCCCCTCCCGCTCGACTCGGGCGCCTCGCTGCGCTCCTCACCTCGCTCACTCCGTTCGCTCGATTGCGGTGCTTGCTTCGTCGTCCGTCGTCGAGCGGTCGGCCCCTTCCATTCCCACCCGGCTGGGGTTCCGGACTGTCGTAGCGCGGTGGATCGTCCACGGCTGCAGCGCAGTAGACGATCCCCTGTCTCAACTTGGCTGGAACCCCATCGAGCTACGCTCCTTCCCATTCGGCATCGGGTGGGACTGGAAGGGGCCGACCGCTCGCGTTCGCTCACGCGGTAAGCACTGGAACGAGCGACCAACGGGAGCGAGTGAAGCGCGCAGCAAGTGAGCGGGCGCGAGCGGGAGGGGGCTTCCAGGCGGTTCCTCGCAAGCGATTCTGCGGTGGCGGTCGCTATGGTCTCATATTCACCAGCACCAGAAAAACCGCAAAATCCAATTCGAATTCTACCGCTCTTCGAGAGGGACCCACTCGGCGTCGTCCGGACCGATGTACCGACCACGCGGGCGAATCAGCCGATTGTCCTCCTGATACTCCAGCACGTGGCCCACCCAGCCGCCGACGCGGCTCATCGCGAAGATGGGCGTGTACATATCGACCGGAATCCCGAGCTGGTAGTAGACGGTCCCGGAGTAGAAGTCGACGTTGGGGGCGATGCCCTTCTCGACGAGGCCCTGCTCCTCGGTGAGGTACTGCTCGATCGTGGTGGTGTAGTCGTACCACTTCTCGTCGCCGTTGGCCTCGGCGAGCTCCGCACAGCGCTCCTGCAGGATCTTCGCGCGTGGGTCCTTGACGTTGTAGACGCGGTGGCCGAAGCCGGGGATGCGTCGGCCTTCGTCGACGGCGTTTTTCACCCACTCGAGGGGATCGCGGTCGCTCTCGTCGACCTCGATGAGGACTTCCATGACGTCCTGGTTGGCGCCGCCGTGGAGCGGTCCGGAGAGCGCGCCGATGCCGCCGGTGACGGCGGAGTAGACGTCGGCCATCGTCGAGGCGATCACCATCGAGGTGAACGTGGAGGCGTTGAGTCCGTGGTCGGCGTGGAGGATCAGCGCCTGGTCGATCGTCTCGGCGGCGACGGGGTCGGGCTCCTCGCCGGTGAGCATGTAGAGGAAGTTCGCGGCGAGCCCGAGATCCGGATGGGGATCGACGGGTGCCTCGTCGAGTCGGTACCGTTCGAACGCGGCGAGGATCGTGGGGATCTTCGCGGTGATCCGGCGGCTCTTCCGGAGCGTGGCGTCGATATCCTCGGGATCGGCGTCGTCCTCGGGCTCGCTCATCGAGAGCGCCGAGACGGCGGTGCGCAGCGCGGCCATTGGCTCCTCGTCGGCGACCGCCTGTCTGCGGACGATCTCGAGGACGTCGGCGTCGATCTCCCGTTCGTCCTGGATGGAGCCGGCGAACTCCTCGAGCTCCTCACTCGTCGGCAACTCGCCGTGCCAGAGCAGGTAGAGTACTTCCTCGTACGTCGCCTCGCGGGCGAGCGTCTCGATATTGTAGCCCCGGTAGATCAGGCGCCCGGCGTCGCCGTCGATCGAGCTGAGGCCTGACTCGGCGACGAGCACGCCCTCGAGTCCTTTCTGCACGTCCTCGAGCATATACTACCGATACCCGGTGGTTCCTCAAAAGGGTTGCCAATCCCCGCACGAACTGCACGTTCGACGGCGCTACTCCCCGAATTTGGCGGACGAATGGTCATCCATTCTCGCGATACGTATGGGTTCCACCGTCGGAATCCCCTGCCCGCTGGACCGAGGCCCAGAGGCCCTGCCCCGCGAGGACCCAGCCCACTCCCGCTGGAACCAGCGCGATCGCGAGCCCGACGGCCACGTCCGGCAGGTCGGTCCCGACAAGCCAGTCCCAGCCACCGAGGAGTCCAATCCACGCAATTGCGAGGCTACTCGCCACCCCTCCGACTAAGAGTGCCCGGGTGCGCCAGCGCGGCAGCGCTCCGGATCGCTCCGCCACCAACGCGAGAGGGATCCCCGCGATCGTGGCGAGCAACGCACCGATCAGGAACGGCGTCACCGTCTGGCTGCCGTCGACGGTCTCCATCGGCGCCGCGTTGCCGGTCGCGTTCGCGGCCGCGATCAGGAGCCCGACCAGGGCGAGCCAGTAGGCAGCTCGCTCGATCCGCCGCGTTCGATCGCCGAGCCGGGCCGCCGCGGGGCGGACAGCGGCGTGGAACCCGATCGTCCCGACCAACAGAGCGAGACTGCCGAGGCTCGTCACGTTCCGCCAGAGCCGCACGTCGATCGTCCCGGCGTCGGCGAGCGCGGCACAGGCCGGTGCCGCGATCCAGCCCAGCCCGCCGAGCATCGCCACCACGCCCCCTCGACGGAGCCACGCCGCCCGATCGAGCACCGGCTCGAGGAACGTCTTGACGCTCAACGCGGCAGTGACGACCGCCGCCGTCGTCGCCGCGAGGACGAACGCGAGCCCGAGATAGTAGCCCCGAGCGCCCTCGATCGAGGCGTCGAACACGGGGTAGCGCGGAACGTAGAGCAGCGCCGCGAGACCGAGCCCGACCGCGAGTCCGACGCGTGCGTGGCGCGTAACCCGCACCGCTGCGAGCAGCGAATCGTGCTCGCCCTCGGGCGGTTCGTCGGACTGCTCGACGGCGGGTCGATCGGCGCCTGTCGCCGGATCTCTGGTCGCCGAATCTCCAGTCGCCTGATCTCCGGCCGTCGGTCCGCTGGCGTCGGCCGGCCCGCCAGCATCGGCATCGCTGGCACTGCCAGCGGCGGCGTCGCTTTCGCTGTCCGCCTCGGCTCCATCTGCCTCGCCAGCCTCGGCGTCGTTCCCACTCACTACAGGAGTGTTCGCCGGAACCCCCAAAGCGCCGTCGGAACCGATCGCCACCTGCGCGACCGTTCCCGCCGATCTGGGGGTCCTGCTCGGGCCGGTCGGTCAGTCGTCGACCATCGCTGCGCCCTCCTCGGGCTCCAATGTCCCGTCCGCAACCGCCTGGAACACGTCGAGGACGTCGGGCGCCGGTTCGTCGTCGGTCGTCGGCCCGTGGGCCACGAGATCGTCCATCGTCTCGCCGTCCTCGAGTGCCGTCTCCTTCTTCACGCGTCGGTTCGCGCTGTCGGTCGCGTAGAGGTCCGCGGGGTGGAAGAAGTACCACGCCTCGCGGTCGAATCGTGCGGCCACGCGCGGGCGAGCACCGAAGTTCTGTGCGAAGTAGATCAGCGCCTCGATCTCCTCGCCGGTGAGGTAGATCGGATCGCCGGCGCTCGATTTCGCCTCGATCGCGTAGAACGCCTCCCCGTCGCCGGCCAGCACGTCCGGCAGCTCCCGTTCCGTCGCGGAGCCGGAGGCCGGCGCTCGCATGACGGCGAACCCGATGGCGTCGAGCTCGTTGACGAGCTCGCGCTCCCGGCGATCGCCCTTCGCGTTGGACATGCCAGCAGGTCGCCGCCCTACGGGCATAAACCCGCGGCCAGCGTGGTGAAAGTGGTCGCACAAGAGGAGTGCGTTGCCGTTCGACTAACCGCCTCCCGTCTTGCTACTGGGAGAGAGAGAGAGAACTCGTCGGCTGCCTGAGGATCGCCGGACTCGCTAGGCGATGTACCCTTCCTCGCGCAGGGTCTCGGCCTGGGCCTTCTCATAGCGCCAGGAGATGTCCGCCTTCTCGTCCTGCCAGTCCCAGGGCTCCACGAGGACCACGTCGTCCTCCCTGATCCAGATCCGCTTTTGCATCTTCCCGGGGATCCGTGCCGTCCGCTCGACGCCGTCCGCACACCGCACCCGCACCCGATTCGCACCCAGCATCTCGAGAACCTCTGCGAACACCTCGTCGTCGTCGGGCATTCGCACGTCCTCGACGCTGGCGGGGCCGTCCTCGTCGCTCATGGGGGCCGTTTCGCAGGCGGCCGTTTTAACTCTTGACTCTACTGTTGCAGAGTGACGCCCCGGAGCCCGCAGGGCCCCTGCTCAGAACCACCGGAAGAGCGCGCGGCGCAGGCGGACTGTGAGTGGTCGATCCCCGGAGCCTGCCCGCACGCGGATGTCGTTGGTTCCGAGGAGGGCCACGCCGGCGAGCACGACCAGCCCGGCGATCACCAGATCGACGAGCACGAGTGCTGCCAGCGGATGCACGTCGTGGGCCGCCTCGAGCATGCCCGGCGGGAGTACGAGCAGGTAGCGGTGCTCTGCGGCGTGTCGGTAGTGGATACCCTCCGATTCGGGCGCCTGTATCGTCGCCGTCGCTGTTTTCGTCGACCTACCACCGACGGTCACGCGGTCCGGCTGGACCGAGACGTCGTTCGTCCGGGGCTCCATGATCACGACGGTCGGAACGAGGCCGGCGTTGTTCGCCTCGTACTCGATCGTCGCGCTCTCTCCCGGCTCGACGGAGAGCGGATCGTCGGAGGGATCCTCGCTGCTCTCGATGCCGAACTCCTGAACGCCGCCAGGCAGAACCATCGCGGCCGTCGCGAGCAACACGACGAGGACCGCCACCGCCCCGATCGCCGACCAGATCTTGATCACGTTCTTGCGATCGGTGCGGCGGTCGGTGACCCGCGTGCCACGGCCGCCGCCCAGCGCGGCCAGCACGACGAGTGCGAGACCGGAGCCCACCAGCAAGAATCCGAACCCTTGCGGGCTCGTGGCGGCCCCGAGTCCGAACGTCTCGGCAAGCGTCGTCCGGACGCCCGATGCGACCGATCCGATCCCCTCGACGAGCGTTCCGAGGAACGGGATCGTCACCACGTGCCCGCCGACCTGCAAGACCTCGGCTTTCACCTGCTCGTCGGTGACGATCGGCTCCGGTCCGTCCTGGTCAGTGAATGGGTTGTTGTCCCCCTTCGTGACGTAGCCGTCGTCCCGGACCTCGACGACGCGATGTGTGGTCAGGCCGCCGCCGTCGAGCTCGCGGGCTTCGTAGACGATGACGTCGCCCTCCTCGATATCGCCGGCGAGTGGCTGCGGGATCGAGACGAAGGCGTCACCCTCGTCGATCGTCGGCTCCATGCTGTTGGAGCTGACGTAGCCGAGCAAGATCGGGGTTCCCAGCAGGTGGCCGACGACCAGCGAGAGGACGACAACCACGAGAACGGCGGAGGCGATCCTCCCGGCCCACTCGCGGGCCGTCACGGCTGGAACCCCCGTTCCGCCGCCCCCACGCCACGCATTGGAGATTTGGTAGGGGGGATTTGCTGTTATACCTGTTGGGCACGGGACGAACGTGAGTGCACGTGAACGCCTCTATCGATCGGTTTCGAGCCCGGCGATCCGCCCTCCGTGCTCCACTGGCCTTAGCGTGCAGTCTCGTGTATCTCCGCCAGTAGCGACGCGAGCTCGCCGGTAACCAGCTCGTAGATCGCTTCGCCAGTCTCCGCGGTTCCCAGAGCGGGCTCCCCGATCGCGCCGCTATCGGTGTACTCGTCGAAGGACCGGTATGCGGAGACGGGGCCGCCCGACAGGAGGTCAGTGCTGGACCGATCGTACGCGGGCTCCAGTGGCGTCGCCGCCCGCGAGTCCCCGACCAGCTCCGGGTGGAGATGCTGCATGAGCGACGTCTCGAACTCGCCGCCGTGGGACATGCCGCCCGGCTCGCTCTCGCGAACGTCCTCGAGCAGCCCCGCCGCCAGCTGGAAGTAGGTCACGCCGACGACCTCCGCGTCGGGGTTCGCGATACCGATTTCGCTCACTGCGCCCTCGAGGAGCGCCGCGTTGCCGCCGTGGCCGTTGACGAGGAGGAGCGCGTCGAAGCCGTTGCTCTCTCCACCCTCAGTGTCCCCACTCCCCTCACTGCCGCCCAGTCCGCTCGCTGCGAGATCTTCGAGGACGCCGAGCAGCCGCTCGAATCCGATCGTGAGCGTGCCGCCAAAGGGGAGATGGTGGGGCGAGTAGCCGGTCCAGACGACCGGCGCGACGAGTGCGGGCACGTCGAAATCGGTTCCATCTGCTGTGCCGTCGCTGGCTCGCTCGACGCCGCCGTGCGCGACGGCCTCTGCGAGCAGGCTATCGGTCGCGACCGGGAGGTGCTCGCCGTGCTGTTCGATGCTTCCGACTGGAACGACCAGGATCGACCCCGGCGCTTCGGCGACGGCTCGGACGTCCGGCGCCGGCCGTGCCGCGAGGCTGGTTGCTGGATCGAGTCGCATACGCTGCCATCGTCGTTCCGTCGCAAAGATCTGCCGACGCGGGCAAGCGGGTTACCGGTCGCTGCGTGGGCCACTCTTGGGCATCGATGCCGCGGTCGAACCCAGCGCGACGAAAATCCGGAAAACACACCGCACCGACCGCAGCCGCAGCCGCTCGCTTACTCGCTGCCGACGTCGTTCTTGATCTCGACGGCGAGAGCGTCGCCGATGCCCTCGACCTGGGCGAGCTCTGCCTGGCTCGCCGCGCGGAGATCCGCGACCGACTCGTAGCCTGCCTCGCGGAGTGCGTCGGCCTTCGCGTCGCCGACGCCGGAGACGTCAGTCAGCACGCCATCGGCGGCGTCTGCGTCCGCAGCATCTGCGTCCGCGACGTCGTCCTCCAGACCGTCGACGACGTCGCTGCCCTCGGAGGCGCCGAACTCGAACACGTCCTCCTCGGCCTGCTCCGCGTCGCCCTCGGCCTCGGTGGCGTCAGCGTCGTCGCCGTTGGATTCGTCGGGCGCGTCGCCGGATTCGTCGTCGGGTTCGGCGGCCGGAGCCGCGGCGGGTTCGTCGACGCCGCCCTCGGCATCTGCTGCGGTATCGGCACCGAACTCGTCGGCCTCGACGCCGGGCTCGAATGCGTCGATGTCTTCCTCGACGTCCTCGGGGGCGTCGCCGGTGCCGTCGTCGAGCTCGTCGCCCTCGGGGAGGTCACCCTCGAGCTGCTCGCCGTCGAGCATCCGGGTCTCCGCGGCGTCGGCGTCTGCGTCGGTGTCGAAGCGATCGAGCGCCTCCGAGAGGCGCGCTGCCTGCTCGGAGAGATCGCTCGCGGAGTTGGACACTTCCGTCAGCGCCGTGGTCTGCTCCTCGGCGGCTGCGGCCACGGACTCGCTTTCCGCGGTCGTCTCCTCGCTGATCGTCGCGGCCTCGTCGACCATCGCGACGACCTCCTGGGTGGAGGCTGCCTGCTCCTCCGTCGCGGCGGAAATCTCCTGCACGCCGGTGTTCGTCTCGGCGGCGTACTTCGCAATCTCCTCCAGCGCCTCGACGGCGTTGGCGACCTGTGCACTCGCCTCGTCGACGTCTTCGCTGGTCTGCTCGACCTCCTCGGCGGAGCGCTGGGTCTGCTCTCGAATTCCTTCGAGCCGGTCCTCGATCTCCTCGGCCGCCTCCTTGGCGTCCTGTGAGAGCTCCTTGACTTCCTGGGCCACGACGCCGAACCCACCGTCGCCGTCGCCGCTGGTGGATCGGGAGGCCTCGATGTTCGCGTTGAGAGCGAGCATGTTCGTCTGGTCGGAGATCTCCTGAATCCGCTCGATCAGTTCGTCGATCTGTCCGACCTCCTGTTCGAGCTGGCCGATCTCCTCGACTGCCTGGCTCGATTCGTCTTCGATCTCGCGCATACTCGCGATCGCCGCCTGGGCGGCGTCGCGACCTTCCTTCCCGGTCTCGGCGGTCCGCTCGGCGATGTCGGCGACCTCGTTGGAGGAGGCTGCGATCTCCTCGGTCGTCGTCGAGAGGTCGGACATCTCCTGGTTGACGGACTGCAGCGAGTCGTTCTGGCGCTCGGCGCCAGCGGAAATCTCCTGGACGGAGTCGCTGATCTGCTCGCTGGCGGAGCGGACCTCCTCGCTGGAGGCGGTCACCTGCTCGGAGGCCGTCGCGACCTCCGCGGCGAAGGCGTTGAGCTCCTCGACCGTGCCCTCTATCTCCGCGAGCATCTCGTTGAACTCCTCGGCGATGTCCTCCATCGCCTCGTTCTCCGTCGACGCATCCATGCGAGCGGTGAGGTCGCCCTCTGCTGCCCGCTGCATCACGTCGCTGTAGCCGTCGGCGGTCGCCTCCAGCTCCTCGTTGATGCGCTGGATGCGTTCGCGCTCTGCCTCGGCCTCCTCGCGTGCGGACTGGGCCTCCTGAATCTGCTCGCGGAGGGACAGCCGCATGCTGTCGAACGCCTGGTAGAGCTGACCGATCTCGTCCTTCCGTCCGGATTCGAGGTCGACGTCGAGGTCTCCCTCCTCCATGGACTGCGCCTTGGATCGGAGCCGGCGGAGCGGCGTGACGGTCTGTCGACCGAGCACGACGCCCATGATGCCGAGTGCGAGGAACGCAACCCCGACGATCAGCAGGACGTTCTGCCCGACCGTGTCACGGACGGTGTACGCCTCGTCCTTCGGGATGGTGGTCATCGCCACCCAGTCGTTCGTGTTCCCTGAGCCGTCGACCGGCGCGTATGCACGAAGCGAGTTACCACTGCTGGTGAACTGCACCGTCTGTTCCTGGAGGGCGTCCCGGATCGCCTGGAGCTCGTCGGGATCATCGATCGATCCTTCGGCGGTCCCCTCCTGGCTGAGGACGTAGTTACCGTTGCCCTCGACGATGTCGCTCGTCTGGTCGCTGCTACCGGAATCACTGGACCCGCTCTGCTGGAGCTGGTTCACGCGAGTACCGATGGACGCGTCGAGGATCACGACTCGGTCGCCGTTCGTCGGCGTCCTCGCACCGAACGCGACTACCTGCGTGCCCGGGACGGTACTGGAATCGTAGCTCGACTCTGAGGTCCAGAGGTCCCCGCCGCTGGTTGCAGATTCGAGATCCGCGGTCGACCATGGGTCGTCGACGCTATTGATGGGCTCTCCTTCGAGATCGCTCACCGAGGAGTGGACGATCGTCTCGTTGGCCAGATCGAGGACGTGTATCGCCGCGTACCCCTGCATATTCGTCTGGTAGGACGGTATCCTCGAAGCGTCGCCGTTAGCGACGGTATCGAGATTTGCGACCGCTCGGGTCTGATAACCCATCGCGCTGGTCCACTCGTCCAGCGAGTCGGCCTGCAACGACGCAGTGGTTTCGACGTTCGTCTGCGTGCTGTCTTCGATTGTGGTATTAACCTGTGCGTACCCGACGTACCCCACGATCCCGATCGCCAGCAGGACGAAGAGAATCGAGACGATGAACTTCGCCGTGTATCTGCGCTGGATGAATGACGGGACTAGGAGTGAGGAGAGTTTCGGTGCCATGATTGTTCACGACCCTCCGGTATTTGGCATGTAGTAGGCAACGCTTTCGCCCGATATTAAAGGTGTTGGCTTGCTGAGTGCTGCTCTTTTCGGCATCTGCAAATCCGAAACCACGGTCGTTTTCGCATGCCTCGCTAGCGGTGATGCACCCGGCATAGGCGAGTGAGCGATGCCGTTCCGCTGAACGACCGTGGGTCGCCACGTCCGACGATTCCCGGAACGAAGACGTATCAGTTATATTCCATTTCCTGCAACAGTCTGGCGAAACCGATCTCGAGTTGGCGTCGTTCTGTCCCAGTTGCTTCGTCCTCTCTCATCTGCCACTCTCTCGTACAGCTCTCCGAACAGTTGTCGCGTCTCTTCCTCTCTGTCTCACGTCCGTTTGGTCACTCCTTCCACCACCTCCCTCCTGGCACCGTCCCTTGGTACTCCATCTTGGTACCCTCTCTTCGGACTCCCCCTGGCATTCCTTCGTGCTCTCCGCCCTACTTGCCCCTCCCCATTAGTCTCCCTCTGCGATCCGTTCCCGACGTTCCGTATCACCGCCTGGGCCGCAACGGAGTCGGCTCTCCTCGCGGTACCGGTGTTTATAACCACCCGCCCACGAGAGCCGGTATGCCAAGCGATAGCTCTCCCCCGTCGGATGATCGTCCCGAGGAGCCACGTGACCGGATCGGACCCAGTCAGAGCGGGTTCTGGCCGCGCTTCTGGTTCAACGTCTGCCAGTACTCGGAGTACTACTTCATGCTCCTCATTATGCTGACGGTGTTCGCGGTTCTCAACACGATCGCAATGTTGCTCGCCGAGCAGTCGACGGCATCCTTCGTCATCTCGGTGATGGTGTTCGTCATCCTCGGCACGACCGGCGGTGGCGTCGCCCTCGTGCTCTGGCAGTGCAATCGTATGCGTGCGCCTAAGGAGTACAACGAATCGGCCTGAGCACCGTCGGCCTGGCGCGCCCTTTCGCCTACGTGCTGTTTCCCTATCGCACCGTTCCTCTCCATCCCCGACTCGATCTCGTCTACGGCCCGTCCTGCCCCGAGCCCGTCCCCCGAGTAGTTTGGCCGAGGGTACAACACCCATTTATCCCCCTGCTCCATACTGTGTGGCCATGTCACGCGATCGGTTCGAAGCGATCCCGCGGCGTCAGTTCGTCAGGAGTGCACTGGCGATCGGCGGCGCCAGCGCGCTGTCGGCGTGTCTCAACGTGGAGTCAGGGAATTCCAGTGACGGTCCAGGTTCGAACACCACGGATGGGGGGCCGACCCCCGAGGACCCAAACTTCCCGAAGGGCCCCGAGGATCTCTCCTTACTTCCAGAACGCCAGCACGCCTGGAACGCGTATCTCCGACGTGAGCCCTCTGGAAACACGAATCTGCCCGAACAGCAACTCGTCCTGTTCTATGAATACACCGGCTCGATTCCGCCGACCGAGGACGAGCGCGCCGCGGTAGAGGAGGCGCTCAAGTCGGTCGAACGGGCCTACCAGCGTGGGACCGGGGGCGACACGAGCGCGACGTGGTCGCGCGGGCTTCTCTTCATGGTGGGTTACTCGCCGACCTACTTCGATCGCTTCGAGGAGCCGCTCCCCGAAAGCGTCGACCTCCAGCGCCCCGAGGACGTCATCGACCGACTCGGTGAGGACGACGCAACCGCGGAGAGCGCCGACGTCGCAATCCTTCTCAACAGCGACTACGGCACGATTCCGCTGTCCGTCGAAGAGGCGCTCGCCGGCAATCTCGACAGGATCAACGGCGTCGACGTCGGTGGCGACTTCGCCTCGGTGTTCGAGCAGATCGGCCGCCGTCCTGCAGTCGTCGGCCGCGGCAACCCCGCAGAGGAGCTCGACCATCCCGAGATTCGTGAGGAGTCCCCGCTATCGATGGGGTTCAAATCCGGGTTCGACGACTCGAACCCGCCCGAAGACAAGGTGACGTTCGAGGAGGGGCCGTTTGCGAGCGGCACGACGCAGCTCGTCAGCCGGCTCGGCATCGACCTCGACGGCTGGTACGAACTCAGCGACGAGGAGCGCGTGACCCAGATGTTCGGCACGAGCTACGACGAGGAGCAGGTCGGCGACACGGCCGAGGACCTCGGTGCGAGCAGCCGCATCACGGAGGACAAAACCGAAAACCTCTCCGAGAAGGCCGAGGAGCACGGCCGGCTCGGCCATACCCAGAAGACCGCCCGTGCTCGTGACGAGTCGTTCGTTCCGAAGATCCTGCGGCGTTCGGAGGGGAACGTCTCCGACCCCGAGCACGACGCCGGGATGAACTTCACCTCCGTTCAACGGGGCATCGAGGAGTTCGTCTCCGTTCGCGAGGCGATGAACGACATGGGATCCGACGACATCGATCCCCACCACAGCGGCATCGTCGACTTTCTGACCGTCGAGCGCCGTGGCACGTATCTCATCCCCCCGCGCTCGAAGCGGGCGCTGCCGTCTCCGCAGCCAGACGGGGAGTGACCGTGCCGTTACGCGCGTAGCGCACCGCCGACACCGATCTCTACTCCTACTCTTCGAGAGCTTCGCGAGCGGCGCCCGTTGTGGTCGTCAGTCCTCGTAGTCGAGTCGCTGCTCAATCCCGTCGGGAGTGATCCGAATGCGCCCGCCAGCCGGCACGTCCTCGAAGGTTCGTTCGGTGCCGTCCGGCCAGACGACGCGGAGTTCTTCGACTGCCTCGGCGTCGCCAAGCCCAACGTGGAGGACGCTGCTCTCCTGAGACTGGAAGTCCGCGCGTGCGTTCGACACGTACTGCTGTGTTTCGCCGTCCGCCGTGGCGTAGACCTCCGCGCCGACGGCCGTCCCGGCGTCGCCGCCGTCGACGACGACCTGCAGGCTGTTGCCCTGTTCGGCCTGGTTCTCGTAGAACAGGTACGAGTCGTCGTAGGTCGCGACGGCGACGTCCAGGGCGCCGTCGAGATCGTAGTCCATTCGGCTGATGCCACGGCCGTCGGCGCTCTCCAGGCCGATCTCGTCGGCGTCCTGGCGATAGAACTGGCCGTCCTGCTGGAGCCAGACCATCGGGAGGTCGTAGACCGGGTTCTCCTTGTCGAAGGTCACGACCGTCTGGGTGCTGTGGACGGCGTCGCGCTCCCCGTCGCTGTCGAGGTCTGCCAGCGCCGACGCCCAGCCCCAGCCGCCCTCGGCGAGGCCGACCTGCTCACCGAGTCCGTCGTACCCGTTGCCAGTCGGCTGCAGGAGGTTGTTCCCGTGCATTCGCTTGCCCAGCCTGACAGAGAAGAAATCCGTGATGAGCTCTCGCTGGAGTGGGGCGAGCTCGCCGATACGCTCGCGCGGGAAGAAGATGTTCGTCACGAAGATCTCGGGGCGATCGTTGCCCATGACGTGGGCGACCTCCGAGGACATCCCGTTGCGGTCCGTGGTCGCGCCCATAATCTTGCGGGTGAAGGTCCCGTCGCCGTCGTTGTAGTAGATCGTGTCGTTGTAGTAGTCGTTCGCGACGTGGATGTCGGGCAGTCCGTCGTCGTCGAGGTCGACGAAGCTCGTCGCGAGACTCCAGTGCGGGCCGCGGTCGTTGGGTCCGATGCCGGCGTCCTCGGCCCGCTCGAACCCGTCCCCACAGCTCCCTCGGTAGAGCGCGTTCGGGTTGCCGTTGTCAGTCTCCCAGTAGCTGTTCTGCCACGCCTGGGGGTTGTTATCCGACCAGAGGCCGTACTGAGCGACGAACACGTCGAGACAGCCGTCGCCGTTGTAGTCCGCAGTCGATGCCGATACCGGGTTGGTGAACGCGTCGTCGAGTCCGACGTCCCGTTGCTCGAAGGATCCGCCATCGTTCTCGAGGTAGATGGGGTCAGCTGACCGCGGGAACAGGAGGAGGTCCTCGCTCCCGTCGTTGTCACGGTCCAGCCAGAGTGCGCTCTGGATCCGTCCGGCGTCGGGCGAGGAGACGTTGGGTAGCGCTCCGGACGTTTCGAACTCGTCGCCGGTGTTGTGGAACAGCGTTGGCGATTCGCCACCGAGGACGAGGACATCGTCCCTGAGATCGCCGTCGTAGTCCGCGACGTAGATGCCGTCGTTCCCGTTGCCGGCTCCGCCCTCTATCGAGCTGTAGTTGAATCCGATCTCTCCGGAGACCTCGGCGAAGGAGAGGTCCGTGGCGTTCGGAGGTGGTCCCGAGGAGTCGACGGCGACGTCGGCCGGGACCCCGACGAGGCATCCACCCAGAACCACTAGCGTCAAGAGGGATATTCCCACGGCGACCGCTCGCATACCGTATAGAGATCCGATTGGCGCTCATAAGGCTGTTGGAGTGGCGTACTCGGCGTGGTCTCGCTGCCACTCTCGTTTCCCTTCACGATCCTTCCGGACTGGTTTCAGGCTGATTCCAGCCCAGCCACCGACGGAGTTCACACTGACCTCACACTGACCTCGCGTTCACACTGGCCTTGCACTCGCTCCCCAGTTGGTTCTCACAGCCGATTCTCAGTAGCATCTCATTCGCCCATCTCGCTAGTCATGCTACTCTCAACGTCTTGCTCCTCTCACTCTCACTCGCTCTCGTCGCGTACGACCGTACAATCGGGAGTCACGCCGTCGTACACTTCGTATCGTGAGGTACTTGGTGCTGTGTCAGTACGTTCCCAAGCATGTCACCAGAACCCCCGGACGACGAGCATCTTCTTGAAACCGTCCGAGATGATCCCACGTCCGTCGAGGTCGACGCAATCGTGAAGCTGCTCGATCACGATATGGGCACTTTCCGCAACATCGGTCTCATGGCGCTCTCGACGATTGCTATGGAGGAGCCCGATCGAGTCGTCGAGCACTCCGACGAGGTTATCGACCACCTCGACGACGAGTTCCCCGTGGCGCAGAGCACCGCGCTGCAGGTGCTCTCACGCCTCGGATCGGAGTATCCCGAGGCGGTTCGACCGGCGATCCCTCGCCTGGTCGAACTGCTCGACCAGATGCCGCCACTCACCGGCTACCGAGCCGGGCGAGCGATCGCCCCGCTCCTCGAGCACTACCCCGAGGACTTCGTGCAACACGTCGACGAACTTCTCGCCATCGCGTCCGATCCCCCGGACGACGGCGTCCCCACGCAGGCGGATCTCGACGAGATGGATCCCGACATCCGCGAGAAGGTCATGGACCAGCTCTCCTCTCGCGGTGACGAGGTCGAGCACGACGTTCAGCGCGTGTACGGCATCCGTGAGATGACGCTTCACACACTCGTGGAGGTCAGCGACGTGGAACCCGAGGCGCTCGTGGGTCGGCTGACCGAACTGCGACCCTCCTTCGAGACGGAGCCGCCGATCGTCAGGGGTGCAGCTACCGACGTCGTCGCGAACGTCGCCAAACACGACAGTTCGGCCGTGGAGCCAGTGGTAGAGGACCTGATCGAGATCGCCACCACCGACATGCGAGCTGCGCGCGTTCACGCTATTCAGGCCCTCGGCTTCGCCGAGGCACCGGAAGCGATCGAGCCGCTGCGAGAGGTCGCCGAATCCGACGACGAGGCCGTCTCTCCCGAGGTCAGCGATCTTGCGACGGAGACCGCCGACTTCATCGACGCACAGCACTGAGCCGTCGCTCCTCTCCGTGGTTTTCCACGTCTCTCTCACTCTCCCCGTCTCTCTCACTCTCCCCGTCTCTCTCACTCTCCCCGTCTCTCTCACTCTCCCCGTCTCTCTCACTCTCCCCGTCGTTCTCACTCTCCACGTCTTTCGCTCTCCGAGGTCGTTTTCCGACAGTCACGTACTCCGGCGCTCCCGTTCCTCGACCGTTTCGGTCGCTCGATCGACGTCGTGGTGGTTGCGGGCCATCCGTGCGAGCAGCCGCCCAGGCTTCGGCTATACCGATGTACAGATCGCCTCGATGGTTTCCAGACGTGGTGAACGTTCTCCGGGGTCGTCGCTCGCCCGACCGGTGCCCGATCGATACGCCCCGTCCCTCAACGGGCCGTAGCGACGATGCGAACCGGCAATCACGACCGGATGTGGCTCTATCTGAGGGGTGGGACCGAGTAACAGGGGTCCCGGATTTCGGGCTTCTCAGGCCCGTTTTCCACCCGCCACCGACATATGAAACATTTATGTATGTGTGACCATGACTCAGTGACCGTATGGCAGATAGCCATTCAAGTGGGGACTATAGCGACGTGGTCTCCCGACGGAAATTCGTATCGCTCGCTGGAACAACTGGAGCGGCAGCGGTCGCCGGTTGCCTTGGCGGTGACGGCGACAGCGACGACGACGGTGACGACGGCACCTCCGGTGAAACCTACGACTACGGGGAAGAGAACATCTGGTTCGAGACGGCGTCCGGTTCGTTCGCCGTCGACACGTTCCAGTACAACCCTGCTGCTGGGTGGTTCATTCCGCACAGTCAGTTCGGAGTGTACGCCCGCTGGGCACAGTTCGACTACATCAACGGCGAGTTCCTTCCCCATCTCGTCACGGACTGGGAGCACACCGACGGTTCATTCGTGTGCACTCTCGCCGAGAACTTCACCTGGGGCAGCACTGGGAACTCCATTACCGCCGAGGACCTCGCACTGCAGCTTCAGATCCAGATCAACAACGGCGACCAGCTCGGGGATCTGGCCGACAACATCGAGGCAACTGGCGACTACGAGCTCACGGTGAGCTACGCCGACGACGTTCGCCAGGACTTCATCACGTACTCGGTCCTCGACCGACAGGCCGCATTCGCCCCGTCGATCTGGGAGGACGAGGCCGACAACGAGTCCCCTGCCAGCGTGGAGGTTCCGGAGCCCGATCCGTCGGGTCCCCTCGCCCTCACGTCCCGAGAGTCCAACTACCACCGTTACGAGCCGCGTAATGGTCTCGAGAACTACGAGGACGACGCCGTCGCCGGTGACCACTACAACTGGAATGGCTACGACCTCGGTTACCGACAGAGCAACAACGCGTTCCACTCGTCCTTCGAGGCGGGCGAGCTGGACGGCGTTCACAGCCTGTTCGCGGACCCGCAGACGCTCGATCGATTCCCCGACTCCGTGCGACAGTTCCAGATCCCCGGTGGGTTCGGGATGGGTATCTGGCCCGACCACTCCAACGAGCCGTGGAGCGTTCGAGAGGTCCGCCAGGCGTTCTACTACTCCCTGGACCGCACCGCGATCATCGAGAACGTCGGTTCGAGTACGAAGGTCGAGCACCCGGCTCCGACGGGACTGACGGCCGCAAGCGTCGAGTCGGCTCTCGGCTCCGACGAGCCCGAGGGCTTCAACTCCTACTCGCTCGACACCGAGAAGGCCGAGTCGCTGCTCTCTGAGGCTGGCTACTCCATGAGCGACATCAGCCCGACGCTGGAGTACCCCGCCGGATGGTCCGACTGGGCCGTTGCCGCGCAGGCAGTCGTCGACCAGGCTAGCAATGCCGGTTGGAACATCTCGGGCAACGGGAACTCTAACGGTCCCGGTACCTACGCTGCGAACCTCGGCGATGGGTTCGACCTGGCAGCCGACCAGCACACGGCGGGTGGCAGTACGTACACCATCCCGTACTTCGCTCTCAACTACAAGCTGCGAAACACCCTTCGAGAGGACGACAGCTCTCACTTCGCTGGCTACGACAAGAACGAAGTCGAGATCGACGGCAAGACGATCAACATCGACGAGACTCTCGAGGCGCTCTCCACGGCGCCTGAGGGCGAGCGTGAGCAGCACATCCGTGACCTCGCGCTGGTCGTCAACAAGGACGTGCCCGTCTTCGTCATCATGGAGAAGTACGAGCAGTCCTTCATCGACACCGCCGACTTCGACATCCCGCCGGAGGGAGAGCTTGGATCGCACGCCTCCGTCTTCTGGCCGCTCTGGTGGCTCCCACAGGTCAGCGAGAAGCTCAGCTCCGCGAGCGAGGAGGCGACGGAAGGCCTGATGAAGGCACGAACCAACTGATCGCCGCGGGTTATTTTCTTATTTCCAATGAACTGGTACGTAAAACGGACCGGGCAGGCGCTGTTCACGCTCTGGGCAGTTGCGTCGCTGGCGTTCTTCCTGACGCGGCAGATGCCGGGGGATCAGGTCGCGACCTACGTCGACCAGGTAATCCAGAACAACCCGGAGCAGGACCCGGAGCTCGTCCGAAGCAACATCGTCGAACAGCTGATGATCGACCCGAACGCGCCGTTCCACGAGGCGTACATCGCCTACTTCGGCGAGCTCCTCTCCGGGAACCTCGGCTGGTCGATCGAAGCGCAGAAGAACCTGAACACACTGATGGCCGAGACCGTCCCGTGGACGCTGTTCGTCATGGCGCTGGCCACGTTCGGTCTCTTCGGCATCTCGCTCGCACTGGGTGCGATCATGGCCTACAAAGAGGGGTCGCTGTTCGACCTCTCGAACACGCTTCTGGGCATGGTCACGACGTCGATTCCCTACTACGTCGCCGGTATCCTGCTGATCATCTACATCGGCTACCCAGAAGGGGTGTTCACGCAGTACTTCCCGGTGCGGTACAAGCTTCCCGACGGCGTCGATCCGGGCTTCACGCTGGCGTTCATCAGCGGCGCCATTCGACACGCGACGCTTCCCGCACTGTCTTACGTCATCACGGCCTACGGGCTGCTCGCGCTCTCGATGCGCGGGAACAGCATTCAGGTGCTCGGCGAGGACTACGTGCGCGTCGCGCAGCTTCGGGGCCTCCCCGACAGACGAATCGCGCTCCGATACGTGGGGCGAAACGCAGTGCTCCCGCTGTACACGAGCCTGCTCCTGTCGATCGGGTTCATGCTCGGGGCGTCGGTCATCCTCGAGCAGATCTTCGTCTACCAGGGCGTCGGCTACTGGATGGATCGCGCCGTCCAGTACACCGACATCCCGCTGATGATGGCGATCTTCCTGATGATCACGGTAAGCGTCGTCATCGCCACGTATATCGCAGACCTGACCTACGGCTATCTGGATCCGCGGATCAAATCGGGTGATGAAGGTGAAGCCTACTGAGGAAGACACGGCGGACGACGTTCGCACTGACGGCGGCCAGATGTTCGACGACGCGGAGTCGACGGACGTCGGTGCCGTTCAGGAGTACAAGGAGGTCCTCTACGAGGGCCTCGTAGCGCCCGCCAAAATCGCGTGGTCCGACTGGCGAACGAAGACCGGGATCATCATCCTGGGCGCCTTCGTGCTGATCGCTATTCTGTCGGACCTCCACCAGAACGGCTACACGATCCTCAACGACTTCCTGGGCATCGTCGGTTCGCCCTGGGAACTCACCAAGCCGTCGAGTGCCTTCGGCTGTGACGCGAACGGGAACAACTGCGTCGCAGGGTACGAGCGTAGTCGCCAGCCATTCGAAAACTGGCAAACCCCGCTCGGAACTGATCCCGAGGGGAGGGACATCTTCGCCGGCATCGTCTGGGCGACGCCGCGGATGCTCCGGATGGTTCTGGCAGGCGGCGTCTTCTCGATCGCCGTCGCGACGATCGTCGGCACGGTTGCGGGCTACAAGGGCGGTGTGGTCAACACGGTCCTGATGACCCTCACCGACGTCGCGATGTCGATCCCCGGCCTGCCGCTGGTGATCGTCATCGTCGCGATTCTCGATCCGACGAACCCGTACCTCATCGGCGTCGTCGTGACGATCAACGTCTGGGCCGGCCTGGCCCGGACGATCCAGGCGCAGGTACTCTCCCTGCGCGAGCAGTCCTACGTCGAGGCGTCCCGCACGATGGGTATCGGGACGCCATCGATCATCCAGAAAGACATCTTGCCGAACCTGATGCCGTACATCATGGTTAACTTCGTCTACTCGGCGCGTCGGGTGATCTACGACACGGTGGGGCTGTACTTCCTGGGCTTCCTGTCGTACTCGACGATCGCGAACTGGGGCGTGATGATGAACTGGGCGTACGCCAACCAGGGCGCGCTCGCACCGAGCGGGCCCCGGTACCTCATCATCGTCCCGATGGCCCCGATCGTGCTGTTGTCGTTCGGCCTCATCCTGCTCTCGCAGGGGACCGACCGGCTGTTCAACCCGCGCGTGCGGACGCGCCACGAGGGTGACACGGTCGAAGATCACGAGATGGACGACGACGATAGCGTCCAGCCGGCAATGGCCTAATATGAGCACGCACAACACCACAAACGAGAGTGGAGAGATGTACAGCGCATCGGAGACGATCATCGAACTCCGCAACACGGAGGTCGTCTTCGACATGAGCCGTGGCGTCTCCCGCGTGCTCGACAACGTCGATCTAGATATCCGCCGGGGCGAGATCCTCGGCGTCGTCGGCGAGAGTGGTAGTGGCAAGTCGATGCTCGCGTCCGCGATGCTCGACGCAGTCGTCGACCCCGGAATCCTCTCCGGACAGATTACCTACTACCCGGACGACGGCGACCCCGTCAACGTGCTCGGACTGAGCGACGAAGAGCTCAGGCGACTCCGCTGGGAGGACATCTCGATGGTCTTCCAGGGAGCGATGAGTTCGTTCAACCCGACGATGTCCGTCAAGGGCCACTTCGTCGAGACGCTCGAGGCCCACGAGTACGACCGCGAGGAAGGGATGGAGCGGGCCCACGAGCTTCTCTCGGACCTCTACCTCGATCCCGAGCGAGTGCTCGAGTCGTACCCCCACGAGCTGAGTGGCGGGATGCGACAGCGCGCACTCATCGCGCTCTCGGTCGTTCTCGAGCCCGATCTGCTCGTCATGGACGAGCCGACGGCGGCGCTCGACCTCCTCATGCAGCGGTCGATCCTCTCGCTGCTCGAGGGGCTGAAGGAGAAGTACGATCTGACGATGGTGTTCATCACCCACGACCTGCCGCTCGTCGCCGAGCTGGCAAACCGCATGGCGGTGATGTACGCCTTCGAGCTCGTCGAGAAGGGATCGACGGACGAGATCCTGCAGAACGCAGCACATCCCTACACGCGAGCGCTACTGAATTCGACGCCGAACCTCGACGCGCCACTCTCCGAGATGACGTCCATCGAGGGATCGGCGCCGGACCCGGTGAACGTTCCCGAGGGGTGTTCCTACCACCCGCGGTGTCCGCTCGCCGACGAACAGTGCGTCGCGGAGGCGCCGGATTTCCACGATGTCAGCAGCAGTCACCAGGTGGAGTGTTTCCACTGGGAGGACGCTGCGGAGGCGATCCCGTTCAACATCGAACAACCGTCCTCGCCCGAGGAAGGTGAAGCACGATGAGCGTCGATACACATCCCGACTACGAGGGCCGAGACCCGCTCGTATCGCTGGAAGACGTCGAAGTCCACTTCGAGGAGAGCAGCGGACTCTTCGACTTCAGCGAGCCCGAAGTGGTCCGCGCCGTCGACGGCGTCGACCTCGACATCTTCGAGCAAGACGTCGTCGCGCTCGTCGGGGAGTCCGGGTGTGGGAAGACCACGCTCGGCAAGACGACCATCGGGCTCCAGCGTCCGACCGGCGGCAGCGTGAGCTACCGCGGTCAGGACATCTGGGACGCCAAAGACGGCAAGGGTGACGTCGAGATTCCCTACAAGGACATCCGATCGTCTCTCCAGATCATCCACCAGGACCCCGGTTCGTCGCTGAACCCGAACCGCCGGGTCATGAAGATCCTCGAGGCGCCGCTCAAACGCTGGCAGAGCCAGATGAGCGCGGGCGACCGCCGCGGACAGGTGCTCTCGATGCTGGAGGAGGTCGGGATGACGCCGCCGGACGACTACGCCGGCCGCTATCCCCACCAGCTCTCTGGCGGAGAGAAACAGCGCGTTGCACTGGTACGGGCCCTGCTGATGGACCCGGACCTGATCCTGGCCGACGAGGCCGTCAGCGCCCTCGACGTGTCGCTTCGCGTCGAGATGATGGATCTCATGCTGGACCTGCAGGAGAAGTTCGACACGTCGTTCGTGTTCGTCTCACACGACCTGTCGAACGCACGCTACTTCGCGGCCCACAGCGGTGGCCGTATCGGCGTGATGTATCTCGGCGAACTCGTCGAGATCGGTCCGGCCGAGAAGATCATCAACAACCCCCAGCACCCCTACACCAAGGTGTTGCGCTGGGCGACGCCGGACCTCACGCCGGACGGCGCGAGCAGCGATAAGCCGCCGGTTCGCAAGATCGACATCCCGGACCCGAAGAACCCGCCGCCGGGCTGTCGGTTCCACACTCGGTGTCCGGAGGCACGGCAGGTCTGCATGGAGCAGACGCCGCCGGAGTACACCACCGAGGAGTTCCACGAGACGAAATGCTTCCGGGAGGACGACTCCCACGAGTACTGGTCGAGTCCGCAGATCACGGACGACGAGAACGAAGCCGACCAGCTCTACTCCGAGGCCGACGACTAACACCTCGGCGTCATTTCTCTCGTTTCTCACCGCCTACAGCGACTGCACCGTCGAGCGATTGATCTCTCGAACGTCACGCAGCACTGCTGGTCGTCGTTGTAACGATAGAACTCCAAAGCCGCTCGCTCAGGCGGTCGGCTCGACGGTCGGCACCGGCACGCTCTCGAGGACGTCGTCGACGATTCCTTCGAGTTCGACGCCCTCGACGGCCGCCTCTGGCGTGAGCACGAGCCTGTGGGCGAGCACCGGCTCTACGACGTGGCGCACGTCGTCTGGGGTGACGAAGTCCCGGCCTTCGATCACCGCGCGTGCCCGAGCAGCCTCGAACAGACGCTGCGTGCCACGCGGGGAGACGCCAGTCTGGACCTGTGGGCGGATCCGCGTCGCCCGCCCGAGTGCCGCGATGTACTCGAGCACGTCGGGATCGACGTGGACGTCTTCGGGGACGCGCCGAAGCTCGCGAACGGTCGGGCCGTCGAGAACGGCCTCGACGGTCGGCGTCTGATCGCTTCGGCCGGCGCGCCGACGGAGCAACTCGAGTTCGCCCGCTTCCTCGGGGTAGCCAAGCGTCGTTTTGATGAGAAACCGGTCGACCTGGGCCTCGGGGAGCTCGAAGGTTCCCTCCTGTTCGATGGGGTTCTGCGTCGCGATGACGATGAATGGGTCGGGTAGCTTGTGGGTGTCGCCGTCGACGGTCACCTGCTCTTCTTCCATCGCCTCGAGAAGTGCGGCCTGGGTCTTGGGTGGTGCTCGGTTGATCTCGTCGGCGAGAACGACGTTCGCGAAGATCGGTCCTTCCGTGAAGAGGAAGCTTCCGTCGGACTCGTCGAAGACGTGGGTTCCGATGACGTCCGATGGGAGCAGGTCAGGCGTGAACTGGATCCGCGAGAACTCGAGCCCCAGCGCGGTCGCCAGCGAGTTCGCAGTGAGCGTCTTCCCCGTCCCGGGAACGTCCTCGAGTAGAACGTGCCCGCGTGCCAGCACCCCGGTCAGCACGGTTTCCATGAACTCGCGGTCGGCGACGACTGCCTCCAGTACCTCGTCGGCGACCTGATCCGCTCGCTCACTCGCCTCCTCTACGTCCATACTCCCATCCCGGGCCGTTGGGTGTTGATTCTTTCTCCGCAGTCGGGTGTCCGAATCGAAACGATTACACCCCTCAGTGGGGTACGATGGGACGAGCCGAGGTAGCCTAGCCTGGCCAAGGCGGTTGCTTCGAGAGCAACTGTCCTCACGGACACAGGAGTTCAAATCTCCTCCTCGGCGTACTGCTGAGCGAACCACTCTGAGCGAAGCAGCACACGTCGGATCTTCGATCCGACGGGCGCTTCTCCGACGTCTCGACCGCGAGCGCAGCCAGCGGTCCGGTCGGCGAAGCGCCAGCCCGTGTATTTGAAGTAGACCGAGCGGCGCAGCGAAGCGAGCCCGTTCGGGCGTGGCTCACATCCCTTGCCGTTTCGTCCACTGCTATCAGACGGTGAGCAGGCGGCCGCGTCCGTCTGCTCGGTCGGCGCGGGGTATCTCTCTCTCTCCTCGGCTGTGGTGTCCCTCCCTTGGTTTTGGCTAGCCAAAAAATCGAAACGTCTTTATTGATTTAGGCTGGCCAAAAACATATGGACGACGATCGACACGAGGGCGAAGCGCTATCGCGACGACGACTGCTTGGGACGGGCGCCGCAGTGGCGAGCGCTGCTGCCGCGGGCTGTCTGAGCGGGGCGATCCCGGGCTCCGACGACGGTGACGGCGCGTACTCGGTCACGATGCCACCGGTCGGCGAGGTCGAGTTCGACGCCGTGCCAGAGACCTGGGTCGCGAACAACGGAAGCTGGGCCGACATGGGAATCGCGCTGGGCCAGGAACCACCCGAGGCCGTCTGGCTAACGGGCCGATACCACACCCAGTACTACGACCCGATCCCGGGGCTCGAGGTCGACAAAAGCGACATGGTCTCGCTGTCGGACAACGGCGTAAACGAGGAGCTGTTCTACGAGTTCGAAGCCGACGTCCACGTCATCGACCCCAACTTCCTGACGAACCGATTCCCCAGCTGGCAGTCCTCTGACATCACAAAAGTCAGTCGAATCGCTCCCTTCTTCGGCAACAGCATCTTCTCGACGGGCTACGATTGGCACGAGGGCTACGAGTATCTCTCCCTCTACGATGCCTTCGAGAAGATGGCCGAGCTGTTCCAGGAGATGGACCGCTACGAGGCTCTCGATTCTCTCCACGACGAGTTCCAGTCGACCGTCGCAGACGCGGTGCCCGCCGAGACCGACCGCCCGTCCGTCGCCGTGATGTGGGGCGCCGGCGACGAACCGGTGTCCTTCTCGCCGTACATCGTCGGCGAGGGGACGGGCTTTAAACACCTGCGAGAGCTCGGCGTCGACGACGCCTTCGCCGAGGCGGACGTTCGGGACTTTCACTCCAACCGCGGAGCGGTCGACTTCGAGACGCTCTTCGAGGTCGATCCGGAGGTCATCCTCCTGCGCGGTCAGGAGGCAAAGACTGCCGAGGAGTTCGAGAACACCGTCGTATCCTTCTTCGAGAACCACGACACCGCTCGGCAGCTGACCGCGGTCGAGAACGGCGACGTCTACCGCGCCGGCGGGCTCTACCAGGGTCCGATCACGACGATGGTGCTGACCGAGCGCCTCGGCTCCGATCTCTATGGCATCGACGAACCGCTGTTCGACCACGAGCGCGTCGCGGAAATCGTCGACGGGGACGTCTGAGGATGCCCGAGGCGCCAGCGGCATCGACTGCGGACGACCGGATCGACGTCGCGGTCGTGGGCGGCGGTCCAGCCGGCTGCGCAGCAGCGGTGTTCGTCGCACGGTACGGTCTCGACGCCGTCGTGTTCGACTCGGGGCCGTCCTCGCTGCGCCGGTGTGCGTTCCTCGAGAACTACCTCGGGTTCCCGGACGGCATCGACGTCGAGACCTTCCTCGACCTCGCGCAGGCCCACGCACGCGAGGCCGGAGCGACGATCCAGGAGACGCGCGTCGAGTCGGTCGATCGCGTGGACGCGGACGCTCTACCCGATCTTGCCCCTGATACGCTGACCGATCCCGACGCAGTGGTTCCCTTCGAGCTGACGCTGCAGGACGGATCGACCCGCCGTGCGGATCGGGTGATCGCTGCGACGCGCTCCGGCGGCGCCTATCTCCGCCCGCTCGGCGGCGAGGAGATGTTCGTCGAACACGAGCACGACGGCGAGATCCACGAGCACTTCGATCCGGAGTACGCCGACGTCGACGGCCGGACGCCGATCGACGGCTGCTACGTGGCCTCGCCGGCTGGCGAACGCGACGTCCAGGCGATCGTCGCCGCCGGCCAGGGCGCCCACGTCGCGCGGCGACTCCTGGCCGACTGGCGGCAGGCGCAGGGGTACCCTGAGGGTCTCGACGAAGTGTACGACTGGCTGCGCCCGGCGTCGGAGTTCGCCGGCGAGCGGGGCGGTCGCGACCGCTGGCGTGAGTACTTCGAATCGCGTCTGCCCGACGACGTCGACGTCAATGCCGACGAGGAGCTGCGGGCGCTCCGCGAGGAGTACGTCGATCAGGTGCTCGCCACGCGCCGGTCCTCCGAAGCGATCGATCGGTCGACCCGGGCGGGCATCGAGACGCTCGTGGAAACGATCGGCACCGATCGGGTGCTCGAGGCCGTCGACGACGACCGCCTGCTCGAAGCGATCGACGACGAGCGGATCCGGGAACACCTCGAGGAGGAGCCTCGGAAGACGCCGGAGGGATCCATCGATGGCTGAACGGCCGACGCCGACGACCGGTGGCGAGCAAAGCGACGGATCCGGCGACGACGGCGGTCCGATCGGGCGCCTCACGTCCCGTGTCGGGTCCCACGTCGCGTGGATCGATCGCTCGCTCGTCGGGCTGTGTCTGGCGAGTACGCTCGTGGTCGTCCTCGCCGGGTTCGTACAGGTCCGGTACGGCTCCTACGACATGCGGATCGGTGAGGTCTTCTGGGCAGTGCTGGATCCGAACGTCCTGCTCGATCCTCGCTGGATGCTGAACTTCCTCGTCGGCGAAGATCTGATGCGGGCGATCACCGGCTTCGAGGGCGAGCTTCCAGAGCTCCCGCCGGAGACGCTGATCGTCTGGACCATCCGGCTGCCGCGCGTGTTCGTGGCGGTGCTCGTCGGGATGAACCTCGCACTCTCCGGTGCGATCTTCCAGGCGGTGACCCGGAACGAGCTCGCGAGCCCCTACATCCTCGGCGTCTCCTCGGGTGCGGGACTCGCAATTTTGCTGACGCTCGTCATGTACGCTGGCCTCGCCGCGTACCTCCCGATCATCGCTGCGGCTGGCGGCGCGCTCGCTTTCCTGATCGTCTACGCGATCGCGTGGCAACACGGCACGTCGCCGGTTCGGCTGGTCCTCGCTGGCGTGATCGTCGGCACCGTCTTCCAGTCGCTGCAGACGGCACTCTTCTTCTTCGCCGACGATATCGGCGTCGTCCAGACGGCGATCCAGTGGACGACGGGCTCGCTCACCGGCGTCGAGTGGGAGGAGGCCCGTATCGTCCTACCGTGGTCGATCGTAGTAGTGGCGCTGGCCCTCGCCGGAGCACGCCAGCTCAACGTCCTCCAGCTGGGGGAACGGACGGCGAGCTCGCTGGGGATGAACGTCGAACGCATGCGGTTTGGCCTCTCGGGCATCGCGGTGCTCGCGGCGTCGGCGAGCATCGCCGTCGCGGGCATCGTGAGCTTCGTCGGCCTGATCGTCCCCCACGTCGTCCGCTCCGTGGTGGGGTCGGACTACAAGAAGATCGTCGTCGGCTGCCTGTTCGTCGGGCCGGCGCTGATGGTCGCGGCCGACGTCGGAGCCAGATTGTTCTTCCCGGTCGTGATGGACGTCCAGAAGCAGATGCCCGTCGGGATCGTGACCGGGCTGATCGGCGGGCCGTACTTCCTCTACATGATGCGCAGAAAGAACCTGGGTGAGATCTGATGGCACAGCACGCACTCCAGCCGCCGGCCGAGCCGCCGAGCACGCTCCAGTCCCGTGTGATCGACGACGATCGGCGCCAGCGGCCCGGTGCCCACCGCCAGCGATCCGACGTCGACCGGACGGACGAGGCGCGGACCGACGCGAGCACCTTCGACGCGGACGGCCTCGTCATCGGCTACCCTGGCCTCGACGAGCCGGTCGTCGAGGACGCCTCGATCTGTCTGCCGCCCGGCGAGGTCACCGCGCTCGTCGGCCCGAACGGGAGCGGCAAGAGTACGCTGCTGGGTGGGCTCGCCGACCAGATCACGCCGGAGGCGGGGACCGTGCACGTCGACGGAACGAAGCTCACCGAGCTGGGCGACAAGGAGCTCGCGAAGAAGCTGGGCCTGCTCTCACAGGAGAACGTCTCGCCGGGAGCGCTGACCGTGGAAGAGCTGGTGGGCCACGGCCGCTACCCACACCGCGGGTTCTTCGAGGCGATGACGACCGAGGATCAGGAAGCGATCGACCGCGCGATCTCGCTGGCCGGCGTCGACCACCTACGCGAGCGCGACCTCGGCCAGCTCAGCGGTGGGCAGGCCCAGCTCGCCTGGATCGCGATGGTGCTCGCCCAGGAGACTGACGTCCTCTTGCTCGACGAGCCGACGACGTTCCTCGACCTCCATCACCAGCTGGAGGTCATGGACATCGTCCGGACGCTCCGCGACGAGTGGGGTATCACCGTCGTTCTGGTCCTCCACGACATCGACCAGGCGGCGCGCTTCGCCGACTACATGGTGGCACTCGACGACGGCGAGGTCTACGCGAGCGGCCGCCCCGGCGACGTCGTCACGGAGGAGCTCCTCGCCGACGTCTTCGGCGTCGAAGCCCGTGTCGGCCAGGGCGACCACGGGCCGCGGATCACGCCGCTGCGCGCGCTCGAAGACGAGGAGACGTAGTTCCGGCCCATCAGCTTCTCCATTTCGCGAATTTTCACCATCCAGGGTTTCTGCCTCCCAGTCACAATCTCCGGGTGGGATTGGAAGGGGCCGACCGCTCGATCCGGCCCCGACGACGCAAGCGATGACGAGCGAAGCTCGTCAAGTGCCGGAGGAAACCTCCGGCCACCGCAGCGAACGAAGTGAGCGAGGAGCACAGCGAGTCGCGGACGGTCGAGCGGGAGGGGGCTTCCAAGCGGACTGCTGTAGCGGACCAGTTCAGGCTCGAGAATCGCGCTTTTCACTCTCCACACCGAATCCACGACCGATGGGCTCCAGACTCGCGACGGCTGCGGTGGGGATCGTCGGCAGTCTCCTCCTCAGCGGCTTGCTCTGGTGGGTTTTTCGGGACGTTCGCGTTCTTCCTGTTCGTGCCGTTCGTGCCGTTCCTGTTCCGGGGATCGAGCGGCACTGACGCTCCCGCCACCGAGAGAATCGCCGAGTGTCCGCAGTGTGGGTTCCGGACGACCGACGAGTCCTACGACTTCTGCCCGAGAGATGGCACGCGGCTCGAACTGCAGGACTGACCCGTAGCGGAGCAGCGCAGTTCCACGGGCGATCGATGGCGATGGACCGCCACGTATCAGCACGGATTTCCCGATCGGCCACCGACTGCTCTGCATGGACGACCGACAGCAGACCACCGCCGGCATGATCTGGCTGGCAGTCGCCGTGCTCGCGTTCGTGGCGGCGGACGTCGGCGGCGCGACGCTCTCGACCGCCGTCGGACTGTTCGCCGTGGGGCTGGCGCTGTGGCTCGCGGTGTTGTATCTGTTCGACCCGTGGGGACTTCTCGAGCGCTACCACCCCTGATCACTCCAGTGGAGCGGTCACCACCGGTGCCGAAGTTCAGTCGTCGGCCAGCAGTGCGTCGGTGTCCTCGTCCGTCGCGAGCAGCCGGTCTAGCGCCTCGACCATGGCCTCGACGCTGGCCGTCGTGATGTCGGCGTCGGAGGACCGCACGGAGACGGAGCGGTCGCCGCGGGACATCTCGACCTCGACGGTCACGACGGCGTCGTGGCCGCCGGTGATGGCGTCGACCTCGTAGGAGTCCAGGCTGGCGGTCTTCTCGCCGAGCACCGCTCGCACCGCGGAGATCGCGGCGTCGACTGGGCCGGAGCCCGTGGCGGCGGCCTGGTGTTCTTCGCCGTCGACCAGCAGCCGGACGCTCGCGGTCGGAGTACCGCCACCGCTGGCGGCGGTCATGTCGAGGAGTTCGACGAGGCGCTCGCGCTCGCCCTCGGTGACCTCCTCGGCGATCGTGAGAAGGTCGGCGTCGGTGACGCGCTTGCCGCGGTCGCCGATAGCCTTCACGCGCTGGACGATCTCGTCGAGTTCCTCGTCGCTGGCTTCGACGCCGTGCTCTTCGAGGGCAGCACGGGCGCCGGCGCGGCCGGTGTGCTTACCGGCGACGATCCGGCGCTCGCGGCCGACGGTTTCGGGCGCGTACGGCTCGTACATCGCGTCGTCCTTGAGCGTCCCGTCTGTGTGGATGCCGGACTCGTGCGTGAACGCGTTCTGGCCGAGGACGGCCTTGTTCGGCGGCAGGTCGATCCCGGTCGCGTTGGCGACGGTCTGGCCCAGCGCGTAGAGCTGCTCCGTTTCGACGGTCTCGATGCCGTAGACGTGCTCGAGCGCGATGGCGATCTCCTCCAATGCGGCGTTGCCCGCGCGTTCGCCGACGCCGTTGACGGTGGCGTGGACGAGATCCGCGCCGGCGTCGATGGCAGCCAGGGCGTTGGTGACTCCGAGTCCGAGGTCGTCGTGGGTGTGCGCGCTCGTCGGGCCGAGATCGGAGAGTACCGAGACCACCTCGTAGGCCCGCTCGGGGCCGGCGTGGCCAACGGTGTCGGCGTAGCAGACGCGGTCGGCACCGGCGTCCAGCGCGGTCGCCATGAGCTCCTCGAGGAAGGCCAGGTCCGCGCGGGAGCCGTCCTCGCCGATGACTTCGACCCAGAGATCGTTGTCGGCGGCGAACTCGACGAGCTCAGCGGTCGAGGCGATTACGTCCTCTCTCGTGGAGCCAACCTTCGTCTCGACGTGGCGGTCGCTCGCGGGTACGACGAGATTGATGCCGTCGACGCCGCAGTCGATCGCGAGCTCGATGTCGGATTTGATCCCTCGACAGAAGCTGGTGATCGTCGCGTCGAGATCAAGTTCGGCGACGCGGCGAATCGTCCGCCGTTCGCCCTCGCCGGTGCAGGCCGACCCCGCCTCGATCACGTCGACCTTCGCGCGATCGAGCGCCTGCGCGATCTCCGCTTTCTCCTCGGGAGTCAGGGAGACGCCCGGCGCCTGCTCGCCGTCGCGCAGCGTCGTGTCCAGTAGCGATACGTCCGTCTGGTCGTCGATCGGTCTCTCGGAGAAGCCCACGGGAGAATCAGTTGCCGGTGTGCCGGCGAATTTCGCGTCCAGCCGCCTCGCGGCGACTTCCTCTATCCTCGTGCGTCATAGCCATGCGGAAGCAGCACACGCGGATAAAGGTCACGAAAGCGCAGCTATGGGGGTTTGTGTGGGTCTGTGGCCTCGAACGTTCGATTCTCCGCGTGCTGCTCGCGTCTGCGTTCGTGATTTGACTACTAGGTGTATCATTTCTAGTCGGGGCGAATTGTACACCAGACATCCACGGAAGCCCCCTCCCGCTCGCCGGTTAACGCTCGCTGCGCGCTTCCTTTCCTCGCTTCGCTCGGTCAGTCCCGTGCTTACGTCGCCTAAACCGACGGGCGGTCGGCCCCTTCCGAAGTCCCACCTAGAGCCCGTCCCGGGGAACGAAGCGCGACGGTTGTTCGGGCGTGCGTTGCACTGGGGATCGCCTGCCGGCTACCGCCCCCGGCGCGATCCACCGGAGCAAAGGCGCTCCCAAAATCAACAGGGTGGGATTGGAAGGGGCCGACCGTTCGCGTTCGCTCGGGAAGTAAGGACCGCAGCCGACCGAAGGGAGGCGAGGACCGCAGCGAGCGAGCGGGCGCGAGCGGGAGGGGGCTTCCGAGGGACTGCTGTCCAGCTCGCTCCGCGGTTGGCGAATGATTTCCTAGTCGTCGAGTCGCGCCCATCCGCCGACATCGGTCCACCCTCACTCCTCGACGACGACCCGATCGCCGGGCTCCACGGCGTCGGCCGCACCGGGTGCCATCTCGATGAATTTATCACCGCGCCCGCGCGCGTGACCGGTCCACGCTGCGAGCGTCTCGACGCGCTGGACCTCGTCGTTCTCCGTCCAGACGACGTCGATCGGCGTTCGGACGAGCACCATGTGGACGCTGCGCGTCGTCGGTGCTCCGAACTCGAAGACGAGCGCGTACTCCTCCGGGATCGACGAGCGGCCCATGAGCCCGATCCCTTTCGAGAGAATCGAGTCCGCGACCGCTACCTCCGTGGCGATGGTCCGGGGGTCACCGTCGACCGGCTCGTGAACGACGCGCACGCTCTCCGAGATGGCGAGGGCGTGGAAAACGGTTGTGCCTGTTCGGCTCAGGTGGTGGGGTCGTGATTCGCGCTCGATTCGCTCGTAGTCCAATCTCGCAGACTGTAGCCCTGAAACTGCAATTCACAGCGATTTCCGACGACTGGATCCCCTCGATAGCTGACTAGTTTTCTCCCGATTCGCGGCCGAACGTTTACGTGAGCGCGGACCCGACCGGGAAGCAATGCCCGCTCTCGCATCGTGTTACTTCTGTGGCGAGGCCGTCGGCGCTTCGCTGGACGAGTACGACCTCCCGGCCGAGGCGCCGGCCGACGAACAGGTGACGGTCACGCTGTGTGCTCGCTGTGAAGGAAAGTTGAGCGCGCTGCTCGAGGAACTCGACGCGTCGAGCACCCACGACGGTCCGGCGCCGGTGTTCGAAGCCGACGCAGCGACGGGCCCGGCCCCCGACGCCGAATCCGCCGCTGGCGACACTGACACCGATGCTGAAGCCGATGCTGACGACGAGCCCGACGCTACCGAGACTGAAACCGATGCCGACGACGTCGAGGAGCCCGAACCGTCGGAGGGGGACACCATCGATCCCGTCGCCGGCGATCGGGAGCCGATCTTCGCCGACGACGATCGCGCAGTGCTCGACGAGGAGCTGCCACTCGAGGATCCGTCCGAGAACGACGTCCCGTTCGCCGGGGCGTCCGACGCCGACGATCACTCCGAGCCCGACACTGTGAGCGCTGACTCGACTGTCGACGCCAGGGCCGACGATTCGGTGGAGGCGCCCGACGACTCTGAGTACTCGGGGACGGAAGCGGACGACGCCGACCCGATTGCGGCGCCGCCGGCGAGTGAGTCCGACGACGATTCGGCGACAGCCGGCCAGGCCTCCGAACAGCACACGGAGCCCCCGACGGCCGTGAGGGGTGGTGACGACGAAGCCGATTCAGCGCCCGCCGCCGAAACTGCGGCCGACGCCGTCGACGAAGAGGTGGGGGACGACAGCTCTGAGGAACAGGCCACGGCCGTTGGCGTCGGTGCCGACGGCGCCGCCACTACGACCGAGTCGTCCAACGACTCGGCGGCTGCGAGTGCGGATGCGAGCAGTACGACGGCGAACCCGAGCGGAACGACTGCGAAGACGCCGACCTCACCCACGACGGACGCCGAAAATCCGCTCTCGGACGTCTCCCCGCGCACGTACAACCGCGTCGTTCGTCTGCTCCAGAACCGTGAGTTCCCCGTGGATCGGGCGGACTTCGAGGCGCTCGCGACCAGTGCCTACGAGCTCGACCACGGCGAGTGTGCCTCGGCGCTCGACGGCGCAATCGAGAAGGGGCTGCTGGAGGAGCGCGGCGGCATGCTACACCGACCTGAGTGACGGTGGTGCGATTCACGACGGTATTTTTAGCGATCATTTCGGCGATTCACCGGTTGCGGGCGAGGAGAGTATTTTTCTCAGCGGCTGCTCCAGCTTCGTATACTAGCGCCAAGCGAACCACTTCCGGTCACGAATCGCCGTCTCGTCGAACGTCCAACGTTGCCGGCTGGCGACCTGGATTGCGCTCCTAATCGCCGGAGGGAGTGGGCATCGTCCGGGCAAATCTGCCCGAAATCACGCTGGCAATCACACAAAGTATTTAACGGAACCCCATATACACTTCCACTGTACCCCTACCAAAGGGTAGCATCAGCGAGTACCTCCGTCTTGGATCAAAGCTGGTGGTGCCGAACACGATAACACACAACTATGACAAACGATACTTCATATCGCCAGAAGGGACGCGCGGTGTTCCTGGCGGCGATTATGGTTCTCTCGATGGTCGCCGGGGCCGCAGTGCTGACTGGCTCCGCGGCTGCCGAGCACGAACCTGACGCGACTTCAACGTCTGTCACCGAGGTTGGTGACGAATGGCGTTGGTCCGGTCAAGTTCTGAACATTAGTGGTTTCCAATCGGATTCCACTGTGCAGGTTGAACAGGTAGACGGAAATCAAGCTGACCAGCTGACCTCTGACTCGAACGGATACGTTGAGTTCGACACGGATGGCTGGGGCACTGGTATGGTTAATATCAGTGACTCTGCTGGAAATTCTAGTACGTTCGAGATCAAGCAGCAGAACATCAACGAGTTTGACTTCGCGACGGACCAAGTCATCTCCTCGTACAACAACGTCACGATCGACTCCAACCGTGCTAACTTCAACGTCTCCATCACTGCAGACGGCCTTGATGGTGACCAGCTGGAGGAGATCTTCAACGACAGTGGCAGCACGATGTTCGTCAACGACAGCGCACACACCGGAGGCGACTCCGTTGTCGTCGCTGGCGAGGGCGAGGTCCCTGCCAACTTCACCGGCGTCGCGCCTGGTGACTACGAGTTCACGATGACTGTCGTCGATACCGGCGTCACCGCGACCACGAACGTCACGGTCGCCGACGCTGCTGACTTCGACGCGCAGTTCAGTGAGAACACGATCACGCAGCAGGTCGGTGACGAGATTGAGTTCGACATCGAGACCACCGGCCAGCCCGACGAGTTCTTCGTCAACGTCACGGACAGCGCCGGCTACTACACGGCCACGCTGAACATCACTGGACTCGACTACAGCGAGGACGAGACTGCCTCGGTCGTCTGGAACACCCACCAGGCAGCCAACACGTCGCAGAACCTCGGCTTCTCGCTCACTGACGACGCGGGTATGATCCAGAACGTGAGCACCTCTGGGAGTGCGATCACCCAGGGTACTCACCTCGTGAACAGCACCTCGAGCTTCGAGCTCGAGACGTTCATTCAGGACCCGCGCCAGGGCGCTGACTACAAGGACGCCATGGCTGTTCAGGTCGCTCCCCGTTCGACGGGTCCCGTCACGATCTGGACGGCTCCTGCGGACTTCGACGACAACGGTAACATCACCGAGATCGTCAACGCCGCAACCCAGACGTCGACCGTCGCGAACGAGGATCTCCTCGTCGCGCAGGTTGAGGCCTCGGGTATCTACGGCTACCTGAATGAGACTGACGGTGCGTTCAACCAGTCCGGCGGACTGTCGCTCTCGTTCACGAAGCAGTCCTCCGACCCGTACAGCGATGGTGTTAGCACCACGCTGAGCGCACTCGGCAGCAACGCAGACCTCTACACGCAGCCCGATGACGACCAGTTCTTCGTCGTCATCGACTCGGAGAACCATCCGGGCTACGAGGACGGCTCCACCTGGGACGCCGAGTTCATGATCAACATGAACGAGAATCCGTACGTCGAGGGCTCCAACGTGACGAGCAGCTCGTCGTACACTCTCGAGGACCGTAGCGTGGAGTTCACTGGCACCATGGACGACGAGGACCGCCTCGTCCTCCCTGCCAGCTCCGACGCAGCGGTCACTGGTGAGACCAACGTCGCACCCGGCACCGCGGTTAACGTCCGGATGGACTTCGGTCTCGAGTTCGCCTCCGCGAGCGGTGAGGTCGCTGACGACGGTACGTTCGCCGTCACTGCTGACCTTTCCGACCGAGAGGCTGGCGACGAAATCAACGAGGTTCGCGTTCGTGTCCCCGGTAGCGACACCGAGGCCACGACCGCGGGCATCTTCGAAGGCGGCACGACCACGGAGCCCGCTTCCTTCAGCGTCGAAGCGAGCGCCAACGGTCCTGTCATGGTTGGCGACAGTGCCACCCTCGAGTACACCATCACGAACGATGGTGACGAGGCAGGCACGACCAACTACACTGTGATGGTCGGCGGCGAGGAAGTTGCCAGCGGCACCACCGAGGAACTCGGTGCAGGCAACTCCACGACCATGACCTACGAGGACTTCGACACCAGCTCCGCTGGTGACATCTCGTGGGAGGTCACTACGGACGACGAATCCGCCTCCGGCACGCTGACTGTCGAAGAGGAGGAGCCGTCCGACGACTCGTCCGACGACTCGTCCGATGATTCGTCCGACGACTCGTCCGGCGACGACTCGTCCGGTGACGACGGTGACTCCGACGATGGCGGCGACGGCGGTCAGGCCGGCTTCGGCCTCATCGTCGCACTGTTCGCCCTGATCGGTGCTGCGCTGCTGGCGCTGCGCCGTCAGAACTAACGCGGAAACCACCCGCTGTTGCGGGGACTTTCATTTTTCGGACGCTGCGACTGGCTAGCTGTGGCTTTTGCATACCGACGACCCCGCCGCCATACTGGGGCCCCGTCCATCGAAACCAACATATTCAGTAGCGGGCAGTCGCTAGCCCTCGGTATGACCAACGAGGACGCCGCGACGCTCGATCGCCGGACGCTCTTACGCGCTGGCGCCGGCGCGACGGCAGCCGCGGTCGGTGGGGCGGCGGCCACCGGTTCGGCGGCGGCACAGACTCAGGAGATCATCGTGGGCCCCGAGGGCGACATGTTCACGTTCTCGCCCTCCAGCGTGACGATCGCGCCCGGAACGACCGTCACCTTCACGTGGGAGACCGACGGCCACAACATCTCGCCAACGAGCGTGCCAGACGGTGCGAGCTGGGAGGGTCACCCCGAGGTCGTCGGGACCGGCACGACCTACGAGTTCACGTTCGAGACGCTGGGCACCTACGAGTACCAGTGTGACCCGCACGCACCAGGAATGGCCGGTTCGATCGAGGTCGTCGAAGGGGGCCCGAGTAGCGGCCCGGTCAACACCGGTCCGCCAAAGATCTCTGCCGCGGCGATGAGCCTGACCACTGGTCTGCTCGGCGTTTTCGGTGCCATCCTCGCGTCCATCTTCTTCTTCACGAAGTACGGCGGTTCGGACGACGACGAGGAGTAGCGGCGAATCGATCGCTCGGATTCGTTCGCTCAGTCCGTTCCTCGGCTCACTGCTAGCTCGACAGCCCGCGGCTCTCCCTCCAGATCCGCGACCACCCGCTCGACGACCGCCGTCGCTTCGGACCGGACGACTGGAATGACTCGATCGACGATCGCGTCGACCGGAACGAGCGCTGGCAGTCCGATCGCCTCGGCGCTCTCCGGATCGTAGTCGACGACGAACCGGACGCGCGTGATCGGCGGATCGTCGTCGGGGACGGCAACGGCGACGTCCGCTGCGTCAGCTTCTTCGACGAGCCACGCGCCCTGGGCCTGCAGCGCCGAGACGAGCTCCCAGTCGATCCTGCTCGGTTCGTCGAGGGCCGTCACTCGCGAGCAGGCGGTGTGGGAGAGCCGCCACCACGCGACCGTGATGTCGTACTCGGTTCCCGGCCCACCATCTCCCCGCCGTTCGACCGACTCGAGATGCTCGGAGTACTGCGCGTATGCCGTGAAATCCGTCAGAAAGTCGAAGGCCGTCGCCCGCTCTACGAACACGTGGGTGGCGACCTCGAGGTGCTGCACGGACGTGCAAGGAGGGCGTCGAGTATAGGGCTGTGGGACGGGTGCGGTTGGTGTTCGGAACGGTCCTCGAGCTGTGCTACCGGGATGGATCGTGGCGGCTTGCAATCCGAACCCCCCGAGCGCTCTCGAAATCTGGCGCTCCGATGAAGCCAGCGAATACTGGTGCCGTATCACACCTCCACGACGCTCACGCGTGCGCCTGCTCGCCACCGTCGAGGCGCGATTCAGCGACTATCTGCAGAAAGTTGTCGAACAGCTGCTTTGTTTCACACGCCGCGGCGTAGTTCTCGTCGTCGATCGAGTCGAGCGCCTTCTCGATCAGCTCCTCGCTGGCCTCGCCATCCCGTTTCCCCTCCGTTACCCGGCGAGCTGTTCCCCGATCGTACTCGGGGTGGAACTGCACGCCGTAGACGGCCTCCTTGCGAAAGGCGTGGATCGACCGATCGTTCTCGGCGAGCAACTCTGCCCCGGGCGGAAGCTCGACGACCTCGTCGGAGTGAGTCGCGAAGGCGGTGAAGCGATCGTCGATGCCCTCGAGGAGCCTGGACTCTGCGGTCGTGCGCTCGATCGTGGCGTAGCCGAGTTCGTAGGCGTCCATCGCCGCGACTTCCCCGCCGAGCACGTCCGCGACGAGCTGGTGGCCCCAGCAGACGCCGAGGATCGGGAGTCCGGCGTCGATCGCATCGCCGACCCACGCTTTGACGGCCGGAATCCAGGGCTCGTCCCAGTAGACCGAGGCCCGGGAGCCGGTGACGACCACGCCGTCGAACTCGACGGACGTCGGCACGTCGCCCTCGGTGACGTCGTACTCTACGAGGTCGGCGTCGAGCTCTCTCCGGAAGTTCCGGCGAGTGTCCTCGTTACCGTGGGAGGCGTCGAGTACGACGATACGCGCTCTCCTCATGAGACGAGAACAGGCGATCACGAGAGAAGGGCGTTACGCTCGGCGTCGACAGTCGCGCGGCGATCACTCGGCGATCTACTCCTCGAGTGCCGGCCGTCGCCGAAGGTAGAGGAAAATCCCGAGCCCGACGGTGAGTGCGAGCACGCCCGCCCACTGATCGCCGTCCATCCCGCGGCGCGGCGCGTCGCGGTACACGTAGGTGATCGATCCCCACGTGAACAGGACGATGACCGCGACGACGCCCGCGACGAGTGGGTAGTACGACACGGGTACACTCGAAAGTGCGCGCTGAAAACGCTTCCGTCCCGCCGTGCCGTCCGGCAACGCTTTTCGGTAGGGGGCGATTCTCCGCGACCATGGAGGTCACCGAGGGCGCGGTCACGATCGAGGTGCCGAGCACCTCCGAAGAGGAAGTCGGCGACGACGTCTTCTACAATCCAAATCAGGAGCTCAACCGCGACCTGACGATCGCGACGCTGCGGGCCTACCGGGAGCGCGAGCCGCGCGCGGCGTCCTACCTCGACGCCATGACGGCGAGTGGGATCCGCGGGGTCCGAGCGGCCGCCGACGGCTGGGACGTGACGGGCTGCGATCTCGACGCCGACGCGATCGATCTCGCTCGCCGCAATCTCGACCTGAACGATCTCGACGGCACGGTGCTCCAGCGCGACGCGCGGGCGCACCTCCACGAGTCGCTCACGGACGTCGTCGACGTCGACCCCTACGGGTCGCCGATGCCCTTTGCGGACGCCGCGCTCGCGAACACGCGAAATCTCGCCTGCGTCACCGCGACGGACACCGCACCGCTCTGTGGCGCGCACTTTCAGGCGGGCGTCCGTCGGTACAGCACGGTTCCACAGAACACGGAGTACCACCGCGAGATGGGGCTGCGCGTCCTGCTGTCCGCGCTCGTCCGCACCGCGGCCCGCCACGACCGCGCAGCACGACCGATCTTCGCGCACGCGACGCGTCACTACGTTCGGTGTTACCTCGAACTCGAAAGCGGCGCCGGGATCGCCGACGACTGCGTCGACGAGCTGGGCCACGTCGCCCACTGCGAGGACTGTCTCCACCGCGTGGCCGAGCGCGACCTCCACGCAACGTTCTCCGCTCACGAGGCGCTTCCCGAGACGTGCCCGGCCTGTGGCAGCGAGCGGGTGCTCGTCGCGGGACCAATCTGGCTCGGGCCGATCAGGGACTCGGCGTTCGTGGAGGCGGTTCGCGAGTCCGTCACCGACGACATGGGGACGGCGGATCGCGCGCGGGATCTGCTCGCGACGATCGAGGCCGAACTCGACGAGCCGACCCACTACGACCAGCACCGGCTCTGCAAAGTCTGGGGTCGGACCGCGATCGGCATGGACGAGTTCGTCGAGCGACTCCACGACGCCGGCTTCGACGCGACGCGGGCACACTACTCGGGGACGGCGTTCAAGACCGACGCGTCCGTCGAGGCGATTCGCGAAGCGACGGGCGAGTGATCGTGAATCGGTGGGCGTAGCCGGCTCTCCCGGAGATTCACCGGCGCGATCGTTTCGAAGGCGGCGGCTACTGTCGTTCTCCGACGACGTGAATCCCCCTTTCTTACGGTCTACCAGCGCGTCCATTTGGACGTGTCCGACGTCCTGCATCGGTCCGGTCGGGGGGCAATCGCGGTGGTCAAGGCCGCGCGAAACGCCCAGTTGACGTTTCTGGCTGCTGCCGTCGCGTACTACGCGTTCGTTTCGCTGGTGCCCTTGCTCGCGCTGACGCTCGTTCTCTCGACGGCGATCGGCGGCGAGGCGCTCGTCGAGCGCATGCTCGCCCGCACCGACGCCGTGTTGACGCCCGATACTCAGAACCTCCTCGCAGAGGCGCTCGTGGGCGGCGAGGGTCGTTTCGGTGCGACGGCGTTCGGTGCGGTTGCGGTCTCGTGGAGTGCGATGCGGGTCCTCCGCGCGCTCGACACTGCGTTCTCGATCGTGTACGGTACTGCCGAGGAGGTGACCTTCCTCGGCACGGTTCGAGACGGGCTGGTCGTGGTGGTCGCGATCGTGGTTGGCGCGACCGCGATGGCGGCCGTGGTGTTCGGCGTGGGGCAGCTCCCGCTCGGCCCGCTCGCGACGCCCGTCACGATGGTCCTCGGGATCGCGACGCTCACGGTGATCTTCCTCCCGATGTACTTCGTGTTCCCGGACTTCCCAGTGGCTCCTCGCGAGGCACTCCCGGGGGCCGTGACTGCCGCTGTCGGGTGGACGCTCCTCGGTGCAGGGTTCTCGATCTACGTCGAACTGGCCGCGAGCGCTGCGCTCTACGGCGTGCTCGGCGGCATCTTCCTCTTGATCACCTTTCTGTACGCTGGCGCCTTCGTCATCGTCGCGGGCGCCGTGGTCAACGTCGTGGTTGGACCGGATCGGCAGCTACAACAGGGTAGCAGTCCTGGCCCCCGACTGTCGACGACAATGGCAGGCGCTCCAGGTTCAGGGACAGACGACGACGGGTCCACAGCGGAGGGACCGACAGACGCCGAGAACGGTGACGACGCCGGCGACCAGGAACACTCCGACGGCGTCGTCGGCCAGGATGCTGCAGAGTTCGATCCGGGCGACCGTTCGCCAGAGGAGGCACGGCTCCGCGAGGAGGTCGCCGATCTCCGTTCGGAGCTCCGGGAGTTCCGCGACGACGTCGAGGATCGCACCGTCGAGCGCGATACCGTCGAGAGCGACCTCCGGCGGTACGTCCGCAAGCGGGTCCGCCGCGGTCACGCCCGCGGCTGGGGTCCCTACGTCGTCCTCCTCTATGGCACCGCGATGACGATCGGCGCCTTCTACTTCCTCTCCAGTGGCTGGGCCATCTTCGCGATGTTCGTCATCTGGCTGTCGACGCTGGGGCTCTACACGCTCATGGTGTTGATCGGCGCCGGCGTCAGCCTGCTCGGACTCCCCGGCAGGCTGCGCGATCGGTTCCGGGACTGACGCCCGTTTTCCGTCGGATTCGTCGCTCGTTTTGCTCGACAGGATTCCGCGCGCTCGTGATGCGTTCAACTGCACGAACAGTAGAATCCGCTGCCTCGTAGCTGGCTCCTCTCTCGTCGAACGTCCGCCGAGCGAAGCGCGGCGGTTCACGTCAGCGAGGGGTGGAGTCCTCGTGAGCGAAGCGAACGAGGTCTCGAGAGACGAGCGTAGCGAGTCTCTCGGCGCCCCGAGCTGACGCCTTTTTTGGTCCAGATTTTTTGGAAGAGGGTTCCCGCAGGTCGCGCCCCGCGCGACCGAGGAAACCCCTCCTCGAAAAAAGGTGGGTTCTAGAACGTCTCGAGGTACTGCTCCTTCTCCCACTCCGAGACCTCGGCGATGTACTCGGAGTACTCCGCGGACTTTGCCTCGACGAACTTCTCGGCAACGTGCGGGCCGAGTGCGCTCTGGACGACCTCGTCGTCCTCGAGGGCGTCGATGGCTTGACCAAGATTCTCTGGCAGGGTCTCGATGCCGTACTCTTCGCGCTTGGCCTCGTCGAACTCGTAGATGTTCTCGCGAACGGGGTCGGGCGCGTCGAGGTCGCGCTTGATGCCGTCGAGACCGGCCTGGAGCATGACGGCCAGCGCGAGGTAGGGGTTACACGACGGGTCGGGCGAGCGCAGTTCGATGCGGCTCGCCGCCGGGACGCGCGCGGCGGGCTTGCGGACGAGCGCCGAGCGGTTCGTGTCGGACCAGGCGACGTAGATCGGCGCTTCGTAGCCGGGCACGAGACGCTTGTAGGAGTTCACGGTCGGGTTGCAGACCGCCGTGATCGCGGGGGCGTGCTCCAGGATACCCGCGAGGAAGCTGTAGGCGGTGTCGGAGAGGTTGAACTCGTCGTCGCCGTCGTGGAAGGCGTTCTCGCCGTCCTCGAACAGCGAGAGGTGCGTGTGCATGCCGGAGCCGTTGATGTGGGCGATGGGCTTTGGCATGAACGTCGCGTGGAGATCGCTCTGGGCCGCGGTCGCGCGGACGACGGCGCGGAACGTCGCGATGTTGTCGGCACAGGTGAGTCCGTCGGCGTACTTGAAGGAGATCTCGTGCTGGCCCTCCGCGACCTCGTGGTGACTCGACTCGACCTCGAAATCCATGGACTCGAGGTTGTAAATCATCTCCCGGCGGAGGTCGCTCGCGAGGTCCTTGGGCGCGAGGTCGAAGTAGCCACCCGCGTCGTGGGTCTTCGTGGTCGCGCGGCCGTCCTCGTCCTCTTCGAAGACGAAGAACTCGGGCTCGGGGCCGGCGTTGAGCGAGTAGCCCATGTCCTTGGCCTCGGCGAGGACGCTCTTCAGCGCCGAGCGCGGGTCGCCGATGAACGGCTCGCCGCTGCTCGTATCGATGACGTCACAGATGAGACGGCCCGCAGCGCCGTCCTCCGTCTCCCTCCAGGGAAGCACGGCGAACGTCGAGGGGTCGGGATCGAGGCGCATGTCGGACTCCTGGATGCGGACGAACCCTTCGATGGAGGAGCCGTCGAAGTAGATGCCCTCCTCGAAGGCCTTCTCGGCCTGGCTGGCGGGAATTGAGACGTTCTTGACCGTACCGAGGATGTCGGTGAACTGGAGGCGGAGGAAGTCGATGCCCTCCTCTTCGATCTCGTCGAGAACTGCTTCTTCTTCCGGCGTGAGGTTTCCGGTTGTCATGGTGATCTACGAGTGATCAATAGAGTCAGGGTATTAAGCTACTGACTGAGTGTGCAATTCTTCCGAACGACGGGAGAAAAGTGGACGAACGTAACGATCGGCTGGCTCCTGCCCCTCGGTTCCTTGACGGCTCTCGAATCGGCGGCCATATCGCGGTCGTTCGTCCATTCGGGGGAGGCGAACGCTGGGCGACTGGCCGCCCGACGACGGGATGGAACCGCTGTCGGCGCCGTAGAGTCGGGCAGCTCAGTGACGAGAAGCGTCCGCGAGCACCGACGGCGCGAGCGGTTCCTGCAGCAAACCTCGCACCCGAGCCGAGCGGAGCGAGGCTCGGTATTTTTTGGTCCAGATTTTTTGGCGGCGGGTTCCCGCAGGTCGATCTTCGACCGACCGAGGAAACCCGCCGCGAAAAAAGGTGGGTTCTAGAACGTCTCGAGATACCGGTCGATCTCCCAGTCGGAGACCTCGGCGATGTACTCGCCGTACTCGGTGCGCTTGGCCTGGACGAACTTCTCGGCGACGTGGGAACCGAGGGCGTCGGTGATCACGTCGTCGGCCTCCAGTGCGTCGACGGCCGCGCCGAGGTTGGCGGGCAGCGTCTCGATGCCGTACTCCTCGCGCTTTGCCTCGTCGAACTCGTAGATGTTCTCTCGAACGGGGTCGGGACAGTCGAGCTCTCGTTCGATGCCGTCGAGACCCGCCTGCAGCATGACGGCTAGCGCGAGGTAGGGGTTACACGAGGGATCCGGCGAGCGCAGCTCGATGCGACTCGCGGCCGGCGTTCGGGCAGCCGGCTTCCGGATCAGCGCGGAGCGGTTGACGTCGGACCAGGCGACGTAGACCGGGGCCTCGTAGCCGGGCACCAGTCGCTTGTAGGAGTTCACGGTCGGGTTGCAGATCGCCGTGATCGCGGGAGCGTGCTCTAAGATGCCGGCGATGAACTGCTTGGCAGTCTCCGAGAGGTTGAACTCGTCGTCGCCGTCGTGGAAGGCGTTCTCGCCGTCCTCGAACAGGGAGAGGTGTGAGTGCATGCCGGAGCCGTTGATGTGGGCGATGGGCTTGGGCATGAACGTCGCGTGGAGATCGCTCTGGGCTGCGGTCGCACGAACGACCGCTCGGAAGGTTGCGATGTTGTCGGCGGTGCTCAGGCCGTCGTCGTAGGTGAACGCGATCTCGTGTTGCCCTTCGGCGACCTCGTGGTGGGAGGCCTCGACGTCGAAATCCATCTCCTCCAGATTGTAGATCATCTCCCGGCGAAGGTCGCTGGCGAGGTCCTTGGGCGCGAGGTCGAAGTAACCACCTGCGTCGTGGGTGATCGTCGTCGCGCGGCCGTCCTCGTCCTCCTCGAAGACGAAGAACTCGGGCTCGGGACCCACGTTGAGCGAGTAGCCCATCTCGGCGGCGTCGTCGAGCGCGCTCTTGAGCACGGCACGGGGATCGCCCGCGAAGGGCTCGCCCGTGGAGGTGTTGATGACGTCACAGATGAGACGGCCCGCAGCACCGTCCTCGTCTTCTCGCCAGGGAAGGATCGCGAACGTCGAGGGGTCCGGATCGAGGCGCATGTCGGACTCCTGGATGCGGACGAACCCTTCGATGGAGGAGCCGTCGAAGTAGATGCCCTCCTCGAAGGCCTTCTCGGCCTGGCTGGCGGGAATTGAGACGTTCTTGACGGTGCCGAGGATGTCGGTGAACTGCAGACGGAGGAAGTCGATATCCTCCTCCTCGATCTCCTCCAGCACGGCCGTTTCGTCGTCGGTGAGTGTACCGGGTGTCATCGATAGATCGTCCGGATCGATGGACTACGCTACTAAAGTGCTGATGATCCGCTAAATTGTTCCTGTTGCCCACTAAACTGGATATTCGTAAAGCTATTGTAGGTAGCTTTCGTCGTTCTGGTTGATGACGTACGAAAATCTCGATGCCAAGTTGGTGAATGAACTCCTCGGGGACGGGCGTGCGAGTCTCCGCAGCCTGGCAGAGGAGCTGGATGTCTCGGTCACGACCGTCTCGAACCACCTCGGCGACCTCGAAGACGGCGGCGTCGTCCGTGGCTACACGCCGATCGTCGACTACTCGAAGATGGGGTTCGACGTCACGGCTATCCTCCAGCTCAAGGTCGAGGGCGACGCGCTCCCGGAAATCACGGACCGGCTCGACGGCGAGAAGCAGATGGTCTCGGTCTATGAAGTCACCGGGAACTACGACATCATCGCCGTCGGCAAGTTCAACGACACCGACGACATGAACGCCCAGATCAAGAAGCTGCTCACGGATCCCGACATCAAGGAGTCCAACACGTCGGTCGTGCTGAATGCGGCTTCCGAGAACGAGCAGTTCACGCTCGAGACGGAGTAGCCGCCCGGCAACACCCGTGGATCGGCTCTGACACATCGAGTGGCCGAGCTCCGCCGACTCGAACCGCGGCAGTAACGACTGCGCTATCTTCTCCGATTCGATCTTCGGCGTTCGGCCGAACGCGTACGCACCGGTCTGCCCGTCGCATCTCCACGAGCGTCGGATCGGGGCGTAATCGGCGGATCTCCGTCGAGCTGGTGCCCTTTCTCCTGAGCCCACAGCAGTGCGTGATCGTCGGGAGTCCTGGCGCAATCGCTACGGCGGAGACGGGACGAGAAGAAGGAAACGTTACTCCAGCAGCACTGCGTTGACCTGGCCGTCCTGGCCGGGTCGGGAGACGACGCGGGCCTGGCCGGCGTCGGTCTCGATGACGGCGCCCTTCGTGACGATGTTTCGGCGGACGTAGTTGGGGTTGGCGTCGTTCTCGACGACGTCCTCGATGTCGGCGGCGACGGTCTCCTCGCCGTCGGCGACGCTCGCGACGTCGGTGCTGAGCGCGCGAACCTTCTCGGAGTTCCCGCGGGCGTCGACGACCTTGAGCTTCTGCGTGCCGACCTCGGTCTCCGTCGGTTCCGTACCGATCTCGTGCTTTCGTCGCTTGCGCTTGGGCCGGCGGCGGCCACCGGTCCGGCTGCGGGTAGAGCGTCCGTGTTCGACCATACCGAGTGTCTGGGGTGAGCGCACACTTGAACCTCTCGAAAGGGCGACGTGACTGTGCGCGGGTCACTTCGACGCTCCTGGCGGTGTGGCCGATCACTCCAGCGTCGCAGTCGTGTCGACGCCGTAGACGGTCGCAGGGGTCTCGACGTGGGCCGTTCGAACCGCGTCGTCGTACCCCGATTCGAGCAGCCACTCGACGCGCCGCGGGACGGTCCGCGGGCCCATCACTGCGCCGGGTCGCTCGGGATCGTCGAGGAAATCCGTCTCCATCAGGAACGGCTCCCCGCCCGTTTCTGCACGCACCGCGGCACGCTCAAGCTCGTCCTTGTCACAGATCACGCTGGGGACCGGTCCCTCCAGCCGCCCGGAAGCGTAGTGTTTGACCACCTGCCCGCGCGGGAGGCCGGCGTCCTCTGCCCACTCCGCGACCTGGGTGAAGTCCTCACCGGACTCGGCGTGGAGCTGGACGGCACAGCCCAGCTCCGCCGCGGTCTCGAACGTGTGGCGCATGACCGCGTTCGAGGCCTTCCAGACCGGATCGGGAACGTCGTAGTGTGGTCGACCGGACTTCAACGCTAGAGCGGGGCCCTCGGCGACGTACTCCGCCGCGACGCCGATGCCCGATTGCATGAGATCGCGGGCGTCGGCGGGGTCGAAATCCCGATCGTCGACGAGCCGGGACACGAGCCCCGGATGGACACCCAGCACGGGCCACGCGCGTCCGGGGAGAACCTCGCTGGCCTGCTCGACGACGTCGATCGTGGCCTCGAACCCCGCCCGGAAGTCCGCGGCCGTCTCGACCTCGACGTCGTAGTGCCAGGAGGGCAGATTGCAGACGAGCAGATGGGTGCCGCCGGCGTCGGCGAACGTCTCGACGGCCTCGACGCCGCGGCCACGCTCGGCGTGGAGGTGCAGGTGGTCGTCGAGGATCGGGCCGTCGTACTCGGACATGGTGGAGCGTGGTCGGTGCGGGAGGAAAAACGCCGGGGTTGCTCACAGGACTCCGCCGCTGCTGGCGGTCTATCGCTCCTCCAGCACGACCGCCTCGTCCGCAGCGTTGGCGAGCGCGTCGGAGTTTCCGTACTCGCCCGGCGGGAGCGCGACCGTCCGAATTCCTGCCTTTCGCGCTCGCTCCAGAACGGGTTTGAAATCGGTGTCCCTGGACGCGAGCGCGAGCACGTCGATCCCGCCGGTGTCGACGTCACTGTCACCGCCCACACCGCCGCCGATCGCTGCCGTCGCGTCGACGGCGAGCCGCACGTCGACGTCGCCGCTGGTCACGACGACTTCGAACCCTCGGGCTTCCGCGGCCTGGATGAGGCTCGCGGGCGCGTTTTCGTCGAGGTAACACCGCGAGATGGCGAGCGGGCCGTGGGCGGCCCCAGCCTCGCGGACGTCGTCCAGGTCGACGGAGAAGTCCTCTCGCAGGACGTTCGGACCGTCGACGAACAGGCCGACCCGCGGTTCGCGGTTCGGCGCGCTCGCGGCAGTGGATTCGGGGGCACCGCTGGCCTCGTCGTCGAATCCGAACAGGCCGCGGAGCCATCGCATGACCGCATCTGTGCGTGGGTAGTGAATAGTGGTGTCGATGCTCGGCCGATCGTCGGGACCGTCGCTGCCGTCGCCGGCGGAGTCGGGGACGCCGCACCCGACGCCATGCCAGGATTTCACACAGCCGATGAAAAGACATTACCCCACAGCGACGGACCGTTCAGTATGACCGAGCGGACGCCGCCGTTGCACGACGAGCACCGTGGTGCCGACGCCGAGTTCACCGATTTCGGCGGCTGGTCGATGCCCGTGGAGTTCGCGGGCATCCGCGCCGAACACGAGGCCGTCCGCGACGCCGTCGGACGCTTCGACGTCTCCCACATGAGCCAGCTCGTCGTCTCCGGGCCGGACGCCACCGAGCTGATGGACAGGCTGACGACGAACGACGTGGCGTCGCTCGAGGTCGGCGACGCGCAGTACGCCGCAATCACCGACGAGCGCGGCGTCATGCTCGACGACACCGTGGTCTACCGACTCCCCGACCGGCGGGCCCAGCCAACCTACCGCTTCGTCCCCAACGCGGGGCACGACGAGCAGATGGTCGAGCGCTGGCAACACCACCGCGACCAGTGGGGCCTCGCCGCTGAGGTCGACGATCGGACCGGCGAGGACGCGATGCTCGCGATCCAGGGGCCGGAGGCGCTCGATACGATGGCCGAGATCGGCGAGGACGTCTCCGACCTCGGTCGTTTCGAGGCGCGGTGGGCCGACGTCGCCGGCGTCGAGTGCTGGGTCGCCCGCACCGGCTACACCGGCGAAGACGGCGTCGAACTGATCTGCCCGGCGGCGACCGTCTCGACGGTCTGGTCGGCGATGGACTGCCAGCGCTGCGGGCTCGGCGCGCGTGACACCCTCCGGCTCGAAGCCGGGTTGCTCCTCTCCGGCGAGGACTTCGACGCTGAAGACAACCCGCGGACGCCCTACGAGGCGGACCTCGACTTCATCGTCGATTTCGGCAGCGAGTTCGTCGGGCTCGACGCGCTCGCCGAACAGGCCGAGGAGGGCGTCGCCGAGCGGATCGTCGGGTTCCAGCTCGAGGAGCGCGGCGTCCCCCGCCACGGCTACACGATCGAGACGCCCGACGGCGAGGCGATCGGCGAGGTGACCAGCGGCACCATGAGCCCGACGCTGGACGAGGCGATCGGGCTCGGCTACGTTCCGGTCGACTACGTCGAGCCGGGCACGGAGCTTCGCGTCGTCGTTCGCGACGATCCCAAGGCAGCCACCGTTCGCGAACTGCCCTTCCTCGAGTGAGGGCCCGCCCGCGGACACACGGATTTACTATCCACCAGCAACGACACGCTACCATCCGACGATTCCAATCATGAGCTTCGACACTCCCCACGATCGACGGTATCTCGATTCGCACGAATGGGCAGCCGAGGACGGCGACGTCGTCCGTATCGGCATCAGCGACTTCGCACAGGACGAGCTCGGCGACGTGGTGTTCGTCGAGTTTCCCGACGTCGGCGACTCGATCTCCGCGGGCGAGTCCTTCGGCGTCGTCGAGTCGATCAAGGCCGTCTCGGACCTCTACGCGCCGATCTCCGGCGAGGTCGTCGAGGTCAACGAGGCGCTGCTTGACCGCCCGGAACTCGTCAACGACGACCCCTACGATGAGGGCTGGATGCTCGCCGTGGAACCGTCCGACGAGGGCGAGCTCGAGGAGCTGCTCGACGCCGACGCCTACCGCGAACAGGTCGAATAGCAGTTTTCGGAGCGGGACGGTGAGAGCGGGTTTTTCACACTAGCCGCACCCTCAGTCGGCGTCCGGGCCCGGCCCAGCGGCGTTGACGGCGCCGTCGAGTCGTACGATCGCCTCGCTCACGTCGCTCTCGGGATCGAACCGATAGCGCCGTGGCGACGTTCCCTCGACGGGTTCGAGCACGCCGAGGTCCAGCAACAGGTCCAGATGCCGATGCACCGACTGTCGACTGACCTCCGCGGCGTCGGCCAGCTCCGTCTGTGTGAACTGTGCGTGTGGTGGGTGGTCGAGGAGCGCGTCAACGATCGTCGCGACGCTCTCGTGCCTCGCGAGGACTAGCCAGCCGGTAGGCCCCCGGTCGTCGATGGTGCTTCGCTGTGTTCCCTGGCTCATGGCGTCGGCTATACCGATCCGTAGCACGCACTCAGTGTTAAACGTGTTGGGCATCGGTGTTACATTGATATTACACTGGGCTATGCGGTCGTGTGCCCCCGAGTTCTTGTACGAAGCCCCAGCGAACGCGTCCCATGCCTTCGGGTCGCGAGATCAGATGCCGTCTCCTCTGGACGCTCGCGCGACGGCACGGCTGGGGGTCGCCTGTCGATGCGGAGACGCTCCTCCGGTCTGCTCTGGCGTCGTCGGCGCAGGGACGTGGTCGCGAACTGATCGACGATCTCCGATACGAGCCCTATCTCGATCGCGGGCCGGACGGGTATTTTCTGTACAACGACCCCGATTCCCAGGCGCTCGCCGCGCTCCGCCTTCGGGACACCTGCGGGTACTCACAGCTTCAGGTCGAGGCAACGCTCTCCCGGTTCGAGCAGGCCGGTGGGTTCGACGCCTACGACGAGTCGGCTCTCGACCGAACGCTCTCGGAGTGGGCCTGACAGGTGACCTCTCCCCGGCCGCGTGTGACAAGACACATTGCCGAGGGCGCTGTCTGCTCTCGACATGACCAGTGCTGTACTCGTCGGACCAGACGCGGACGGACTCGGTGACGCACTCGAGGACGCTGGCGTCACGGTCACCCGCGTCGAGGACGTCGGAACCCGACCCGAGCTCGAAGAGGCCGGCATCGTCGATGCCGATCTGCTCGTCGTCACCGACGTCGAGGAGGCGACGACGATCCCCATCGCGACCGACCTGAATCCCGACGTTCGGGCCGTGGTGTACGACCGCGCCGCGCTGCCCGAGTTCGTGAGCGCACAGACCGATCTCGCTGTCGACCCCGAACTGCTCGGACCCGAGGACGTCGCCGACGCCCTCGCCGAGGAGTGACGGCCAGGTGATTCGGCGTTTGCGACCTGACTACTAGGGAAATCACGGAGGTGCGTGGGAATTGGCTGGTCCGCGACCGCCTACGGAAGCCCCGCCCTGGGAATGGTCCGAGGAGCGAAGCGTGGCGGGATCCCGAGCGCGCTCAGCACCCGGGGATCGCCCGAATGCGGTCGCTCCGCTGGGCGATCCACCAGACCGTAGCTCGTCTCGAAATCCTCCGGGCGGGACTGGAAGGGGCCGACTGCTCGCGTTCGCTCGGGAAGTAAGGACCGTAAGGAGCAACGCGACTGAGGACCGCAGCGAGCGAGCGGGAGGGGGCTTCTAAGCTGTCTGTTGTCCAGCGCAATCCGCTGTCAGTGAACGATTTCCCTAGCAGTCGCATCCGTCAGTCCCATCCGGGGGTCTCTGGGGCGCCGCGGTCCTCCTCGACCCGATCGCCGAGCGTGGGATCTGCCTCGCCACCGGCCAGCTCATCCCACTCCTCGATCGCGTCGCTCACCCAGGACGACTGGTCGTCGAACGCCTCACCTGCCCGCTCGCGCCAGCCCTCGCTCACGGCCAACGTCCCGGGTGCCGACGCTGCGGCAGTGGTGACGAACGACCGCCGGTCGTCTCTGGTCCCCTCCCCGTCCGCGATCCGCTCGATCGTTCCCGCGAGCGCCCCGGGATCCGGGTGTGCGAACAGTTTCGCACCCAGAGCCTGCGGGCCGAGCCCCACGCCGGGTGGATCGCTCGGTGGCTCGTCGTCGAGCAGCCGCTCGCCCCCGCCGGACGCTTCGACGCGCTCGCATTCGGTCTGCTGATCGAGGAGGAGATTGAATCCCGGATAGGCCGCGCAGGCGTTGGGATACAGTTCGGTGTCGTGGATCCGGCACTGGAGCGTGTCGGGATCGAGGAACGTGCAGGTCGGAAGCCACGCCGGGTCCTCGCGACCGGCCGGTGCGACGGGCTTGGGTGGTTTCCGGAGGCCGACGTAGAACACCGGCCGGCCGTTTACGCCAGCGAGCCGATAGCCGCCGATCTCGATCGGGGCGGTGGGTTCGTTCGTCGATTCGGCCGCGGCCGCGTCGGCCTCCTCCTCTTCCTCTGGCAGCGTCCAGAGCCGGGGCCTGAGCGCGTCGCCGTGGCCGGCGTCGAGCATCGCCCGGATCTCGTCACGTTCGAGGGGCACGAAGTTCGTCGCGTCGTCGAGTGGTTGCCGGTCGCCGGTCTGCTCGGCCTGTTCGACGTCGGGCGCGAGCGCGTGCCAGTCGATGCAGCAACCGGCACAGCCCTCGCAGTCCACGCGCATGGGGTAAGGTACGTGCTCGGTGGTCAAAAGGCTCGGCACGGTCGGCGGTCGCAAATCACGACGACTGCGTCGCAAACGAGGGGCAGGTACGTAGCAGGAAATAGTATCACTGTACGTCTATATAGTTCTCCAGATCGCTCGAATCTGGGGTATATGGGGATTGTGAGGGGCGTAGCGCCCTGGATAACTATTATAAACTGTCTTACTATTAACCGGGCTGTTCTCTGGTGATGGCACGCGAGTCAGCGTCCGAATCCGACCTCGTATCGCGACGAAAGATCCTTCTGGGCACCGGCGCTGCCGGCGCGGCGATGCTGGCTGGCTGTTCGAGCGGCGATGGCAATGGCGACGGTGACGGTAGCGGCGACGGCGGCGACGGTGACGGTGGACAGGGCCAGGGCAACACCGACGGGGGCTCCTCGGAGAGCATGGACACGAGCGTGCTGACCGCGGACGGCTCCTCGACGGTCTACCCCATCACGAACACCGGCGGCAGCTACTGGAACTCGAACCCCGAGGCGGGCGACGGGGACTACTGGCCCACCGAGTGGGCAGACGAGTACGGCACCGACATGCGGCTCGCGGACTACTTCGCACAGCTGTACGGCTACGAGCCGACCGGGGAGCGCTCGAGTCCGCCGTTCCGCGCGTCCATCGCCCTGTCCCACTCCGGGACGGGCATCGAGGGCGTCATGGAGGAGCGCGTCGACATCGGCGACTCCTCGGCGTCCGCCGAGGCCGAACTCGCGGGCAGCGGCAACGAGGATCAGCTCGACAGCTTCGTCGACCACGTCGTCGGCGTCGACGGCCAGCCGATCGTCGTCTCCTCGGAGATCGCCGACGCAGGCCTCGAGTCGATCACGATCGAGGAGCTCCGAGGCATCTACCGCCAGGAGATCACCAACTGGAGCGAGGTCGGCGGCCCCGACCGAGACATTCTCGCGCTCGGCCGCGCCGATGGCTCCGGTACGGACACCGCGTTCCGCGCGAACGTCTACGGCGACCCCGAGGCCTCTATCAGCCCGGATCAGCGGTTCGGACAGAACCAGCAGCTCAAGCAGGCGGTCGGCCAGGCCGACAACGCGATCGCGTACATCGCGCTCGCGTTCGTCGACGCCGAGGGCGACACGCCCCCGATCGGGCTCGAGATCGACGGCACGATGTACGAGTACGGGAAGAACCTCGGCGCCCAGGAGTACCCGCTCTCGCGTGACCTCCACGCCTACACCTGGGAGGACACCACCCGGAAGGAGGCCTGCTTCATCAACTTCCTGCTGAGTGACTTCGGGCAGGAGCGCTTCGTCGCCGGCAACAACTACTTCCAGCTCCCGCAGGACCGCCTCGAGACTCAGCGCGAGAAGGTCGCCGCCTCGAACTACGAGTAAGCGACAGCCACCGGGTGCGGATCGCGACGCTGGCCGAATCGACCGGGATCGCCCCGAACTCCCCCACTTGAACTCTCACGGACGGTCCGGAACCGACCCATAGATCACCACCCGATGACCGCACATTCCGACCGACGTCGACGACAGTCGTTGAGCCTCCCATGACCGACGTACCGAACCGAATCCGCGACTACCGCCAGCGCACGGCGCCCGGCGCGATCGCGATCCACGTGCTCGGCGCCGCGCTCTTCGTCGCGGCTGCCGGGCTGTTCTGGCGTGGCAGCGGGCTGTTCGGCGTTCCGCTGCTCGGCATGGTCGGACTCACGGCCGTCGGCTGGCGCACCCACCAGGGAGAGACAGCGAGGGGCCTGACGCTGCTGGCCGCGGCGTTGACCGTCTCGGTCATGCTCCTCATCGTTGGCTATCTACTCGTGCACGCTCGCGACGCCTTCGAGCACATGGGCGTCGAGCTGCTCTGGATGTTGGAGGGGCCCTTCTGGGAGCCGCCCAGCCCCGAGGGCAACTACTCGCTGACGCCGCTGCTCGTCGGGACGGCGCTGACGACCGTGATCGCGACGATGGTCGCGGCGCCGATCGGCATCGCCGGTGCGGTGTTCCTCAGCGAGATGGCCCCCGAACGGGTTCGCGTCGTGGTCAAGCCCGGCGTCGAACTGCTCGCCGGCATCCCCTCGATCACGTACGGGTTCGTCGGACTGGTGCTCGTCAACCAGTATTTCTACGCGCAGTTCCAGACGCCGACGATCGCCTCCTACTTCGCGGCCGGTCTGATGATCGGGCTGATGTCGCTGCCAACGGTCGTCAGCGTCGCGGAGGACGCGCTCTCGGCCGTCCCGGAGTCGATGAAGAGCGGCTCGCTGGCGATGGGGTCGACGGAGTGGCAGACCACCAAGAGCGTCACCATCCCCGCGGCCTTCTCCGGCGTCTCGGCCGCCGTCATGCTCGGCGTCGGCCGGGCCATGGGCGAGACGATGGCGGCGACGGTGATGCTCTCCCACAGCAAGGGGATCCCCGTCCCGTTCTTCGACGTCTTCTCCCGCTACGGCGAGACGCTGACGACGGTGATCGCACAGGAGGCGCCCAACGCCACCGGGGGAATGCACGAGAGCGCCCTCTTCGCGGCGGGCGTCGTCCTGTTCGTCTCGGTGATGTCGTTGAGTATCGGTGCGCAGTACGTCGAATGGCGGATGTACCGCAAGCTGGGTGGTGAATCGTGAGCACCATCGACGACACCGGCGTCGTCGCCGGCGTGGCGCGGCTCCGGAACGCGACGACGCTCCCGACGATGGCGCTGTCCCTGCTGACGGTGCTGATGGGCTGGCTGGTTCTCTTCCAGCAGGTCGGCGAGACCAACGAGTATCTCGGGCTGCCGATCGTCGAGCTGTTCGCGATCTCCGTGCTCGTCCAGGGCCTCGCGATCGGCGGGCTCGGCGTCGCGAGCTACGTCGGCGCGCTCCAGTCGACATCCGACCGCACCGCGGGCCTGTTCACCGGTGCATTCGTCGGGAGCCTCTGGGCCGTCGTCACGGCCGTGCTCGTCACGGTAGTTGCGGGGCTTCGTATGGTCTACTGGCCGGGGAGTTCCGTCTGGATCTTCTCCGGAATCCCGGTTCCCCTGGGCATCCTACTGTCCCTGCTCGGGGGCGTCGTCGGGTTCCTCGCGGTGGTGCTTCCCCGCGAGGATCTCGGCGCCACGCTCCCAGTGTCCGCCCTGCTCGTCCCGCTCGGCATGTTCGCGCTCGTCGGTCCGCTCACATTGCCCTGGACCTATGAGCCCGGCTGGACGACCGTCGTCTTCCCGGGCAGCGAGGTGTTACCGTTCGCCTTCTTCGTCACCTCCCTGCTGGGCTGCTGGACGCTCGCCAAGATCAGCGAGGGGTTCGGCGCGACAGGCCGCCAGCGCGGCGCGTACTATCTCATCGGCGTGTCGGTCGCAGCGACGCTGGGCGTCCTCGGGATGCTCGTCTACTTCATCGTCGACAAAGGGTTCGCGACGCTCTCGACCGGCGCGTCGTTCGATGGGTGGGGCGGTCGACTCGTCCTCCCTGTCGTCGACTGGGCCGTTCCCTGGTTCGACGCCAACCTTCCGTTCGTCTTCAATCAGCCGGGCGGCCTGTTCGTCGACGTTCCCGGCGTCTGGCCCGCGATTCTCGGCACCATCTGGCTGGTGATCGGAGCACTGGTGGTCGCCGTCCCCCTCGGGATCGGCGCCGCGATCTTCCTGACGGAGTACGTCGAACGCGGTCGGATCACGCAGCTCGTCGAGATCGTCACCAACGGGCTCTGGAGCACGCCGAGCATCGTCTTCGGTCTCTTCGGTATGGCGTTTCTCATGCCGCGACTCAGCAACGGAGGCCGATCGATGATCGTCGCACAGCTCGTTCTCGGGTTCATGTTGCTCCCGCTCGTGTTGATCACCAGTCGGGAGGCGATCATCTCCGTACCCGACGAGTACCGCGACGCCTCCGCAGCACTCGGCGTCTCCCGGTGGAAGACGGTTCGAAGCGTCGTGCTCCCGGCGGCGATGCCCGGCGTCATCACCGGCGTGATTCTCGGCGTCGGCCGGATCGCCGGTGAGACGGCACCGCTCCTGCTGGTCTTCGGCGGCCAGCCGTATCCGTCGACCAAGTCGCCGGTCAGCGGCGGCAAGGGGATTCTGGAATCGTTCTCCTTCAGCCTGCAGCCGCCGTTCATCACGAACTCGGCACTCACCGAGCGCGGAACGGCGCTCCCCTTCCAGCTCTACACCTCGATCACGGCGGGCAGCTCGCCCAAGCCAGAGGTGTTCTCTCTATCCGAGTTCGGCTGGGGGACGGCGCTGGTCCTCTTGCTGGTCGTGATGGGCTTTTTCGCCATCGGCGTCGCGAGCCGGCTCTACTTCCGGCGGAAACTGAACTACGAGTGATCGAATCCGAGGCTACCATCCATGAGTGAAGCAAACACGACGCAGACCGAGGACGCATCGCAGCGAACGACCGACGACGCTGGCGGCGCGATCGGCGGATCCGCCGGCCGAACGACGACCGGCGAGTCCGAGGAGCGCATCGAGGACCACTGGCGCAACTACGAGTTCGCCGGCGAGCCAAAACTCTCCGTCGAGGATCTCGACGTCTACTACGGCGAGGAGCAGGCGCTCCAGAGCGTCTCGATGGAGATCCCCGAGGAGAGCGTCACCGCGCTCATCGGCCCCTCCGGCTGTGGGAAATCGACGTATCTGCGGTGTCTCAACCGCATGAACGACCGGATCAAGAGCGCCCGCGTCGACGGCTCGGTCCAGCTGGATGGTGAGGAGCTCTACCAGGACGGCGTCGACCTCGTCGAGCTCCGGCGACGCATCGGCATGGTGTTCCAGTCGCCGAACCCCTTCCCGAAGTCGATCCGTGACAACGTCTCCTACGGCCCGCGCAAGCACGGTGACATCTCGACGGGCCTGCTCCCGAAGCTGCTCGGCCGGGACGACACCGCCAAGCGCGAGGAACTCGTCGAACGGTGTCTCCGCCAGGCGGCACTCTGGGAGGAGGTCGAGGATCGCCTCGGCGACAACGCGCTGGGTCTCTCCGGCGGGCAACAACAGCGCCTCTGCATCGCCCGCTGTCTGGCCGTCGATCCCGAAGTCATCCTGATGGACGAGCCCGCCAGCGCCCTCGACCCGATCGCCACCGCGAAGATCGAGGACCTCATCGAGGAGCTCGCGGAGGAGTACACCGTCGTCGTGGTCACGCACAACATGCAACAGGCCGCGCGCATCTCCGACCAGACTGCCGTCTTTCTCACCGGTGGCGAGCTCGTCGAGTACGGGGAGACGGACCAGGTGTTCGAGAATCCGGAGAGCCAGCGCGTCGAGGATTACATCTCCGGCAAGTTCGGGTGATCTCGCGGTGCCCCGCGAGTCCTTCCAGAATCAGCTGGACGCCCTCCGCGAGGACGTCGTCGGGATGGGCGATCACGTACTGGCCCAGCTCGACGACGCGCTGACCGCGCTGGAGACAGCTGACGCCGACCTCGCCAGCGACGTCGTCGACGGCGACGCGGCGGTCAACGAACGATACCTCGATCTCGAAGCCCGCTGCGTGGATCTGTTCGCGCTCCAGCAGCCCGTCGCCAGCGATCTCCGGTTCGTCGCCGCCGCGTTCAAGATCTGCACCGATCTCGAGCGCGTCGGCGACCTCGCGACGAACCTCGGCCAGTACGCGCTGGCCGCCGGCGACGCCGACCGACCGCTGCTCGCCGCGACTGCGGCGGCGTCCGGCGACCTCGAAACGGCCAGTCTGGACGCGGCGCCGGCCAGCGTCATCGAGATCGGTCGGGACGCGCAGGCGATGCTCGGCGACGCGCTCCGCGCGTTCGAGACCGAGGACGCCGATGCCTGCCTCGAGATTGCCCAGCGCGACGACGAACTCGACGTGCTCTGTCAACACGCCGGCGAGGACGTCGTCCGGCAGCTGCTCGCGACCGGCTCCGATCTCGAGGGACCGGGCACCACCGACGACGCGGCGACGGAGTGGGACGTCGAACACGCGCTCGACGACGTCTCCCGGGTGCTGCTCACGATCCGCGATCTCGAACGCATCGGCGACCACGCCGTCAACGTCGCCGGGCGGACCTACTACGCGGCCGAACACGACCCGACGCTGATCGTCTGATGGCGCACCATCTCCACCGATGACCCTCCACCCACATCTCCCATGACTCGAGAAACGCGCAAGATCCAGAAGGTCGGCGGCTCGACGTTCAGCGTCTCGCTCCCGAAGTCCTGGGCGGAGTCTCAGGGACTCGCTGCGGGCTCCGCCGTCACCGTCGCTGCCCATCCAGACGACGTGCTCGTCGTCGAACCGGGCGATGACGACGCCGCTGCCGAGCGAACCGTTCGCGTCGATCACGAGGATCCAGCACGTCTCGAATGGGCGGTCCGTGCCGCCTACGCAGCCGGGCTCGACGCGCTCGAAATCGAGGCGTTGGACGCACTCACGCGGACCCAGCGCCGAGCCGTCGGCCAGGTCACCGACGAACTGCCCGGTAGCGCCGTCGTCGAGGAGCGCGAGGACCGGATGGTCGTCCGCGTCCTCCTCGACGGCGCGCAGGTCTCGATCGAGCAGTCCGTCCGCCAGCTCGCGTTCGTTACGATGGCGATGCACCGCGAGGCGATCGCACCGATCGCCGATCCGGCAGCGACCGGGGTGGCTCCTAACCCGAACGACGCCGAAGACGCGTCGAGTGGAACGCCCGAGCCGGCGGATCGACACGCCGAGGCCGATCGCCTGTTCGCGCTGGTCGAACGACAGTTCCAGCGCGGACTCTCCATGCTCGCGACGCCGGAGGGAGTCGATGCCACTCGCCAGGAGCTGGCCGACTGTCGCGCGATCGCCAGAGAGCTCCAGCGGATCGCAGCCGACGCCCGTCGGCTCGGCGACCTCGCCGCGAGCGCGACGTCGCCGGCCCACGGCTCCGAGGAGCCCTCCACGCTGTCCTGGCTGGAGGGTCGTCCGGCGTTCGCCGACTGCACTGAACTCGCCGATCTCGGCGAGCGCGCCTGCGACGTCGTCGAGACTGCGACCGCGGCGGTCGCGGGCGACGCCGATCCGGCAGCGGCGCCCGCGGCGATCGAACGCGGCGTCGAACTCCGCGAGGCCCTCGGCGACGCCGACCTGGACCGCCTCACCACCGAGTGGCCGATCTCCCGTGTCCAGGCGCTCGAACACTGCCGACGGACCGCCGATCACGGCGTCGCGATCGCACGGATCGGTCTCCGGGGATCGATCCGCCGCGACGAACGATCCGCGTCGCCAGCGAACGCGGCGACATCTATGGATCGCTCCCAGGCCCTCCTCGACGCGACGACGCCCGCCGGGCATCCGGAAACGGACGAGTCGGCCGCCTCCGATCCCTGCGAGGCGATCGATGCGGTCGACGGCGAGCACGCAGAGGGATCGGTCGAGACGGTCCCACCAGAAACGGCCCCCGACGGAGACAGCTGATCGGCGCGATCCTCCAGGCCGGTCGTCACCATCGGTCCGATCCGCCCGTTTTGGCCCGACCAGTCCGCTTCGGCCCGCCAGTTCACCGCCGCTCCATTTCGCCCCGACCGTTCCGGTTCGGTCCGCCACTTCTTCGAGCGCTTCTACTGGCGCCGATTCCGCGTCTCGACCAGCTCCCCGAACGCTTCTGCCGACCGCTCGGCCTGTGTCGCTGGATCCGCGTCGTCGCGAAGCCGCCGCTTCACGGTCCGGAGCGCCGAGGAATCGACGCTCGCCAGCTCGACCGCGACGTCGAGGAGTGCGTCTCGCTGGTCGGAATCGCCAGCGTCCTCGACGATCCGCGAAACGAGGCCGATTCGGCGGGCCGCCGCGGCGTCGATTACTCTGCCGGAGCACGCGAGGTCCATCGCGTCGCCGAGCCCGCAGATCTCCCGGAGACGGACGGTCCCGCCCCAGGCGCCGAACAGGCCGAGATCGACGCCCGGCTCTGCCATCGTGGCCGCCGGCGTGGCGACCCGGAGATCGCAGGCGAGCGCGAGTTCGAGCCCGCCGCCGCGGGCGGCGCCGTCGATTCCGGCCACGACGACCGGGTCGGCAGTCTCGATCGTCCGCGCGACCCGTTGGCCGTGTCGGGCGAAGGCCTCGGCAGCGTCCCGATCCTGGAGCCCCTCGACCACGTCGAGATCGGCGCCGGCACAGAACGCGTCGCCGGCGCCGCGCAGCAGTATGACTGGTTCGGTGGCGTCATCGATCGCATCCGCGAGCTGGTCGAGCCCGTCGGGCGTGAGGGCGTTCCGTCGCTCCGGCCGGTCGAACGTGACGGTGCGGATGGTGGCGCCGGCGTCGGTGGTTCGCGTTTCCGTTCGGATCATGGGGTCACTCGCGTCGGTGCCGGCTTGGTTGTTGTCCCGGGCGGGGTCCGTTCGGAATCCTACCTCGACTCGGCCTGGCTCAGCCCGATCTGCCTCGGTCAGAATCCTCCCGAAGCGCTCTGATCGCCCGGGCGCGTGTCGTGAGTCTTTACGGTCGGCCACCCAAACGGTCACACGAAATGGTCGTGGAGGTAGAGCGCGTCGTGACGGTCGATGCACCCATCGAGGCGGCGTGGGAGGTCCTCGCTGATCCGGCGCGTCGCGCACGGGCGATCAGCGTGGTCGACTCCTACCGGGTGGAGGGCCAGGAGTACGTCTGGCAGGTCGAGCTCCCGATCCCGCTGATCCGTCGGACGATCTCGGTCCGGACCCGCGACGAGGAACGCGACCCGCCAGCGTTCGTCCGGTTCGCGGGCGACTCGAAGGCGTTCACCGTGGAGGGCGAACACGAACTGACGGCGCTCGAGAACGGAACGCGGGTCCGCTCGCGCTTCTCCGTGGACGGCAAGCTCCCGGGCGTCGAGCGGTACTTCGAGCGAAATATCGACGCGGAGCTGTCGAATCTCCTCGCGTCGATCGACGCCGAGGCGGTCTGAGGCGGCTCTCTCGGACGTTTTCGTACTCTCCTTCGCCGGGACCCCCTGATTTAGGGCGCTAGACGTTCTGCCCCCGCGCATGTCCGACGACACAGTTACAGAGGATCCAGCCACGCCACCGGCGGTCGGCGAACTCACGCCGCCGGATCGCACGCTGATGGGCCCGGGCCCGAGCGACGTCCACCCCCGCGTGCTGCGGGCGATGAGCACGCCGCTCGTCGGCCACCTCGATCCCTCCTTCGTCGAGATCATGGACGAGGTGCAGGAGCTCCTCCGGTACACCTTCCGAACCGACAACGAGTGGACGATCCCCGTCTCTGGCACGGGATCGGCGGCGATGGAGGCCGCGATCGGCAACGTGGTCGAGCCCGGCGACACGATGCTCGTCCCGACGAACGGCTACTTCGGCGGCCGGATGGCCTCGATGGCGGCCCGCGCCGGCGGCGACGTCGTCGAGGTCGATGCGCCGTGGGGCGAGCCACTCGATCCCGCGGACGTCGAGGATGCGCTCGCGACCCACGACCCCGACGTCTTCGGGTTCGTCCACGCCGAGACCTCGACGGGCGCCAGGCAGACTGCCGTGCCCGAACTCACCGCTGCCGCGCACGACCACGACGCGCTCGTCGTCGCCGACACCGTCACGTCGATCGGCGGCGTCGAACTCCGCGTCGACGAGTGGGGGATCGACGTGGCCTACGCCGGCCCGCAGAAGTGCCTCTCCTGTCCGCCCGGCGCCAGCCCGCTCACGCTCAACGACCGCGCGATGGCGAAGGTCCGCGACCGCGACGAGCCTGCCCGATCGTGGTATCTCGACCTCTCCCTGCTCGACGATTACTGGGGCGAGGAACGCGCCTATCACCACACCGCGCCGATCACGAACGTCTACGCGCTCCGGGAGGCCCTGCGGCTCGTCGCCGAGGAGGGAATCGAGGCGCGCTGGGCGCGCCACCGCGAGATGGCCGGCGCGCTCAAGACGGGCATGGAGGCGATGGGGCTGGGCCTCAACCCGGCCGACGAGTACTGGCTGCCCAGCCTCAACGCGGTCCGCGTTCCCGACGGCGTCGACGACGGCCAGGTCATCGAGACGCTCCTCGAACGATACGACCTCGAGATCGCCAGCGGGCTGGGTGATCTGGAGGGCGACATCTTCCGCATCGGCTGCATGGGCTACTCCGCTCGCCCGAAGAACGTCGCCTACGTCGTCGACGCGCTTGGCCAGACGCTGGCGGAGATGGGCGCAGACGTCGACGCCGACGCGGGCCGCGCTGCCACGCTCGACGCGCTCTGAACCCCCGTTGGCACCTGGATTCTCCACGCCTTCGCACGACTGCCGCAACCGCCGCCGAACGCGACCTTTCACACTCCACAGGGTTCCGTGCCATTCGACAAAATCCACCGGGTGGGACTGAGCAGGATCCTCGATCCTGCGAAGGTCGGAAGAGCTTGCTCTTCCGGAACTGGAGGGGGCTTCCAAACGGTTGCCTGCGGAAGCGTCTCCACATCGCCGTGCTCCACCCGCTCCCTGAGGCGTTTCCAAAGGTCTTTGCCCGCAGTCCCCCAAGGCCACGGCCATGGAGGAGGCCCCGCGCGTCCGCGAGGCGCTTCGGGAGTCGCTACGCTCGATCGATCCGGATCCGTTCCGGGCACGTCTCGAGCGGACGCTGGAGGGGCGACCGCTCACGCCGGGCGTACTCACGGTCCGGACCGCCCGGGCCATCGACGGTGCGGTGTCCGTCGAGACTGCTGGAGAGCGCGCCGCCGGAGTGCAGCTCACCTACGAGGGGCTCCGGCTGACTCGCCGGCTGGTCGAGACGGAGCCCTGGCCGCCCGCCGGCGAGGGCGATCCAGACGTGGACGTGGTCGCCGCGGAGGTACTCGTCGCGAAGGGGCTCAATCAGCTCGCACACACGGGCGTCCGCGGGCGCGTCGTCGAGATCATTCGGCGGTTCGGTCGCACGCACTCCCGCGACGCCGACGAATCGCGGAGCACCGATGCGGGCGAACCGTCCCTCGAAGCGGATTTCGTCGTGCTAGCGATCGCGGCTGGCGCGGATCTCGCCGTTCAGACGGTGCCGCCGGGGCTGCTCGAGTACGCGCGAGAACTGGCCGTCGACATCGACGCCGATCCGCTCCCTGACGACGATCGGATCGCGGACGTCGACGGGAACGTCGAGCGGATCGTTGCCACCGCAGAGCCGGGAGCGGAGGATCGCTCGCGCCCCTCGACGATGGATCCCTGAGCAGGAGCGGTCCGCACAGGCTCCCACAATGTCGTTGTAGTTCGTTTTCTCACGATTTCGTTCGGGTCGCTACTTCTTTTGCCGTTCCGTAGCCGTCCCCATCCGGTCCGAACGGCAACTTCGCCTACTCAGCGATTTCAGTCCCAGAGCGTCGGTCAGATTTTTGCGTCCAGAGTGCGATGTGGTAGCCATGGGCATCATAGCACGCGCATCGTACGTCGTCCGCTCGAAGGTCAACGCGACGATCGGCCGCGTCGAGGATCCCGCGGAGACGCTCGATTACTCCTACGAGCAGCTCCGGGACGAGCTCCAGGACGTGAAGCGGGGCATCGCGGACCTGACGACCCAGACCAAGCGCCTCGAACGCCAACGCCGCCGGCTCGAGGAGACCGTCGAGAAACACGACCAGCAGGCTCGTCGCGCCGTCGAGCAGGATCGGGACGATCTCGCACGCCGGGCGCTCGAAAAGAAGCGCACGAAGAGTACCCAGATCGAGGCACTCGAGGAACGCATCGCGGACCTCGAGTCGACCCAGGACGACCTCGTCGAGACGAAGGAGCGACTACAGGAGCGCGTCGAACAGTTCCGCACCCGCAAGGAGACGCTGAAGGCCCGTCACGAGGCCGCCGAGGCCAGCACCCGCGTCTCGGAGGCGGTCACCGGCGCCGGCGACGAGCTCACGGACGTCACCCGCGCGATCGAGCGCGCCGAGGACCGCACCGAGGAGCTGGAGGCCCGGTCGGCCGCGCTCGACGAGCTGGAAGCGGAGGGCGTTCTCGAGAATCAGCTCACGGCGCAGAGCCCGCTCGAACGGGAGCTTTCGGCGATGAGTGAGGACGGCGAGATCGACGAGGAACTCGTCGAGATCAAGGCCGGCGTCGACGGGACGCCCGCACTCGATGGAGCGACGGCCACGAATGGCAAGTCGGCCGATCGCGACGTTGGCAGCGACGCGTAGCTGTCTCTTTGTTCGTTTTTTCTCCTCTTTCTCTCCCCTTTCTCTCGCGACGCCCGGGCTATCGCGTTCGCGAACCGAGGTGGTCACTCAGATCGTCCGTCCCGTCCCGCGAGAAGTGGTTAGGGCGTCGGCGTCGCGACCGTATCCGACCAGATCCAGGCGTGCTCGTTGACCGGATCGGAAATCACGCCGATGCTGGACTCTCCGACGTCGTACTCGTCGTACTCTTCTCTGATCTCTCCCGGTGCGTGCTCGCGCTCGGTCGACCCGGTCACACCCGATCACCAGGGCTGTGTTGCTCGCCGTCGACGGTCACGACGCCGTCGCTCCCCACCTCGACGGCGTGGCCCTCGTACTCGAAGACGATCTCGAGCGTGGCGTCGGACTCGAGGAGGCGATTCAGGGCGTCGGTGTCGACCGTCTCGTAGAGCGGATTCATGGCCGTCGGGTCGTCGCCGATGGCGTTCGCGATCGCCGTTACGATGGTGAGGCTTGGCGGTTCTTGCGAGCTAACGGGAACGGCAGTCTGGGCGCCGTCGGCCGGGCTTGCTTGCAGTTCGAGGTCGTCGTTTGGTGCGATCCCCATGCACGATGTCGTAGGGAAACGACGGGTATCGGGCTGTCCGGTATGTGTATTTGGGCCGGAGCCGACGGGGGGTATAGATATACGCTGCTGAGTACCCGGTGGTCGCCGGGGACACTGGCAACGCCGGTTGCCGGGCGTCCCTCGCCCGATCGCGATGAACGCGCTGCCGGTGGAAATCATCTCTGTGGCAAGACGCAGCTACTCAGTGGGTTAATCGACAGTAGCCGTCGCCTCGTGGCGTGGAAATCGCGTCTTACCGTCAGCAGGATCGGTGAAGCGATCCCCCTCGTAATGAGGCCGTAGGCCGTGGATGGGTGACATGGCTTCGGCCCTCCCACCATCCACCCGCCTCCGTCGTGAGTCCTCCCGCTCGCGTCAGGATCCCTGCTCACACCAGGGCCAGCGATTGCGAGCCGGCAGTTCGATCCGGACGATCGATGCCCCGCTCGCGCTCGATCTCGTCGTCTTCACGATGGGGGTCCTCGGTTTCGCCATCCTCGCTGGACTGCCGGCTGTCGTCTCGTTCGTTTCCACAGCGACCGACTCGATACCGCTCGGCCGCTTCGCCGCGGAGTCCCTCCAGTGGCTCACGATCCCGGGTACCGTGGGTCTCGTGGCAGCTGCTGGCGACGGCGACGTCGAGGCACTGATCGAGGGGGTCAAGCGGGTCGCCGACGGCGAGTACGACGTCGCGTTCGACCTGGACCGTGAGGACGAACTCGGCCAGCTCGCGCGCGAGCTCGACGACATGACCGACGCCGTCGAGGAGCGGGAGGCGGCACTCGAACGGGAGATCGGCTTCACGGACGACGTGCTCGATGCTCTCGACGACGTCTTCTACGTGTTGGCTCCGGCGGGCGAGTTCAGAGAGTGGAACCAGACGCTCCCGGCCGTCACTGGCTACGATCCCGAGGAGGTCGCTTCGATGCGTCCACTGGACTTCTTCGAGGACGACGACGTCGACACGATCGCCGAGGCCATCGACGAGGCGTTCGAGACCGGCACCGTTCACGTGGAGGCTGACCTCCAGACGAAAAACGACGAGTCGATCCCCTACGAGTGGGTCGCGACGCGCCTCGACGTGCCCGACGGCACGCCGGTCGTCGCTGGCATCGGGCGGGACCGATCCGAGCGAACCCAGCACGAACGCGAACTCCGTCAGAACCACCGGCGGTTCGAGGCGGTGTTCAACGACCCGAACCTGCTCGCGGCCATCGTCGACCCCGACGGCAGGGTCGTCACCGTGAACGAGCAGGCGCTCTCGAAGATTGACGCTGGGCAGTCTGCGGTCGTCGGAGAGCCGTTCTGGGAGACGCCGTGGTGGAACGGTGACGAGGCCTTGCAAGACGAGATCCGCGACGGCATCGACCGGGCTCTCGATGGCGAGTACGTGGAGTACGAGGCCGAGCACACCGGTCCGGGTGTCGAGGAGTACACCAGTGCGGGCACGATTCGTCCGGTGTTCGACGACGGAGAGGTCTCGTCGCTGATCGTCTCTTCGCGGGACGTGACAGAGCGGATCGCCAGCGAGCGGGAGCTTCGCGAGCGTGAGCAGGCGCTCCAGCGGTACCGAGAGTACACCGACGCGATCATCGACTCGATGGACGACCTGATCTACGTCGTGGGTACGGATTTCAGGCTCCGCCGATGGAATCGCCCGCTCACGGAGCAGACTGGCTACGACGACGACGAAATCGGCCGCATGCATCCAAGCGAGTTCGTCGTCGATGAGGACGTCGAGCAGATCGTCGGCGCGGTGCAGGAGACGTTCGAAACTGGCTCGGCACGCGCCGAGGCACGAATCCTGACCAAGGACGGCGAGGCGATCCCCTACGAGTTCCTCGGCTCGCTCCTCGAGGACCCGGAGGGCGAGCAGGTGCTCGTGGGCGTCGGTCGGGACGTCTCCGAACGCGTCGAGCGCGAGCGGGAACTCCAGCGAACGAAGTATCTGCTGGGGCAAGCCCAGCAGATCGCCCACGTGGGCGGCTGGGAGCTCGACGTCCGCACCGAGCCGTACACGTTCGAGGCGACCGACGAGTTCTACGCAATTCATGGCGTGCCGCCCGACGAGACGGTCGACTTCGAGAACGTTCTCGATCTCTACCATCCCGACGACTGGGATCGGATCCAGCGCCTGATGACCGATGCAATCGAGGACGGCGCCGCCTACGACATGGAGGTGCGGCTCTCTCCAAACGGCGGTAACGATCGCTGGGTGCGAGCAATCGCGGAGCCGGTGATCGAGGACGGTGACGTCGTCGCTCTGCGTGGCTCCGTCCAGGCCATCACGGACCGAAAGGAGCAGGAGCTCCGGCTTCAGGCACTCCACGACGTTGCGCGTGGACTCCTCGAAGCCGATGCCACGTCTGCGATCGCCGATCTCGTTCTGGACGCCGCGGTGCGGGTCCTCGGTCTCCCCTGCGTCGCGATCTACCTCGTCGACGAGGACGCCGGTCGGCTCGAGCCCGCGGCGCTCTCACCCGAGTTCCGTTCGGTTTGTCAGGATCCCGACGCCGGCTACGCTGCTGAGAGTGGGTCGGTGCTCTGGACGGCCTACGTCGGTGGCGAGGTCATGTCGGTCGACGAATCCGACTTCGAGGGATCGCCGATGATCGTCGGCGACGCAAAGAACGGTCTGATCGTCCCGATCGGCGAACACGGCGTGTTGCTCGCCGCGTCGGGACAGGACTCCGTCGACGCGGACGATCGGCGCGTTGCGGAGACGCTCGTGGCGGCGATGGAGGCGGCCCTTTCTCGTCTCGACACCGAGGCTGCGCTCCGGGAGAACCAGACGCAACTTGAGGCCCAAAACCGCCGGCTGCGCAGGCAGATCCAGATCACCGAGATCATTCGCCGCATCGATCGGTCGCTCGTCGTCGCCAGCACGCGCGACGAGATCGAGTCTGCAGTCTGTGAGCGCCTAGTCGAGAGCGACGACGTCAGGTTCGCGTGGATCGGTGCATTCGACGATCAGAACACGTCGCTCGTCCCCCAGAGCTGGGCGGGCGAGGGGAACGAGTATCTCGACGCGATCTCGCTCTCCGTGGAGGAGCCAGCGCCGGACCCCGCCGTTCGCGTCGCCGCAACGGGCGAGTCCGCAGTCGTCGGCTCGGTCGTCGAGTCGGTCACGGCCGAACAGTGGCGCAAGCACGCGCTCGTCTGGGAGTTCTCTTCGGCACTCGCCGTGCCACTCGAACTCGACGAGTACAGCTACGGCGTGCTCGCGGTGTACGCCGCCGAGCCGGGGGCCTTCGGCGAGCTGGAGCGCACCGTCTTCGAGGAGCTCGGCGAGAGCATCGCGAACGCGATCAGCGCCGTCGAGGCCCGGCGCGCCCTCTACGCCGACGAGTTCGTCGAGCTCAGGCTGCGCCTCGACGGCGATGAGGAGTTCCTCGGCCGCGTCGCCGCGGAGTCCGGTGCGACGGTCGACTACGTCGGCCTCGCGACGCACGCCGACGAGGAGTCCCGGCTGTTCTTCGAGACCAGGGACGCCGAGCCGGCCGCAGTTCAGACCGTGCTGGATTCGCTCCACGCCGTGACGACGTATCGAAGAATCGGCGAATCGGGCGGATCGACCCTCTTCGAGGCGACCGTCGTCGGGACGGTTCTCGCCGCGCGGCTGGTGAACCGCGGCGGCGTCCCGCGCGGGATGACCGCCACCGCCACCGAGGTCGACGTGGTCGTCGACGTGCCCACGGCCACCGACGTTCGAGAGTTCGTCGACACGCTCCGGGAGCGCTACCCCTCCATCGAGCTGCTCGGCCGACGAAACGTCAGCCGGGACGTCCAGACGCGCCAGGAGCTCGTCGCCGGCCTCTTCGACGAGCTGACCGAGCGCCAGCTGGAGGTGTTGCGGACGGCCTTCTACGCGGGCTTCTTCGAGTGGCCACGGGAGTCCACCGGCGAGGACGTCGCCGACTTGCTGGACGTCTCGCAGCCGACGGTCAACCGCCACCTGCGGCACGGAATGGCGCGGCTCCTCGCGCAGCTCTTCGAGGAGGAGCCGACGGCGGTCGCCCCCGCGTAGCGAATTTTCCCCGCCCCGATCGGCGGTTTCTTCCCGTTGCCGACGCTCTCCGCAGTATGGACGACGATCTCATCGACGACCGCGATCTCCCGCCGGAGCGCCGGTCACTGCTCCCCGGCGAGGGCTTTTTCATCCCCGACTCCTTCGAGGAGGAGATTGAGGCACAGGAAGCTGCAAACGCACTCGAGGGCGTCTCCGTCGCCGTCGTCGCCGACCCCGACGCCGACGGGCTCGCCTGCGTCGCGCTCCTCCGGGAGGTCTACGGCGAGGCAGCGCTGGTCCCTGCCAGCCCGCACGACCTCGAGGACGGGATGGCGTACGTCGCGGAGTACGGCGAGGACGACATTCGCGCGTTCGTCTGTGACCTCTGCCCGGATCGCTTCGAGTACGTCGAGGAGGAACTCGGCGACCTCCTCGCGACCGCGAGCGAGGTCCGCTGGTTCGACCACCACCAGTGGGACGACGACGTCGCCGCGTCCGTTCGCGACGCTGGCGTGGATCTCGTCGTCGGCGACTCCGAGGAGGAGTGTACCGCCGACGTCGCGCTCCGCTCGCTGGACTACGAGTTCCCCGACCACCTCCGCGAGCTGGCGGCCGTCACCCGCGACCACGACCTCTGGATCAAGGAGGACGACAGGAGCGACGACATTTCTGACTACTCCTACTGGGTCGAAAACGAGGAGACCTACGTCGAGGTCGTCCGCGAGCACGGCCCCGATCTCCCCGAAGAGACGATGACGATGCTCGAGGAGCGCCGCGTCGAGAAGCAGGATCTGATCGAGCGCGCGCTCCGCCGCGCCGAGTTCAAGGACATCGGCCCCTGGACCGTCGGCGTCACCTACGGCCGCTGCTCACAGAACGAGGTCGCGGAGGGCATGCGTGAGGAGGGCGCCGACGCGTCCGTCATCGTCAAACCCTCCGGCCCGGCGTCGATTCGCGGCACCGAGGAGTTCCAGCGCGCCCACGAGGTCGCGGGCAAGGTCAACGGCGGCGGCCACCCGAAAGCTGCGGGCTGCAAACCCGACGTCTACGACGACATGATGGACTACGCCCACCACTGGACGACCCAGGGTGCCGTGACGAAGCAGGCGATCGTCGATGCGTTCCGGGAGGTGGCTGACGAAGCCGAGGCCGAAGACGACGAAGCAGCAGCGGATTCGGACGACTCCTAGACCGCCGATTCTTCTGACGACCGTTTCTGGCCGCCGCGCCGCCGGCTACCGCGAGCCTTGACAGACCACAGGGGTTTCGCGCGATTCGACAGATAACTTTCGGGTGGGAATGGAAGGGGCCGACCGCTCGTGGCTTCCGACGACGTAAGCACCGCAGGCGAGCGCCAGCGAGCCGAGGAGCGCAACGAGTCAGAAGCCGCGAGCGGGAGGGGGCTTCCAAACGAACACTGCCATACTGGAAGGACCCTGTTCACAGCGCGATTCGGTAGAAAACTTATGCCAGCCACGTCAGTTGGCTGTCGTATGCACAGGTCCCCCTCCCGACGAGCGTTCGCCGCGCTCGCCGCTACCGCCGTCGCCGGTTGTCTGAGCGTTCCGAACCGCCACGCCTCGAACGACGAGCCAGCGAACGAGAGCGACCCTGACGACAACTCTGGTCTTCGCGATCGCGTTCAGACGAACTGCACCACGTCGATGGCGTCGCCGGATCCCTATCCTGACCTCCAGATCGAGTACGACGACGTTCCCGAGGACGCTGGCGTGGCGATGTGCGTCCAGGCTGTCCAGCCGTTCACAGATGATTCACCGGCCAAGATCGCCGTGGAGTTGACGAACGTCAGCGATTCGTCGGCGACGTACGGTTTCGGAATCAGTCCGCCATGGGGCGGCGTGTTCGCGGAGCACGTCCAACAGGAGGCGACGCTCATTTTCGTACCAGACTACCGCGAACATGTCGGAAGCGAGGGGTTGATTCCGCAACGGGCGACGGACGGCTGCTGGCGGGCTCAATCGCTCTATAGCGGCGAGGACATCGGTCTGACTGCCACCGTTGATCCCGCCGAGACGATTCGAGAGGAGTACACGATCCTGGCGGCCGAAGGGAGCGCGTGCCTCACGCAGGGCACATACCGATCCGAGGAAGCGCACTACGACCCGGTCCCGGACGCCTGGGGTTTCGATATCACGCTGTCGGCGTGACCGCATGCACCGGTTCACTGTTCTTCGAGCGGCACGCGCTCACAAACGTCGTCGTACGATCGATCGCTCGATACGATCGGATCACCGTCAGCGGCGACCGCGTGCAGCGCATCGAATGGGGTCAGTCCTCGATCGCTCACATAGCTCGCGGCTGCGAGCACACGCTCCTCGTCGCCACGGACGTCCAGAAGTGCACACGCATTCGTCACTGTTCGCTCCACGTTTCGATCCTCACGGTACGCGACGAGCATCAGTTCGATCAGCGTGTGCTGAGAGGTCCAGAGATCACCGCGGTGGTTCCTGAAAACACGTTCAGCCGGTTCAGAGAGCCAGTCGTCATCTTTGATGAGTGCGAGCAGAAAGTCAGCTTCCGCGTACATCACTCGCCTGCGTCGTCGATTGCGCTCGATCTGGCGTCCTGTCGGAGTTCCTCGACGGATTTGTCTACGTCGGCGAACTCCTCTCGGAGTGCTGCGAGTGGATCCTCCGAAATCGGGAGCAGGATCAGCTGCTCGCCCCGTTCGACGAGGCGAAACTGATCGCCGTACTTCTCGCGAAGCTCCTTCGGGAGGTAGATCCGCCCGTCAGTTGCGTCCACTTCCATAGGCGTCAGTAGCTCGCCATCACTGATAAGGATTCACCAAAATATGGTGATTTTTGGAGAAAAACACTCTATTTTGGAGACGGTGAGCCCCCACCCCTCGCACCCACTCTCCTGTCAACCACCTCGCAAAACCATTATGCTCTATGCCGTGCCAACCCTCAACACGATGACCCGAAACCCCTCCCACGTCTCGGAGTGGGCGTCGTTCGTCGGCGAGCGGGTTCCATCGGAGTACGAAGAGAGTGACGCGTCGGGCCGCCGCGCAGAGTAGGATCCTCGCAGTCGTCGACGACCGAACGCCGTCCCCCGAGATCGATCGTTCCAGTACCGCTCAGGCGATCTCGTCGTACTGCTCGGAGAGCTTCTCGGCAGCGTCGTCCATCAGCTCCTGCTCGTAGCCGTCCAGTTCCCACTCGACGATCTCTTCGACGCCATTGGCACCCAGCTTGACGGGGACGCCGAAGGCGGTGTCGTCGTAGCCGAACTCGCCGTCGAGGACGACCGAGCACGGCAGGACCTCGCCGGTGTCGTTCAGGATGGCCTCGACGGTGTGGGCGACGCCCGTTGCCGGACCCCACTGCGTTGCGCCCTTGCGCTCGATGACGTCCATGGCGGACTCCTGTAGCTCGCCGAGGATGGCCTCCTTCTGATCCGCGTCGAACTCGGGATCCCGACCGTCGACGCGGAGCTTCGAGAACATCGGGACCTGCGCGTCGCCGTGTTCGCCGAGGATCGTCGCCTCGACGTTCTGGACCGGCGAGTCGAAGCGCTCGGAGAGGACGTACCGGAACCGTGCGGAGTCGAGCCGGCCGCCGAACCCGATCACCTGCTCGCGCGAGCGGTCGCCGGTCTCGTAGAGGTGGCGGTTGAGCAGATCGACCGGGTTGGAGGTCGTCACCGTAACGAAGTCGTCGCTGTGCTCGGCGAGCGAGGACTCGATGTCGTCCATGATCGGGGCGTTGTCGCCCGCGAGATCGATGCGTGTCTGGCCTGGCTGGCGCGGGATGCCGGCCGTGATAACGACCACGTCAGAGCCCGCCGTCGCGGCGTAGTCGCCCTGCCGGACGCGCGTATTGGAGTCGTAGGCGATACCGTGGTTCGCGTCGGCAGCCTGGCCGATCGCCTCGTCCTCCTTGTCCGGAATGTCTACGAAAACGAGCTCGTCCACCACGTCTCGGAGCGCGAGGGAGTAGCCGGCTGCAGCGCCGACCGTTCCCGCCGCGCCAACGACGCTCACTTTTGTCATACCCACGTACAGCTTCTCCACGTCCCGTGTTAACGGTGTCGCCGATTCTCGTCATCACGTCGCCTCTCGCCATTCCGCTTCCTTCCCTCTCTTCCCTTCCCGATCGCGCTCGGGCCCGCCAGCGCTCTGGAGCCACGGTCGGCGCGCTTTTCATGCTCGAACTCCTGTTCGGGCACATGAGCGACGCCGACGACGCCGGGGCCGACGACTCCGGCTTCGACAAGGAAGCCGAACGCGAGCGCCTCCGCGAAAAGTACGAGGAAGAGCAGGCTGACCGCGAGGCCGCCCAGCAGATGAGCGACCTGCTGCTGAAAGGAGCGACGATGACGAACTCCCACTGCGGCCGCTGTGGTTCGCCGATCTTCCGCCAGGACGACCAGGAGTTCTGTCCGAACTGCAACGTCGCGGCAGGGGACAAAGCGGACGCCGCGGCTACCGCGAACGAAGCCGCCACCGCGGACTCCGCTGACGCGGCCAGCCGGGACCAGCCCCAGGATGCCCAGCAGACCACCGACGCGAGGACCGATCCCGAGGCGGAGCTGGCCGACGTCATCGCCGGCGAGGAAACGCCGGACCCCGACTCCCAGCCCGTCGAGACCGGTGGCACCTCGATCGCCGAACGCGCGGCGGAGTCGGTCCAGTCCTCCGAGCAGCCGTCTGCACCGACACAGTCGACGGCGGGCTCCCCGAACGCACAGAGTAAGACAGCTGCTCCCGCCTCCGAACAGCCCGCCACGCAGCCGACGCCCTCGACGGGCGAGAACGCGAGCCTCGCCGACGCCCAGCAATCGCTCCTGAACGCGATCACGCAGCACGCCCGCGCGGCGACCGACGCCGACCCACGGACCGCGACGGAGCACCTCGAAGCCGCCGGCGAGGCCGCCGAGGCGCTTGCGACGATAAGCTCCGAGAACTGATCGCCGCAGCTCGCTGTGTCCGTTCTCTGGCCGTTCGTTCTCTCAGGGACACGTAGCGTCCACAAATTCGTCGGGCTCGCTACCCTGCCGTCTGGGTTCCGTTGCGCCGCTGGCGCCCGACACGAGCATCGCCTGCCCGCCATATCCGTGGGTCTGGTCGTGGCCACGAACCACGACGCAGCCGGCGGCTTCCGGGATTTCGACCGTCGCCGAGCGGGTGAACTCCTCCGTTCCGTGCGCGTGGAGTAGTTCGCGACGACCCAGCTGCTCGCCGCCGAGCGTCTCGACCTGCCACCAGTTCGCGTAGCCGTCCTCACCATCGTCGTCGTGATAGAGGGTGACGTCGAAGCGGTAGGATCCCTCGCCCTCGATCTCCACCGCGACTGCCGTGACGTTGGCCTCCTGGAGATCGAGGTCGGCGTCTTCGGTTCCATCTGAATCGCTGCCGCCGGTGGGGTTGTTCTCGTTTCCATCGCTGGTACCGCTGCCGTCGGATCCATTCTCTGTCGCCTCGTCGTCACTGCCACCGTCGCTCGATCCGTCGCCGAGACAGCCGGCAAGCCCGGCAGTCACCGCCGCTCCACTTGCGAGGACGGCTCGTCGCGTCGCACGCTCCATGGGTCTCCTTCGCGCGCCGCCACTATGAGAAGTCGGGGCCAATCGAAATCCTGGCGGTACCTACCGGCCGGTTTTTGCACACCTCGCTCGCAGAAACTGCTCGCAACGGTCCTACCCAGTGTACTCGCTCTCGACGACCTCGAGAATCCGCTCGACGGTCACCTGGCCGACGCCGTCGACCTCCAGCAGCTCATCCTCGTCAGCGGTCATCACAGCTCGGACGCTCCCGAAGTGAGCGAGCAGCGATCGCGCCGTCACGGGACCGATCTCGGCGATCGAGGCCACGACGTACTCCTGTTGCTCGCCGAGCGTCTTCGACTGCTTCTCGCCGTGGACCGACACCTGCCGATCGCGATCGCCCTGCTCGCGGCCGGCGATCGTCGCGAGCAGTTCGACGGTCTCGTCGGGATCGTCGCTGTGCATGACCGAGAGGCCGTAGTCCACCGCCAGCGAGGTGAGCGCGCCACGGATCGCGTTGGGATGGACGTCGCGGCGCTCGTAGACGCCCTCCCCTTCCAGTATCACGACCGAGCGCTCGTAGTGGCGGGTGAGATCGCCGGCCTGCTCGAAGAGCGAGCGGTCGCTCCCGAGCAGCGTGTCGAGGAAGTCCCCGACGGTCTTGCGCTCGACGGCGACCCGGTCCGAGCAGACGTAGTCGCCGACCGCGAGGGTCTCGAGGCGCGTCTCGATCTCGTCCTTGCGAGAGAGGTCCCGCGCGATCGTGGATTCGAGCTCGCGCTGGTCGATGACGACCTCGATGGAGTCGGCTTCCGGATCCGGCGCCGCGACGGTGCCCTCCGATTCGGCGTCGTCCGACGACCCCTCGCCACCTGCCTGCTCGCCGCTGGCTCCTCCCCCGTCGGAATCGGCGGTATCGGCGCCGCTACCCCCGTCTTCGTCCAACCCCTCTGTTTCACCTGTGGTTTGTGATTTGTCACCATTTGACACACCTCTCCGTTCCGAGCTGTCTGCCGCATCGAACGAACCGAGAGCGGCCTGTCCGTTGCCTGTCTCCCCGTCGCCATCGTGCGGTTCTCCGCCGCTACTGCCGCCGTCAGACGCGCGTCTGACGCTCTCTGTTGCCGATTCGCCGGCGTCGTCGGCCGTCTGCTCTGCGTCAGACGCCGGTCCACCTGAAACAGGGGTTGTCGCGGGGGGTTCCTCTGCATCCGCCGTTCCGGCAGTCCCACCCGTTTCAGGCGTCGTACCGGGCGCGTCGCCGGTCGCGAATGCGTCGAGCCCGGACTGCTCGAGGCGGGCGTCGAGCTCGTCGGTCATCTCCTTGAGATCGGTGAGCTCCGCTTCCATCTCCTCCTCGCGACGTTTGGCGATCCAGAAGAAGGCCTCGTCGCGGGTGTCTTCCGCCAGCAACACGATGACCTTCCCCTTCGCCTGCCGCCCGGTCCGTCCCTTGCGCTGGATCGAACGGATCGCCGTCGGCACGGGCTCGTAGAACAGAACGAGGTCGACTTCCGGCACGTCGAGCCCCTCCTCGGCGACGGACGTGGAGACGAGCACCTCGAACTCGCCGTCTCGAAAGGCGTCGAGCGTCTCCTGTTGCTCGTTCTGGGTCATCCCGTCGGAGCCCTCCTTGTCGCCCTGGCCGACGAACCGGCGCGTGTCGAAATGGTCGCCCAGGAACTCCGTCAGCACCTCCGCGGTGTCCCGGGACTCCGTGAAGACGATCGCGCGCTCGCCGTCCTCGATGCCGAGCGTCTCCGCGATGCGCAGTCGGGCTTCGGAAAACTTCGGGTGCCGCCCGTCGAACTTGTCGACGCGTCTCATCGCTTCTTTGACGGTCGGATCGGAGACGAACCGCTGGCTGGCCTTCGAGGCGCCCGAGGATCTGGCCTGCTGGCGCTGGCGTTCGAAGTAACGCTCGACGGCCTCGATAGACTGGGTCTCGACGACCTCGTGGGCGCGCCGAAGCTTCATGATCTCCGCGTGGATCGACATGCCCTGGTACCCCTCCGACTTGTCCTGATCCATCAGGTCCGTGAGCTTCCCGCGAAGTTTGTTGAGGTCGCGCTGTGAGAGGTCGGCGCTCCGCAGTTTCGTCACGCCGAGTTCTCGGAGCTGCTCCAGCCGTTCTTCGATCACGTCCGCGAGCGCGTCCCGAATCTCGATGAGCTCCTCTGGCAGCTCGACGGAGTCCCACTCGACGTCGGTGTCGTGCGTGAACGCGTCGACGTCGGCGTCGTCCTCGGTCATCACCTCGACCTGCCGGAGCCCGAGATTCGCACAGACCGTCAGTATCTCCTCCTCGTCGCCACCTGGTGAGGCGCTCATGCCCGTAACGAGGGGCTGCTCGGCGTCCTCGTGGTAGCGCTCGGCGATGTACACGTAGGCGTAGTCGCCGGTGCCGCGGTGGCACTCGTCGAAGGTAAGGTGGGTGACTTCCGCGAGATCGATCCGGTTGCCGATAAGGTCGTTCTCGACGACCTGGGGCGTCGCGATCACGACGGTGGCGTCCTCCCAGAGTGCGGCGCGGTCGTCCGGCCGGACTTCGCCAGTGAAGACGACGGTTTCCTCGTCGGGAATATTCAGCGCCTCCCGGTAGAACTCCGCGTGCTGCTCCACGAGGGGTTTCGTCGGTGCTAGCAGGAGGGCCTTCCCGCCGACCTCGTGAAGTCGGCGTGCCGTTACGACCAGCGAGACGGCGGTCTTGCCCAGGCCCGTCGGTAGGCAGACCAGCGTGTGTCCGTCCATCGCGCGGCCCGCGAGCTGGAGCTGGTAGCGCCGCCGCTCGAGCACGTCGTCGACGAGCATCGGGTGCTCGATGGATGCCACCGCCTCGCCGTCTGTCATCGTCGTAGCTTCGGCGTCGGCGCGCAAAAGGGTTCCCGTACCTCGGTGAAAGTGGTTCGATCCCGACCGATTCCGACGACCGACGATCGCTCGGGGCCACCTACAAGGCCGTTCGCTGCGAAGCCAACACGTGCCCCCTTCGCACGTCCTCGTCGTCCTCGACGGCTCGCCGAAGGCCGAGGCCGCCCTGGAGCACGCGCTCGCCGAGTACGACTGCAAGATTACGGTGCTCAACGTCATCACGCCCGTCGACGCGGGAATGAGCGAGGGGTCGATCCTCGATCCGGACGACGACCGCGAGCAGGCTGCCCGGGAGCGCGCCGAACGGCTCGCCGCCGAAGCCGACGCGACGGCGCCGACCGTCGAGCCGGCGGTCGTCTCCGATACCCCGGTCGACGCCGTCGTCGACTATCTCGCCGATCACGACGTCGATCAGGTCGTCCTCGGCGGCCACGGCGGCCCACGATTCGAGATCGCGGAGCGGCTCCTCGGGACGGTCGCGACCGACATCGAGGCGGCCGCCGACGTTCCAGTGACGGTCGTTCGCGAGTAGCCGCTATCCCTCGTCTGTCAGGATATCACTCCACGCCGAGTGCCAGCGTTAGCACTCTGTAGAGACCGAACCCCATCGCGAGCGAGCCGGCGAGCGTGATGAGCCAGAACGCGATCGTCACGCCGATTTTCCGGCGGGAGACGCCGGCGCTGCCCGCCGCGAGACCGCCGCCGATCACGCCGGAAATGATGATGTTGTTGAAGGAGATCGGGATCCCGAACGTGATGGCGAGCTGTGCGATGATGAAACCGGGAACGAGCGCCGCAATCGACCGCCTGGCGCCGAGTTGCGCGTACTCGCGGGAGGTCGCTTGCAAGAGACGCGGGGCACCCATCCACGCCCCCGCGAGGATGCCGAGCGCGCCGAGTCCCAGCAGGGCGATGCCGGGCAGCCCCAGCTCCGTCGAGTAGAGGTACTCGAGCGGACCGGTCGCCAGCCCGACCTGGCTGCCTCCACTTGAGAAGGCGACGAGGCTGCCGAGCAACAGGAGGAATGTTCGGATTCCCTGCTCGGCGGAGTCGAGCGTCCGCCTGCGCACGAACTGGAAGGCAAGCAGCGCAAGCAGGATCGTGGCGAGGACGCCGACGGGATCGACGCCGCCAACCGAAGGGCCGCCGACCGCACGCGCGGCGAACCCCGCAAGCGATCCCTGGCTCTCGCCCGCGCCGGCCGGAATGATCCCGAGACGAATTCTGCTGACGATCCCACCGACGACCGCCGCCAGCAGCGGGACGCCGACGGTCTCTGGCACGTCGTCCCGTCTGAGCATCGTCGCGGTGCCGTACGCGAGACCGCCGGACATCGGCGGCACGAGCAGCCAGAACGTGACGATCTCGCGGTAGGTGTCCGTCGCCGGATCGCCGCCCAGCGAGAGGCCGACGCCGACCATCGCGCCGGTGGTCGCGAACGCGGCGGGGACCGGGTAGCCCGAGTAGACGCCGAAAGCCATGAACGCCGCGGCGGTCAGCAGGCCGGCCGTCGCGGCGAGCGGTGTGATGTCCACGCCGAGAATCAGCCCGGAGCCGACTGTCTTCGAGATGCTCCCGCCCTGGGTCAGGGCCCCGAGTGCGGCGAGGATGCCGATGAGAAAGGCTGCGCGCATCGTCGACACCGCGTTCGCGCCGATCGCTGGCGCGAAGGGTGGCGAGTTGCTGTTGGCCCCGAGCGCCCAGGCCATCGACAGGCCCGCGACCGTCGCGAGCCCGACCAGGGCCCAGAAGGTGACTGCCATGCGATGCGTGCGGGCGATCCAACCGCGGATCGCCGTCGTGGTTGCCCTGTTGAACGGACGCACCAATCAAGTTACCGCAGCCTGCGACCGGCCGGTACGCCCAGCCGTCCGCGCTCACACCGGCCCGTAGGCCAGCATGAGGGCGATTGCGCCAGCAGCACCGAGCGGGATCGTGAGGTTGTCGTCGACGACAAAGCCGCGAATCTCCATGAACACGCCGTCGGCGAGGCTCGCAGCGAGCGCGCCGGCGGCAGCCGCGAGCGGAGCCACGAACGGAACTCCGACGGCGAGACTCACGAGAAACGCGCCGACGAAGGCTCGTGGGCGTTTCACCGGCGTCGGATCAGCACCGCCGAGCACGCCACCGACCGGATCGGCGACGGCCAGCATGAACATTGCCGGGATCGCGATCCGCGGATCGAATGCGAGCGCGACGATCGCCATCCCGAGCACGTAGAGCGCGTAGCCGGCGACGGTGTCGGACTCGTACTCCCGGGTCAGATGCTCGTAGGCCCACCAGGAGAAGGTCGTGCGCAAGCGGAGTAGCTCGAGGACTCCAACCGCAACGACCCCGGCGAGCAGCACGATTTGGAGCCAGAGGTAGGGCAGGCCCAGCACGTAGGACAGTGGAACGAGGGCGCCGCTGACGTGGACGAGCCGTCTGCCGACCTCGCCCTCGATCCGGCGACGGGCCGTGGCGGTGACGCCGTCGAGGCCGGTCTCGGCACGGTCCTCGCTGTGGTCTCGCATCGTCACTCCGCCGCCGGAGCGTCCTCCGCGAGCGCGTCGAAGGATCGGACGCCATCGCGGAGGTCTCGACAGAGCCGCGGGAGGGCCTCGATGTCCACGCGGATCTGCTCCGTGGAGTCGCGCTCGCGGATCGTCACGGTGTCGTCCTCCAGCGAGTCGTGGTCCACGGTGACACAGAAGGGCGTCCCGACCTCGTCCTGGCGGCGGTACCGCCGGCCGATGGCGCCCGAGTCGTCGTACGTCACAGAGAGGCCGGCCTCCCGAAGTTCGGACGCTATCTCACCTGCGCGCTCACCCATGCCGTCCTTGTCCATCAGCGGGAAGACGCCGACGGTGGTCGGCGCGACCTCGGAATCGAGCGCGAGGTACGCGCGCTCCTCGCCGTCGATCTCGTCCTCGCGGTAGGCGTGCTCGACCAGCACGTAGAGGAGCCGATCGACGCCGAAGGAGGGTTCGACGACGTGCGGGCGGAGGTGCTCGCCGGCCTCGGTGACTTCCTCGACGGCGTAGCCGGTGTGTTCGAAGGGGACTTCGTAGGTCTCACCGTCGACGTCCACGTCGACCGTGCCGGCGGGTTCCGCTGCCGCTGCGTCGAACCGATTGGGTGCCTCGCCAGCGAGCTCCTCCAGCGCGTCGGCGACGTCGCCAGCTGCACCGCCGAAGGCCGGGCCGAGCTCGCTCATGTCGGGATCGACCGTGGCTTGCTTCGTCGTCCGTGGCTCGTCGTACTGTTTGAAGACGGTAAACTCCTCCTCGCTGTGCTCGGCGTGTTTCGAGAGGTCGTAGTCCGAGCGGTAGGAGAAGCCGGCCATCTCGATCCAGTCGCCGGCGGCGAACCCCTCGGCGTCCCAGCAGTCACTCGAGTAGTGGGCGAGCTCGCCCGGGAGGTGCTGGCGGAACCGGAACCGGTCCATGTCGACGCCGACGCGGTCGTACCAGCGCTTCGTGAGGCCGAGGTAGTAGGCGATCCAGTCGCTCTCCACGATGCCGTCCTCGACGGCTTCGGCGACGGTCGCGCGGATCGGCTCGCCGTCGTCGGCCTGCTGTTCGGAGACGGGGTAGAATGTGCACTCGACGTCGGCCACGGCGTCGAGATCCGGCTCGTCGACCTCGGGATCGATGAAATGCTCCAGCTCCGCCTGCGTGAACTCCCGCGTCCGGATGATCGACTTCCGTGGGCTAATCTCGTTGCGGTAGGCGCGACCGATCTGCGTGACGCCGAAGGGGAGCTGGCCCCGGGCGTACTGTTTGAGCCGCGGGAACTCGACGAAGATGCCCTGGGCGGTCTCGGGCCGCAGGTAGCCCGGCTGGGAGTCGCCGGGGCCGATGTTCGTGCCGAACATGAGGTTGAAATCCTCGACGGGCTCGCCGGCGAGGTCGGCACCGCAGGTCGGGCAGCCGATCTCGAACTCTCTGAGTAGCTCCTCGACCTCGGGGATCGGCAGGGCTTCGGCGTCCTCGACGTCCGAGCCCGGCGCGTCCTCGATCAGGTGGTCCGCACGGTGGCTCTCGCCACACTCTGCGCACTCGACGAGCATGTCGTCGAACGTGTCCAGGTGGCCGGAGGCCTCGAAGACGGCCTCGGGCATGATCGTCGGCGCGTCGACCAGTTGGTGACCCTCCGCGATGGCGTAACGATCGCGCCAGGCGTCCTCGACGTTCTGCTTGAGGCCGGCGCCCTGCGGGCCGTAGGTGTAGAATCCGGCGACGCCGCCGTAGGCCTGTGCCGTCTGGAAGAAGTAGCCGCGGCGCTTTGCGAGTTCGACGACGTCCTCTGAGATGTCTTCGTGTGGTGGCATAGACAACACTCCGCGTTAGGCGTCTGCGATCGCGGCCAGCAGATCGACGTCGCGAACGATGCCGGCGAGACCGTCGCCGCTGACCAGCGGAATCTGTTCGACGTCGTGGGTGATCATCGCTTGAGCGGCGTCCTTGGCGGTCTTGGATTGGGAGATCGTCACCACGTCGGCGGTCATGAACTCCGAGATGGGGCCCTCGGGCAGTTCGACGTCACGCGTCGTGACGGACCGGCTGCCGACGCCCTTGATCCCCTCCCACATCCAGTCGTCGTCCTGGTCGGCGAAGGAGTTGCCAGTCTTCGTCTCGCCCTCGACGACCTCGGCGACCTCGATGACGTCCTGCTCGGTGAACACGCCGGCCATCCCGGCCTCCTCGTCGAGCACGACGGCGTAGGGCATGTCTGCGTGGAACAGCTGCCGTTCCGCGACCGCGAGCGGGGTCCCCTCGTAGGCAGTGATGACCGAGCGCGTGGCGATGTCGCCCGCCAGCGCGTCACCGGGAACGTCGCCCTCCGCGATCGCCTTCACGACGTCGGTGATCGTGACGATGCCCTCGAGCTCGCCGTCGACGACGGGAATCCGTCGGGCGCTCTCCGCGACCATCAGCGCAGCAGCTTCGCGCAGATCCGCGCCGGCGGTGGTCGTCGGCACCTCCTCCATCAGGAGCGCAAGCTGGTCTTCGTCGGGCTGCTCGATCAGCGTCTCCCGGGAGACCAGTCCGCGGTAGCGTTCGTTCCCGTCCTCGATTTTCACGACGGGGACCGACGAGAAGGCGCCTTCGCGGAGGTGTTCCAGGGCGTCATCGCGACTGCCCGGTAGCTCGACCGTGACGAGCTCCGAGCGCGACGTCATTGCGTCCGAGACGTTCATGCCCCGCCGTAGGTCCAATTCCGGCATAAACCCCGTGCTTTGTGCGACCTGCAGTGGCGGGGTGGTCTGGCGCGCTCTGGGTACTGGAATTAATCGTCGTCGTTGCGTGCAGGTCGCTCGATACTCGACTGCTGGGTATTGCAACGTGGCTGGAGTATGATCGTGATTTCAGTGACCTCCGAAAGCCCCCGAGCGCTCGATGACCCGGGGCTCGTTGTGCTCCTCATTCGTTCGCTCTGCTCACTCACTGCGGTGCTTATTCCGAAAGGATCGCTTCGCTCACCTTTCGGCGTTCGCCTCGTTTCACTCGGCTCACCGTCGCCCGGGGACAGCCGAGCCGCCCGGCCCCTTTCGATGTCCCACCCCGCACCGCCTACCGCGGCCTCGTCCTCCCCAACCTCCTCCCTCGCTCCGGAAGACGGTCCTGCTCGCTCCGCTGCGCGGGCTGCGACTTCCGTGCCCTGGCTCGCTTCGCTAGCCAGGACTCCCCTCGGTCGTCCCTCGCACGCTACGCGGCTGCTGGCGCTTCCGTCGGAGCAAGCTCCGACGGCGTTCGCCTCGCGATGCTCGGCTCACAGCCGCGAAACGCGCGCCAACGCTCACCACAGGACGTAGCTCGATCGTGCAAACTGCGGGGTGGGATCGGAAGGGGCCGACCGCTCGCGTTCGCTCGGGAAGCAAGGACCGCAACCGATCATCGGGAGGTGAGGACCGCAGCGAGCGAGCGGGCGCGAGCGGTCGGGGGCTTCCAAGCGGTTTGCTGCCCATGTCATTCCGCAGTCGGCGGTTGCAAGACTCAGTAGTCAAACTCCGCGCGAAAAGCGACCACAGAACACCAAGAACGGCCGCTACTGATCGGCGCAGATGTCGACGAAGTTCCGCAGGATCGCCAGCCCGGTCTCGCCGCTCTTCTCGGGGTGGAACTGCGTGCCAAACACGGTGCCGTCTTCGTTGGCGACGACGCTCGCGAAATCGCGGCCGTAGTCCGTCGTCGCCACGACTGCGTGCTCGTCGTCGGGGACGGCGTAGTAGGAGTGGACGAAGTAGGCGTACTCTCCGTCGACGCCATCCAGAAGTGGGTGTTCGCGCTCGACGTTGAGCTCGTTCCAGCCCATGTGGGGCACCTTCTGGCCTTCGTCGAAGCGGCGGTTCGTTCCGGGGATCAGATCGAGCCCGCGGGCGTCACCCTGCCCCTCGCGTTCGGCCTCCTCGCTGTCGGTGAGCAGCATCTGCATTCCGAGACAGATGCCGAAGACGGGCTGGCCGTCCTCGGCAGCCTCGAGGAGCGCGTCGCGAAACGGGCCGGCGTTCTCGACGCCCTCGCGGAACGCGCCGACGCCGGGGAGCACGATGCCGTCGGCCGACCGGATCGCGTCGCGATCGTCGGTGATCTCGACGGCCGCGCCGGCGCGTTCGAGGCCGCGCGTGACGCTACGGAGGTTCCCCAGGCCGTAGTCGACGACCGCGATCTCGGCGAGCGCGTCCTCGCTGGCGTCGGCCGCGACCTGCTCCTGGCTCATGGTTGTGGGTTCGCGACGCGACGGCAAACCGCTTTCCATCGGTGCAACGATGGCCGGCCGCGGCACAGACGAATCGCTCCGTCGCGCAGGCTGACCGCCACCGGTATCGACCCCTCGCTCCGACACGAGGCTTATTGAGCCGAAGCGCCAGGCGTTCGTATGGTGCCGACCCTGGTCGCCGCTGCGATCGCCGCCCTCCTCGCCGCGGCGTTGCTCGGCCCAGCGTTCGACCGCCGGTCGCTCGGGATCGTCGTCTTCGCGGCCCTCGTACCGGATCTCGACGCGGCCGTGAGTCTGGTGGTCTACGGCGCGACCAACGCCGCCTTCCACAGCTTCCTGCTCCCGGTTGCCGCTGCCGGGCTCCTCTACTGGGACACGGCCCGCCGGGAGCGCTCCTGGCTCGCCGAGCGATACGGCTGGCGTGGAATCCGGATCGCCTGGGTCGCGCTCGCGGCGTTCGTGGCCGCCGTCGCCCTCGACCTGTTCAGTCCCGAGGGCGTGGCGCTGTTCTACCCGATTCACGACCGCTTCTACGCGGTGACCGGCCGGCTCGTCTACTCGACGCAGGACGGGCTGGTCCAGACCTACGTGACCCTCGGCGGCGAGAACGTTCTCGCGGTCGGCTCCCCCGGAACGACGGCGACCCACCACGTCGAATCGTGGATCAACCCGACGCCGGGAACCGGGTTCGAGACGGGCGTCGAACGCCGCTTCCCGCTCGTCGAGCGCGGCTGGCAGGCGATCGTCGTGGTTGCCGCCATCGCGGTGCTCGCTATCCGGTGGCGATCCAGCGATTCCGGTGCGGAGGGCGGCGATATCGTGGATGATGGCGATGTCGCGGAGGAAGCCAGCTCCGTCGCGGAGGTGAGCCGCTGATGCCAGCGACGACCGTTCATCTCGGGTTCGCGCTGCTCGTCGCTGCCGCGTTGCTCCCGATGGAGCGTTTCGACCGCAGGCTCCTCGCGGTCTTCGCTGCCGTGGTCATCTTCCCGGATCTCGATTCGATCCCGGGCTGGTGGCTCCCCGGCGCTCACCGCGCGATGTTTCACACGCTGGTTCTCGCGGGAGTGGTCGCGGCGCTGCTCTACTACGACACCCAGCGTCGCGATCGGTCCTGGCTCCGCGAGCGCTGGGGGCCGCGGGCGGTGACCGTCGCGTGGGGGCTCCTCGCGACGCATTTGCTCGCCCACCTCTTTCTGGACTGGTCGCACCTCTCGGGAATCAACCTGCTCTACCCGCTCGCCGACCAGTTCTACACGCTCGAGGGGAAGCTGGTCTACTCGACGGCCGACGGCTGGATTCAGACGTTCGTGGAGTTCGGCACCGGCGCCGACGGCGGCATCGACGTCGGCCAGCAGGGCAGCACCGACGACGTGCACGTTCCGACGCCGACCGATCCCAACCCTGGGGGCGGCGTGGATCGGAACGTCGAACGGATCGTCCCCGTCGCGGTCCACGGCTGGCAGCTCTACCTGCTGCTCCTCGGGCTATTCACCATCGGTGCACGGCGTCTTCAGACGGACCCGCCGGCGGAGCGAACCGAGTAGCTGGCGGTGACGGAGTTTCTGTCAGGATCGAACGCGGCGGTTGATCCGGCGGTCTCTCGTCCGGTTCCTTCAGGCGCTCGCCTGCGGCACGATCGTTCGCTCGACGTACTCCAGAATGTTGTCGGACTCGGCCATCGTCACGCCACGATCCTCGTCGACGAGCACAGGCACGCCACGCTGGCCGGAGACGCGCCTGACCTCGTTGCGCTGGGAGTGGGGTGCGTCGACCCAGACGGTCTCGTAGTCGACGCCCTCCTCGTCGAGTGCGTCTGCGACTTTCTCACAGAACGGACAGCCGTCGAGCTGGTACAGGGTGAGCGACATGGTGGGGACAAGACCGTCCCGCACAGTAGCAGTTTCGGTCGAGTCAGTCCCGACGGGAATCTGGCGTCAGAGCTATTGGTGACTCACGCCGACGATCTGCCCCAGGAAATCCGGGCCCAGAGCCGCTCGTACCCGAAATACGTCCCCGTCTTGACCACGTTCGCGACGAGCCCGATGTTGAGTGCGGCCATCGCGTCGTCAGTAAACGCGAACGCGACGACGACCGTGATACCGACCATCAGCAGGCGATAGCACAGCGTCTTCACCAGCGATCGGGAGAGTCGCTGGTTCGCCTTCCCGGACGACGATCCGAACATGGGGACTACTCTCGGCGCTGTGGTAATCAATCCTCTGCGCTGAGTGAAGGTTCGCTAGTGAATGTGGTTACGTCGGGTCGTCGACTCCACGTCTCTCATCGCCGCGGTCCACTGCCGTTCGCGTTCGAGGCCGGCGACGTTCGACGGTGCCCGCATTCTGCGCTCTCCACTTTCGGGCAGCGCACGTTCCGTGCAACCCTCAGTACCGGTGACACTTTCCGCACTCGTCGCACGCGCTACGATCGCGGAGAGAGCGGGTGTTCGCCCGATCGACGGTTCGAACGGCCCGAGCCCGACGAAAGCGAACCCGGATTTTTGGTTTATTTTTTGGTGTGAGGGAAGAACCAAACTCTCGGACGTAACGATTGTTCATGTCCGATCAACGCCTGAAAAATGACCGATACGAGCTAGAATCTATCAACAAGTGACGACACGTTCTGGTATGTAGATAAATATAGGTTGGACGTACACCAACGATCGGCCGTCCGGTCCGATCCGGAGCGTTTATCAACTACCGTTCGATAACTTCTACCATGGCAGTCGCACCAGGCCATGCAGACGACGGCCCCGATCGCGAGGTTATCGGGTCGCTGGACGACGCCGACGATCAGGAAGCTTACGTCATCGCGGATATCGCGACAGAGGAGGCCTGGGTATCCATCGACGCCGATGCGGCCCCGGCGCTCGAAGAAATGCGGTAACGCGAACCTATACTCAGTATTTCGAGGACCGCTCGTTCGCCAGCGACGCGTCGTCGGTCCCCATCCCGCTCTTATCACCCCCTCCCACTCACTCGCCCACTCTCTCTCTCGCTCACCCTCTCCCACTCACTCGGTCAACCCTCTCCCACTCACTCGCCTCCAGCCGCTTCCGCCACCTCGGCCCACCTTCACCGCAGTCTGCGGCCACCGGAACCGCACGGACGCGGAAGAACAACGTTTTAAGAATCGGGGCGAAACCAACACGTCACCATGAGCAAGAAGTCCAAGGCCCAGAAGAAGCGCCTCGGGAAGCTGGAGCGCCAGAACTCCCGCATCCCGGCGTGGGTCATGCTGAAGACGGACCGAGACGTCACCCGCAACCACAAGCGCCGGAACTGGCGGCGCTCCTCCACGGACGAATGAGCGCAAGCGACTTCGAGGAGCGCGTCGTGACGGTGCCGCTGCGGGACGCTGCCGCAGCGCCCAGCCACCAGCGCTCGGACAAGGCGATGAAGCTCATCCGCTCGCACCTCGCCAAACACTTCTCCGTCGAGAAGGACGTCGTTCGGCTGGACAGCTCCATCAACGAGGCTGTCTGGGAGAACGGCAACGCCAGCCCGCCACGCAAACTCCGCGTTCGCGCCGCCCGATTCCAGGAAGAGGGCGAGGGCGTCGTGGAAGCAGAGCACGCGGAGTAGGATTCTACACTTGCTCCGGGCCTCCTTCTCCGGATCGTCGTACGTCGGCGTCTTCGCTCGCGCGGCCGCCGGCCACCTTCTGGTCCGGCCAGACGCAGACACCGAACTCCAGAACGAGATCGCCGACGAACTCGGCCTCGAACCACTGCCGACCACCATCGGCGGCTCCGGCACCGTCGGCTCGCTGGCCGTCGGGAACGAGAACGGCCTCCTCCTGAGCAGCCGCGCCCTCGACCGCGAACTCGATCGGATTCGCGACGCCGTCTCCGTCCCCGTCGCGGAGCTCCCCGGCCGGATCAACGCCGCGGGCAACGTCGTGCTCGCCAACGACACTGGCGCGTACGTCCACCGCGACCTCAACGACGATGCCGTCGCCGTAATCGAGGACACCCTCGACGTGCCCGTCGAACGCGGGGACGTTGCGGGCGTCCGCACCGTCGGCACCGCCGCCGTCGCGAACGACCGCGGCGTCCTCTGCCACCCGAAGGCGACCGACGGGCAGCTCGATCACCTCGCCGAGCATCTCGACGTCCACGCCGACATCGGGACGATCAACTACGGCGCCCCGCTGGTCGGCTCCGGACTCATCGTCAGCGACGACGGCTACGTCGTCGGCGAGGATACGACCGGGCCCGAGCTGGGTCGGATCGAAGACGCGCTCGGCTACATCGACTGAGGCGCTGGCGACGGCCAGCGTCCGCTGGAAATTGCGATCGCGTGTCGCTCCGGTCTGTTCTCCGGACCCCTCGGTCTCCAACCGTACTCGCTATCCCAGCCAGCTACGCAGCACCGCCCCGAATCCGGCTGCACCGACCACGATCGACACCAGTCCGCCGATCCCCGTCAGGACCAGGAGTCCGTTGACCGCACTTCCGACGAGCAGCGGCGTCAGCCAGCCGCCGTCGTGGCCGACGAGCCGGTCGCCGATTCCGAGATAGGCTATCGCGGCGCCGACGGCCCACAGGAGATACGTGAGCAAGAGTAGCGGGATCACGACGAGGATACCGACGATCGTCAGGACGAGCAACACCGTCGCGACGATCAAGACGACGAGTGCGATCAGTCCATACACCGCCGAGCCCACCGGATCCTCGACCAGATCGCGAATTCGCCCCCCGGTGTAGTCGGGAAAGACGAGAATCATGATGCCGCCGACGATCAGGGTGCCGAGGAACGCGCCGACCGCGCTGCCGAACAGCCCCGTTCCGATCTCGGTCTGACTCTGTGCGATGGTACTGGCGTTCGCGAGCGTCCCGGCGGAGAGGATGAGACCCATGCGCGCCGGGTTCGTCTCCCAAATGCAATAGCAGTCCCTCCGTATTCCGCCAGAACCCGCGGTACGCCGTCGCTACGTCACGTGTTCACGGGCCAGCACAGCCGTTTTCACGCGGGGACGTTATCTCCCGGTATGACCGAGAACGGGGGCCTCGACGATCGGTACGTCGCGGCGTTCGACATCGTACGCAGCCCTGCGCGGGTGGACATCCTGCTCGCGCTCGCCGAACAGGCCAGCGCGAATCCGGACGCCCCGGCGCTCTCCTTTTCCGCGTTGCACGACCGGGTCGACATCGGCGACTCCGGACAGTTCAACTACCACCTCGACAAGCTCCGCGACCACCTCGTTCACTCGACTGACGACGGCTACCGCCTCTCGCCACGCGGCCACGAGGTCGCCGGTGCGATCCTCTCTGGAGCGTTCACCGCGGGCGAGGATCGTGCGCCCGAACCACTCGATCAGAGCTGCCCGTACTGCGACGCAGAGGTCGAAGCTGCCTACGAGCAGGGCCAGATCGTCGTCGAGTGTGCGAACGACCACACGCTGTTCACCAGCAGCATTCCGCACGATCTCGCGACGGAGGCGTCGCTCGCCGACGTGCTGGCAGCGGTCCGCGCACGCGCACGATTCAACCTCCAGATCGTGCTCGAGGGGACCTGTACCTACTGCTACGGTGCCGTCGACTGGTCGGTCACGCACCGTGAGGAACAGCCCGAGCCGGTTCTCTACGAGGGTCGCTGCACGCGGTGTGGCGTGGGCTACAGCGCGCCGCCGAACTACGCCGTGCTCTTCCACCCGGCGGTGATCGCGTTCTTCTGGGACCAGGGTGTCGACGTGCGGGAGATCGTCGCCTGGGAAATCGGGGACTGGACCGTCGAACAGACGGTCGTATCGGAGGATCCGTTTCGGCTCCGGCTCGTCTTCGCCGCCGACGACGGTCGGCTCACGGTCACCGTCGACGACACCGCGTCGGTCGTCGAGACGGCTGAAACACCACAGGAGGACTCGGAACCGTCTGCGTAAACGGGTGTGTCGTCGTCGCGGTCGTAGGCTTCCGCCGTTCGTCGACTCTCTCCCCGAAAGGGCCGACCTGGTTACTCGTCGCGAGCGTGGTGGGCGAGGTGGGCGCCGACGGCACCCACGGCAGCCGCGGCGGCGACCGTAGGGTGGGAGACTGCGAGGAGGATTGCGGCGACCAGTACGACGAAGGTGAGCATACCGCCGAGTGTTCGTCGATCGGTCACGGACGATTCGTAGCCGGTGGGAGAGACGGTGAGTTGCATCGTAGATACACCTCGGGGCGACAGCCCCATAAGCATAATCTGAAGGACATTTCTGTAGCGGGAGTTACTGAAATTCGCTTCTGTAACTGATCCGGCCGGGTGGGCGGTGCCGATCCGCGGAGGAACGAAGCCCGTTTACGCCCCCCGGCTGTATCCCGGTCGATGACTGGGAAGGACGAGTACTACAACAGAGCGAAAGTCGAGGGCTACCGTGCCCGCTCGGCCTTCAAACTCAAACAGCTCGACGAGGCGGCGGGCCTCTTCGGCCCGGGCAACGTCGTCGTCGACCTCGGTGCGGCACCCGGGGGCTGGCTCCAGGTCGCCGCCGAGCGCGTTGGCCCGGACGGCACCGTGATCGGCGTCGACCGTCAGCGGATCGACGATCTCGAGGATCCCGAGCCACGCGTCGAACTCCTCCGTGGCGACATCACGGAGGACGATACGCGCGAGCATATCCGCGAGATCGCAGCGACGGTCACGGGGAGCGACGCTGCAGCAGCCGAGACGGAGAACACCACCGGCGCGGTCGACGTCGTGCTATCCGACATGGCACCGAACGTCTCCGGGCAGTACGAGCTCGATCACGCGCGATCGGTCCATCTCGCGCGCCAGGCGTTCGAGACCGCGAAGACGGTGCTCGGCCCCGGCGGCGACTTCGCCGCAAAGGTGTTCCAGGGCCAGGATCTCGAGGCGTTCAAGTCCGACGTCGACGACGCCTTCGAGTACGCTCGAACGGTCGTGCCGGACGCGACCCGAGACAGCTCGTCCGAGGTTTACATCGTGGGCAAACACCGGCTCACGGCACCGGTGGAGGCCGGCGACGAGCTAACCGTCGACGTCGTCGACGAGGGGTCGGAGGGCGACGGCGTCGCTCACGTCGAGGGGTTCACGGTCTTCGTTTCCGACGCCAGCGTCGGCGAGACGGTCCCAATTCGGATCGACGAAGTCAAGCCACGGTTCGCGTTCGCCGAGCGCACGGACTGACGTTCGCTGTTTTCTGATCGGAGCCGATCGAACTGCACGCTTCCTCAGCGATTGGTCCGGCCTTACGACGCCCCGGAGGCGCGGCCTCTCCCGAGCAGCCGCCACGGCGCCGTGAGGAGCCACAGTAGGATCAGGCCGGCCACGTAGGCGACCGAGACCGGGATCGCGAAGACGAGCATCGTCAGCACGCCGCCAGGCGTGACGACCATCGCGAGGATGAACGTCACGAGAACGACGTGACGCCAGTACGCCCGCATGCTCTGGAAGTAGACGAGGTCCGAGAGATGTAACAGCAACATGGCGATCGGGATGTTGAGGAAGAACCCGAACCCGATGGTCATGAAGAAGACGACCCACAGCAGGCTCTTGATCCGGTAGGAGACGACCATCCCGGAGGAGACCGCGTCGGTGACGAGGTAGGAGATGACCTCGGGGGCGATCACGAAGAACCCGACGATCGCGCCGGTGAGCGTCCCGACGAGGAAGATATACCCCCACATCAGGAACGCCCAGCGCTGTCCGGATCCGGGCGCGATGCCGCGCTGTTGGAGCGCTGGCCACGCGTAGTAGAGGAACACCGGTAGCGTGACGAGGATCGCCACCACCCCGCTGAACTTCACGATGAAGATCAGTACCTCGACGGGGTGGAGCGCGATGACGACGTCGGTGGCGTCGGTCGCGCGCTGTCCGGGCGCCAGCGCCTCGTTTGGCACCTCCGAGATGAACACCTCCATGATCTGCTTGATGCCGACCGTGTAGAGGTAGGCGAAGCAGGCGGTGAAGACGCCGATGAACGTCGCGACGATGACGAACATTCGCGAGCGCATCGAGTCCAAGATGAACCCGATGTCGTACATGTAGCCGCCGATCTCGTCCTCGTCGCGCTCCTCGCTGGCGAAGGAACTGAGCATGCCGCCGGCGGTGTCGCTCAGGAGGCCACCGAAGGCGCCACCCTCTCCGCCGTCGCCTCCGTCGCCCGCGCCGCCCACGAGGAGCCCGTCCGACTCAGTGTCGTCCTCCTCGTCACTCGTACCGCCGGCAGCCCCTGCTTCGTTGATTTCGTCCCATCGCTGGAGGACGAGCTGGCCCTTCTCCTCCTCGCCGGCCTCCATCGCCTCGCCAGCGATGTCGATGGCCTCGTCCTCGTCGATCGCCTCGAACGCTTCCGGTGGTGCGGCGTCGACGCCAGCAGCGTCGAGTTCGCGGAGGTCGAGGTTCGCGGGGTCACCGGTGACCGGTTTCTGCTCGACGTCACCGGCCTCCTCCCAGCGCTGGAGGACGAGACGTCCCTTCGCTTCCTGGTCGTTCTCCATCGCCGCGCCCGCGATCTCGACGGCTTCGTCCTCGGAGAGCGCAGCGAAGGCTTCCTCCGGCGCCGCCGCGACGCCGTCGGCGTCGAGGGCGTGAAGGTCGGCAGCGTCAGGGGAAGCTTCGCTCCGACCGCCTGCCTCGATCCCTTGCTCCTGTGCGTCCTCCCAGCGCTCGAGGAGGAGTCGACCCTTCTCGTCATCGCCGGCCTCCATCGCCTCGCCAGCGAGGTCGACCGCCTCGGACTCCGAGAGGTGGGCGAACGATGCCAGCGGGGCCCGGCGGACGCCCTCGGCGTCGAGTGCCGCGAGATCGACGTCACTCGGATCGGCGTCGCCAGTATCGTCGGTCTCGACGCCGGCGTACGCCCGGGAGATCACCGGCATCCGTAGCACGGAAACGAGCCCGTAGGCGAGCGCCAGCGCCCCGCTAACGGCTCCCATCGCGAGGCCGGATCTGATCCACACGGCGAGGCCGCCTCGCTCGACGTCGGTCGGGAACTGGAACTCTCCGAGGAAGGGGACCGAAAGCCGTTCGGGGAGCGGGCCGAGCACTGCCTCGCCGACGATCTCGGCGTGGCCGGACCAGAGCGCCACGGCCGTGCCGACGCCACCGATCACGGTCGCAGCGACGACCAGATATCCTTTCCGCCGGAAGGTACCCGGCTCGATGGGGCTCCCGTGGACGCCACCACGATGGATGTTCGTCACCACTTTCGCAAGTCCCAGGCTGAAGACGTAGAGGGTGACCAGCGGGATTGCCCACATGATCTGGGTGAACGGATCCGGCGGTGAGAACACTGCACCGAAGACGAAAATGCCGAGAACCGCGTAGCGCCACTTGTCACGGAACGTCTCGTAGGGGACGATCTCCGCGTAGGAGAGCACGCTCATCAGGAGGGGAAGCTGGGCGGCGAGCGCGAAAGAGACCGTCAACAATAGCAGGAACTCGGTGAACCGAACGATCCCGTAGCTGGGTTTCGCACCCGCAGCGTACGCCTGCTCGGCCAGGATCTTGAACATCAGCGGGAAGAAGACGGCGTAGGCGTACACCATCCCGACGATCGCCAGCGCGATGGAGAGTGCGATGAATCCGTAGAGCTTGCCCCACGTCACCTCGACGCCGGTGTCCTCGATCCGCGTGAGGATGGCTTTCCGTGCGAGATAGATGCCGAAGACGGAGGCGATGACGATGCCGACGATCGCACCGATCTTGACCTGCATCAAGATGACGTCGAACGGCGTCCGTGCGATGATGTCGACCTCCTGGGCGACCGCGTCGTTCATCTGGGCTTTCGTCACCGACTCGAGGTAGTCCCAGATCCACCACCGGAGGGAGAGTATCGTTCCGACGAATGCGACGACGAAGACGAGAAAGACCTTCTTCAGCTCGCGCTGGAGCTCCGAGAGCATTCCACCGATCGTCTCTCGGCCTGCGTTGACCGCGCGAGCGGTGTCCTCGTCGACGACGCTCATACTGGCCGAAGCTTGCAAACTCCCAGTTATCAATCTTCTTCCTCGACCACGCGCGGGCACGGCGGCGAGTCAAAAAGGCCTATAATAACCCGTCTGCGAACTACTGCACGAATGTCCGACGAGCCGACCGACGACGGCGATTCCGGTAGCGATGCCCCGGGAGCGCCGTCCGACGACGGCTCCGAACCGACCGATTCGACGGACGACGCCGACGTGGCCGGTAGCCCGACAGCGCGGCCTGGCTACACTGACGATCACGTGACCGCATCGAACGACGACGCCGACGATCCCTCGAGTGCGCACGCGCCGATCGGCGCCGAGGCACCCTCGCCGACCGAGGGTCCGGATGCGGTATCCAGCACGACGACGGTCGACGACGGCGATAACGGGGGCAGCATCCTCTCCGGTGGCATCGGCGGTTCAGCGCCACCTGACGACGAGGAGATGCCCCTCACCGAGCACATCGAGGAGATGCTCACTCGACTCGCGATCGTTGTCGTCATCGCGTCGCTGGCGACGCTGGCCGCCTTTCCCTTCGCCAACGACATCATCATCCAGATGTGGTACGACGTCCACGCCGGATCGGTCGAGGCCTGTCGGCCCAATCCCCAGAGCGCAGACTGTGTGGCGCCCCACGTGTACGGACCGCTCGAACTGGTTCTGACCCGGATTCGCGTCGCCGGGCTCGCGGGGCTGCTCGCCGCGCTCCCGCTCGGCGTCTACCAGATCTATCGGTTCATGCGGCCGGGGCTCTACCCCCACGAGCGCCGATACTACCTCGCGGCGGTCCCCTTCAGCCTCCTCCTGGGTATCGTCGGCATGGTGTTCGCGTACTTCGTCATGCTCCCGCTGCTGTTCGAGTATTTCATCAGCTACACGCAGGGGTCCGCGGATCTGGCCTTCCAGCTCGCGGACACGATGAACCTCATCCTGATGATGATGGGGATGCTGGCGGTCATCTTCCAGATCCCGCTTTTGATCATGCTCGCGATCCTGATGGGAATCACCACTCGTGAGTGGCTCGAGAGCCGCCGTCTGTACTTCTGGGGCCTGTTCTTCGGCGTAGCCTTCTTCGTCGGCCTCGACCCGACGGGGATGGCGCCTGTCCTGCTGACGGCGACCATGGTCGCCCTCTTCGAAGGGACGCTGCTGTTGTTGCGCTGGACCGGCCGGTGAGCACACGATCCACCCTCGGTACCCCTCCTTCCTGCGAAAAGAACGTTCGATCGGCTGGCGTTCAGCAGTCCACGCCGACTGCGTCCTCGACGGTCGCGAAGCCGTCGCGGTCGAGGAGCTCGAGGAGCCCGCGATTGATCTCTCTCGCGAGCGATGGCCCCTGATAGACGAGCGCAGTGTAGAGCTGGACGACGCTCGCGCCGGCCCGGATTTTCCGGTAGGCGCCCTCCGCTGAGGCGACGCCACCGACGCCGATCACCGGGACGTCGACGCGTTCGGCGACGAAACGGATTCGCTCGGTCGCCCGGTGCTCCAGCGGTGCGCCGGAGAGCCCGCCTTCTTCGGCGCTATTGGCGTTGCGGAGCCCCTCCGACCGCTCGGTCGTGGTGTTGACGGCGATCACGCCGTCGAGATCGAGTTCGCGGACCACCTCGAGCGCGTCGGCCGTCGCGGCCTCGGAGAGGTCCGGCGAGAGTTTGACGAGCAGTGGGGACGCGCCCTCGTCTTTGAGTCGCGAGAGGATGTCAACGAGCGGCCCGCGGTCCTGGAGCTCGCGGAGTCCCGGCGTGTTTGGACTCGAGACGTTCACGACGAAGTAGTCGCCGGCGTCGGCGACGGCCTCGTAGGTGTAGGCGTAGTCGTCAGGGGCCTCCGAGACCGGCGTGGATTTGGACTTCCCGACGTTGACGCCTACGGGGACGTCCGGAAGCGTCGTCTCGTCGAGACGTCGCCCGATCGCGTCCGCGCCCTCGTTGTTGAACCCCATCCGGTTGATGAGGGCGCGGTCTTCGGGCAGTCTGAACAGGCGTGGCCGGGGGTTGCCCTCTTGGGCTTCCGCCGTGACTCCGCCGACCTCGACGTGGCCGAACCCGAGTGCGGCCAGGGCTCGTGGGATCTTCGCGTTCTTGTCGAAGCCCGCAGCGACGCCGACGGGCGTGGGAAAGGAGCACCCGAAGGCGTCCACGCCGAGCCGGTCGTCCTCGACCTGGTATCGTCGACCGAGCAGTCCCTCGATCGGCGTCCCCTGCACGGCACCCAGCCCACTGTAGACGACGTGGTGGGCCGTCTCTGCTGGGAGCCGAAAGAGGAGTGGTTTCGCCAGCGAGTAACAGTCCATCGGGCGAACAGGTGACCGCGACCGCAATAAACGCCCGGACTCGACGATCCAGCACCGGCACCGAGACAAGCGACAGCGGAATCAGAACTCGTGTTCGACGTCGTCCTGGTCCGCTTTCTGGATGATGATCTTGTCCTCGCGTACGCGCACGAAGACTTCGTCACCGATCGCCATCCCCGCGACGGAGAGTTCGTCCTCGTGGAGATTGATGTGTACGTTGTGGTACTCGCCGTCCTCGTCTTTCGCACCACTCGGGCTGAGCTTCTTTTTACGGACCATCGCGGTCTCTTATTCCGAGAGTTCGCTGCAGGACGTACTTAAGTGTTGTTGGACACTGGGCCTGCCGTCTGTCCGACTGCGCGTGGTTCACGGACCGCGCGCCGGCGATCGAGGGGTCGATTTGCGACCCAAAACCGGCCGTCGTCCCCCGAATTGGCCGGGAGTGGCGGCGACCACCGGGAAAAAGGTTATATATGGGGCGCTCCCGTCTGGCGATCTCGGGGATATCTTTATGGTGGGGAGTGTGTTCCCTTCACACGGAGGTTTGGAACCCATGGTACGTGAAGACGGTAAACGAAACTTTGCACTGCGAGACGGGGCCGACGAATCGAGCGTCTTCTCCGGAAATACGCCGCGGCAGGCCGCCCTCAAAGCGGCGCGGCGTCTCGAGCCGGCTCCTTCTGAGTCGGCGGCCAACGAGACGGAGCTACGGCTCCGCGAGAAAGGAACCGACAAAGTACACATCTACGACGGCTGGGCCTGGGAGGAGGAAGCACCCGACGACAGCCCGAACTGGATGCCCGGCGACATCACCGAGGCCAACGTCTCGAAGAAGGGGATCGAACATCTCGACGAGTGACGCCAGGCGGTAACTGATCTTTTCCGTGCCTGGGCGGTGACGAGCCACTGCACTAGGCGTCTACCGACGGCCTGTGCCGGTCGAACAGTCCACGCCACTCTCACGCTACACCGTCTGTCTGTAGCGGCTGTCCAATCACTTCCGACGACAGATACTGCCCGGACGTTCATCGCGCTATCCGCAGAGAGGCTTCTCCTCACTGTTGCTCCTCGTGAGACTGCCGGACAGGCATGCAGCTCCGCTGTTGCATCACGATTGCATGCTCCCCTGAGACATCATCTTCCTACGTGCACGCACGCCCACGCGTGTAGGGTCGCGACGAACGAGATGGAGCAGCTTCTCGCTGGCGGGCACGCCACTACCTTTCAGCGACGGGCTTTTGCACCGTCTCCGTTCACTCTCGGACGCGCGGATCCCACCCGGCCAGACGCCGCACGACGCGTGGAATGACCGGCCGGCCTCCGTCCGCGCTACATTCCTTCCGGAGGCAGGTCGAATGAGGTCCATATCTGGGGTCGTATCGCGTCGAGGAGCACCTGCATCGCCAACGGATCGGCACACCGGACATTCGTGCGGTATCGGCCCATGGTACCGCGAATCGAAGAGACGTTCGTTCGACGGCCTTAAGTATTAACCCCGATTCGAATGGAATGCACACGACGTGGCGCAGCGCGCCACGGCCTTCGGCTGTATTCCGGCACGAAGGGAGCACGCCCGGACCGGCGGCCAGGTCACTCAGACCAGTGTCGCGTCTGGACACGCGGTGTGTCCATGCGCGACACGCGCCGTCCCGGTCCACAGCCCTTAAGTACTACAGGGCACTCGAATCAAATACGGAAACCGGCCGACGTCGGCCGGAATCTCGCGGACACGATTCGAATGCCTTATATGCTAACGGGCATTTGGGTGTGAATGCGAACGACGTGACATCGGCGGGGCGTTCAACTCGCTCCGTCGCCGGGCCCGCAAGGGGCTTCGAAGGGTTTATCCCCGGACGAAGCCCTACGTTGAGGTCCGAAGGAAATGAGGATCCTGCCCCTGCGGTCCGCCGTAACAGACGGGATCTGATGTTAGCCTTGGTAGTTCGGCGACATCCGGCCTGTTGGCCGATCGTCGCCGATCTTGGACCATTTGCAATGTTCACGCGACGTCATTGTGACGTCACGTGTTCCCGCCTAACCCGCCTCCATTATGGGGGCGACATTCCGGTTGATCCTGCCGGAGGCCATTGCTATCGGGGTCCGATTTAGCCATGCTAGTCGCACGAGTTCATACTCGTGGCATATAGCTCAGTAACACGTGGCCAAACTACCCTGTGGACCAGCATAACCTCGGGAAACTGAGGCTAATTCTGGATATCGCCCACATCCTGGAGTGGAGTGGGCGTGAAACGTTCCGGCGCCACAGGATGTGGCTGCGGCCGATTAGGTAGACGGTGGGGTAACGGCCCACCGTGCCCATAATCGGTACGGGTGATGAGAGTCAGAGCCCGGAGACGGTATCTGAGACAAGATACCGGGCCCTACGGGGCGCAGCAGGCGCGAAACCTTTACACTGCACGCGAGTGCGATAGGGGGACCCCGAGTGCGAGGGCATACAGTCCTCGCTTTTCACCACTGTAAGGTGGTGGTGGAATAAGTGCTGGGCAAGACCGGTGCCAGCCGCCGCGGTAATACCGGCAGCACGAGTGATGGCCGATCTTATTGGGCCTAAAGCGTCCGTAGCCGGCCAGACAGGTCCATCGGGAAATCTGCACGCCCAACGTGCAGGCGTCCGGTGGAAACCAGTTGGCTTGGGGCCGGAAGATCCAGGGGGTACGTCCGGGGTAGGAGTGAAATCCCGTAATCCCGGACGGACCACCGGTGGCGAAAGCGCCCTGGAAGGACGGACCCGACGGTGAGGGACGAAAGCTAAGGTCACGAACCGGATTAGATACCCGGGTAGTCTTAGCTGTAAACGATGTCCGCTAGGTGTGGCGCAGGCTACGAGCCTGCGCTGTGCCGCAGTGAAGACGCTAAGCGGACCGCCTGGGAAGTACGTCTGCAAGGATGAAACTTAAAGGAATTGGCGGGGGAGCACTACAACCGGTGGAGCCTGCGGTTTAATTGGACTCAACGCCGGACATCTCACCGGCACCGACAGCAGTAATGACAGTCAGGCTGATGCCTTTACTCGACGCTGCTGAGAGGAGGTGCATGGCCGCCGTCAGCTCGTACCGTGAGGCGTCCTGTTAAGTCAGGCAACGAGCGAGATCCGTATTCTTAATTGCCAGCAACGCCGTGAGGCGGTTGGGTACATTAGGAAGACTGCCGCCGCCAAGGCGGAGGAAGGAGCGGGCAACGGTAGGTCAGTATGCCCCGAATGTGCCGGGCGACACGCGGGCTACAATGGCCGAGACAGTGGGATGCAACCCCGAGAGGGGGCGCTAATCTCCTAAACTCGGTCGTAGTTCGGATTGCGGGCTGAAACCCGCCCGCATGAAGCTGGATTCGGTAGTAATCGCCGTTCAGAAGACGGCGGTGAATACGTCCCTGCTCCTTGCACACACCGCCCGTCAAATCACCCGAGTGGGATCCGGATGAGGCCCGGTTCCCGGGTCGAATCTGGGTTCCGCAAGGGGGATTAAGTCGTAACAAGGTAGCCGTAGGGGAATCTGCGGCTGGATCACCTCCACAGACCGGGACCTGGCGATCAGCCAGGCCCACCTATCCAAGATCGTCGACGCCGCCCATCAGGCCGGACGCTAACGAACTACCAAGGCTAACGTTCCCCGAGAGGGGTGGGCCCATAGCTCAGTGGTAGAGTGCCTCCTTTGCAAGGAGGATGCCCTGGGTTCGAATCCCAGTGGGTCCATGCCTCGTGGTCGATCGGAAACCGTCCCCTTAAGTGTGGGACGGCGATACGATGGATCACGACTGACCGATGCACCGCCCCGCGCAAGCGTGGGTGGGAAGGGTCGATGCACGCACCGCTCACACTAGGGCGTGCAAATGACACCGTGTGTACGTGCGATCCAGACGTCCACTGGGTCCGTGCAGCGATCGGACCCGACGCAGCAGACTGCGTGGCTACTATGCCAGCCGGTGGATAGCTCGGCTCGAGAGCCGACGAAGGGCGTGCCAAGCTGCGATAAGCTCGAGGGACCCGCACGGAGGGGAAGAACTCGAGATACCCGAATAGGAATCCTCATCGCAATTGCTTTGCGCAATGGGGAACGCCGTGAACTGAAACATCTCAGTAACGGCAGGAAGAGAAATCAATTACGAGACGTCGTTAGTAACCGCGAGTGAACGCGACATAGCCCAAACCGAAGCCCTCACGGGCAATGTGGTGTTGGGTCTGGCTCTCATCGTCCGAAACGGTTCGTGAAGTCTCCTGGAACGGAGCACGATACAGGGTGAAAGTCCCGTAACGAACTGTAGTACGGCGTGCGTCAGTACCAGAGTAGCGGGGGTTGGATATCCCTCGCCAAGATCCCAGGCATCGACTGGGAAGGCTAAGTACTCCTCGAGACCGATAGCGAACAAGTAGCGTGAGCGAACGCTGAAAAGCACCCCAAGAAGGGAGGTGCAATAGGACTTGAAATTGGCTGGCGATGGAGCGACGGGGCACAAAAGGTCCCTTGCAAAACGACAGTAGTGCGAACTACCAGTAGGAGGCAAGGGAAGCCGGTGTTCCGTCGTACGTTTTGAAAAACGGACCAGGGAGTGTGCTAGATTGGCGAGTCTAACCCGATTATCGGGGAAGGCGTAGGGAAACCGACATGGCCGCAGCGCTTTGCGCAAGGGCCGCCGTGTTCAAGCGCGGGGAGTCAATCCGGCACGACCCGAATCCGGGCGATCTACGCGTGGGCAGGGTGAAGCGTGCCGAAAGGCACGTGGAGGCCCGCTAGGGGTGGTGTCTTACAATACCCTCCCGTGACCTACGTGTAGGGGTGAAAGGCCCATCGAGCCCGGCAACAGCTGGTTCCAATCGAAACATGTCGAAGCATGACCGTTACCGAGGTAGTTCGTGGGGTAGAGACACTGATTAGCGGCCCGGACCCCGAGAGGGGTCTGACCGCTTGTCAAACTCCGAACCTACGGACGCTGTCGACGTAGCGAGTCCGGTGTGCGGGGTAAGCCTGTGCACCATGAGGGAGACAACCCAGAGTCGGGTTAAGGTCCCCAAGTGTGGGTTAAGTGCGATCGAAGGTGGTCCCGAGCCACAGACAGCCGGGAGGTGAGCTTAGAAGCAGCTACCCTCTAAGAATAGCGTAACAGCTTACCGGCCGAGGTTCGGGGCGCCCAAAATGATCGGGGCTCAAACCCACCACCGATACCTGACCGTGCCCGTTACAGGGCAATTGTGTAGATTGGCGCTCTGATCGGATGGAAGCTCGGGTGAGAACTCGCGTGGACCGATCAGTGACGAAAATCCTGGTCATAGTAGCAGCGTTAGTCGGGTGAGAATCCCGACGGCCTCAAGAGTAAGGGTTCCTCGGCACTGCTTATCAGCCGAGGGTTAGCCGGTCCTAAGTCTCGTCGCAACTCGAGCGAGACAAATTGGGAAACTGGTTAATATTCCAGTGCCGTCGTCCAGCGAAAGCCGACGCTTTCGGATCGACCATGCCGGGCACTCGCCCGGTCGAATCACCGAACGCCGTGGAAGCCGTCATGGCACGAAGCGGCCGAATAGTGAGATAGCGCAAGATGGTTCAACCGAGAGCCCGTGAAAAGGTGAGGACGACGTCCGTACCGAGATCCGACACAGGTACTCTGGCGGCGAAAGCCAAGGCCTGTCGGGAGCAACCGACGTTAGGGAATTCGGCAAGTTAGTCCCGTACCTTCGGAAGAAGGGATGCCTGCCCCGCAACGGGGCAGGCCTCAGTGACTCGGATGCTCCGACTGTCTACTAACAACATAGGTGACCGCAAATCCGCAAGGACTCGTACGGTCACTGAATCCTGCCCAGTGCAGGTATCTGAACACCCCGTACAGGGGGACGAAGGACCTGTTAACGGCGGGGGTAACTATGACCCTCTTAAGGTAGCGTAGTACCTTGCCGCTTCAGTAGCGGCTTGCATGAATGGATTAACGAGAGCATCACTGTCCCAACGTTGGGCCCGGTGAACTGTACGTTCCAGTGCGGAGTCTGGAGACCCCCAAGGGGAAGCGAAGACCCTATGGAGCTTTACTGCAGGCTGTCGCTGAGACACGGTCGCTAGTGTGCAGGGTAGGTAGGAGTCGCTACACAGGTACGTGCGCCAGCACGCCACCGAGACACACATGAAACACTACCCACTAGTGACTGTGACTCTCACTCCGGGAGGAGGACACCGGTAGCCGGGCAGTTTGGCTGGGGCGGCACGCGCTTGAAAAGATATCGAGCGCGCCCCAAGATCACCTCACTCGGGTCGGAGACCCGAGGAAGAGCGCAAGAGCACAAGGTGGTCTGACAGTGACCAGCACAACAATGGTCACTGACGCGAAAGCGTGGTCTAGCGAACCAATCAAGGTCCTCAATGGGCCGGATTGATGACAGAAAAGCTACCCTAGGGATAACAGAGTCGTCACTCGCAAGAGCTCATATCGACCGAGTGGCTTGCTACCTCGATGTCGGTTCCCTCCATCCTGCCCGTGCAGAAGCGGGCAAGGGTGAGGTTGTTCGCCTATTAAAGGAGGTCGTGAGCTGGGTTTAGACCGTCGTGAGAC
>Ga0207715_100062_pt1 | contig 114113 bp, 106 predicted proteins | sample A23M3SouthBayCA_FD_187732 | JGI IMG/M metagenome (GOLD analysis project Ga0207715, IMG submission 187732) | Aerobic enrichment media from Eden Landing Ponds, California, USA - A23 M3 (SPAdes) | ecosystem: Environmental > Aquatic > Marine > Unclassified | place: USA: Emeryville, California... | reverse complement strand
GCCCTTTCAGTCCGCCAGGCCCACACCGCAGCCCTGCCCTTCCCCTGATCGCGCGATGAAACGCGCTCCCGGCCGACCGCCGCGCGGTTTCGGGGCGGTCAGGAAGCGTGATTCGGCGCGGACGCGCCGAATTCGGGGAGGTTTGGTGGCCATAATCGCGAGCGCGTTTCATCGCGCGAGCGAGGTTGATCCTGGCGGAATGAAAGGGCGAGGTGCGGTCGCCGACGTCCGACAAAGTAAGCACCGCAGCGGAGCGAGGAGCGCGACGAGTCGCACGAGTCGAGCGCGCCGAGGGCTTTCGAGGTGTTTGAATTCGTGCTCACTGCTGAAACGCCGAAATCCGCTGATCGCTACGTAGTTGATCTGTACCCAACGGTCCAGTGGTCGGCAGTCAAACACGACCGTCGACGAACCCCGGAGAACGACGACTACTCCTCCAGCGTCTCGACGTCGAGCTGGTCGCGTTCGACGGCCAGCCGGAACGTCGGCACCGTCTTCTTGACCGTCTCGACGACGCCCTTGTCGACCAAGCTTCGCAGGGCCGAGCGGACCTCGTCGACGGTCGGGTCCCGTCCCGTCTCGCGCACGTCGTGGAGCACCGAGACGACGCTCTGGCTGTCCTCGTCGGGGCCTGCGACGACCTCGAGAATCGCCGACTGGAGCGCAGTGACGGCGATAGTCTGCCCTTCGGCGTCGGGGCCGCCGACCAGTTCGACCGCCTCCGGCGTCGCGCAGATGAGGCTGTCCTCGTTGCGGTAGTAGTACTCCTTGAGTTCGTTCTCGAGGAACTGGTGGACCTCGCTCCCGCTCTCCATGTCCCACCGGTCCTGGAGTTCGGCGTTCTTCGTGGGCTGGAGTTCGACGACGTCCACGAGCCGTTCCCGTGCCTCCTCCGAGAGTGCCATCGCGTGTTGGTACGACGAGGGGGCTATAAGGTGGTTCTGGAGTAGCCCCGTCACTCGTGGCGCAGCGCGTCGATGGGGTCGACGCGGGCGGCGCGCCAGGCTGGGTAGAGCCCCGAGACGACGCCGACGAGCACGCCCACGGCGACGGCGAGGGCCATCCAGACCGGTGCGAGCGCGAACGACACCTCGGCGTATCGCGTCGCGGCCCACCCGACGACGAGGCCGAGCGGGACACCCACCGCGGAGCCGGCCAGCCCAAGCAGCGCGGCCTCGAACAGGAACAGCTGCATGACGTCGCGGTTGCGCGCGCCGACGGCCTTCATGATCCCGATCTCGCGAGTCCGCTCGGTGACGCTGACGAGCATGATGTTGGCGATGCCGATGGCCCCGACGACGAGGGCGATCACGGCGATACCGGTGACGAAGCGGGTGATCTGGCCGATCACGTCGCCGATCTGTTCGGCGAAGTCGCCGCTGGTCCGGGTGACGAGTTCCACGTCGTCGCTCTTCAGCTGGCCGGCGTCCGACTCGTTCGCCAGGTACGCCGCGACCGACTGCTCGACGGTCTCGGTCCGGGCAGGGTCGGCGACGACGGTCACCTGTGGGTACGCCAGCTGGTTGACGCCGACGGTCGGGCTCTCGACGACGGTCCGGTAGAACGGGTCGGCTGGGACGTAGATCCGGGGTTGCTGGCCGAACCCGCCGACGGGTAACTCGCCCGCTGTCCCGTTGACGATACCGACGACGGTCACGTTCCGGGCCCCGCCGTCGGACAGTTCCAGCCGCAGTTCGTCGCCGACAGTGAGGTTGTCCCGAAACCCGGTCGCGGCCTCTTCGTTCACCACTGCTTCCGCGGCGCCCAGTTCGAACGGCCGGCCGGCGACGGTCGAACCGTTCGAGAACGTCTCGGGCACCGTCGCTGTCACCTGTTGCCTGGCGACCGTCTCGTTCCCGTGGGTGACGGCGCCCACCTGGACGATCCCCTGGGGGACGACGGCCCGCACGCCGTCGATGTCGCGTATCTGGTTCACGTCGTAGGCCGTAAAGAGCGGCTGGACCGCCCGGTCGAACCCGTCGTCGTCTTCGGGAGACGCGAAGACGTAGACGTTGTTCGCGCCCGAGCCCTCCAGGTCACCCAGGACCTCCGCCTCGACGCTGGCACCGAACGTCGCGAACGTGACGACGGAGGCGATACCGATGACGATACCCAGGACGGTCAGGACCGACCGGAGCCTATGGGACCGGATCGACCGCACCGCCATCGAGACCGCTTCTCGCGGGTTCATCGGTCGCCGAGGTCCTCTATCCGCTCGATAGTTCCGTCGCGAACGTGGACGATACGCTCGGCGTGCTCGGCGATGCGGCGCTCGTGGGTCACCAGCAGGATGGTGTGGCCGCCGGCGTGCAACTCGCCGAGGAGCGCCATGATCCGGTCGCCGGTCTCCGTGTCGACGTTGCCGGTCGGTTCGTCGGCGAGGATGATCGCGGGATCCGTCGCGAGCGCACGCGCGATGGCGACGCGCTGTCGCTGGCCGCCGCTCAGCTCGGTCGGGAGGTGTGAGAGGCGGTCGCCCAGTCCCACGTCTTCGAGCAGCTCGCGTGCGCGCTCGCTACGGTCGGCGCGGCCCCAGCCGTCGAAGACCAGCGGCAGGGCGACGTTCTCGACGGCCGTGAGCCGCGGCATCAGGTTGAACGTCTGGAAGACGAAGCCGACGTCGGTGCCCCGGACCGCCGCGAGTTCGTCCTCGCTGGCGGTCGAGAGGTCGCGCCCGTCGACGGTGACGCGGCCCTCGTCGGGCGTATCCAGGCCGCCGACGAGGTTGAGCAGGGTGCTCTTGCCCGACCCGCTCGGTCCCATCACGGCCGTGTAGGACCCGGCGTCGAGCGAGAGCGACACGCCGGCCATCGCCTCGACGACGCCGCCGACGTAGTACGTCTTCCGGACGTCGGCGAGTTCGACCACGGGCGCGGCGCTGGCGGAGCCCATCGGTCGATCCGTCGTGTTGGAACGGTATCAGGTTTGGTGAGAACGAGTGGCCCGTAACTGGCGAGAATCAACTTTCCAGCCCCGGGCCAAGATCACCCGATGGAACGACGTCACCACAGCGTTCGGACCACGGCCGCCCTGCTCCTGGCGGTCGTGATCGTCGGTAGCATCGGGACGGGCGCGGCCGGCGCCATCGACGCCGTCGACCAGCGCCAGCAGCCGACGGGCGACGAGATCCTCGACCGCGTCGAGCAACGATACGAGAGCGCAGACACCATCGCCGGGCGTGCGGTCCTCACCACGAGCAACGCGTCGGCGACGACCACGGCGAACGTCTCCTTCGCCGTCGCCGACCCGGACAGTTCGCGACTGGTCGTCGAGCGCGGCGACGAGACGTACCGCTACGGGACCAACGGGACGGTAACGTGGACGGTCGGGCCCGCAGGCACGTTCGTCTGGGACGCTGACAGCGCGGCGCCGTTCGACCAGGGCCAGGTTCCCGGGGACGACGACGCACTGGAGTGGACGGTCCCGACTGACGGCAACGAGACGGACAACGTCTCCGCGACCCTGGCTGGCACGACCGAAGTCGACGGCGTCCCGGCCTACGAACTCGAACTCCGACCCGCCGGCGGCGGGGAGGTCGGCGACGTGACGGCGCTGTGGGTCGCCCAGGAAGACTACCGCGTCCTGAGGGTCGAAACCACCGACGGGACGAACACGACCACGGTTGACGTCACGGAGACCTTCTTCGACGTCAGCATCGACGAGAGCACGTTCCAGCCGCCCGAGGACCGGCTGACGGCGTGGTCGTTCGACCGGTACGAGAGCTTCGCGGCGGCCCAGGACGCCACTGACCTCGACCTCCCGGGCCTCGACGGTAGTAGCTTCTCCGAGGCCACGGTCACGGTCCAGGGGGGCGAGACCGTCGTCTCCCAGCGCTACGAACTCGACGGCGAGAACGTGACCGTCGTCTCGACGACGAGCGACCGCTTCAGCGGCGAGACGGAGAACGCCTCGACCGTCGAAGTCGACGGACAGAACGCGTCCGTGACCGACTTCGGCGACCGCTCCGCCGTCTTCTGGACCGAGGACGACGTCACGACGGTCGTCATCGTCGAGGGATCGACTGACCGCGCCGTCGAGGTCGCGGAGCGAGTGGACGGCTAGCGGGGGACGGCCTCATTCAGTGAAGGCGTCCCGGACGAGGGGGAGCAGCCGTTCGAGTCGCTCCTCCGGACCCCCGACGTCGGCGGTCCACTCGTCGCCACACAGCGAGTCGAACGGTGCGAGGACGGCGCCGGCCTCGACCCCGTGGTACCGAGCGACGGCGTACACCGCAGCGACCTCCATCTCGACGGCGAGGACTCCCTCGCTCGCGTAGTGATCTACTTCGGCCCGCGTCTCCCGGTAGATTGCGTCCGTCGTCCACGTGGTCCCGGTGCGCGTGTCGACGTCGTAGTCCGCCCCGGCCCGCTGGAGGGACGACAGCACGGTTCCGGACCCGGACACAGTCCTGGCGGACGGCAGGTAGTGATACGAAGTCCCTTCGTCACGGACCGCGTCCTCGATCAGCAGGGCTTGGTCGCCCGTGACATCCGACTGGAGGACGCCGGCCCCGCCAAGGACCACGAACCGCTCGGCGCCGCGTGCGCGAAGAAATTCCATTATCGCCGCTGTCTCTGGGGCACCGATGCCGAATTCCCCGGCAACGCCGATTGTACCGTCGGTCTCTGTCAGCCGATGGAATGAGAAGGGCGCACCGACAGAGATCTCACCCGCCGATTGCTCGGCGACGAGCCAGTCCCAGAAGTCCGGCTGGTAGGTCAGGACCACCGTTTCCGGCACGTCGTCATCGGCATCGACGTGGTGGGCGGGTTGCAACATCGCGGGCTCGCCGTGTTTGTCCGGGTAGTTCGGGATGGGCATACCAGCGAGACGGCGAGCACCTGATTCAAATTGACGGTCGTATGCGACTCGGTCACAACCCTACGAGCGTCTCGGCCACGTCGTCCCAGTGGCTGCCTTTCCAGAAGTGCTGGCCGCAGTCGACGCAGCACCAGACGTCGGTTTCCGCTGAGTCCGGCGCGTACTCGGGCGTCGGTTCGGTCGGGTCCACCGCCTCGACGCGACCGTTGCAGTTCCCGCAGCGCGACGGTTCGTCGGGCAAGGCGAGGTCGAAGCCAGCGTCGGCGAGTTCCCGAAGCTGGCCCGTGACGTCTCTCGATTTCAGCAACACCGCGTCCCCGGCACGGTCGGCGAGCTGACGGTCCCTGGTGACGATACGGCGGCCCTCGGTCTCGGCACGTGCAAGTAAGTCGTCGTCGCTTGGGGCGCGGTCGCTGTCGAGCGACTCCCCCTCACCCGCGTCGAGGGCGTACGCGGCGTCGTACCCGCACATCCGCAGGTAGGTGGCGAGTTTGCCACACATCGTATCGAGGAGGAGGCGGTCCGGCATGGGTACGAAAGGGGCGAGCGCGGAGTCAGTCGTGGAGGAACTTGCGGACGCCGTCGGCGTCGCGCGCGTTGAGCACGTCGGCGGCCTCGGCCCAGCCGCGGCGAGCAGTGTGGACGCCGTAGCGGACGTTGGCGAACTCCGGCGGCGAGTGGGCGTCGGTGTTGATGACGATGGTCGCGCCCGCCGCTATCGCGGTCTTGACGGCGCCGCCCCAGAGGTCGAGTCGCGAAGGATTGGCGTTGATCTCGAGCGCTGTGCCGTGGTCGGCGGCGGCAGTCGCCAGTCGCTCGACGTCGACGTCGAGGCCGGCCCGCTGGTTCAACATTCGCCCCGACGGGTGGCCAATGATATCGACGGCGGGGTGTTCGGCCGCGGCGACGAGCCGCTCGGTGCCGTCGCCGTCCAGCCCGGAGTGGGGGGAGGCGACGACGCACTCGAGGTCCGCGAGCAGGTCGTCACCGACGGAGACGTCCCCGTCGGCGTCGATATTGGCCTCGACGCCCGCGAACACGTCGATTGCGGCGTCGTCGGCGACGGTCCTGATTTCGCTCAGTTGCTCGCGGATCTCCTCGTCGTCCAGGCCGACGCCGCCGACCATGCCCGGACCAGTGGCGTGGTCGGCGATGCCGACGTAGTCGTGGCCGAAGTCCGCCGCCGCCCGGACGTGGTCCGCGACGGTGTCGGCGCCGTCGGACCACTCCGTGTGGGTGTGGAGGTCGCCGCGGACGTCGTCCTCCGCGATCAGGTCGGGCATGTCGCCGTCCACGGCAGCCTGTATCTCGCCGCGGTTCTCGCGCATCTCCGGTGGGATCCAGGGCATGTCCAGCGCGTCGTACATCGACTCCTCGGTGTCGCCCGCGACGCGTTCACCGGCCCGCTGGTCCGCCTCGGCCTCGTCGCGGTCGAGGTCGCTCACGTCGAACATCCCGTACTCGTTCATCTTCAGGCCGGCGTCGATCGCCACGTTCCGGACGGCGACGTTGTGCTCCTTGCTCCCGGTAAAGTACTGCAGCGCGCTGCCGAACTCCCGCGGGACGACGACGCGCAGGTCGACGCGAACCCCGCCGGCGCGGACGCTCGCCTTGGTGTCTCCGGCCTCGATGAGGGAGTCCGCCTCGGGCCAGTCGGTGAAGGCGTCGACGACCGCCTCGCCGTCCTCGCTCCCGACCAGCACGTCGACGTCGCCGATGGTCGCCTTCCAGCGCCGGAGCGACCCACCGAGCGCCACGTCGTCGACGGCAGGGACACCGTCGAGGAAGCGGACGATGCTCTCGCCGGAGGGACGGGCGGTCCCGAGCAACTGGCGCTCCTGGGTCTGGCGGGCGAATTCGATGTTGTCGAGGATGTTCTGCTCGGTCTTGGCGCCGAAGCCAGAGACCTCCTGGATCTCTCCGGCCTCTGCAGCCGTCTCCAGGTCGTCCAGGTCCATGATCCCGAGTTCCTCGTACAGCGTCCCGGCGGTCTTGGGCCCGACACCTTCGACGCTCGTGATGGCGGCGATGTCCATCGGGTACTCGTCCCGGAGGTCGTTCAACTCCTCGATGTCGCCGGTCTCGACGTACTCGACGACCTTCGAGGCGATGGCGTCGCCCACGCCCTCGATGTCGTCGAGCGCGTCCTCGCCCTCCGCCGCGAGGGTCTCGATGGCGCCGGGGTACTCCCGGATGTTCTCGGCCGCCCGGCGGTAGGCCCGCGGTTTGTACTCGACGCCCTTCGCGTCCAGCAGGTCGGCGAACTCTTCGAGTCGGCTCGCGATTTCGGCGTTTCGGCTCATTGTCTTTCTCTCTCCGTCATCGTCCCCTGCTCGCTCCGGCTCATCGTCCCCTGCTCGCTCGTCCGGTGCCCGAATCCGCGGCTTCGTGGCCCAGCGCCTTCTGCAGGAACTTCATCCAGCGCTTGCGATCGGCCATCTCCTGGGCCTGTGCCTCGCCCTCGATGTTGGCCGGTCCGAGCTGTTCGAGCGCATTGAGCGCCCGGTCGATCCCGACGACGTCCTCGACCAGCGCTTCGCCCTCCTCGAAGCTGACCTCGCCCTCCTCGACCAGCTGGCGACGCTGGAGCCGTTCCCGCCGGAGGTTCTTCTTCGCCGTCTCTACGCGGTCACGCTCCCCTTTCGGAATCGTGTCCCGGCGCTTGATCTCGAAGACGAACGACTGGAGGTCCAGGTCCTCGCCCTGGACCTCTATCTCCTCCGGGATGGACGTCCCCACCGTCGCGCCCTCCCGGTCCAGGCGTTCGAGCAACTGCTTGCGCTCGAATTCCTTCATTGGCGATTCGTTTGGTTCGAGGGACCTTACTCGCTTCGCTCGTCTGTCGAGCCACTGAAACAGAAGCGTTTCCGCACGACGCGAGCGAGTGTGAAAGCCGCGCGAGCGAGGGCGTTCCCGAACGAACGGGAGCAGGCGGCCTGGTGTTACAGTCGCCAGGTGAAGATGGTTCGCAGCACCACGACCAGGCTGTTCCGCTCGCCCGTTCCCCAGATCGCCGTCTCCTCGATGGAAGACGCGTCCGCACGGTCGACGAGGACGCTCACGAGGGCGGTTCGCCTATCCGTGACGAGCAGGCTTCCCGCACCCTCTTCGGCCCACTTCCATGCGGTTTCGAAGCTCTTCGTGGAGGGGACGCGGTCCAGGACTCGGGATTCGACGTCTGCCGAGACGTTGCCGAGGTGGATATCGACGCCTCGCGCCTCGGCCGCACTCAGCGCGGCGAGGTGGTCGTCCGTGAGGAGTTCGTCGACCGTCATGTAGATAATTTCGTCCTCGGCGTCGTCGACGAACTCGACGAGTCGACTGGCGACAGCCGCTCTATCGACGACTGTCCAGACGCCGAACTCTTCGGGGTGGGGTTCGGCGGGTTCGAGCTGGTCGAACAGTGCGCGCAGCTTCGTGAGGTAGTTCTCACGCTGGAGTTCGAGTTTGCGGATCGCCGTCTCGCGTGAGACGGGCGTAAATCGCTTGGGCGAGGAATACTGGACGTCGACGAGACCGGCCTCGTGGAGTGTGTCAACCGCGTCGTAGACGCGGGTTCGGGGAACGCCATCGATGTCTGCGACGTCCTTTGCGGTCCCGGATCCGAGCCGGAGGAGATAGACGAACGTGTAGGCCTCGTACTCGCTCAAGCCGAACTCCTTGAGCAGGGTGACACACTCGTATTCGAGCCGTTCGTTCGAGTTACCCGCCATGGCTGAGCGTAGGGACCCCACGTAGAAGTAGTGGTTGGCGGGAACTCCCGAAGCGGCGTTCCGGGCCGATTCCCTGGACTGAGGACCTTCACTCGACAGAGACCACCCTCAGCGGTCGACTCGCGACCGGCGCCGAAGCGCACGACGCCACCGTGAAATGGACAGCGAACGACCATTCTGGAACGCCAGTACATCCAGCTGGGCGTCTCCCGATCCGTCGAAGCACAATCCCTTTGCACCGGCCTCGCTAATTCCCCATCAATGTCGAGTTGCGACGTGTGCGGCAAGAACGAAAACATGCCGTACCAGTGTCACCACTGCGGCGGGACCTTCTGCGCCGAACACCGGCTCCCCGAGGCGCACGACTGTCCCGGGCTGGACCAATGGAACGACCCGGGAGGGGTGTTCGACAGCGGGTTCGACGACAGCGTCGAGGACCGCGGCGGGTCGAGTGGGCTCGCCGACCGGCTGTCGCTGAACACCGGCCCCGGTGGACTCTTCGGGTACTTCCGGGGGAACATGACCTACGTGTTCCTCGGGCTGATGTGGATCACGTTCCTGCTGCAGCATATTGTCGCGTTCACCGCCGGCGCCGACGTTTACAGGGCCGTTTTCGTCCTGACACCACAACATCCCGAGTACGTCTGGACCTGGTTCACGTCCATCTTCTCGCACTCGCTTGGCGGCTTCTGGCACATCGGTGGCAACAGCATCATCATCTTCTTCTTCGGCCGGATCGTCGAGGATTACCTCGGCTCGAAGCGCTTCACTGCCCTCTTCATCGTCTCTGGGGCACTCGCGGGACTCTCACAGATAGCGCTGAACGTGCTCCAGGGGTCCCCCTACGGAGTTCTCGGGGCCAGCGGCGCCGGCCTGGCTATCATGGCCTTCCTCAGCGTCCTGAACCCGAGCCTCCGCGTCTACATCTGGTTCCTGATCCCGGTCCCGATCTGGGTCATTACCATCGGCTACTTCGCGCTGAGCGTCGGCGGCATCTTCGGAACGGGACCGAGCATCCTGACCGGGAACGTCGCCAACATGGGCCATCTCGCCGGCCTGATCATCGGTCTGCTCTACGGGATTAAGATGAAAGGGCAACAACGGGCCCCACAGCAACTCCAGTTCGGCGGCGGCCGGGGCCCGGGCGGACCGGGCGGTCCCGGGGGGCCCGGCCGCGGTCGGTTCTGAGCGATGGAGGTCGTTCGCCCCGAGTTCCTCCCCGACCCCGCGCTCTCCCGCGAGGAGATGGAGGCCCTCCAGCGCGACATCGCCGGGGAGGCGACCTTTCTCGACGACTTCGCGTTCGACGTCGGACGCGTGTGCGAAGACGACGCCGACCAGCAGCGACTCGGCGAGCCGACGGCGTCAACGGAAGCGTCCGCCGACCCCCCGCTCGTCGCCGGCGTCGACCAGGCGTTCGTCGACGACCGTGCCGTCTCGGCTATCGTCGTCTCGCGGGGCGACGAGGTGGTCGAGCGCGTCTCCGCCGTCGTCGACACGGAGATCCCCTACATTCCGGGCCTGCTCAGTTTCCGCGAGGGCGGCGCCATCGTCGCCGCGTTCGAGGCGCTCGAATCCGAGCCCGATCTCGCGCTAGTCGACGGCAGCGGCCGGATCCACTTCCGCGAGGCCGGCCTGGCGACCCACGTCGGCCTCCTGTTCGACCTGCCAGCGGTCGGCGTCGCAAAGAGCCTGCTCTGTGGCACGCCGGCGCAGTCGCTGGACGAGAAGTTCGACGTGGGAACCCGGGTCCCCATCGAGGCCAACGCGAAGGTCGAGACGGCCGAAGCCGGAACGGTCATCGGCTACGCGCTCCAGACGCGCCAGTACGCGAACGCAGACCGCTACGTCAACCCGCTGTACGTCAGCCCGGGCCACCGCTTCAGCGCCGAGACGGCCGCCGACGTCGTCGAAGGCTGCTGTGCGGGGTACAAGCTCCCCGAGCCGACCCGGATGGCGGACTCCTACGCCGACGAGGCGAAAGCCGAGTTCCGGACGTAGGGGCTCGCGAGACGACCTATCAGCGGACGTAACTACTAGAGTCTTAACTGACAGGGCTTCGTCACACCGCGTATGGCGAAGACCGTGCTGATTACGGGTTGTTCCTCGGGGATCGGTCGCGCGACGGCGCTGGCGTTCCTGGACGAATCGTGGTCCGTCTGGGCGACGGCGCGCGACGAAGACGACGTCGCCGACCTGGCCGACGAGGGGTGCCGGACTGCCGAACTCGACGTGACGAACGCGCGCGACTGCGAGCGTGTCGTCGAACGAGTCCTCGACACCGAGGGCCGGATCGATTGTCTGGTCAACAACGCCGGCTACGGCCAGTACGGGCCACTTGAGGACGTCTCTCTCGAGGAGCTCCACGCCCAGTTCGACGTCAACGTCTACGGCCCCCATCGGCTCGTCCGCGAGGCGCTCCCGCACATGCGCGAGCGCGGCGACGGGACCATCGTCAACGTCTCCAGCGTCTCCGGGCGCATCGCGACGCCGGGCAACGGCGCCTACAGCGGGTCGAAGTTCGCCCTCGAGGCGATGAGCGACTCGCTCCGGGCCGAAGTAGACGGCTTCGGCGTCGACGTGGTGGTGGTCGAACCCGGGCCCGTCGACACCGCCTTCGACGACCGGTTCGAGAAGGAACTCGAAGCCGGCGATCACACGCCCGAGTACGACTGGCTCTACGAGATGTACGACGACGCCTCGCTGGTGGGCGGCGGCGGGACGTTATCGATTCCGCCCCGGGCCGTCGCCCTCACGATCCGAGACGCCGCCTACGCTTCGGACCCCGAGCCCCGCTACCCCGTCGGCGAGTTCGCGAAGATCGCCCTCATGACCAGGTTCCTCCCCGGCAAGTACCGCGACTTCGCCTTCCGGCTCTTGCAGAAGCTGGTATGATCGACGACCGGCCGTCCCTCGCGCGAACGCCGGCCCACGACCTCGCGCTGGAGTGCGTCGAAGCCGGTATCGAAGCTGCGACGCCCGAACGCGTGATCCGCGACCGGGTCTCGCTCGACGGCGACGTCCTCCGCATCGCCGACGGCGAGTACGACCTGGCGGCGTTCGACGACGTCGTCGTCCTCGGTGGCGGCAAGGCCGCTGCTGGCGTGGCCGCCGCGCTCGAAGCCGTTCTCGGCGACCGGCTCACCGGCGGCGTCGTCGTCACCGACGAACTGCCGGCAGGTGCGACCGACACCGGCGCCAGGACCGGTGGCGTCGACGTCGTCGTCGGCGACCACCCGGTCCCCAGCGAGCGGGGGCTGGAAGGCGCTCGCCAGGTCCTCGATGCCGCCGCCGCGGCCGAGGAGGGCACGCTCGTCCTCGCCGTCATCACCGGGGGCGCCAGCGCGCTCCTGCCCGCGCCCGTCTCCGGTGTCGGGCTCTCGTCGCTCCGGACGGTCACCGAACTCCTGCTCGAGTGCGGCGCCACCATCGACGAGATAAACGCCGTTCGCAAGCACTGCTCGCGCATCAAGGGCGGCCAACTGGCGACGACGGCCGCGCCAGCGACGGTGGCCGGCCTCGTCTTCAGCGACGTCGTCGGCGACGACCTGTCCGTCATCGCCAGCGGCCCGACGGCGCCGGACGATTCGACATACGCCGACGCCCTGACCGTCCTCGACCGGTACGACGTCGAGGCGCCGGACGTCCGCCTCCACCTCGAACACGGCGACGTCGGCGACTTCCCCGAGACCGCCGCCGCCGACCACCCGGCGTTCGACCGCGTCGAGAACTACGTCCTGGCCAGCGGGCGGACCGCCATCGACGCCGCCCGCGAAGTCGCGCGCGGTGCCGACTACCGACCGCTCGTGCTCTCGTCCACGGTCCGGGGAGAAGCCAGCGAAGCCGCACTCACCCACGTCGCGATAGCGGAGGAAGCGCTGTCGAGGGGCGACCCGGTCGAACCGCCCGCCGTCGTCCTCTCCGGCGGCGAGTGCACGGTCACCGTCGAGGGCGACGGTTCCGGGGGACCCAACCAGGAGTTCGCGCTCGCCGCCGCCGTCGAACTCCCAGCCGAGGCCGTGCTCGCCTGCGTCGACACCGACGGCGTCGACGGGTTCTCGGAGGTGGCCGGCGCTATCGTGGACGCGTCGACGGTCGACGACAAGGAATCCGCCCGCGCCGCGCTGGCGCGCAACGACGCCGGACGCTACCTGGAGGAGCGTGGGGCCACGATTCGGACTGGTCCGACCGGAACGAACGTCAACGACCTTCGCGTGCTCGTCCTTGAGCAGCAGCAGGCGGGAGTTCTGACGGGACCGTAAACGCTGTACGGTACGCCTTACCCAGACAGACGCTCGACAGGACCCGCTGAAACCGACCTGTCACCCGTTTATTCGATACACACGTGTCGCGTGAAATTGTGGACTGTTTAACACATTCCCTTCCGTGGCACGTCGTGGGGAGTGGTAGGAATGGATCCGAACGACCGTCTGTTCGACGCACTGGCGGACCGACAGCGACGGCAGTTGTTACTCGAGCTGTTCCAGGGCGAACCGCGACCAGTCCCGAGATTGTCCGGCACGTCGCGGGAGGTACTGATGGCCAACGACTCGTATCTCGCAGAGTACCTCTCCTCCGCTATGGAGATCGCCGACGTCGACAAAGAAGCCGTCCGGGCCCACCACGTCCACCTGCCGAAACTCGTCGACTACCGATACGTCGAATGGGACGAGGGTGCCTGCGTCGTGTCGCGTGGGGCCGACTTCGACGACCTGCGACCGCACCTGCAACTCCTCGACGATCAGCGGGACGACGCGTCCGCGGGAGCCGCCTCGCCGATCCTGCAACCTGAGCGGCGCTGACCACTCGCGGAGTCTCCCCGGTTCGGTGACGGCCCGTTCCGACACAGCCTTTGTCGTACCCTGTCTCGATTTCGCTATGCCCGGCGATTCGACCGTCGGCGTCGTCGTCTTCGAGGGGTTCGAGGAACTAGACGCCGTGGGTCCATACGACGTGTTGCAGACGGCCGCCCGCGAAGGCGCCCCGATAACCGTCGAACTGCTTGCCGTCGACGTAGCCGAGCTGGTCACGGCGAGCAAGGGACTCCGCGTCGAACCTGATGGCGTGCTCGCCGTCGACGACGCGCCCGATCACCTCGTCGTCCCCGGCGGCGGGTGGAACAGCCGAGAGGAGGCCGGTGCCTGGGCCGAGGCGGAGCGGGGCGTCCTCCCGGACCGAATCGCCGCGTGCCACGAGCAGGGAACGACGGTCGCGTCGGTCTGCACCGGTGGGATGATCCTCGACCGGGCGGGATTGCTCGACGGTCGGCCCGCAGTCACCCACGGCGGCGCACTCGCGGAACTCCGGGAGGGTGAGGCGGACGTCGTCGACGCGCGCGTCGTCGACGATGGCGACGTGCTCACCTGCGGCGGCGTCACCGCCGGCATCGACCTGGCGCTGTGGCTCGTCGAACGCGAGTGGGACGCGGACGTCGCCGGCGCCGTCTCGACGGAACTCGAGTACGAGCGGAGCCGGGACGTCTACCGGGGCGAGAACAGTCCCCGAAGCGACTGAACCGCTAGTCCAGACACGCAGCGACCACGCGCAGCAGTTCCTCGCCGCGGACCTCCTCGGCCAGCAGCGGCACGCGCTTGACGTCGTGGCCGCGGAACAGGTCCTGGGAGCGCTGGAGCGCCCCTTGCTGGACCTGCCAGCGGCGGGCGCAGAACTCGCAGTGGTCGAGGTTCGGACCGACGTAGGCGTCGGCGACGTCGGCGTCGACGACGTCCGAGAGATCCTGCATCACGCGATTGACGACGATAGTGCCGACGGGGACGCCGAACCCCTCCAGGCGAGAGAGGAGTCGTTCGGACTCCATGACGGAGAGTTCCTCGGGAACCAGCACGATGCGGAAGTCCGTCTTGTTCGGGTCCCGGAGGACGTCCCGGAGCTTCTCGATCTGTTTTCGGACTTCCTCGAGGTCCTGCATCTCTTCCTCCGCGTCGGGTCCGTCGTCGCCGCCGAACAGCCCGCCCAGTCCGTCGAGCATCCCCGAGAGGCGCTCGCGCAGGGTCAGGATCTTTCCGAGCATGGAGTCCATCGCCTCTGGAAGTTCGAGCAGGCGGAGGGTGTGGCCCGTCGGCGCAGTGTCGATGACGACGCGGTCGAAGCGGGGGTCGTCCATGTACTCCAGCAGGAGCCTGATAGCCGCCGCCTCGTCGGATCCGGGCATCGAACTGAGCGGGTTGGCGTCCTCGCCGAGCGGCCCGTCATCGGCCGACCCATCCCCACCCCCGAACGGGGCGCCCTCGCCGCCCATCGGGCCGCCCCCGCCGAGTAGCTGTTCGAGCCCACCCACGTCGCCGCCCATCCCGAACGGCCCCTCGTCCATCGCGGCCTCGGGGTCGATTTCTGCGGCGTAGAGTGGAATATCGTCACGAACCTGTGTCGGTTCGCCCGGTACGTCGGTTTCGAGGGTGTCCGACAGCGAGTGGGCCGGGTCCGTCGAGACGACGAGCGTCGCCGTCCCGTCTCGGGCGCTGGCCAGCGCCGTCGCCGCGGCCATCGTCGTCTTGCCCACGCCGCCTTTCCCCCCGTAGAGCACGTAGTCCGGGGCCTCGACTCCCTCCGGCGCGTCGATGTCCTCGACCGCCTCCACGTCGATATTGCTCATGGCGATTCCTTCTGTGCCTGGCCTTGTGTACCTTTAGAAACGACCACGAGGATGGCGCGTCGCCGGCCACACGGCCCGGACCAATTCGGTCCTACTGGTCTTCCAGCGTGGCCTGGTTCCCGGGCGGCGTCTCCGCCGGAGTGGGCCACCTGGTGCCACCGACCAGATAGCCGTCCGTCTCCCCGTCGTCCCACGGGACGGCGTCCTGTATCCAGACGAACGCGCCCGGGCCGGCGCACTCCCGCGCCCACTCCCGAGCGTGAGCCTTGGACGGGAACCGACGCGTCGGACCGTTCCGGTTGACCCACCGCCCGACGGCGGCGTTCGACTTCCGCGCCGAGGGCTTGACCGCGACCACGTAGCCCTCGTCGGCCACGGCGTCGTCGTCGGCATCGCTCTTCTCGTTCGCCGCGCTCTCCTCGCTCACTATCGGTCCCTTTCGTGCGGGGGACTGTAAACGGGTCGGCCACGGCTCGGCGTTCAAGGGTAGTCGGCACACCGATCAACTGATTTCGGGCAGGACTGAAAGGGGCGAGCGTCTGAACGAAGGCGAACGAAGTAAGCACCGCAGGCGAAGCCGAGGAGCGCAACGAGTTCCCCGAGTTCAGACGCTCGGGGCTTTCAAGCCGTTGCTGTCCGAGGTATCTCGACAGTTCCCAGTTCGTGATCCTCCGAAACGCCGAGGCTTTTCATACCCCGACTCCCAATCAACTGACATGGAACACGAGGCCACCGTCGAGGGCGTCGGCATCGGGGTGGGCGACGAGGGATCTGGCGCGCCGGTCGTCCTCCTGCGTGCGCGCGGGGAGGTCGTCCCCATCTTTGTCAGCTCCGACCAGGCCCAGTCGATGCAACTGGCGATCGACGGCGAGCCCTTCGAGCGGCCGCTCACCCACGACCTCATGGTGGAGATGGTCGCCGAGTTCGGCGCGGCCATCGACCGCGTCCGGATCGACGACCTCGCCGACGGTACGTTCTACGCGAAGATAGACACCGAGCAGTACCTCGACGACCGGCGCAAGGAGATGGTGTTCGACGCCCGCCCCTCGGACGGCATCGCCCTCTCGCTGCGGACCGACTGTCCGCTGATCGTCTCCGACGAAGTCGTCGACGCGGCCGGCCGGTCACCCGAGGAGTTCCAGACGGAGGAGGAGCAGGACGACGAGAACGACTTCAAACTCTGAGTCGCAGGCACCGCACGGTCGGTCCGGGTCGATTGTCGTCCGGCGCCGACGCTAGTCCGCCGCCGCTCGCTCGCGGAATCGCTGGACGGCCTCGGGCCACGTCTCCCGCGTCGTCGGCTCGTCCGAGCTCGTGACGGGGACGCCCAGGTAGCCACAGCCGACACAGGACAGCGACTGGCTCCCCTGGAGTTCGTACCGCTCGACGTGGTCGCCACACCGGGGACAGGCGAGGCCGTCGGTCTCGACGTCGCGGTCGGTCTCCTCGCGGATGGTCCGCAGGGCCGCGAGGACCGCCACGGCGGTATCGCCGTCGCTACCGGCCGTCGCGAGCGTGTTGAGGCGGCCGGCGAGGCGCTCGACCGACCGGTCGTCGAGCGAACGCTCGTAGGCCGTCGCCAGGGCCGCCGTCGCGCGGACGGCCGTCCGCCGGACCGACGGGTCGTCGTCCCGAACTGCCGCCAGGAGGATCTCCTCGACGACCCACCACGTGTCGGCAGCAGACCGCGGCCGCGGCCGGTCCGCCCCGTCGAGGCCCGCCGTCGCCCGGGCAAGTTCCCGCAGGAAACGGACGACGGCTCGACGCTGGAACGGGTCGCCGTCGCGGTAGCTCGCCCGGCACCAGTCGACGTTCTCCTCGACGAGTCTGGCCCGGTCGCTCGGCCAGGTCATGCGGACGGCCCGAAGCGCCGCCCCCACCGACGCCGGATCACCCGATTCGATCGCGGACGAGTACCACCCTGCCTCCCGAAGCATAGACGGTTCTCTCCGTGCAGCCCCGTAATACATTCTATCCGTGTCGGCGGGAACGAAACGGTGCCGTCGCTCGTCACGGACGGAAACGGAAGAAGGTGTCAGAGGCGACTTCCGTCGGTTTCGGAGCTAGTCGTCAGCGGGGGTCGCGACGTCGCGGGAAGTCAGTTCGACGTCGGGAGCGTCGACGCCGAGCTCGTCGAGGGCAACCTGGGCGGCGCGCTTGCCGGAGACGAGCATGGCACCGAACGTCGGGCCCATGCGCGGGAGGCCGTAGGTCGTCGCGGTGGCCATGCCGGTGACGACGAGGCCGTCGTGGGCGAGGCCGGTGTGCTCGACGACGGCGTCCTCGGACTCACCGACCCACATCGAGTCGTGGCCGGGCGAGTCGTGGCCGGGGGCGCCGTAGGAGTCGTCCCCGGTCTGGTCCATGCCGGCGTTGGTCTTCGAGTCCTCGATGCCCGGCGCGTTCAGGACGCCCCGCTCGTCGAGTTTCTTGACGGCCATCGCGTCGTGGCCGGTGGCGTCGATGACCAGATCCGCCTCGACGGCGATGGGGTCGACGCAGGTAATCTCGCGCGGGAGTGCGTGGACCGGCGTCCAGTTCATGACGATGCCGCCGACGCGGTGGTCCTCGCGGATGACGATGTCGGTGAACTCCGTCATGTTCTGCATCTTCGCGCCGGCGTCGCAGGCGGCCTTGATGAGGCCGGAACAGGCCTCCGGGCCGTTGGCGACGAAGAGCCCCTCGCTGTCCTGTGACTGCTTGTAGTCGACGTTCAGGTCCTCGAGGACTTCCTGGGCGGGCGATCGGACGGTCACCTTGTTCATCAGGAACCCGCCGAGCCAGAATCCCCCGCCGAGGTAGTTGTTCTTCTCGACGACCATCGTCTGGACGCCGCGCTCAGAGAGCTCCTTCGCCGCCATCAGCCCGGAGGGGCCACCCCCGACGATGATGACGTCCGAGTCCGAGAAGTCCATGAACTCCTCGGTCCACTCCTGCCCGATGGCGCGCGTTACCTCCGCTTCGCCGACGTCGCTGAACTGATCGAACTCAGTCATACCACCCAGTGGTACCACTGCCGAAACCATAGTCCTTCCGTTTGGCTGGGCGCCGAGGCGATGACTGTGTTCTGTCCGGGCGGCGGAGTGATGGCTGTGTCCTGGCCAAGCGCCGGAGAGATACCCGTGCTCGAACCACGAGAGCGCCGGTATACCCCGATTTCGGGGGTGAACCAAGTGCCGGTCGCTCGGCTGCTAACCAACAGACGATGCGCCTGTCAGCACCAGTCAGGAGAACAGCGTGCGTGCGAGCAACCAGTCAGCTCACCACGTGCAATCGGCGCTGATAGCGGTGAGACGAAGAGAGTTACCCCGAGAAACCCAGATCGGTCGTTCCCTCTGCGTCCCGGTATCGGTCTCGCCCGCCCCAGTCGGCGATGCTGGAGTGGGTCTCCCAGACGGCGATTTCGAGGTGTTCCCGGGAGACCGGCGAGTCGTCCCGCAGGGCGTGGCGAGCGGCGTCCTCGGCCAGCAGTTCGAGGTCGCTCGCGGCGTAGCCGTCGGTCGGTTCGACGACGGCGTCCCAGTCGATATCGTCAGAGACGGGGCGGTCCCGGAGGTGGATCTGGAGTATCTCGCGGCGGGCAGCGGCGTCCGGCGGCGGCACCTCGACGCGTTCGTCGAACCGTCCCGAGCGCCGCAGCGCGGTGTCGACGTCGTCGACGAAGTTCGTCGCGCCCACGACGACGACGTCGTCCTCGGCGGCCCCCTCGAGTTCGGTCAGCAGCTGATTCACCAGCTGCTGCTCGCTGGTGTTCATCCCCCCGCGGCGAGAGCCAGCGATGCCGTCTATCTCGTCGATGAACAGCACACAGGGGGCGTTCGCCCGCGCGACCTCGAACAGGTCGGCGACGTTCCGGGCGGGCTCGCCCATCCATTTGCTCGTCACGTCGGCCGGCGACACCTCGACGAAGCTGTGGTCCAGTTCGCCGGCGAGCGCGCCCGCGAGGTACGTCTTCCCGCAGCCCGGCGGGCCGTAGAGGAGCAGGCCCGACAGCACGTCGATACCGTACGTCTCGTACTCCTCGGCGTTTTCCAGCGGGTCGAGGACGGTCTCTTCGAGCCGTTCCTTGAGCTCGCCCATCCCGCCGACGTCCTCGAAGGTCCGGTCGGGGTCGGCGTCGACGAGGGAACTGGCCTGCAGGTCGACGCCGTCGGGCTGGACGACGCCGTCCTCGGCGACCGCCGCCGGGTCGACCCACTCGGCGATGCTCGTCTCCGCTTCCTGGGCGGCCGAGAGCAAGTGGTCGGTGCCGATGGGCGCGTCCTCGCGGAGCGCCTGCCGGGCGGCGTCCTCGGCGAGCAGTTCCAGGTCGCTCGCCGCGAAGCCGGCCGTCTCATCGACGGCCGGTTCGAGGTCGAGGTCCTCCGCGGTCGGGCGTCCGGCGAGATGTATCTTGAGTATCTCTCGGCGGGCCTCGGCGCCGGGGTGGGGCACCTCGACGCGCTCGTCGAACCGGCCCGACCGCCGGATGGCGCCGTCCACGTCCTCGACGAGGTTCGTCGCGCCGACGACGACGACGTCCTCGTCGGCGATCCCCTCCAGTTCGGTCAGCAGCTGGTTGACGAGTTGCTGCTCGCTGGAGTTCATGTTATTGTCCCCGTCGCGCGAGCCCGCGATGCCGTCGATTTCGTCGATGAAGAGGATACACGGGGCGTTCGCGCGGGCGACTGCGAACAGTTCCTGGACCTTCTGTGCGGGCTCGCCCATGTACTTGCTCGTCACGTCGGCGGGCGACACCTCGACGAAGGCGTGGTCGACCTCGCCGGCCAGCGCGCCGGCGACGTACGTCTTCCCGCAGCCCGGCGGGCCGTGCAGGAGGACGCCGTTGACGACGCCGATGCCGTACTCCTCGAACGCCTCGGGGTCCTCCAGCGGCCGAACGACCTTGTGGTTGAGCGTCTCCTTTAGCCCGGCCATCCCGCCGACGTCGGCGAAACTCCGGTCCGGGTCGAGTTCGACCAGCTGGTCGGCCTGCAGGTCGACGCCGTCGGGCTGGATAACCTCGCGCTCCTCGACGGGTTCGGGCGACTCCCGGTTGATCGTCGGCGCGCCGTCGTCGTTCCGCCGGTCGGTCGGTTCCGTTCCCTGGGTCCGGCTCGTGGACTCTCGGCCGTCCCCATCCTGTCCGTCCTGGTTCGTCCGTTCGCGGATGTTCCGTTCGAGCCTATCCCTGTCTACTTCGTAGCCGTACGTGGCGAGCCGGCGGGGGTCCTCGCTGACGTACGCCGAGAGCCAGGCGTCGCGGCGCATCGCCTCGACCGACTCCCCGGGGTCCCGGAAGCTCACCATTACGACGTCGTCGCTGTGGGGCGAGTGGAACTCGGCGAGCCAGAACGGGAGGTAGATCCGCTCGATACCGAGGACTTCCTCGAAGCCGTCGGGGTCGAAGTCCCCCGGCAGGCCGTAGGCCTCCCGGAGTTTCCGCAGGAAGACGTTCGCCGTCTCCGCCCGGCCGTCGCGGTCGTGTTCGCGATACTCCGTGACCCGGTTGTGCAGCAGCGACTCCGCCCGGTCGTTCGTCACCTGAAACTGGAGGAGGACGGACCGGCCCAGTCCCGGGACGTCGGCGCCGAAGTCGTAGTCGTTCGTCGCCCGGCGGACGAGATCGTCGGTCCCGTCGGCGTACTGGGAGAGCGCGCGGTCGTTGTCGTCCCAGAGGCCGTCGAGCAGGGCGACGGCCCCCTTCGTCTCCGTCCCGAAGAGCTTCCCCTTCCCGGTCTCGTACTCGTACTCGACGCGGAACGCCGGGTAGAACACGCGGTGGAGCCGTTCGAGGCGTTCGTCGTCGCCGAATTTCGTGAGCGTCTCCGAGTCCAGGGTCTCCCGGACGCTCTCTTCGTCGGGTATCCGACGGTCGGCGTAGACGTACGTCGGGAGGCTCATTCGAGGTCACCTCCGCGGATAGCCCGTTCGGCGGCGTCGAGCGCCGCCTGGGCGTCGAACTCGTCGATGGCTTGCTGCTGGGCTTCGGGGTCGCCTTCCATGTCGTGGGCGTGCTCGGTGATGGTTGGAATCGCGCGAATGATGTTGTCGACGATGGGGACAGTCGCCGTCTGGGCAGAGCGAGAGAGAGGGTTGAGGTCGACGACGAGTTCGGTCTTGCCCATCGCCGCGAGCGCCTCGGCGCGGTCGCCGTCCTCCAGCGGGACGAGCACGACGTCGGCGTCGCCGATGCCGTCGGCGTCGACCTTCGCTCGCTCGTGGTCGAGGCCGGGGATGCGCCCGTCGGCGGTGAGTCCTTTGACGTCCTCGGCACCGTGCTCGCGGAGGTGGTCTGCGATGGCTCCCATCCGCTCCTCCGTCCGGTTGAACAGGTTCACTTCGAGGTCCGCGCCGGTCGCCTCGGCCAGTTCGACCATCTCACCCGGGACAAGCGCAGCGACGTTACCGTTGATCGAGAGAACGGCGTGGTCGGCCCGGAGCAGGTGCGCGGCGGCGGCCCGGGCGGCGGCGTCGGCGGTCGGGATGGTCCGCTCGCCGAGCAAATAGTCGTACGCTTCGCCTCGCCCCTGTGCGATGAGGCCCTGTTTCGAGGTGATCCCCTTCTCCACGCCCTCCTCGATGCGATGGCGCGTGAGGAGGGACTCGTACCGGGGGTGGCTCTCGGGGACGTCGACGTCGGTCATAGAATTAGCTCACTGTCGACTGTAGAAAAGGCATCGCCTCAGACGAGCCGTGTGACCGCCGGAACGAGCGCAGGTTTATACGTGATCAGGGGACCAAAACCGCCGATGTCCTGACGAGTCGCCGCGAAGCGGTCCGCGGGAGCGCGACGCCCCGCTTCGCGGTCCAGACGCGTCGCCTGTTCGCAAGCGACACAGACTCACGAGCCCGCAAGGAGCGCTCTTTCGGCGACCGACCGTCAGGTCAGTCCAGCAGCGTCGCCCCACCCGGATGGACGCTCGTCACCTGAGCGTCGTAGCCGGCGTCGGTCAGCCCATTTCCGGGGGCGAACACCGTCTCGCCGAGCATCGCCATCGACGCCTCGCCGCCGGCGTCGGCCACGTCCATCACCACCTCGCGGACGTCGGGCGTGAGCAGTTCGGCCTCGCGGGCGAACTGGCGCGAGGCGCGCATGAAACTCGACAGGGTGGGTTCGCCGACGACCCGGGAGAGGGCGCGCTGCCCGGCGGTCGAGAGCGTGTGGGTGTCGCCGGAGAGGACGTCCTCCGTCGAGAGTTCGTCGATGACGTAGTACTCCACGCGCGTGCGTTCGGGGATAGCGTCGATGTAGTTGTGCTGTGGCCCGCCGGGGTCGAGCCGGAGGGGGATCCCACCGCGTGCCTGCGCGACGACGTCACCCAGACCGGTCCCGGCCTGAACCTCGGCACCGTGGGCGATGGTAACCAGTTCGTTCTCGGACAGGGGTCGGTCGAAGGCCTCGCTGGTGGCGAGGGCGGTGCCGAGCGCCATCGCTCCCGAGACGCCGAATCCGGCACCCAGCGGCAGGTCGGTCTCGCCCGTCACGGTCGCCGTCGCTTCGAGTGCGTCGAGCACTCGCTCGACGGCGCCCATCTCCAGGTCGACGCCGTCGAGCGAGATCGCGGTCTCGTCGGCGGGTCGGACCGTCACTTCGACGCCGTCGTCGAGGGCGATGCCGCCGCCGCGGGAGCCCGCCTTCGTCGGGTCGTCGTCCCGCTCGCTGGTGAAGAAGCCGGTGACGTGGCCGGGCACGTACGCCGTCGCAACGTCGGTCATTGGCCACCTCTCGGTGGGGCCGGGGTAAAATCCTTGGCAGTTACTCCGCCGCGAGGAAAGATCCGGTCGTCACTCGTGGGTCGGCACGATGCGCGCGTGCGGGTGCTGGTCGGCGAGTTCTTCGACGTATCCTTCCTCGCGCAGTCGCTCTATCTCCGACTTCGCCCCGTCGCGGCTATAGGGTCCGAGCGCGCTCACCGCGTCGAGCAGGAGCTCCTGGGGTACGCCGTCGCCGGTCGCCCCCGTCGCCGTCTCCTTCTCGCCGCCCGCCAGGTCGTCGTCGATCACGTCGACGTACCGCAGGACGTCCGCTTCCCCCCGTAGCTCGTCGTGCCACCGCGCCGGGAACGCGCTGAACCCGTCGCCGACGTCGTAGATGGCGTCCGAATCGACCCAGGTCTCCGCGTCCGTTCGGTCGGCCTCGAGGAGTTCGTCCATCTGCTCGGCGTCGACCGACTGGACGCCTCGCTCGTCCAGCGCGTCGGCGTAGGCTTCCAGCCGGTCGACGAGGACGCCGCATTCGACCTCGTCGTCGTACTCCTCGATGAAGGTCAGCAACTCCTTCGCCAGAAGGTACTGGCCGCGCTCCTCCGCCGTGTCGAGGGCCTCGCTATCGAGTTCCATCGGTGGTTCGTGTTGGTTCGCCGACCAGATAAACCCTCTACCGGGGGGTCCCAGACACCCTACGGATTTATGTCGGACGGTGTGTGAAAGCGTACACATGCCGACCATCAGCGCCCGGTTGCCCAGAGAGGAGAAAGCCGACCTCGACGAGGTCGCGGAGTTGCTCGCGGAGGACCGCAGTACGACGATCAGGAAGGCGCTCAGGGAGGGACTGGAGACGATGCGGTTCCGCGTGGCCGCAGAGCGCTACCAGTCGAACGACGTCTCCATCGCCGAGGCAGCTCGCATCGCGGACTGCTCGGTGGCCGAGTGGCTGGCCTACGCCCACGACACGCACTTGACCTCGCACCTCTCGCCGGAGGACGTCGAGCGCGATGTCGAGGAAGCCACCGAGCTATGACGCGCATCTACGTCGGGCCCACGGTGCTCCACTCGCTGGGCCAGATCGGCGAGCTCCCGCTGCTCACGCACCTCGACGGGCGACTCGTCATTCCCGACGCCGTGACGGCGGAGGTGGACTCCGAGCCCGCGCGGACGGGCGTCGCGGAGTTCCTCGAAGACGAGGACGTCTCGACGGCAGTTCCCTCGAAGGCACTCGAACGAGCGACGTCGATGCTCGACACCGAGGCGGAGACCCACGAGGCGGCCGTCCTGGCGGGCGTGCTGGCCCACCGCGACGGCGACGACCGGACCGCCGTCGCCGTCCTCTCGGAGGACACCCACCTCCGGGCGCTGGCCCACGGTCTCGGCGCGACGGTCACGAGCAGCTACGGGGTCGTGGCGCGAGCGGCCATCGAAGACAAGTACCTCTCGTCGTCGGCCGCCAAGCGGATCATCCGCCGGACGGACAAACACGGGTTGCACATGACCGGTGAGTTACGCGAGCGCGCCGTCGGTGAAGTGGCCGACTGATCAGGAGCGGCCGGAAACGGGGACGAGAAAGCCTGCCGTGGCGGATAGACTTTTGGTGGATTGCTCTCTTGAACGGCCATGGGCGTGGTTTCGTACGCAGGAGTGGTGGGGATAGTTATCGTCGTCGGGTTCGCGATTCCGCGGTTCGAACCGGCGGTCGTCGACCACCTGTCGCGGCAGGTCGAACTCGACCGCACGAAGGGTATCGGACTGTTCGCAGTCGCGGTCCTGTGGATGTTCCTGCCGCTCCTTGGCGGCGCGGAGGCGGGAGAAGGAGAACTGTGGGTGGCGGGCTCGGCCGTGGCCGGCGGGGGGTTCTACCTGGTCGCCGTCGCGGCCAGTTCGCTCGACGAACACCGACTCCTTGATCGGGCGACGCGATACGGACCGGACGCTGTCCCACCCGGCGCGAGCGACGACGTCGTGGCGATTTCGGGCGTGCCGTCCGTCGAGCACGAGACTGACGCGACGACCCCGTTCTCCGGCGTCCCCGCCGTCCACACGGAGTGGATGGTCCAGCGGCGGCGACGGATCGGGTTCCGGAAGACGTGGAGCGCTATCGCGAGCGGCGTCGAGCACGTCCCGTTCACGCTCGGAGATGGTGCGGTCCGCGTCGAGGCCGGACGCGCCCGGGCGTTCACCGACGCCGAGTTACACCGGACTGTCGACCCGGACGAGGACCTCCCCGGCAGGACGGACGAGGCGTTCCTCCGGGACCACGAGGCGCTACCGGACCCCGACGACCGGGAGAAGTCGCTGACCCTCATCGAGCAGTTCGTCCCCGCCGACGAGCACGTCACCGTCGTCGGGACGCCGCGGCAGGGCGGCGAGCCCGGGCAGGTAGTCGTCGACGAGGCACCGCCCGACGACCTGCTCGGGACCCACGCCGACTACACCGCCGGCGACGGCTCCGAGGCCGACGCCGTCCTGATCCGCGGCGACCTCGACGCGGCGGCGTCGCAACTCCGGAGACGGGTCTACGGCGCGGGTATCCTGGGCGGCATCATGGTCATCGGCGGCCAACTGCTCGCGTTCTGGCTCTCGCCAGCGACGCTGAGTGGACTGTTCTGAGCGACGCTTCGGCAATCCGAGTCGAGTGGGCGAAAAACGGTCGGTGGACCGACGCAGTTTACGGGCTCAACCGCTGGCGATCTCGCGGGAACGCCGTCAGACTCGCTTCGCTCGACTGACGAGCTCCCGCTCGACAGTTGCGCTGTCTGCCTGGGGCGACAGACGCTGCCGGTCCTGCGAGACTCGCTACGCTCTTCTCGCTGGCTCCCAGGGTTTCGCCCTACGGGCTCAACCGCTGCCTGTCTCGCGGGAACGCCGTCAGACTCGCTTCGCTCGACTGACGAGCTCCCCCTCGACAGTTGCGCTGTCGCCTAGGGCGACAGACGCTGCCTGTCTCGCGGGAAGAGAACCGCTTCACGGATGTTACCGAGCCCGAGCATCGTCATGACGAGGCGCTCGCCACCCAGTCCCCAGCCGGCGTGGGGCGGCATGCCGTACTTGAACATCCTGGTGTAGTAGTCGAAGGCCTCGGGGTCCAGCCCCTGCTGCTCGAACCCTGCGACGAGCTGGTCGTAGCGGTGTTCGCGCTGACCGCCCGAGACCAGTTCCATCGTCGGGTGCATCATGTCGAAGCCGGTGGAGACGTCGTCGTCCTTGTCCATGATGTAGAAGGGCTTGATCTCGCTGGGCCAGTCGGTGATGAAGTAGTGCTCGCCGACGTCCTGGCCGAGCGCGTGCTCGCCCTCGGTCGGGAGGTCGTCGCCCCAGACGAGCGGTTCGTCGAGTTCGCCCGTGGCGTTGATGCGCTCGATGGCCTCCTCGTAGGTCAGGCGCGGGAAGCTGTCGGCGGGGGCCTCGAACTCGTCGGCCAGGTCCAGCGCTTCGAGCTGGTCCTGACAGTTCGCCTCGACGGCCTCGTAGGCGGCGCGGACGACGGACTCGCAGGCGTCCATGGCGTCCTCGTGGTCGGCGAACGCCGATTCGAAGTCGATGCTGGTGGCCTCGTTGAGGTGCCGCGGCGTGTTGTGCTCCTCGGCGCGGAAGATCGGGCCGATCTCGAAGACTCGCTCCAGGCCGGAGCCGACCATCAGCTGCTTGAACAGCTGCGGGCTCTGGTTCATGAACGCCTCGCGGCCGAAGTAGGTGATCGGGAACAGCTCTGTGCCGCCCTCGGTCCCCGTGGCGACGATCTTCGGCGTGTTGATCTCCGTGCAACCGATCTCGCGGAACTGCTCGCGGACGGCGCGGAGGACTTCGGCGCGGATCTCGAAGATCGCCTTGGTCTCGTCCTTGCGCAGGTCGAGGGTGCGGTTGTCCAGGCGGGTAGAGAGTTCCGCGTCGACCTTCCCGGAGGGGTCGAGCGGGAGTTCGGGGTCGGCCTCCGAGATGACGTCGACGGAGTCGGGCGTAATCTCGACACCGGTCGGGGCGCGCGGCTCCTCCTCGACGTCGCCGGTGACGGCGATGACCGACTCGCGCTGGACGTTCAGCCCCGTCTCGACGAGCTCGTCGGCCATCTCGTCTTTCTCGAACTTGACCTGGATCTTGCCCGTGGTGTCTCGCAGGATCAGGAAGGCGATGCCACCGAGGTCCCGTACCTCGTGGACCCAGCCGGCGACAGTGACCGTGTCGCCCGGCTCGGCGTCGGCCGTGTAAGTGCGGTCGTCCATACGTGCCCGTTCTGGAGGACCGGCCTTAAAAACCGTCTTTTCGGTCGCCGACGGCCGGTGCCCACAGGGAAAAGGCCTACTGTCCGTCACGCCAGAGCCAGGGTATGAACGACGAGCCGCTCGACGCCCTCGACAAGCGGATCATCCACGCGTTGCAGTGTGACGCCCGGAAGACTTCGGCCAGCGACGTCGCCGGGAAGGTCGGCGTCTCGGCGAGCACCGTCCGGAACCGGATCCGCAAACTGGAGGACGCGGGTATTCTGATGGGGTATCGGCCCGAAGTGAACTACGAGAAGGCGGGCTACCAGCTCCGGACGCTCATCGTCTGTACCGCCCCGATACCCGAGCGCGAAGAACTCGCACGGGACGCGCTGGAGGTACCGGGCGTCGTCGCCGTCCGCGAGATAACGACGGGAACGGAGAACGTCCACGTCGAGGCCATCGGCACCGACGGCGACGACCTCAGCCGGATCGGCCAGGACCTCGACGCGCTGGGCCTCGAAGTCGTCGACGAGGACCTCATCCGTAACGAGTACGAACACCAGTTCCACGAGTTCGACGTCGACGTCTGACTCGCGTCGGTCGAACCCCGTCGTTCGCTGCGACTGGCATCGGACGTCGGAGAGACGTCGGGACGAAGCCAGTGTGCTCCGCCGACAGCGACCAGCCTACTGCCGCCCGGAGTGTCCCGAGAGATGCCGGGTTCGATCACTACTTTCGGACGACCCCACAGAATATAGACTATATATTCACGCTTCCGCAATACAATCGGGCACTTTATCGGGATGCGGGAAGGATACCCAGCTATCCAACCGATGATCGACGGTGGAGTGGACCGATCGAACACTGAGATGATTTCGGCTCTACAGGTAACGTGACGGACAGCTCACCGAATCGGCCCCGCGACGTTCCGACGGAGGCCCCGCTGCGACGTATCGACGAGACTGCTGCCAGTCGGCGACTACTGACATGCCAAAGGAACTAGAACGAGACCTCGGATTGTTCGCGGTGATAGCGATAAGCATCGGTGCGATGGTCGGGAGCGGCATCTTCATCCTCCCGGGCCTCGCGCTGGAGACGGCCGGGCCGGCGGTCATCCTCGCGTACCTGCTGGCCGGCGTGCTCGTGCTCCCGGCCGCCCTCTCGAAGTCGGAGATGGCGACGGCGATGCCTCAGGCCGGCGGGACCTACATCTACATCGAGCGCGGGATGGGGCCGCTGCTCGGGACCATCGCCGGCGTCGGCACCTGGTTCTCGCTGTCGTTCAAAGGCGCACTCGCGCTCGTCGGCGGCGTCCCCTACATGCTGTACCTGTTCGACCTCCCCCAGAAGCCCGTCGCCCTCGGGCTCGCGGCGGTCCTCATCGTCGTCAACATGCTGGGCGCCAAGCAGACCGGTCGGTTGCAGATCGGCATCGTGGCCGTCATGCTCGCGGCGCTGCTGTGGTTCGTCCTCGGAGGACTCCCCGACACGACGCCGGCCTACTACGGCGGCTTCTTCGACGAGGGGTCAAGCGGCCTGCTCGCGGCGACCGGCCTCGTCTTCGTCTCCTACGCGGGGGTGACGAAGATCGCGAGCGTCGCAGAGGAGGTGGAGAACCCCGACCGGAACATCCCGCTCGGGATCCTCGGATCGCTGACGTTCACCACGCTGCTGTACGTCCTCATCGTCGTCGTGATGGTCGGCGTGACGACGCCTGACCTGCTCAGCGACTCGGACGTCCCGATGATACACGCCGCCGAAGCGTCGCTGGCGCCGGTCGGCGTGTTCGCCATCATCGCCGCCGCGGTGCTCGCGCTCGTCAGCACCGCCAACGCCGGTATCCTCTCTTCCTCGCGCTACCCGTTCGCGATGGCCCGCGACGACCTGGCGCCGCCGTCGCTGACGGAGATCCACGACAAGTACGGGACGCCGGTGCGAGCGATCACCCTCACCGGCGCCGTGATGCTCGTGCTCATCGCGTTCGTCCCCATCGCCGAGATCGCCAAGCTCGCCAGCGCCTTCCAGATCGTCGTGTTCGCGCTCGTCAACGGCGCCGTCATCGCCTTCCGCGAGGGCGCCGTGGGCGACTACGACCCCTCCTTCGAGTCGCCGCTGTACCCGTGGACACAGATCGCCGGCATCCTCGGTGGCCTCCTGCTCATCGGGTTCATGGGGACCATTCCCCTCGTCGGCGCCCTGGTCATCACGGTCGGCTCCGTGCTCTGGTACTTCTTCTACGCCCGCGAGAAGGTCGACCGCGAGGGCGCGGCGACCGACGTGGTCCGCCGGAGCGTCGGCCGCAAGGCCGTCGAGCGGACGAAGTCGGCCTTCGACGACGTCACGGGCTACGAGGTGCTGGTGGCCATCACCGAGCACACGAGCGAGGAGCGGGAACGGTCGCTCCTCCGAATCGCCGCCGACGTCGCCCGCAAGAACGACGGCTCCGTCACCGTCGTCCAGTTCGACGAGGTGCCCGACCAGGCGACGCTCGAACACGCCTCCGAGACGCAGTCGCCCGCCGACGTCAAGTTCGAACGCCAGACGGAGGAACTCACTGCGGAGTTCGACGTCCCGATCCGCTACGGCGAGATCGTCAGCCACGACGCAGAGCGAGCCATCGTCAACTTCGCCGACCACGAGGACCCGGACTTCCTGCTCCTCACCCGCCGCGACGACCCCCTCTACGCGTCGGTGTTCGGCACCGGCATCGAGTGGATCACCAGCAACGCGCCGTGTGACGTCCTCCTCGTCGAGGACCGGGACCTCGACCGCATACACACGATCACCGTCGTCACCGACAACGGCCCGTTCGACCCCGAGCGGATCGCCGTCGCGAGCGCGCTGGCGACCGAGACCGGGTCGCGCATCGACCTGCTCTACCCCATCGAGGGCACTGCGACCGACGCCCAGCGCGAGACCATCACCGAGTACCTCGCCGAACTCGAGGAACTGTGTTCGGTCCCCGTCCACCGGGAAATCGTCGACTCCGAAGACCCCAGCCGCGACATCGTCTCGGCCATCGACCCGGCGGACCTGCTGATCATCGGCACCGACGGCGGCCGGATCACCGGCAACCTGTTCGGCCGCCCCGCCGACCGCATCGTCGACGCCGTCGACTGCACGGCCATCCAGGTCCACCCACAGGGCGCCAAGCGGTCGACGATCCTGCGCCGACTCTTCGAACGCTTCGTCTTCTAGCGGGTACCCAGAAAGCCCTCGGCGCGCTCTCATGAGTCGGAACCGCGACCGCTAACAACCAGAAAGCCCTCGGCCCGCTCCCTGAAACTAACACTGCGACCGCTAACAACCAGAAAGCCCTCGGCTCGCTCCGGCACCGAAAGACTCGCTTCGCTCGTCTTTCGAGCTCTCGTTCGCTCCGCTCACGAGAATCCCGGGGCTTGCTGCGCGTGGTTCGAAAGGCGCTTCGCGCCTTTCGTCATCACGAGAGAGCTTCGCTCTCTCGAACGACCTCACTCCGTTCGGTGCTTGCTGCGCCCGGGTTCCCGGAGCCCGCCTCGCCCTTTCATTCCTCCAGGCACAGCCACGCTCGCGCCACGGAGGCGCTCGCGATTGAGTCCGCCAAACCTCCCCGAATTCGCGGCGTCCGCCGCGAATCACGCTTCCTTCAGCAACCGCACGGCGGTCGGCCGGGAGCGCGTTTCATCGCGCGACCAGGGGAAGGGCAGGGCTGCGGTGCAGTCCCTGGAGGACTGAAAGGGCGAGGTGCGGTCGGGGAAGCTGGGACCCCCAAGCACCGGAGCGGAGTGAGGAGCGCAGGGTGGTCCCCGCGACCCGAGCGCGCCGAGGGCTTTCGAGGTGTTGTTGTTGGCTTCAGTGCCGACTGCAGAGAGCGCGCCGAGGGCTTTCGAGGTGTTGTTGTTGGCTTCAGTGCCGACTGCAGAGAGCGCGCCGAGGGCTTTCGAGGTGTTGTTGTTGGTTCCAGTGCCAATTCCAGAGAGCCCGCCGAGGGCTTTCGAGGTGTTGTTGGCTTCAGTACCAACTCCAGAGAGCGTGCCGAGGACGTTCCACAAGTTGCCGTCTCCAGTCTCCGTCGCCAGTTCGCCCGCCACCAAATTCGAGGGGCTCGCGGGCAGCGTCGGGCGCCTACTCTCCGGCGATGTCGACGATGAGGACGGGGCGGCGGGCGCGCGAGACGATCTCTTCCGAAACGCTCCCGAGCATCGTCTGGCTGTAATCCCGACGCCGGGTCCCCATGACGATCAGGTCCGTGTCAGTCTCGTCTGCGTGGGCGACGATCTCCTCGGCGGGGTCCCCGCTGAGATTGGTCGTTTCGACGTCGACCCCTTCCTGTTCGAACCACTCGACGGCGCGCTGGGTCGCCTCCTCGCCCTGCTCTCCGAGTTGTCGTTCGACGTCGTCCATGATCTCCTCGTCGAGAGTCAGGTAGGCACGCTTGTCGACGACGTGGACGACGTCGAGGGATGCCTCGTGGCGCTTGGCGATCTCGGCTGCGTGTTCGAAGACGGCTTCCATCTGCTCGCCGTCGTCGGTCGGGATCAGGATACGATCGTACACACCTGCCGCGTTGTCGAGGACGGGATTAATACTCGCCGGAATCCGCTCACCGTCTCAGACAGCGGCAGCGCCGATAGCCGAAGGAGGTCCCGAACCTACTGCGTCGCGCGCTGGGCGTCTTTCGCCCCTTCGACGGTCTCGCGGACCGCGTCGACGCCCTCGTCGTGGACCAGGTCGCCGACGACGACGGTGTCGGCGACGCCGGCCATCTGGCGCGCGGAGTCGTAGTCGTGGATACCACCGCCGTAGAACAGCGTGGCCTCCTCGAGGGCCGACGCGGCGGCCTCGACGATTTCGGGGTCGCCGAGCGTCCCCGAGTACTCGACGTAGACGATGTCCTGGCCCAGCAGGTGCTCGGCCACTTCGGCGTAGGCCGCGACGTCGTCGGCTTCGAGGTCGCAGTCGGCCTGCGTGTAGCTGGCGACGGAGGCCTCGGGGTTCATGACGATGTACCCCTCCGTCCAGGTGCGCGACCAGTCGATGCCGTCGTCGAGGCGCGCCCACTCCTTGTGCGCGCCCGTGATCCACGTGACGTCGCCCGCGTTGAGGACGACCGGGACCAGATAGCCCTCGTGGAGGTCGCTGTGGACCACCGACGCCGGGTTGGACGGCTCGATGTACACCGGCACGTCGTGTTTCCCGCAGGCCTCGACGACGCGGGCCATCTTCTCCTCTGTCATGCCGGTCGTCCCGCCGACCTCGATGGCGTCGGTGCCCGTCGCCGCGACGTCCTCGAACTTCTCCCCCTCGACCAGCGTCTTGTCCGGGTCGATCTTCACGATGTGGTCCCAGTCCGCCCAGTCAGTCATTGGTGGGTGACTCTCGCCGCACCGTAAAACCGCTTCGGAACCACCTTTTTCTTCGTCGGGTGCCGTCGCGTCGCTCCGGCACCACTCCTCGAAAAACGTGGGCGAAAAAGGCCGCTCGCTCACTCCGTTCGCTCGCGGTACTCAGTCCTCGCCCACCGCCTCTTCCACGATCACGATTTCCTCGTCGGTCAGCCCATAGAGTTCGTACACGGTTTCGTCGATGAGGTCGTCGGTCCGCTGGATCTTCGCTTCCAGTTCCTCGGCGCGCTCCATCGTCTCGACGTAGCTCGCCAGCCCCTCGCGCACGTCATCCACCGCGGGGAGGGTGAGCTTCCGGAGGCGGTCCACCAGCGAGTTGGTCTTCGTGGCAGTCTCGCGGAAGCCCGCGAACCCGCCGGCCTCGTCGACGGCGACGGGGACGAACGCCTCGACGAGGTCCGCCTCCGTCTCGGTGAGGTCGGTGATGCGCAACGCCGGGAGCGGGTCGGTCTCGGTGTAGCCCCACTGGTCGGTCTCGTGGTCCTCATCGTCGTCGGGCTTGTACCGAGCGGTGAGTCGGATCTCGACCGTGCTCTGAGACTCTCGGTGGACCGTCACCTCGCCGACGCGGAGGTTTGGCTTCTGTTCGGTGGTCTCCTGGAGGATGGAGTCGGCGGAGCCCTCTGGTGGTTGGGTGAGGCCGATGTCGGAGAGGGTCGGGCCCTCGGAGTAGTTGCCGAGGTGGTCGGGGAGGGATTTGTTTAAATCATAGAGTGATTCGTTCGTGGATTTCATCTCGTCAGCGAGCTGAATAAGGGCGCAGTATTGACTTGGTTCCTTTTCCGGGACCTCATCAAGTACTTCATCACTAACTTTTTCCGTACTACGCAATGTATCCTTATCGAGTTCCTTGATGGGAAGTTGACGGATATCTTCAGGATATACGTCGGAATAGCTCCCCTGTAGAGAGCCTGTGGCCAGGAAATTCGCAAAGTAGTAACCAACAACAGCAGAGTTAGCCAATGCGCTTAGATACCGAATATCGTAATCCTCCGCATTCTCATTTGCTTCATAGTCAGAGGGCCCACGATATTCTTCAATCTTGTCAGACCAATTTACGGCGTGGGCAGCTCGTTGAGCGGTGTAGAATCCGTCGTAGTCGAAGCAAGAAACAAGTCTGTTACTCGTACCGCTAATGCGTCGGAAAATGACTTTTGGACTCTCAAAGAGTGCAGGATATTTAGGACGATGAAAGTGTTCCCGTTTGGAATCGTAATCAATGTACGTACCCTGCCATTGCAGTGAATATCGCTGTATATCTCCCCCTTCCAAGTATGGCTTAAATCCCTCACCTTTGTTCGATTTATGCAGAATGTCTTCCTTGCTGAATTCAAGCTCACTGTGGCTACCGCTGTGAGCAACAACTCCCGGGTTTACACAACAGATCGAACCTAATGGTATGGTAACGCCCTCGATCAAATTCTTGAGTTCAATATCTTCGGGTGACAGGTTGATTCTAAAGGCAGAATTTTTGTATTCTTTGAATTCGCTCTGATCAATCTGAAAAACATCCTGATACTTCAAATTTGAATATTGAACAATATCCGTCTTCTCCCCCGTCATGTCATTTGAAACCACATAGATGACACATTGTCTATCAACCCCAGTGAAAACATCTCTCTCTCCGAAATCGACAATCTTTTCGATCGAGGTACTGTCGATAAAGAATTCACGAATCGCTCTAGCATACTTTTCTGTTTTCAGTGAGCTTGGAGTAATGAAAGAGTGGAAACCATTTTGTTTAGTCAGGTTTGTCGCTTTGTAGCAGAAAAGGACATAGAGGTCCCAATGACCGACAGCAGGCTCTGGATATAGACTTTCATACATCCTGGGCGAAATAGAATGATTCTCAGTCAATTCCCAGTTTGAGACATAGGGCGGATTCCCTATCACCGCGTCAAACCCTGCATCGTCCCGCTTCTCCCCGTCTTCACCGAAGAATACCTCTGGAAACTCCAGTTCCCAATGGAAGAACGTCTCCTCGTGAGCCGTCGCTTGCGCGGCCGTAAACCAACCTTCATCTCGGATTTTATTCCACTCGTCAGTGTTGTCGATGGCGGCAGCCATCTCCTCGTACACGCCCCCTGGTACGTCAGCTCCGAACTGTTCAGCAGTGTGGACGTTGGCAATTTCGAAAAGGCGAGTGTAGAGAGGGTCGTCGCGAATTTCGTCGTACAACTCCTTCATGGAGTTGATATCCGCGAGTTCGTCATTATCGATAGCAAGTAGCTCTTGCATGAGGTCCATGACGTGTTCGAGTGTCTGTTGGCGAGCGCGGGCAAACGCCTGGGTGAGAGTCAACTGGCCGTCGTCGCCTTCCGAATCGTCCGACAGGACATCGGTGATATCCGACCCAACGAGTGAGTTGCCAGCCTTTAGATGATGGTCTAGAAAGGCGAGGGGCTTGTCCGCCGCCAGCGTCTCCAGCCACATCGAGAGCTTTCCGAGCTCGACGGCCATGCCGTTCACGTCCACACCGTAGATGCACTCCTTGGCTAACTCGCGGCGAAGGTCCTGCTCGTCGTAGGACTGGATCTCCTGTTCGCGGACGACTTCCATCACCTGCTCGGTGAGGTAGCCCGTCGCCTTCGTGAGGAAGTGGCCGCTCCCCATCGCCGGGTCGAGGACTTTGAGTTCGAGCACCTCCTGCCAGAACCGCGCGAAGTACTCCCGGTCGCTGGGCTCCAGTCCGTCGGCTTCCAGGTCTTCCTTGATGTCGTCGATCAGCGGATCGACGGTCTCCTCGACGATGTAGGAGACGACGTAGTCGGGCGTGTAGTACGCGCCCGTCGCCTTGCGTTCGCCGTCGTCGTTGACGACGTACAGTTCGCCCGGTTCGACCGACTCGACGGCGTCGGCGACGCTGACCTCCGTCGCGGGCTTCCAGACTTGCCCGCCATCCTCGGAGACGGCGGCGTACTGCTCCGGCGCGATGCGGAACTCGTGTTCGAGCAGGCCCTCGTAGATACTGCCGAGGTGGCGCGTGTCGAGGTCGGCGTAGTCCGCGAGGACGAACGACCCGTCCTCGTCCTGTGTGGTTCCGAGGCGGTAGATGACCTCGGCGATGTAGCGGTCGGCGACCGAATTCTCGGCGAGGAACTCGTGGGCGTCGTCGTCGAACAGCCCGCCGTTGTACGGCGGGATGCCGAGCGAGTCCTCGCCTGAGTCGACGAGACGGAAGAGGTCCTGGAGGCGGCCCCACATCGACGTGGAGTGCTCGCTGAAGTCCTCGAAGCTATCGCCCGACTGGATGTCTTCGTGAATGTCTAGCCGCAGGCTGTCGAGGCTGAAGTTCGCCTCGTACTCGTCTTGCGAGTCCGGGTCGTCGGGGTGGATCAGGTGTCGCGCCTCCGCGTAGAGGACGAACATCAAGCGGTACAGCAACACCAGTGACTGCTCTTTGAGTTTCGCCCGTTCCGCCTCGTCGTCGGGGTCGATGTCAAGCCCGTTCGTCTCGACGAATCCTTCGCCGAGCACCCGGAGCGCCGTGAAGACGTTGTCCTGGAGGTCCTCGCCGAGTTCCTGGGCCGCGGTCTCGCTCTCCGACCAAACTGTATCGAGGAACGACGTCCCGGCAGTTTCCCGGAAGGCCGACGGCCGGAAGAAGACGTAGAAGTACTTGAACTGCTCCAGGTCTCCATCCGCCAGGATTTCCTGTAAGTCCACCTCGTAGTACGTCTCCGTCGCGTAGTCCTTGGTCCCGTAGAGGCGCCACTTCCGACCGTCCGTCAGGACGCCCCACTGGAGCGCGTCCGGCGTGTGTTCGAGGTAATACTTGATCTGGTGGGACGCGTCGCGGTAGGACCGATGCTCGGCGAACCGTTTGGTGAAGTCCGCCCCCCACTGCTTGGCCTCCAGGACCGCGGACGCGGCCCCGTACATCGCTTCAATCTCGCCGTCCCGCTTCCGGGCCGCGGCTTTCCGCCTGCTCTCCTCGTCGTCGAACAGGAGGCGGTCGTTGTACCCGCCGCTGTCCGGGAGCGTCGGTTCGGAGAGCGTCCCGAACCCGAGGACGTCGACCACCTCGTCGATCCACGAATCCAGCAGTTCGTCCTCCTTGTAGGACTCGACGAGGTCGAACTCCTGCTCCCAGATGGCGCGCAGCTCGTCGAAGGCCGCCTGCGCTTCGTCGTCGCAGTCCCACTCGTCGAGGTCCTGGACCCGCTCGTCGAGGTAGTACCCCGAGAACAGGTCCGAGTTGAAGTACGGCGAGGCGGGGAGCGTGGCCTGGCTCATTGAATACCACAGTGGCTAATTTGAAGTGATAAGAAAGTATGGGAAGACGCACACGGATTTGGAAGCGAGTGATCGAATACTCCCCGGAGAGTCAGTTCCGCACCAGCGCCGCGCAGTCCCCCAGACCTTAGTCCCTCTCACTCCACAGCACGACCATGCCGACGGGAACCGAACTCACCACCGTCTCCGACGTCCGCGAGAACCGCTCCTATCGCTTCACGGCCACGGACGAGTACGGCGCCGAGGAGGAACTACTCGTCGTCACCTGCGACGAGGCAGACCGACCCGTGAGGGCCTTCGTCAACCGCTGTACCCACGAGGCTCAGCGCCTGGACACCGGGCGCGGCGTCGCCATGCGCGACGGCCAGATCATCTGCCCGAAACACGGCTCGATGTTCGACGCCTGCTCGGGCTACTGCGACAACGGCGACGCCGCCGACACGACCCTCCCCGACGTCGGCCTCTCAGTCGACGACGGCGCCGTCTTCCTGACCGACGACGAGTACACCTTCGCCCACGAGGGCGGCATCGGCGAGGGCGACGACGGCCCCAGTTCGACCTCCCACATCGGCTTCTAGGTGTTCGTGTCTTCGGGGACGGATTCGTCGACACTGCCTCCCAGCAGTCGTCACCTGGTCTGTACAGACTACCGACGTAGCGATTGGCGGGTTTCAACGTTCCAGCAGAGTAGACGAAATCTAACACCTCGAAAGCCCTCGGCGCGCTCGACTCGTGCGAACCCGCTGCGCGCGCTCGTTCCTCGCGTGCTTACGGGTTCGGACTTCGTCGACCACGCCTCGCCCTTTCAGTCCTCCAGGGACAGCATCGCTCGCGCGATGAAACGCGCTCACGATTGAGTCCGCCAACCCTCCCCGATCGCTCGCCGTCCGGCGAGCGATACGCTTCCTGACCGCACAGCACGGCCGGGAGCGGCGTTTATGCCGCGACCAGGGGAAGGGCAGGGCTGCGGTGTGTACCTGGAGGACTGAAAGGGCGAGGTGCGGTCCGGGAACCCGGGCGCCGCTAGCACCGTGGTTCGAGAGAGCGAAGCTCTCTCGTCATCACGAAAGACGCGAAGCGTCTTTCGAACGACAGCGTAGCGAGGAGCGCAGCAAGCCCCGGGATTCTCGTGAGCGGAGCGAACGAGAGCTCGAAAGACGAGCGAAGCGAGTCTTTCGGTGCCGGAGCGCGCCGAGGGCTTTCTGGGTGTTGGCGGTCTCGTTTCTCCCAGCACCAATCAGACCGAGAACCGACCAATCGCTCGAAACACACACTCCTCGACGTGCAATCCTCAACAAACGTCCCACACAATAGCAAGTCTCGCCACCAACGCCCCATTGATACCCAATACCACATACCATAGAAGCGTGGCACCTGTTCCGCTCGGCGGCTTGCTCCGTCGACCACTGCTCAGACACGCCCTCAAACCGATCGCGGCGTTCGCGGCCGTCGTCCTCGCCGGCGTCGCGGGCTTTACCGCCCTCGGCGGCGTCGGCGTCGTCGACGCGTTGTTCTGGTTGCTCGACCCGACGAGCATCGAGTTGCACTTTCAGAACCACGACGGGCCGGCGACGCTGGTGAAGGGGTACGCTATCGTCGTCCTCACGGGGCTCGTGCTCTCGGGGCTGTGGACCGGCGAGACGGTCCTGACGGCGGCGTTCGGCGGGCAGATGCGCGACGAACTCAGAGCGATGCAGCTATTATCCACCATCGGCGACCTCGACGACCACGTCGTCGTCTGCGGCTACGGCACCTTCGGCAAGACCGTGGCTCGCAGCCTCGACGACGCCGGTCGCGACGTGGTCGTCGTCGAGACCCAGGAGGCACAGTACGACCAGGCCGTCGACGACGGCGTCCTCGCGGTACGGGGCGACGCCAGGCGCGAGGAGACCCTCGGCGACGCGGGCATCGAGCGGGCCAGCGCCGTCGTCGGCGCCATCGACGACTCGAACGCGAACATCCAGATCGTCCTCGCGGCCAGCCAGCTGGCGCCGACCGTCCGGCTGGTGGTCCGCGTCGGCGACGAGACAGACGAGACGCTAGCCCGCCGCGCGGGCGCCGACGAGGTGATCATCCCCGAAGTCGTCAGCGGCGAGCGCGTCTCGACGACGCTGTAGCTCATCAGTCGACGGCCGCTGGGCCAGAGAACCGGAACTCGGTCAGTCCGCAGCGGGCGCTTCGCCTTCGCCGTCGAGGGTCTCCTGCCACTCCTCGACCTGCTTGGCAGTGACACCCTGAACGGTGGCGGCGACCTCGCCCGGTTCGACGTCTTTCAGGTCGTCCGGCGAGTCGACGCCGACGTCGGCGAGTTTCTCCGCAGTCGCGCCGCCGATACCCGAAAGGTCCTCCAGGTCGTCGACGCGCTGGCGGGCCTGGTACTCCTCGAAGTTGCAGATGGGACAGCCCAGTTCCCACGGTCCGTCGTCGTCTGCCTCGTCGCCAGCGCCGTCTTCTGCTTCCTCGGCTGCCTCGTCCTCTGTCCTGTCGCCAGCCCCGTCGCCCGCCTGGTCGTGGATTTCGATCTCCGGCAGGTCGTGCTCCTCACAGCGCTCCTCGGTGACGACGATGTCGCCGTTGCGCGGCAGCGGGAGCGAGTAGTCGCAGTCGGGGTAGCGTGTACAGCCGACGAGTCGGGAGCCAGAGCGGAGACGTTTGATCGCCAACTCGCCGTCGTGCTCCTCCCCACACTCCGGACAGACGCCGATGACCTCGTCTTCGGTGTCGTCGGCCTTCTCCGCTTCACAGCGGGGACAGCCGTGGACGAAGGTGTCCCGGCCGGCGAGCATCTTCACGTGGTTCATCTCGTGTTCCTCGCAGGTCTCCTCGATGACGAGCGGGTCGCCCGTCGAGGGGAGCGGGAGCGTGTACTCGCACTCGGGGAAACCGTCGCAGCCGACGAAGTACGACCCCTGGCGCGACCGGCGGACGAGCAGGTCGTCGCCGCAGTCGGGACACGGACCGAGGCGCTTGTCGGCCTTGAGCGACTCCTGGAGGTGTTCACCGACCTCCTCGCGGGAGGAGGCGAGTTCCTCGAACACCGCCTCCAGCATCTCGCGGGACTCCACGGTGACGTCGTCGAGCGTCGCCTCGCCGTTGGCGATGGCGGACATGTCCGCCTCCAGCTGGGCGGTCATGTCGTCCGAGACGACGTGGTCGGCGAACTCCTCGGCCGCCTTGACGACGGCCTTGGCCAGCGTCGTCGGCCGCGGCGGGTCGTTCTCGATGTAGCCCCGGTCGTACAGCTTCTCGATGGTGTTGTGGCGGGTCGCCTTCGTCCCGAGCCCGAGTTCCTCCATCTTCTGGATGAGCCGGGACTGGCCGTAGCGCCGTGGCGGCTGGGTCTGTTTTGCCTGTAACTCGACGTCGGACATCGCGAGTTCCTCGCCCTCCTCGACGGCGGGAACAAAGTTCTCGCTCGCGCTGGAGTACGGATAGACCTCGTGGTAACCCGGTTCGATCAGGCGCTTGCCGTTGGCCTTCAGCGAGTGGTCCGCGGCTTCCGCGACCACGCGGAGGTGGGCCCACTTCGCTGGCTCGGCCACCGTCGCGAAGAAGCGGCGGACGACGAGTTCGAACACTTCCCACTCGTCCTCGCCGAGTTCGCGCGGCGCGGGAATCTCGCCGGTCGGGTGAATTGGCGGGTGGTCCGTCGTCTCGTCGTCGCCCTCCGTGGGCACGATGTCCTCTTGCTCCAGGAGCATCTCGGCGTGTTCGCCGAACGTCGAGTCGCCGACGAACTCGTCGAGCAGTTCGTCCGGCTCCAGGTCGTCCGGGTACACCGTGTTGTCCGTCCGCGGGTAGGTCATGTACCCCGCGGTGTACAGGTCCTCGGCGATGGACATCGAGCGCTGGGCGGAGTAGCCCAGCGAACTCGCGGCGGAGATGAAGGCCGTGGTGTTGAACGGCTCCGGTGGGTCGTCGGTGCGGGTCCGCCGGCGGACCGACGTGACCGTCGCCGCGTCCGTGCTCGCGACGGCCTCGTAGGCGGCCTCGGCCGACGCCTCGTCCCAGACGCGTTCGGCTTCGGTGCCGTCGTCGGCCTCGTAGAAGTACTGGGCCTCGAAAGATTCGGCACCCTTGGTCAGGTCGCCGTAGATCTCCCAGTAGTCCTCCGGGTCGAAGGCCTCGATCTCTCGCTCGCGGTCGACGATGAGCTTCAGCGTCGGGGACTGGACCCGGCCGACGCTGATGAAGTCGTTGCCCAGCTGGCGCGCCGAGAGGGAGAGAAAGCGCGTCAGTGCGGCGCCCCAGACGAGGTCGATGATCTGGCGGGCCTCGCCCGCGGCGGCCAGGTCGAAGTCGATGTCGTCCGGGTTCGCGAAGGCGTCCCGGACCTCGCGTTCGGTGATCGAGGAGAAGCGCACGCGCTTGACGGGGACGTCCGTCTCCTCGCGGATCAGTTCGTACGCTTCCTTCCCGATGAGTTCCCCCTCGCGGTCGTAGTCAGTCGCGATGGTGGCCTCCTCGGCCTTGCGGGCGAGAAAGCGCAGCGTCTCGACGATGTTCTCCTGGGTCGCCGACTTGACGACGTCGGCGTCGACCAGTTCCGCCGGCTCGACGTCGCGCCAGTCGGAGTACTCGGGCGGGAAGTCGACCCCCACGACGTGGCCCGAGAGCCCCATCACGCGCTTCGAGCCCCAGCGGTAGACGTTGACCCCGTTCTTGCGCTCGGCCTGCGCGCTCCCTTCGCTGAGAATCTCCGCGATCCGGCGGGCAGCGTTCTCCTTCTCGGTGATGATCAGCTCCACGAGACATCACCAGATTGCTCGCTCATTACAGGGTGATAGGGCGAGGTGCATGCAAAAGTGTTTCGTCCGAAATCGGCAGATAGCGCGTGTGTGCAGGCAGTTGGGCGGGCGCGGGCGTTCGCGCACGGCGCGTGTTCGTTCCCGCGCTCGCACACGTGCGCGGAGGTGTCCGTTCCCGGCGCGTATCGACGCGCTCTTGGCCCCGCTCGTCCGCGTTTCGGACATGAACGACCGGTACGTCCGCGCGGCGCGGGCCGCCGTCGCCGCCCTCGTGTTCGTCACCGCGGCCTACCACCTCTGGTGGGGGTTCCCGCGGAGTCTCATCTACGGGACCGCCCTCCTCGACCTGGCCTCGCGCGGCCTGCCGCCGGACCCCCGACCGTTCCTCTTCGTCGCCTTCGCGCTCGCGCTCCTGTCGGGGCCCTACCTCGTCATCCACGACAAGCTCTCGCTCCGCCGGGCCTACCAGCTCGGCCTGGCGTTGATGGTGCTCTCCTTTCTCGGCTGGGTGTTCTGGCACGAGACGGGCCACGGCGCCTTCCTGACAGGGGCACCCGCCCCCGGCGCCGGCGGCGGCCACTCCCACGGCGGGGGCGTTCTCGGGACCATCGCCGAACACTACGTTGTCGAACCGGTCGAGGGGGTCATCAAGAGCGTCGAACTGCTCGCGGCGGCGCTGTTCGCGTTCCTCCTGCGGTTCGATTCCGACGCCGACACGGAGTAGTGGCGCGCCCGGCGACCGCTCCCGACGACTTTATCATTCCTTTCGACTAACGTTTCGGCAATATGAATCGGCGAACTCTCCTGGCGTCGACCGCGGCGCTGGCAGGCGGTCTCGCGGGGTGTCTCGGCGGTGGATCGGGCGATAGTTCGGGCTCGGGGACGGAGTCTGAGTACCAGACGCTGGACGTCGGCGGTGAGCAGGTCCCGCTGGTTCCCGTCGACGAATCCCACACGTGGCACCAGGAGACCGACACGAAGTTCGTGGACGCCCGCGGCCAGCGGCAGTACGACGAGGCGCACATCACAGACGCGGTCCTGAGTTCTGCACGTCGCGTCGAGGACTGGTCGAAATCACGGCAAGTCGACCCGACCGACGAGTGGTCCCAGGACCAGCGTATCGTCTGTTACTGCCGGTGCCCGCACCACCTCTCGTCGCTCCGGGCCGGCGAGTTGATCTCCGAGGGGTACGAAGACGTCTACGCTATCGACGAAGGATTCGGCGCCTGGATGGACAACGGCTATCCGACCACGGGCAGCGGGTCGAACGCCAGCTTCGAAATCCGCGGCCAGTCGGACCCCGCGGACGCCGGCGAGTACGCCTGGGCCAGCCACGGGGCGAGTGATCAGCAGGAGGCCGTGCCCATCGCCGACGACGGGAGCTACCAGATGACGCTGCACTTCAGCGGTCTCTCTTCGACGTCGCCCATCAATCTGCGGACGCCGAGCTACGAACTGACGGCGCCGCTGTCGGACCTGACGGACGGCGTCGTCGACGAGTCGCTGGCGTAGGTTCTGCTGCTTCCGTCTACTCCGATTCGTCCACGTAGTCGAGCAGGTCCCACTCCATCTGGGCCAGGTCCTCGGCGGCCGAGTTGTCCCGGTTGATCGCGTACATCTGGCTGTTCCCCACGCGACGCGTCTCCTCGATCATCTCGTAGTCGAGCAGGTCGTCGAGGTGCTCGTAGAACGTGCTCCGGTCGACGCCTGCGAGGCGGGCGATTTCCGTCGCGTTGAGATCCCGGTCGTTTTCGCTAAGCAGCGCGGTCAGGATCTTCACCTTGGCGCGGGAGCCGAGGACATCTGTCAATACGGTGTCTTCGACGGCGGATTCGGTCTTGCTCATGGAAATACTCACTCCTGTGAGATTGGTTTACTCTTCCAGTTCCTCCCGCAACAGCCCGTTGACCTCACCGGGGTCTGCGCTCCCACCGGTCTTCTGCATGACCTGGCCGACCAGGAAGTTGATGGCGCCGTCGTCGCCGTCGTGGAAGTCTTGGACGGCGTCGGGGTTCTCGTCGATGGCGTCTTCGACGGCCACCTGTATCTCGTCCCCGCTGGTCTTGCCGAGGTCCTCGGCCTCGACGATGCTGTCCGGGTCGTCGCCGTCGTCGAGCATCCCGCGGAGGACGGTCTCCTTGGCGTTCTTGGCGGTGATCTCGTCCTCGGCGACGAGTTCGACGAGGCGGGTCACCTCGTCGAAGCGGTCCTCGACGTCGGTGATCTGCATGTCGCGGTAGTTGAGTTCACCCAGCAGTTCGTCGGCGACCCAGGTGGCCGCGAGGTCGGCGTCGAAGCGCTCGGCGACGCTCTCGAAGAAGTCCGCGACCTGCTTGGTGCTCGTGAGCTTCGAGGCCGCCTCGTCGCTCAGGCCGTACTCCGAGACGAAGCGCTCGCGGCGAGCGTCGGGGAGTTCCGGGATGGCGATCTCTTCCTTCCAGTGGCTCACGCGGAGCGGCGGGAGGTCGGCCTCGCGGAAGTAGCGGTAGTCCTTCTCCTCTTCCTTCGAGCGCATCCCGACGGTGTTGCCGTGGGTCTCGTTGAAGTGGCGGGTCTCCTGTTCGACCTCGCGCCCGGACTGGACGAGTTTCTTCTGGCGGGAGGCCTCGAAGGCCAGGGCCTGCTCGGCGCCCCTGTGGCTGGAGATGTTCTTGACCTCGGTCCGGTTGGCGTCTTCGAGGACCGACTCGTCGATGGCGCCGTCCTCGTCCACCTCGTCGGCGTCGACCAGCGAGAGGTTCGCGTCGATGCGGAGGCTACCGTCCCGCGTCGCGTCGAAGACGCCGAGGTACTCGAGGACCTCCTCCAGCTTTTCGAGGAACGCCCGAACCTCACCGGGCGCCCGGAAGTCGGGCTGGGTGACGATCTCCATCAGCGGCGTGCCCGCGCGGTTGTAGTCGATGAGGGTGTAGTCCGCGCGGTCGATGCCCGTCGTCCGGGATTCGAGCGGGCCGCTGCCGTCGCGGACGTGCTTGATCGAACCGGGGTCCTCTTCGAGGTGCGCCCGGCGGATGTCGACCGCCCGGCGCTCGCCCTCGTGAGAGAACTCAAGCGTGCCGTCCTGGCAGATGGGGGCGTCGTACTGGGTGATCTGGAAGTTCTTGGGCAGGTCGGGGTAGTAGTAGTTCTTCCGGTGGAAGGTGGTCTCCTCGGGGACGTCGGCGTCGATGGCCTTGCCGACCTTCACCGCCGACTCCACGGCGGCCTCGTTGACGACGGGGAGCGCGCCGGGGAGTCCGAGACACACGGGGCAGGTGTGCGTGTTGGGTTCGTCGTCGCCCACGTCGGTCGAACAGCCGCAGAAGATCTTCGTCTCGGTCTCGAGCTGGACGTGGACCTCGAGCCCGATGACGGTCGCGAGTTCGCGCGACTCCGTGGCCTGAGCAGTCATTGTCCGGGATTCGACGCCGTTCGGCTAAAGGCTAACGAAGGGGTTCGTTCCGCTCGTCGACGTGCATGCCCCGGGCTAAGCGATTAGGGGGTAACGTTTTGAGTGGTGGCCGAGGTCTTTCGGACCTAAAATGGAAGGTACCTGGGGGTCGACTGGGTCAGCGACGCGTCGAAACGTACTGAAGGGGATCGGGGCCGCGACTGCCGCGGCGCTCGCCGGCGGTGCGGTGCCCGCGAGCGGGGCGGCGGAGACGAGCGGCGATGCCGTCGTTCTGGGTGACTTCGAGTCGGACCTGGACGGCTGGCGAGGCGTCGGCGAGACGACGCTCGACCGGGTCGCGAAATCGGATCGACCGGTCGCTGTCACGAGCGGCGAACACGCGCTGGCGGCGACGACGGACCGAACAGGGGGTCAGATCGAGAACGAGGAACGCGTCAGGAACGCCGACCTCGTCGCGGCTCCCTCGCTGTTCGCGACGGTCACGCCCGGCCGGATTCCCGAAGGGGACGTCGCCGTCTCGGTGCGATTTCGATTGCACTACGCAGACGACGGGCTCTTCGGCGAGGACACTGCCGTCGTCGAATCGGACGCACAGACCGTCCGGCCGCACGCGCCCGCAGTCGTCTCGTGGGACCTACGCGGCCTGGCAGAGACGACGCGCGCCGACGCGACGAAACTGGAGATCGGCTGGTCTCCGGCCACGGACTCCGTGTCGGGCTCGCTGGACAGTGACGCCGGCGAAGCGTGGACGACCGTCGTCGACGACGTCTACCTTGGTGACGACGGCGACCGGATCCGGCGCGTGCGACTGGGCGAGCACTTCGAACGCCTCCAGTTCGCCCTCGGGGCCTACCGCTCGACGGAGGTCCACTTCCGGACGGAGCACCTGGAATCCGGCGAATTCGTCTTCGAGGGCGGCGAGTCGGTGCCCTACACCGTCGAGACGCTGACCGACGACGGGGTGGAGTTCGTGCTGGACGGCGTCGAGTACCTGTTCGGAGGTGAGTGGCTGTGAGTGACGAGACGGTGACCGGGTCGGCGACGACGCTCTCGTTGATACCCGGCGGTAGCGAACACAGCGCCGCGGGTGGCGACGACCTCGACAGCGCGATGCCGGATTACTGGGGGAAAGGCCTCGACGCGTGGTTCCTCGGGGACCAGCGCGAGTCCCTGCCGACGGACCTCGACGACGCGCTGGCGGCCAGGAAGACGTTCCCGGAGTACCCCGGCGAGGAATTCAGGGCCTACCGGCTGAAGAACCACCTGGAGGTGCACTTTCCGTCGAGCGACGGACAGCGAATCGACGACTGGGACGCGGTGACGGTGACTCTCGACGAGCACGACCCCGTCTGGGTCTGCGTCGAAGGGGAGACCGACCACGGCGAGGACAACGCGATGCGGACCCTGATCGAGGACCCCCCGAGCGAGTTCTGGGACTGGTTCGACGGGCGCGAAAAGGCGAGAGCCCACCGCATCCGCTACGACGACGATATCGTCGAGCGAGAGGGCGGCGACGGTGACGACGACGGCTACGAACCCAGGTCCGAGGACGTGAATCGCGTCGCAGTGGACGGGCCGGACGGCGAGACGGTCGAGGGCGTCCGCGTCTCGGCCATCGTCGGCGGCCAGGACACCTACGTCCGGAAGCTCAACGAACTGTTCTACCGGGACCCGGTCCGGTTCCAGGTGGAGTTCCCGGACAACGGGCCGGAGGACGTCCCGTCGTACATTCGGACGCCGCCGACAGTGTACACGTTCCTGGACCTGATCGTGCTGGCCGATGGCACGACGCAGGCCCGCACGTGGGACGCCAGCCCGTACCCGCTCCACGTCTTTTACGTCAACGGGACCCAGCCCGAAGGCGGGATGACGAACGGACTGGAGCGGGGGACTGACGAGCGTCTCGACGGAAGCGTCGAGGACGGCAACTGGCTCCGGAACCAGGAGATGAACCGGGAGCGGTTCGTCCCGTGGGCGACGCAGGCGTACCTGCCGACCGGGACGGAGCCGTTCTCGCCCCACTCACCGCTGGCCTACGAGGCGAACTGGGACGCTGACGTGCCGGGATTGACGCCGCAGGACCATCCCGTCATGGTCGACGGAACGGACGGATCGACGGTGACGAGCGACGGCGTTCGCGAGCAGTGCGACGACCCGTTGTTCCCGTGGACGGACGCGTAGCCGTCGCGTGTCGCTATCAGCGATGGGAATCGCCCCGCATCGTATTTAGCACGCCGCCCGAAAGAGGAGGCAATGGGACTCGCCGACATCATCGCAGACGTCGACTCCGGTGAGAAGACGCTCACGATACGGAATCGGGACGAACCGGAGCCGCTCGTTCGAATGCTCAGGCGGATGGTCGACGCACCGGACGTGCGGATTCGAGAGGACGAACCCGCCGAGGGAAGCCCCGGCAACCTCGTCATCCTCGAAGGAGACGAAGAGGGAGCGGCGCAACTCGCCATCTCGTCTATCGCCGACGTGGGAAACAGCGTCCTGATGGTCAACTCCGACCTCTACGTCACCGGGACGCGGTCCATCGACGAAGTCGACACGCCGGACGTCCTCGCGGGTCTGGACGAGACGACGTTCACCGTCGTGGGCAAGCAGAAGATGCTACTGATCGAGATCTCGCGCCACGTCGAGGCCCTGGCGTACCGGTCCGGCGGGAGCACGTTACACACCGGTTTTCAGCACCTCGCTCGCATCGAGGACGAACGCGGGACGAAGTCGGTGTACGAGCGACTCGTCGACGCCGGCATCACCGTCCACGTGTACGGGTCGCCGGACGGCCTGCCGTCACTGCCCGACGAACTCACGGTCCACGCGGACGACAGCGAGGAGATTCGCACCTCGTGGTTCGTCGTCAACACCGATTGCCCCGACGAGTTCAAGGGCGCCCTGCTCGCGACGGAAGTCGGGCCGAACGAGTGGACGGGCGTGTGGACCTTCGACCCTGCGGTCGTCGACCGCACCGCCGCGTATCTCGACGAGGCGTACGGAGGATAATCGCCACATTGCGACCGGATTCGTCGAAGCAGACAGGTCGGGGAGTTGTCAATCTCGCTGTCAATGTCTGACGGAGGTTTAAGGGCTCTCAGTCGCGCTGTATGTCCATGTGCGGTAACCGTGTCGAGGAACTCGAATCGCGCGTGAAGGAACTCGAAGCGTCTGTCGAAGGGCTCACCGACGAACTCGTCGAGTGCAAGGTCCGCCTCCGCGAACTGGAGAACGCCGTCGACACCGATATCGGACTCAGCAACGAGAACGCCGGGTCCGCGGGCGATTCGACGCCGAACAGTTCGCAAACTGACACCACGCCGGCAGCGGAGCAGGGGGCAGCCGACACACATAAAGCCGAGGACGCCACAACTGAGGACAACCGGGAGGAAAGCGAGGCCGACTCCGGCTCCGACATCATCGTCGCGTAGGCCGGACGGCCACGAGCGACCCAATGCACATCAAAGAGCTCGTCCTTGACAACTTCAAGAGTTTCGGCCGGAAGACGCGGATTCCGTTCTACGAGGATTTCACCGTCGTCACCGGACCGAACGGGTCGGGGAAGTCGAACATCATCGACTCCGTCCTGTTCGCGCTGGGCCTGGCCCGCACGTCGGGCATCCGGGCCGAGAAGCTGACTGACCTCATCTACAACCCGCGGGACGCCGAGGACGAGGACGACTTCGGCGGCGAGCGCGAGGCCAGCGTCGAGGTCATCCTCGACAACTCGGACCGCAAGCTCCAGCGCTCGCAGGTGATCAACGCCGCGGGCACCGAGGACGTCGGTAACGTCGACGAGATATCGATCCGGCGGCGCGTGAAACAGACCGAGGACAACTACTACTCTTACTACTATATCAACGGCCGCTCTGTCAACCTCTCCGACATCCAGGACCTGCTGTCTCAGGCGGGCGTGACGCCCGAGGGGTACAACGTCGTGATGCAGGGCGACGTCACCGAGATCATCAACATGACGCCGGGTGCCCGCCGGGCGATCATCGACGAGATCGCCGGCGTCGCCGAGTTCGACCAGAAGAAGGAAGCGGCCTTCGAGGAACTCGAGGTCGTTCAGGAACGCATCGACGAGGCCGAACTACGGATCGAGGAGAAGCAGAACCGTCTCGACCAGCTCGAAGACGAACGGGAGACCGCTCTCGAATACCAGAGCCTTCGCGAGGAGAAAGAGGAGTACGAAGGCTACCGCAAGGCGGCCGAACTCGAAGACAAGCGCGAGGAACTCGAGGAGATCGAATCGGAGATCGACGAGCTCGAAGACGAACTCGCCGAACTCCAGGAGGAGCTCGACCAGCGCCAGGGCACCGTCGTCCGCCTGGAAGAGGACCTGGAAGACCTGAACGCGGAGATCGAACGCAAGGGCGAGGACGAACAGCTCGCCATCAAGCGAGAGATCGAGGAGATCAAGGGCGACATCTCCCGGCTCGAGGACAAGATCGAGACCGCCGAGGAGAAGGTCGAAGACGCCGAGAACACCCGCCGCCAGGCGTTCGTCCAGATCGACCGCAAGCAGGAGACCATCGACGACCTGGAGAGCGACATCCGCGAGCGCAAGGTCGAGAAGTCCAACGTCAAGGCGGAGATCCAGGAGAAGGAAGCCGAACTCGAGGAGGTCCAGCAGCGGATCGACGAGGTCGGCGACGAGTTCGAGGAGGTCAAGAACGAACTCGAATCGAAGCGCGCGGACCTCGAGGAAACCAAGTCCGAGAAGAACGACCTCCAGCGCGAACAGGACCGCCTCATCGACGAGGCACGCCGCCGCTCGAACGAGCAGCGTGAGAAGCGCGAGGCCATCGAGGAGGCCGAGGCCGAGATCCCCGACCTCGAATCGGAGATCGGCGACCTGGAGAACGAACTGGAGAAGGCCGAGAAGAACAAGCAGACCATCACCGGCGTCGTCGAGGACCTCAAGAGCGAGAAGCAGGAGCTCCAGTCCAGAATCGACGACCTGGAGGACGACATCTCCGCCAAGCAGCAGGAGTACGCGGAACTCGAAGCCCGCGCAGGCCAGGACGGCGACTCCTCGTACGGCCGCGCGGTCACGTCCATCCTCAACGCCGGTATCGAGGGCGTCCACGGCACCGTCGGCCAGCTGGGTGGCGTCGACCCGGACTACGCCACCGCGTGTGAGACCGCCGCGGGCGGCCGACTCGCCCACGTCGTCGTCGACGACGACACCGTCGGCCAGCGTGGTATCGAGTACCTGAAATCCAAGGGCGCCGGCCGCGCGACCTTCCTGCCCATCACGGAGATGCACCAGCGCGGGCTGGGCAACCTGCCCGACAAGGACGGCGTCGTCGACTTCGCGTACAACCTCGTCGACTTCGACCCCGAGTACGCGGGCGTGTTCTCCTACGTGCTCGGCGACACCGTCGTCGTCGACGACATCGAGACGGCCCGGGACATGATGGGCCAGTTCAGGCTCGTCACGCTGGACGGCGACCTCGTCGAGAAGTCCGGCGCCATGACCGGTGGTTCTTCCTCCGGAACTCGCTACTCCTTCTCCGGCGGCCAGGGCAAACTCGAACGCGTCGCGAAGAAGATCAACGACCTCGAGGACGAGCGCAAGGCGGTCCGCGAGGAGCTCCGCGACGTCGAGGGCCGCCTCGACGACGCCCGCGACCGGCAAGCCGACGCGGCCGACCAGGTCCGCGAGATCGAGGCCGACGTCGAGCGCAAGGAGACGGCCATCGAGGACGCGGAAGAGAAGATCCAGCGTCTCGAAGACGAACTCGCAGAGATCGAGGAAGAGCGCGAGGCCGTCTCCGACGAGATGGACGAACTCGAGGCCCAGATATCGGAGAAGGACGAGACCATCGCCGGGCTGAACGCCGACATCGAGGAGCTCGAGGCGGAGGTCGCCGACTCCGACCTCCCGGACCTCACCGACCAGAAGGACCGGATCAACGCCGAGATCGACCAGCTGGAGGACCGCCAGGACGACCTCGACGCCGACCTGAACGAACTCAACCTGGAGAAACAGTACGCGGAGGACGCCATCGACGACCTCCACGACGACATCGAGACGGCCCAGAACCGGAAGGCCGACGCCCAGGAGCACATTGCCGAGTTCGAATCCGAAATCGAGGACCACCGCGAGAAAAAGTCCGAGAAGGAGGCCGAAGTCGAGGAACTCGAAGCAGAGCTGGCAGACCTCAAGGACGAGCGTGAGGATCTGCGCGAGGAACTCCAGGAGGCCAAGGAGGCCCGCGACGAACAGCAATCGGAAGTCAGCGACGTCGAGCGCGACCTCGACGACGCCCGCGAGGAGGAAGAGCGCCTGGACTGGGAGATCGAGGAGCTCGAGGCCCAGGTCGGCGACTACGACCCGGAGGACGTCCCCGACCACGACACGGTCCAGTCCGAAATCGACCGGCTCGAAGGCGAGATGGAGAAGCTGGAGCCGGTCAACATGCGCGCCATCGAGGAGTACGACAGCGTCGCCGAGGACCTGGGCGAACTCGAGGACAAGAAGGAGACGCTCGTCGAGGAGGCCGAAGAGATCCGGAACCGGATCGAGACCTACGAGGCCCGGAAGAAGGAGACGTTCATGGAGTCCTACGACGCCATCGACGAGAACTTCCAGGACATCTTCGAGCGCCTCTCCGACGGGGAAGGACGGCTCTTCCTCGAGAACGAGGCGGACCCCTTCGACGGCGGCCTGACGATGAAGGCCCAGCCCGGCGACAAGCCGATCCAGCGCCTCAACGCGATGTCCGGCGGCGAGAAGTCGCTGACCGCGCTGGCCTTTATTTTCGCCATCCAGCGCCACAACCCCGCCCCGTTCTACGCGCTGGACGAGGTCGACGCCTTCCTCGACGCCGCCAACGCCGAGCGCGTCGGCGAGATGGTCGACGAACTCGCGGGCCAGGCCCAGTTCGTCGTCGTCTCCCACCGCTCGGCCCTGCTCGACCGCTCCGAGCGCGCCATCGGGGTGACGATGCAGGACAATAACATCAGCGCCGTCACCGGAATCGACCTCTCCGGCGACGTGGATATCGACGGTGACGGGGAGGTGCCAGCGGATGATTGACGATAGCGGGGACGAGGAGAACAGCAAAGACGGTAAGGACCGGAACGACGACATCCCGTTGAACATCGCGGGACACGAGGACAGGGAGCCGCCTGGCGGTTCCGATGCGGCAGATCTCTTCGGCGCGAGCGACGACGTCGACGAGGAGTCTGAAACCACATCGGACGCCGAGAGTACGGCAACAGAGAACGAGGACGCCGAGTCCGACGAGGACGACGACGAGAACGTCGAGCCGGTCGAGGTGCTCGTCCAGCTGGCAGACGAGGGCGAGATCGACCCGTGGGACATCGACGTCGTGCGGGTGACGGACAAGTTCCTGCACGTCCTCGACGCTCAGGACCTGCGAACCTCGGGGCGGGCGCTGTTCTACGCCTCGGTCCTCATCCGGATGAAGAGCGACGCGATGCTCACCGAGGACGACGAGGAGGAGGCCGAACAGGTCGAACCCTGGGAACAGGCGATGGGCGAGGACGCGCCCATCGACGAGCCGGACCCCTTCGCCTCGCTCGAACAGGAGATGGACCGGCGGCTCGAACGCCGGCGGGCGCGCGGGATGCCCCAGACGCTGGACGAGCTGGTGCGGGACCTGCGGGACGCCGAGCGCGAGTCGTGGTGGAAAGAGTCCCGTGAGTACGACACGAGCGACTCGCCACAGGGGTTCCAGCGCGGGACCCAGGAACTGGACTACCGGTCGGCCGACGACCTGCGGATGGACGACGAGCCGACGGAGGACGACGTCACCGGGACGACCCACGCGGAGAACATGGACGACATCATCGACGCCGTCTACGAGGTGCTCCGGGAGCACTACGACGCCGGCCGCGACGAGGTGCTGTACCGTGAAGTCCACATGGCAGGCGGGTCGCGCGTCGAGACGTATCTCGGCCTACTCTTCCTCTCCCACCGCGGCCGCGTCCGCCTCCAGCAGGACGAACTGTTCGGCGACCTGTGGGTACAGGACCCCGCCGCGCCGACGGGGTCGGAAGAAGCGTTCGCGGACTGAGCTGCCGATTCTACCCATTCACGACCCAGTTAGTCGTCGGAACGGGAACGGCTATCTACTCCGTGTGCATAGATACCAATGGCCATGACGCCTACGTCAATCCGCGAACGCCTCGAGGAGGTCGGTGACGGGGTCGACCCCGAGGAGTTCGTCGCAGCGCTCGAGTACGTCCGCGACGACGGTCGGTCCCGCCGTCAGCACTGAGAGTCAGATCACGACGCCGGACTGGAGAATCGCGACCAGTGCAGTGACAGTGACGACGCTCGCGACGGTCGTCAGGAACACTGTCGCGCTGACGAACTCGCTGGCGGTGATACCGTCTGTGTCGCCGCTGAAGGCGCCGACGAGGATGATCGGTGTCACCGCGGTCGGGCCCGCGAGTAGTAACACGACGACGCGGGCGACGGTGGCGTCGCCGAACCCGACGAGGAGCGCCGCGGCCAGCGCGACCGCGGGAGCCACGAGGAGCTTGACCCCGCTCGCGAGGCCGACCGGGCGGAGCGCCCCCTCGACGTCGACGCTGGAGAGCTGGATGCCGAGCACGACGAGCATCACCGGGATCGACGCGTTCCCGAGCAGTTCGAGCGTCTGCATCACCGTCGAGTCGGTCGGCGGGACGACGCCCAGCCAGCGGGCGGCCAGCGCGACCACCACGGCGTACACCAGCGGCAGGGTGAACACGCGCTTGACGTTCTCGCGGACGGCGCCCTCGTCACCCCGGGCCGCGACGTAGACGCCGAGGGTGTACAGCAGGACGCCCTGGACGGCGGTGACGAGGACGGCGACGCTGCGACCGACCTGGCCGAAGGCGAAGTCCGCCAGCGGGATGCCGAAGTTGCCGACGTTCGGGAAGATGACAACCATGACGAACGCGCCCAGCAGCGGCTCCGAGCGGCCCGACGCGCGACCGATACCCTCGGCGAGGACGATCATCGCTAGCGAGAAGACGGCGACGACGGCCACGATTTCGAGGATGGTCGACCCGCCCAGGGCCGACGTCGCGAGGCTATGGAGGACGAGCGCAGGCGCGAGCAGGTACACCGTGACCGTGTTGAGCGCGTCCGGCTGGACGCCCTTCACCCGGCCCAGCGCGAAGCCGACGGCGGCGATGGCGATAATCGGGAGGATAGCCGACGCGAAGATGCCCAGGAGCGACACGCTCGTGAAGTGCGTGGCGGGGCTAAGAATCCTGTCGAAACCGCACGCGTCGTGTCAGGATCCTCACTCGACCAGTGTCCAGCCGTCGCCGGTCCAGTCGACGACGTCTCGGCGCTCCATCTCGGTCAGGACCTCGCCGAGGCGGTCGGGCTGGGCGATCTCCATCTCGATTCGGTCGACGTCGTGGTACGTCCGGAGCAGACCGCGGACGGCCTCCTCCTCCAGCACGTCCTCTTCGGCGCGCTCCATCACGCCCTCGACGAGTTCGATCATGTCCTCGATGAAGTTCCAGGGGTAGACCACCCAGGTCCACTCCTCCAGGTGCTCGCCGACGAAGTCGGGCTGGAACTCGCTGGTGTCGAGCAACTGGAGCGTCGCGGTTCGCACCTCGCCGCAGTCCCGGTCGGTGACGTACTCGTGGGCCCGGCTGATCGACCCGCCGGTGTCGGCGATGTCGTCGATGATCAGGACGTCCTTGCCCTCGACGGAGCCCGCTGGCATCGGGTACCGGACCTGCGCCTCGTCGGCCTTCTGGGCCGTCCCGACGTAGTGCTCCATCTTCAGGCTCGTCAGGTCGTCGAGTCCCAGGAAGTCACACAGGCAGCGCCCGGCGAACCAGCCGCCGCGGGCGAGCGCGACGACGACGTCCGGTTCGAACTCTGCGCGCTTGACCTCGTCCGCGACGTCACGGCAGAGCCCGTAGATGTACTCCCAGTTCGTGATCGTACACGAGAAGTCGTCCGGCAGGTCGCTCATGTGTTGGTGTGCATCTTCGCCGACCTTCGGTGTTTCGAGTAGGAGAGTCCTGAGTGATTGACGAGATGGCCGTTTACAGCAGTGCTATCACTGCCAACAACAACCCGAAAGCCCCGCCCGGCTGGCCTCCCGCGGCTCGCTGTGCTCCTCACTCGCTACGCTCGTTCCGGTGCTTACTTCGCCGGGGTTCGGCCAGCCGGACGCCCCTTTCAGTCCCACCCGACTCGTTAGTCTAGGAGGGTGGGACTGAAAGGGGCCGGTCGCTCGTGGAGCGAGACCCACCAAGCACGCCGAAGGCGCGCGCAGGTGCGGTCGCAGCCCACGAGCGACCGGGGGCTTTCGAGTTGTTAGCGGTGAGTACTATCACACTCGCAGTACCAGTCACAACACCTAGTCAGGGGAATCGTTTTCACGCGCGTCGGCAAACCCCAGGCTATGGACACTCGGCAAGCATTATTAGTCGACGCGTTCGCGGACGAGCCGATGGCCGGGAACCCGGCCGGCGTCCTGCCGGACGCGTCCGACCTGAGCGAAGACCAGATGCAGGCGATAGCGGGTGAACTCGGGGCCAGCGAGACGGCGTTCGTCGTGCCCTCGGAGGACGCGGATCGACGGCTGCGCTACTTCACGCCCGAACGGGAGGTGGACCTCTGTGGGCACGCGACGATCGCGGCCCACGCCTACCTGTTCGAGCGGGCCGTCGTCGACGACGGGACCCACACCGTCGAAACCGAGGCTGGAACGTTCGACATCGAGTTGACCATCGACGGGACCGTGTGGATGGAGCAAGCGAACGCCGAGGTCGGGCGGGTCGACGTCGACGAGCAGGAGGCCGCGGACGCGCTGGGCGTCGACGTGGCGTCGCTCCGGGACGTCGGCGCGGACGTCCCCATCGGGAAGGTATCGACCGGCATGCCGTTCCTCATGGTGCCGATCAACTACTTCGAACACCTGAGCAACGCCGACCCGGACATGGCCGCTATCGAAGATCTCTGCGAGCGAACCGGCTGCGAGGGACTGTACGCGTTCACGTTCGACACGCTCGACATGGACACGACGGTCCACGCGCGGGCGTTCGTCCCGCTCGCGGGCATCCCGGAAGACCCGGTCACGGGGACGGCCGCGGGCGCACTCGGCGCCTATCTCCGGCGACACAACGCGATGGACGGGGAGTTCGACGAGATTCTCGTCGAGCAGGGCCACTTCCTCGACCGGCCGGGGACGGTCCGGGTCGAGTCCGACGGGGACGAGGTCCGCGTGGGCGGGCGCGCGGTGACGACCTTCGACGGCGACCTCGTGATCCCCGACGACGACGAGGACGAGATAATCGAGGTCTGACGGGCGATACCGTGGCGAGCCGTCGACACAGTGACGAGAGAACAGGTCGGAGAAGCGATTGATTCGATTCCGAGTCAGGGGTACTAGATGGTGCCGGCTTCGACACTACCTTAATATTTGTACATGTAGAGACGAACGAGTACATGGCGCTACGATGGCTCGACGAGATTACGGCCGACGACCTCGACTCGGTCGGCGGCAAGGCGGCGTCCCTCGGTGAACTCACGGCAGCCGGGCTCCCCGTTCCGCCCGCGTTCGTCGTCACCGCGGACACGTATCGCTCCTTCATCGAAGACACCGGCATCGACGTCGAACTGTTCGAAGTGGTCGACGTCGACACCGACGACTCACAGGCGCTCGCGGCGGCCGCCGAACGTGCGCAGGAACTGATTCTGGAGACCGAGGTCCCCGACCACGTCCGTGACGAGATCGTCGGGGCCTACGACGACCTGGGCCACGACGTCGTCGCGGTGCGGTCCTCGGCGACGGCGGAGGACCTGCCCGACGCATCCTTCGCGGGCCAGCAGGAGACGTTCCTCAACGTCGAGCGCGCGGACCTCCTCCAGCGCGTCAAAGAGTGCTGGGCTTCGCTGTTCACCCAGCGGGCCATCTACTACCGCCAGGAGCAGGGCTTCGCCCACGATATCGTCGACATCGCCGTCGTCGTCCAGGCGATGGTCGACGCGGATACGAGTGGCGTCCTGTTCACGAGCCACCCCTCGACAGGAGCGCCGACGTCTATCATCGAAGCCGCGTGGGGGCTCGGTGAAGCCGTCGTCTCCGGCGCCGTCTCGCCGGACAACTACGTTATCGACCGCAAGACCGGTGACGTAGAGGAGGTCACCGTCGCGGACAAGAAGATGATGTACGTCCGCGACGGCGGCGAGACCGTCGAGCGCGCCGTCCCCGACGAGAAGCGCGAACAGCGCGTCCTGGACGACGACGACGTCGACCGACTGGTGACCCTCGGTGAGCGCATCGAGGACCACTACGAGACTCCGCAGGACGTCGAGTGGGCCATCTACGACGACGACGTCTACCTGCTCCAGTCCCGGCCCATCACCACCATCGACGAAGCCTTCGACGCGCCCGCCGACGGAAGCGACTCACAGTCCATCGAAACGGACGCCGACTCCGCCAGCGTCAGCGCCGACGCGGGCCTGGCCGACGGCGGGGGGATGGCGAGCCAGGAGGAAGGCATCCTCGCCGACGGCCTCGGCGCCGGCCCCGGGTCGGCGACGGGCGACGTCCGCATCGTCACCAAGCTCGACCAGCTGGACAAGGTCGAGTCGGGCGACATCATCGTCACCGAGATGACGACGCCGGACATGGTGCCCGCGATGAAACGCGCCGCCGGGCTCGTCACGGACGAGGGCGGGATGACCTCCCACGCGGCCATCGTCTCGCGCGAACTCGGCGTTCCGGCCGTCGTCGGGACGAACGACGCGACGGCACGGCTCCAGGACGGCCAGCGCGTCACTATCGACGGCGAACGGGGGACCGTCCGCCCGGACAGCGCAGAGGGTTCCAGTGAAAGCGACGACGAACACCAGACCGCGACGGCGCCGGACGGCCAGTCCGGCCAGTCTGCCGACGGGCAGTCCGGGCCCACCGGCCAGCCGGCGACGAAGCCGATGACCGGCACGGAGATCAAGGTCAACGTCTCAATCCCGGCCGCGGCCGAGCGGGCGGCAGCCACCGGCGCCGACGGCGTCGGTCTGCTCCGCATCGAGCACATGATCCTCTCGACGAGCAAGACGCCCGAGCGCTACATCGCAGACCACGGCGAGCGGGCCTACGTCGACGAGATCGTCGACGGCGTGCGCACCGTCGCCGAGTCCTTCTACCCGCGGCCGGTACGGGTCCGCACGCTCGACGCGCCCACCGACGAGTTCCGCCAGCTCGACGGCGGCGAGGACGAGCCCAACGAGCACAACCCGATGCTGGGCTATCGGGGCATCCGTCGCAGCCTCGACCGGCCCGAGACCTTCCGGCTGGAACTCGAAGCCTTCCGCCGGCTGTACGACATGGGCTACGACAACGTCGAGATGATGCTCCCCCTCGTCACCGACGCCGAGGACGTGCTGCGGGCGAAGGCCATCATGGAGGACGTCGGCCTCGACCCGGAGAAGCGCTCGTGGGGCGTGATGGTCGAGACGCCAGCTAGCGCGCTCTCGATCGAATCGATCTGTGAGGCCGGCATCGACTTCGCCAGCTTCGGGACGAACGACCTCACCCAGTACACCCTCGCCGTGGACCGGAACAACGAGAACGTCGCCGACCGGTTCGACGAACTCCACCCCGCCGTCCTCGAACTCATCGGGAGTACCATCGAGACCTGCCGCGAGCACGACGTGGCGACGAGCATCTGCGGGCAGGCCGGCTCGAAACCCGAGATGGTGCGCCACCTCGTCAACAGCGGCGTCACCTCCATTAGCGCCAACATCGACGCCGTCTTCGACGTCCAGCAGGAGGTCAAGCGCGTCGAACAGCGATTGCTGCTCGAATCGGTACGGTAAGTCGCCGGGCCGCCACTGTTTTCGATACGACTCGGTCTTTCTTGACGCGTCGGACGTGAACGAGCAGGGCACTAGTCGGCCACTCCAGAACTCTGATTCCACGCTCCTCGCTCGAACACAACGGCTAAAGGCCACAGGCCCGTGGTAAGGGATAGAATGCAGCAGGCCGCACCGCAGGATTTCGACCGCGTGCTCTCTTCGATGTGCACGGAACCGCACCCGGCGGCCCGCGAGGCGGCGGAGCGATTCCTCGCGACGAATCCCGGCGACCCCGGGACCTACGAGACGATTGCTGACATGGAACGCGAGGCCGTGGAGCGACTCGGCGCCATCTCCGGCCTCGCCGACCCCGCGGGCTACGTCACCAGCGGCGGGACGGAGGCCAACATCCAGGCGGTCCGCATCGCACGTAACCGGGCCAGCGACGCGACGGACGACCCGAACGTCGTCGCGCCCGAGCACGTCCACTTCTCGTTCCGGAAGGCGGCGGAGATGCTCGGCGTCGAGTTGCGAACGGCGCCCGCGACGGGCCATCGGGCCGACGTCGACGCGATGGCGGAACTCGTCGACGACGACACGGTCGCTCTCGTCGGCGTCGCAGGCACGACGGAGTACGGCTTCGTCGACCCCATCCCGGCCATCGCGGACCTGGCCGCGGACGCCGGCGCGCTCTGCCACGTCGACGCGGCCTGGGGCGGCTTCTACCTCCCCTTCACCGACCACGAGTGGAGTTTCGACCACGCCGCCGTCGACACGCTCACCATCGACCCGCACAAGGTCGGCCAGGCTGCGGTCCCCGCTGGCGGCCTGCTCGCGAACTCGACCGATCTGCTGGACGAACTCGCCATCGACACGCCGTACCTCGAATCGACCAGTCAGGTCACGCTCACGGGCACGCGCTCCGGCGCGGGCGTGGCCAGCGCCGTCGCCGCGATGGACGCGCTCTGGCCCGAGGGGTACCGCGAGCAGTACGAGCGCTCGATGGCCAACGCCGAGTGGCTCGCCGACCAGCTGGACGCCCGCGGCCACGACGTCGTCGGCCCCGAGCTCCCGCTCGTCGCCGCGGACCTGTCCGTCCCGATGACGGCCGAACTCCGGGAACGCGGCTGGCGCGTCTCCAAGACCGGCGCCGGCGAGATGCGCGTCGTCTGTATGCCCCACGTCACCCGGTCGATGCTGCGCTCGTTCGTCGCCGACCTGGACTGGTACTGACCTGCGAACACTCACTGGCTCTCGCGTCCCAGTCCCAATCTGACCATCAGTGCCCCCGCAATCAGTGCTACCGCGCCGATGACCGTCCACTGCAGTGATCTCCCGGTGATGGGTTCGCACTCCGCGACGCACAGGACCGGACCGAGCTGGACGATTCCGAGGCCCTGTACAACCCACAACAACCCGAGGAGGGTCACGACGACACCGACGACCGTCACGATTGCTCCCTTCGCGTTCATGTCAAGAGTGGAACGTGAGTCGCCTTGAGCGTTCCCCGGCCGAGACGCTCCCGACGGAGCGGTCCTGATCACGTTCGTCCGTCGCCAGGGTGCGATTCGGCGAAACCGCTCTCGTTCGGAACGGTCAGGCTTTTGCCACACCAACCCCAATCAATACCCATGCCAGCGACGTGGTCCCCCGAAATGCGCGGCACGATGCCTTTCTTCTAGCACCGGGTGGACCCACTCGACGACGCCTCGCCGGTAACGCGACGGGGCGGCCGCCGACTGGTGAACCCCGGTGGGTCACCAGCGTCGTACGCACCGAGTAACTGCACCAGTCACGACACAGATGACAGCACCAAACCCGCGGGTTTTAGGCCCGCATGGAGGTATCGCACACACATGAGCCACGACACGCTACCGACCGACAATCCGGCGGTCGTCACGTGCGGGTTGCCCTACGCCAACGGCGACTTGCACGTCGGCCACCTCCGGACGTACGTCGTCGGGGACGCCTACTCGCGCGCGCTCGAACGCGTCGGCCAGCAGACCGCCTTCGTGAGCGGGTCGGACATGCACGGGACGCCCATCGTCGTCAACGCCGCCGAGGAGGGCGTCGACCCCGAGGAGTACGCCCTGGAGTACCACGAGAAGTACGCCGAGACGTTCCCGAAGTTCAACGTCGCCTTCGATAGCTACGGCCACACCCACGACGAAACGAACACCGAACTCACCCAGTCGTTCGTGGAATCGTGGATCGACGGCGACCACGTCTACGAGAAAGAGATCCAGGTGGGATACGATCCCGAGGCCGACCAGTGGCTGCCCGACCGCTTCGTCGAGGGGACCTGCCCCTACTGCGGCGAGCACGCCCGCGGCGACGAGTGCGACGAGGGGTGCCAGCGCCACCTCGAGCCCGGCGAGATCGAGGACCCCGTCTCGACGCTGACCGGCAACCCCGCCGAGTACCGCTCGCGGGACCACCGGTTCCTCCGCCTGGCGGACTTCCAGGAGTACCTCCAGGGGTTCATCGACCGCCTCGAAGGGACGGACAACGCCCGCAACCAGCCGCGGGAGTGGATCGAGGGCGAACTGGAGGACCTGTGCATCACGCGGGACCTCGACTGGGGGATCGACTATCCCGGCGACGAGGACAGTGAAGCCGACGAGGACGCGGACACCGAAGAAGACCTCGTCCTCTACGTCTGGGTCGACGCGCCCATCGAGTACGTCGCCTCGACGAAGCAGTACACCGAGCGGGTCGGCGCCGACGAGTACGACTGGGAGCAGGTCTGGAAGGTCGACGGCGAGGAGCGCCACGGCACCGAATGGGACGACGCCTGGACCGACGACGCGGGCGAAATTATCCACGTCATCGGCCGGGACATCATCCAGCACCACGCCGTCTTCTGGCCGGCCATGCTCCGCGGCGCGGGCTACGCCGAGCCACGGGCCATCCTCGCGGCGGGCTTCGTCGGCATCGACGGCAAGTCCCTCTCCACCTCGCGCAACCGCGCCGTCTGGGCCGAGGAGTACCTCGACACCGGCTTCCACCCCGACCTCTTCCGCTACTACACCATCTCGGGCGCCGGCCTCGAATCGGACGTCGACTTCTCCTGGGACCGCTTCGCAGAGCGGGTCAACGGCCAGTTAGTGGGCAACGTCGGGAACTTCCTCTACCGCTCGCTCCTGTTCGCCCAGCGCAACTACGGCGGCACCCCCGACGTCGAGACGAGCGACGACGTCGCCGAGCGTATCGAGGACGCCGTCGCGGAGTTCAGAGAGGCCGTCGCCGACTACGACCTCCGAACTGTCGCCGACGCCGCCGTCGAACTGGCGGACTACGGCAACGAGTACATCCAGCGCAACGAGCCCTGGAACCTCGTCGACGACAGCCCCGACGAAGCGGCGCAGGTCATCCGCGACTGCGTCCAGCTATCCAAGGCCGTCGCCGTCCTCATGCAGCCGGTGCTCCCAGAGAAGGCCCAGGCCGCCTGGGAGCAGCTCGGAGAGAGCGGCACCGTGGAGGACGCCCACCTCGACGCGGCGCTGGAAGCCCCGCCCGCCGAGTTCGACGAGCCGGAAGAACTGTTCGCCAAGGTCGAAGACGACGAGATCGAGGCGCTCAACGAGGACCTCCGCGATCGCGTGGAGGCTGCGAACGAGGGTGACGACGAGGGTGACGAAGCAGACGACGGCGAGGGCGACGGTGAGGCGAGCGACCAGGCCGTCGACCTCGAACCCCTCGAAGACGAGCGCATCAGCTTCGAGGACTTCCAGGGGATCGACCTGCGCGTCGGCGAGATCGAGTCGGCCGAACCCATCGAGGACTCGGACAAACTGGTGAAGCTGCAGGTGGACATCGGTCACGAAGTCCGCCAGGTCGTCGCCGGGATCAAACAGCTCCACGACGTCGACGAGCTTCCGGGCACCCGCGTCGTCCTGCTGGCCAACATGGAGAAGGCCGAACTGTTCGGCACCGAATCCAACGGGATGGTGCTGGCGGCGGGCGACGAGGCCGACCTGCTGACCACCCACGAGGACTCGCCGCTCGGAACGCGCGTCCACTGAGCAGGTCGAAAACTGGGGTCCGACTCCCCACTGCTTCTACGGCTGGCTCGCTTCCTGGCTTCGAACTTGCTCGAAGGCTCGCGTCGTCGCCGCGATACTGAAGACCAGGACGAACGCGGAGGTGACGGCCCCGGCGACCGATCCGGCCAGCGGCGAGAAGAGGCCCACGAGCGCCGGCGGAATGCTGGCCACGAGACCGACCAGGGCGACCACGAGAGCGAGGCCGATAAGGTCCAGGCGATTACCGCGCGACAGGTCCCAGGCGCGCTCCATCGCGCCGAACGTGTTCCTGTCCTCGAGGGCGATGACCTGCCTGACGAAGTAGAACGACAGCGCCAGGAAGATCCCGGGGATAATCAGGAGGACGAATCCAATCACCGTCGCGATGGCGACGAGAACGCCCGCGAGGACTCCGTGGAGCGTCACCCACGCGAGGTTCCGGCGGACCAGGGTGGCGGGGATGGTCTGGGTCTCCGCCGACGCGAAGACGCGGATCGCGACGATCCTGAGCGCTTCCTCGCCGACGGCGAACAGGACGGAGAGCGCGACGACGGTCCCGGGCGGTAACGTCGTCACGTGCCAGTCGACTCCGTCCGAAGTGACGTCGAAGAGCGGTTCTAGCGGTGAGGGCGTCGTACCGTCCGTGCTGGTCAGTATCTCCGACTGCTCGGTGAAGAACTCCGCGTACGTCCCGGCAGTCGCTTCGCTGGCGAGCGTTCCGAGGAGTCCGAACGCGACGAACGCCGCGACGAGCAGCAGGCCGTTTCGCTCGAAGGTCCGGGTGAGTCCCTGCTCGACGGCGTCCAGTACGTGGAGGGCCATAGCGGGTGCATTTCGGGCCGGAATAAATGGTTTCCGTCACGTGGCTGCCGGAATTAGGACAGACCGCTCGTCGGTTCCTCGTTGGCGGCACGCGAGGCGCTTTAGTAGCGCGACGAACAACCCCTCTGTATGCGAGATGACGCGGGTCGCGGGGCAGACGACGGCGAGGAGTCCCGGGACGGAACCTGGAGCAGCCCCGGCGGTGACGAGAACGTCAACGGCGACCGACTCGACGAGGAACCGGAACAGGAGTACTACAACCAGCGATACGAGGCCGGGGTCGTGGACGGGGACGACGACGGCGGCGACACCGACGACGGTGACGCGCGGTCGTCGGGGGGCAACGTCGCAGGGGAGTTTCGTCCATCGGCGACCATCGAACCGGGAACACCGTCGCTGGAGAACTCGCTGTTCGTCGTCTTCGGGGCGTACGTCGCCGTCCTGGGGCTGACGCGGCTGTTCGTCGACGTCCAGGGGTTCGACGCGCAGGACCTGCTCGTCCTCACGGGCGGGACGTTCCTGGTTGGCCTCGTCCTCTTCGGCTTTTTCGGCGTGTTGACATCCGACTCCTGACCCCCGACACTTAATTTCGCCGGGACCCTAGCCTCGGATATGCCGGAACTGTTCAGCGAGTCGATATCCTTCTTCCTGTTCCTGGCCGGTGCCATCCTCCTCGTCGCCGAGGCGTTCGCGCCGGGCGCTCACCTGTTCGTCCTCGGGGTGGCACTGCTGTCCGCCGGACTGGTGGGACTGTTGCTCCCCGGTGGGCTGGGTATCTTCGCGCCGATAATCCTCGCCGTCGTCGTGCTGGCCCTGACCGGACTGACGCTCTGGGGCTACCGACGGCTGGACATCTACGGGGGCGAGGGCGCGGCGGAGACGAGCCACTCCGGGTCGCTCAGGGGCCAGTTCGGGACGGTCACCGAGCGAGTGACCACCACCGAGGGCGAGGTCAAACTCGAAGACGGTGGCTTCAACCCCTACTACCGCGCCCGGAGCGTCGAGGGCGAGATCGAGGTCGGGAGCGAGGTCATGGTCGTCGACCCCGGCGGCGGCAACGTGGTGACCGTCGAGTCGGTTGCCGAGGGTGACGACATCGACCGCGCGCTCGCACGGGAGCGAGCCGCGTCGGAGCCCGGGGAAGACGCCGAGAGTCCGGAGCGCGACGACGACGGAGACCGTGAGACAGACGTCGAGTCGGACCGGGCTTCCTGAGGCGTGGAAGCACACCGAACACTTTTATTTTAGGGAACCTGAAAACCGAACGTTATGCTACCAACAGTGGTCCTCCAGGGTGGCGGCGCCGGAGTCATGTTCGTCGGCGTCATCCTCCTGTTACTCGTTATCGCGCTGGTTTACTCCAGCATCGTCATCATCCGACCCTATCAGCAGGGCGCGTACACGGTCCTCGGTTCGTACAACGGCCTGCTCGACCAGGGTATCCACTTCGTCTGGCCCTTCGTCTCGGACGTGACCCGGTTCGACATGCGTACCCAGACGCTGGACGTCCCCCGTCAGGAAGCGATCACCCGCGACAACTCGCCGGTGACCGCCGACGCCGTCGTCTACATCAAGGTGATGGACCCGAAGAAGGCGTTCCTCGAGGTCGAGAACTACGAGCGCGCGACCTCCAACCTCGCCCAGACGACGCTCCGCGCCGTGCTGGGCGACATGGAACTCGACGACACGCTCAACAAACGCGGCGAGATCAACTCCCGCATCCGCCAGGAACTCGACGAACCCACCGACGAGTGGGGGATCCGCGTCGAGAGCGTCGAGGTCCGCGAGGTCAACCCCTCGAAGGACGTCCAGCAGGCCATGGAGCAACAGACCTCCGCCGAGCGAAAGCGCCGCGCCATGATCCTGGAAGCCCAGGGTGAACGCCGCAGCGCCGTCGAGACGGCGGAAGGTGACAAGCAGTCCAACATCATCCGCGCACAGGGTGAAAAGCAGAGCCAGATCCTCGAAGCACAGGGTGACGCCATCTCCACCGTCCTCCGCGCGAAGTCCGCCGAGGCGATGGGCGAGCGCGCCATCATCGACAAGGGGATGGAGACGCTGGAGGGCATCGGCCAGAGCGAGTCCACGACGTTCGTCCTCCCCCAGGAGGTCACCTCACTCGTCGGCCGCTACGGCAAGCACCTGACCGGCTCCGACGTCAAGGAGAACGGCCACGTGCTCGAAGGGCTCGAATTCGACGAGGAGTCCCGCGAGATGCTCGGCCTCGACGACATCGAGGAGATCCTCGGTCAGATCGACGCCGAGGCGGACGTCGACGTCGAAGAGATGGAACAGGCCGCCCAGGCCGTCAAACACGGCGAGGATCCGAACGAAATCTCCGACGCCGACGAGGTCATCGAGGAGATGGACCAGGAGTTCAACGCCGACGGCGGGTCGACCGCCTCGGACGAGAACTGATCCTAGTCGAAGCCGTTTTACACGTCCTCGTCATACCAACGTATCAATGGGTCGGGATGGTGACGTCGACGAGTCCAAGCGGGCTACCCTCCGGCGGTTCGCCGCACTCGGCGCGGCGAGTCCGCTCGTCCGCTTCTCGGAGAGCGAAAGCGGGAGCGGGAGCGACGCCCGCGACGCCATCGCCGGCTACCTCTCGACCACGCCGGGTGCGCACTTTTCGAAGATCCGTGACGACCTCCAGCTGGGCACCGGCGAGACCCAGCACCACCTCAGGGAACTGGCCGAGAACGGCGCCATCGAGAGCGAGAAGGACGGCGACTATCGCCGGTTCTTCCCCGCCGACCAGTTCAGCGAGTACGAGAAGGTGACGCTCGGGTACCTCCGACGGGACACCACCCGCGGGATGCTCGTCGCGTTGCTCCGCGACCCGACGACGACGGCGGGGAACCTGGCCGACGACCTCGACGTCTCGCGGCCGACGGTCAGCAAGTACGCCGCCGAACTGGAAGCGGCCGGGCTCCTCTCCCGGGAGGACGGCTACGCGGTGGACGCACCGGAGACGGTGCTGACGCTGGTCGTTCGGTACGCGGATTCGTTCGACACCGACGCCGCCGCCCTCGCCTCGGAGGCGGCGGACCTCCTCGCGTACGACCCCTGACCAGGTCGTCAGTCGGCTCGACTGGTCTGGACTTAGCACCGTTCTCTAGCGAGCGAACTTACGCCCGGAGTGAGAACGACGTCCGTCGGGAGCAGTCGCTCGGACCACTGGCAGCGTCGAAAAGAGACCGTCGCCGGGTGGTCCGCTCTCCCTACGCGGTGACCTTCCAGGTCGTCGAGGAAGAGTAGCCCCACTTTTCGACTTCGACGTCGAACTCGCCGCCCTCGATGGCGGTCATGTTCGTCCCGACTTCCTTGGCCGAGAGGTCGAGTTCGTCGCCGATGAGGCGTGACTTGAAGTAGGTCTGGGTGTCGGCGTTGTCCCGGAGGAACTCCAGGATGCGGCGTTGCTTGTCCGAGAGGCGAGTGTCCGTCGTCGACGCTGTGGCGCTCATATCAATCCATTTGGGGGAAACGGTCTTAGTGGGTTTGGTACAGTCGGTTAACGGCTCGCTTTCTTGCGGTTTTCGCGGTCATCCCGCCGGTATTCGACCGACCCGCTGCCGTCACTGGTACGGTCGGGTAACCGGCACCTACTCTGCGGAAAGCCCGGTGACGGCACCAGCGGTCCGCGTGAGCGCTCGCGGATGCGACAGGCTACCGGAGAAATCGGTACGTCTCTCTAGGGGCGCGAGACCGGGGAGACCGACGTAACATCTTTATCAGTGGCCTTCAATGCGGGGAGTAGAGGTCTAAAGCTGTGGAAATCTCAGAGAAACTCTTGTGTCTGTTCAGTGCGGAGGTCTCCGAGGACGGGGACAGCTACGTCGTCGAGGTACCGCGTCGCGAGGTCGACACCGGATCTATTCAGCCCGGCGAGACCTACCGGGTCGCGCTCATCGCCGCCGACGAGTCCGAGGAGACGAGCGAGGACGGCGGGACGACGACGGCGCCGACCGAACCCCAGCCGCCAGTCGAAGGGGGCGAGATACGCTACGTGGAGATCGAGGACATCGGCAAGCAGGGCGACGGCATCGCTCGCGTCGAGCGCGGCTACGTCATCATCGTCCCCGGTGCGGAGATCGGCGAGCGCGTCAAAGTCGAGATCAGCGAGGTAAAGTCCAACTTCGCCGTCGGCGAGATAATCGACGAAGAGTTCTAGGCGCTCGTTTCTCCCGCTCGAACGGCCCCGGCCGGTCGCCTACTCGACCGGCGTCCCGTCCGGCCGTTTCGCGCCTTCCGAATCGTGGACGACGACCCCCTGGTCGGGGTTCGCCGGCTCGTAGTTCTCCCGGACGTCGATGGCCGACGCCAGTTCTCGTACCGCCCGCTCCCTGAGTGCGGCCGCCAGTTCCTCGGCGTCCGATCGGGAGATGTCCCGGCCGAGGCCCTCACATTCGTGTGCCCGAACCATTCCGGCTTCGTCGACGGCCTCGCCCATCGGCTGACTGGTCCCGCCGAGCGCGACGCTGAAGGGGTACGTCTGGCAGATGAGCGGGCGGTCCCCGTGGACGGAGCAGGCGCCGACGCCGTCCTCGTCTTCCCGGTAGAACGTACAGTCCCCGCAGTCGTCCGTCTGGAGCGCCCACTCGAAGGTCTCGCCCTCGGGACCATCCTCGCCCTCGCGGACGCCGAAGGGCATCGGTCGGGCGACGTCGCGCCAGTCGTATTCCTTCTCTCCGGCCGCCTGCAGCCGACGGACTTCCTCGGGCTGGACCGTCGCCGTGTGCGGCTCGGTCTCGCCTTCGTCGTCCGTCTCACTCCCGTCGACCTCGTTCGCCTTGCAGCACGCGCCACAGCGCGTACACTCGAACCCGATGTTCTCGATGGCGTCGGCCAGGTCCGCGACGTCGAGCGCCCGCGCGCGCTCGAGTTCGGTTTCGAGAGATTCCACGTGAGTGAGTACGGGCCAGCGGTGAAAAGGGGTCCGGAAGCGCGAATCAGTCGGCTGTCCGATGGGTCGCGCAGCAACGCAGCGGACCCGGCGGCTACGCGGGGCGCGCCCGACGGCCGTCCCACTCGACTCGACCCTCGACGGCGAGCTTTTCGAGGTGCGCTCGTACCGTCACACCGGCGAGGTCGCGGACGCCAGCGAGGTCCTTCTCGTAGGCGGCGTCGAGGATGGCGTCCACGAAGGTCGCGCCGGATTCGACCGCGGCGAGCACACGTCGCTCGCGGTCCAGCCGGTGCTCGATCAGTCGCGCGCACGTTTCGCGCGGGTCGGTCACGACCGCGCCGTGGCCAGGAAGTAGTCTGGCGGGTGCGCGAGCGTAGACTCGACGAAGAGAGCTCAGGTACGCGCGGACGTCACCCTCTGGCGCGCCCACGACGACGCTGCCTTCGGCCACCGCGAGGTCGCCAACGAGGAGATCCTCATCGACGGCGAAAGCGACGTGTTCTGGGGCGTGGCCCGGCGTTTCCGCGACGGCGACGCCGCCCCCGCTCACTGGGATGGTCGTCCCGTCGCGAAAGGTCCTGTCCGGCGCGATGCCGGTGGCCGATTCGAATCCGTCTTCACGGCCCGCCCGTGCCCAGACGGTCGCGTCGAACTCGCTGGCGTACGACGCGACGGCGCCGACGTGGTCCGGGTGGTGGTGGGTGACGGCGACGTGTGCGACCGGCCTGTCCGCGAGAGCCTCGTCCAGTGCGGGCGTTCGGCACGCCGGGTCGACGAGGAGCGTGTCGGAGTGACCGACCACGTACGCGTTCGTCTGGCCGCCCGGGGCGCGGGTTTCGACGTCGACCGGGATTCGCGTGCGTTCCATCCAGTCGCCCGGCAGTTCACACCGACAGGAAGTAAACCTGTTTCCGGGCGTCGGAGAAGCTGTAGCGGGAGTCGACCAGGTCGCACTCCTCGAGTCGGTTCAGGGCGTAGCGGACGGTCCGGTCGGGGAGCAGCGACTCCTCGACGAGCTGGCCCTGGGAGAGGGGTTCACCGGACTGGAGGACTTTTGCCACGAGTTTGGCGCTCGGCGGTAGTTCACGCAGGGTTTCACGGAACGCTTGCTCGGTGAACGGATCAGTCGTGGGTTCCTCGGTGGTCGTGCTCATACGAAAGCCTGCATCGACGTCACTGGTAAAACTTCGCTATATGGAGGTCAATACAATGGAAAGTATACAGTGCATATAATGACCCCTTATATTCCCGGATTCGGGTGATCGATCTGGCGGTTTCGGCGAACGCTGAAAGGGCTGGCGTGACTCTCTGGGCGTATGGCAGCGATACCCGAGGCGTTCCACGACCTGTTCGAGAAGCGGACGTTCGCCCACGTCGCGACGCTGATGGGCGACGACACCCCCCAGGTGACGCCGGTGTGGGTCGATTACGACAGCGACCGCGACCGCCTGTTGCTCAACACCGTCCGCGGGCGGTTGAAAGAGCGGAACCTCCAGCGGAACCCGAAGGTCGGCGTGAGCATGACGGACCCCGAGGACCCCTACCGGTTCCTCTCGGTCCGGGGCGAGGTCGACGCGATGGTCGAAGACGGCGCCGTCGACCACATCGACGAACTTGCCCGGCGGTACATGGACGTCGACGAGTACCCGAACAAGGGGACCGAGGAGGGTGCCCGCGTCATCGTCGAGATACGGCCCGACCGCGTGGCGACGTCGTAGGGACTCGTCGCCGGTTCGCGCCCGGGAACCGCCCGTCCCGGTTGCGTCGAAGCAGTATCGTTTTATTCCCCGGGTGGGGAAACCTGCTAACGTGAAGGGCCAGGAGTGGTATCAGGCTGACGACGTCGCCGAGGAGTACGATTCGAAGCGCTTCTCGCGCGGCGGGCGCCTCATCGACAGTCGCGAAAAGGAAGCGGTGCTGGACGCGATCAGCCCCGTCGAGGGGAAGTCCGTCCTCGAAGTCGCCTGCGGGACCGGCAGGTTCACCGTGATGCTCGCCGAACGCGGCGCCGACATCGTCGGCCTCGACATCTCCGGGCCGATGCTCCAGCAGGGTCGAACCAAGGCCCAGGCGGCCGGCGTCGACGACCACGTGGAGTTCATGCGTGGCGACGCCGCGCGCTTGCCGTTCCCCGACGACCACTTCGACGTCGTCATGGCCATGCGGTTTTTCCACCTCGCGGACACCCCCGCATCCTTCCTCGCCGAACTCCGGCGCGTCTCGAAGGAGCAGGTGGTGTTCGACACGTTCAACCGGTTCTCGACGCGGTCGCTGTACAACTGGGCGCTGCCGATGGGGTCGCGGCTGTACTCCCGCTGGGAGATCGACCGCCTCCTCGACGGAGCGAACCTGGAACTGGCCAGCGACGAACACGACTTCGTCCTGCCCTACGGCTTCTACCGGAAGATCCCGAACAGTCTCGCCGCCGCGTTCCGCTCGCTCGACACCGCCGTCGGAAAGTCGCCCGTCGGCGACTCGCTGGCCTCCGTGTCGTACTGGGATACACGGGTCTGACTGGCTCTCGTCGCTCGTTCTCTCGCGAACCGCGGGCAGACACCGGTACGGACCCCCACGGCGGGCGAGAGTGCGCGAACTTTATACGGCTCGGCGGAACTATCTGTATCTATGCAACTCTCGGTTGTCGTCCCGACGCTCAACGGCCGGGAGGAGCTGCGGGGCTGTCTCGACGCGCTCGCCGAGCGCGTCCCGGACGCCGAGGTCGTCGTGGTCAACGGCCCCTCTGCGGACGGCACGACGGGTATGGTCCGTGACCGGGCGGACGTCGACGTGCTCGTCGAGATCGCAGACCGCACTATCAACGCCGCCCGTAACGCGGGCATCAATCGCGCTACCGGAGACGCCGTCGCACTGCTGGACCGGACGTTCTCCGTCGAAGACGGCTGGTTCGACGCCGTCCTCGAGGGCCTGACGGAGGCGCCAGTCGTCACCGGCCCCACTCACCAGGAACTCACCGCCGGGATGACGACTGAGTCCGAAGAGACGACGACCATCGCCGGACGCGACGTGACGTACTTCAACCCGGGGAACGTCACGTTCACGACCGAGATTCTCGACGAGTTCGACGGCTTCGACGAGTACCTCGATATCGGCGGGGCCCGCGACCTGGCCCACCGGATCGCCGGGGCCGACTACGACGTCGCCTGGCAGTCGTCGATGTGCGTCCGTCGCGAGTTCGAGGCCGACGGCGGGATGCGCCGGACGGACTGGACCGCCAAGTACCAGTCGCTGGCCTACCGCCTCGTCAAGAACTACGGGTTCCGACCGACCGTCGCCCACCGGGTCGGCGCCCACGCCGCTCGCGACGCCTACGACGGGCTCCGGGACGTGCTTCGGGGCGACGCCGGCGCCTCGAACTGGCTGGGCACGGGTCGCGAGGTCGCTGGCGGCGTGTCGACCGGTGCCAAGGACGGCGTCGTCGCCCGGTTCCGGGACCACCCGCCACGCCAGAACCCCAACGGACGCTCGATGCGCGTGGACCGGGCGGTCGAAGTGTACGAGTAACGTTCGGAGCCGACCGCTCGCTCCCAGAATTCTACGGCGCGAGTTCTTCGACGACGCGGACGGGATTCTTCGAGAACACCTTCTTCATCGCGTCCTCCGGGACGTCGAGGGTGAGAATCTCCATGACGGCGACGTTGGGGTGGGCGCTCGGTGCGCCGCTGCCGAACAGCACTCTGTCCGGGTGTTCGATGATAGCGCGTTCGAGCGCGTCCCGGTATCGAACGACGCTCGTGTCCAGGTAGCACTGTTCGTAGGCGTCCAGCAGGTCGATGGACTCGTGCATCAGGTCGCGCTGGAGGGGATGCGCACCGAAGTGCCCGAGGATGACGGGCAGGTCGTATTGCAGGAGGTGCCGTTCGACGGCCTCGGGCGGGAATTCCAGGCCGCCGTGGACGAGTAGCGGTTTGCCGACGGACTCCAGTTCGGCCATGACCGCCTCGTCCGGGAGCCCGTCACGCGAGGGGTGGAGTTCGAAGCCGGCGAAGCGGTCGTCGTAGGCGTACTTCTCGACGTCGTCGGGGGAGGTGTGGTCCTCCCCGCGCCGGGCCGCGAGGTTCTTCAGTCGTGACCCGGCGTCGGTGCCGGCCTCGCGCGACCCGTTGATACGGGCGAACGCGACCATCGGGCGACCGACGCTCATCCGGGCCACGCCGTTGTTGGCCTTGAGATAGCTCCCCTCCCGGTCGCCCGGGTAGACCACCGCGCGGACGACGCCCGCCTGGTGCATCTCCCGCTCCAGTCGCTCCGGGTCGCCGATGCCGTCGCGGGGACGGCGGGACTCGTCGGGTTCCAGGCGCGCGTGGACGTCGACCACGCGAAATCCGTGCTCCAGCTCCAGCATGGTCCGAGTGATGCGGTATCGCTGTATTAAACCATCGGCAGCGTCGCCGGTGAGCGCCGGTTCTCGTCCGGGTGTCGCACGCCGTCTCGCCCGCCCGATAGGAAAGTTTTATATAGAACCGCTAACGATGTTTTGAGTGAGGTATACAGCTATGTCACAGTCCGGTCAGCGACGCATGGGTGGCCAGCCCCTCTTCATCCTCGACGAGGACACCCAGCGGACGCACGGGAAGGACGCACAGAGTTCGAACATCGCCGCCGGAAAGGCCGTCAGTGAGTCCGTTCGGACGACACTGGGCCCCCGTGGCATGGACAAGATGCTCGTCTCCGACTCGGGCGACGTCGTCATCACGAACGACGGCGCGACCATCCTCGAGGAGATGGACATCGAGCACCCCGCCGCCCAGATGATCGTCGAAGTCGCCCAGACCCAGGAAGACGAGGTCGGCGACGGCACGACAACGGCGTCCGTACTCACCGGACAGCTCCTCGCGAAGGCCGAGGACCTGCTCGACGACGACGTCCACGCGACGACCATCGTCGAGGGGTACTCCCAGGCCGCCGAACTCGCCCAGGAGGCCATCGACGAGGAAGTGCTCGACGACGAACTCGACGACGAGATCCTCGAGAAGGTCGCCGAGTCCTCCATGACCGGCAAGGGAACCGGCGACGTCGCGGCCCACGCACTGGCCGAGACGGTCGTCGAGGCCGTCCGACACGCCGACAGCGACGACGGCATCGTCCGCGACAACATCGTCGTCCGGACCCAGACAGGCTCCTCTTCCTCCGCGACGGACCTCATCGAGGGCGTCGTCATCGAGGAAGAGCCAGTCCACGAGAACATGCCCCGCTCGGTCCAGGACGCCGCTATCGGCGTCGTCGACGCCGACCTGGAGGTACGCGAGAGCAACATCGACGCCGAGTACAACGTCTCCAGCGTCGACCAGCTCAACGCCGCCATCGAGGCCGAGGAGTCCGAGCTCCAGGGCTACGCCGAGGATCTCGTCGACACCGGCGTCGACGTCGTCTTCGTCACCGGTGACGTCGACGACCGCGTCGCCGCCCACCTCGCCAAGGCCGGCGTCGTCGCCTTCGACAGCGTGGGCGACGACGACGTGCAGGCCATCGTCAACGCCACCGACGCCAACCGCGTCGGCAGCGTCGATACGCTCGAAGACGAGGACATCGGCGCCGCCGACGACGTCAGCGTCGAGAAGTACGGCGACGACGACCTGACGTTCGTCACCGGCGGCGCCACCGCCGAGTCCGTCACCGTCTTCGCCCGCGGCGGCACCGAACACGTCACCGACGAGCTCGAGCGCGCGCTCAACGACGCGCTCGACGTCGTGACGGCCGCCCTCGACAAGGGCGGCGTCGTCCCCGGCGCCGGCGCCACGGAGATCGCCGTCGCCGACTACGTCCGCAGCGAGACAGCCGGCATCGAGGGCCGCAAGCAACTCGCCGTCGAGGCCTTCGCCGACGCCCTCGACGTGCTCCCGCGCACGCTGGCCGAGAACACCGGGATGGACCCCATCGACGCGCTCGTCGACCTGCGCAGCCTGCACGAGCAGGAGGGTCGCGCCGGCATCATCAGCGAGGGCCAGACCGGCGTCATCGACGACCCCGTCGACTACGGCGTCCTCGACCCCGCCGCCGTCAAGCGCGAGGCGGTCGAGAGCGCCACCGAGGCCGCGACGATGATCGCTCGCATCGACGACGTCATCTCCGCGAGCTGATCGGTCGAGCGTTTTAGCGCGAGACTGCGGCTCGCGGAGATTCCGACGCGAGCTGATCGGTCGAGCGTTTTCATTCTTTCACGACGCGTAGCGTCCGCTATCGTCGAGTACTCACAGGAAAGGGGACAGACGCGCGCGGCGGGATGCCCACGGTAACTGTGGCCGCCGCGCGGGTGTTCGGAAACGGTGCGCTGTCTCGCAAGCGTCGCCCGGCGTGTACCGGCTTCCGCGGCACACATCAGTTTAGGCGTGCCTAAAGCACAAAAATCCATCGGTGATTTCCACCTGGTGGGCCCAACACTCAAGCCGGTCGTAGTCGAAACTGTTGACGAGCCAATACTACTGGAGCCGTTCGCCGACCCGGCAGCAGTCCCTGGATTTCCCTGCTGTCTCTCGCTACTCCAATGCCCGATTCATCACGAACGACGGACCGACGTGACGCACCGACCGACACCACGCGACGAACCTACCTCCAGGCCGCCGGCGCGCTCGGAGCGGTGTCGCTGATGGGGAGCGCCGTCGTCGACGACACGCTCGAACAGCGCGAGGTGCGACAGGTCGCCGACCCGGTCGGGTCGAACCGTCGCGGGGACTTCCTGTGGATGTACGGTGACGTGCTCGCGGACGAACGCCGCCGGGCCAACCACTTCGCGTTCGCACGCCGCCACGACCTGGCCGTCGTCGTCCTGATCCGCTCGGCCAACCTCGATTCGAGAGGCGGCTTGTTCAGGCGAGCGCTCGAAGAGGCGACGGCCGCGGGACTCGACGTCTGGATTCGCGTCGGATTGCTGACGGACGTCACCGCGAAGGGGTTCGTCGAGGACGCCGATGCCCGCGAGCGCCATCTGGACCGACTCCACGAGGTCTGTCGGATCTACGACGACCTGACCGACGACGGGCGCGTGATACTCTGGGAGGAGGCGCCCGTGTTCGGCCAGTGGGTCGCGGGCGGCGAGTGGAACGACGCGGCGGTCGAGAACATGCTCGAATACGGCCCGCGAATCTACGCCGCACAGAAACGGACCGTCGTCGAGGCGACCACCGACCGCGAGGTGGGCATCTTCTGTCACTTCCCCTACGTCGTCGACTCGAAGAAGCCCGAGGTGTTCCGGACGTTGACCGACCGGATCGACGACCTGGGCGCGAGCCCGGACTTCGCCTTCACCGACTTTTACCGGGGCTGGTACGAGAAGGACGTCGGCCCGGCGGTCGCCGACGACGCCGTCAGGAGCCTCGTCGAAAACGCCGGCGCGGCCCTCGGCGGGAAACCAGTGTTCTACCTCGGGCAGACCCACACGGTCAACCCGAAGCACACGCCGAGCAAGCAGTCCATCCGGTCGAACCTCAGGGCCTCGCTCGACGCGGGCGCCGCCGGCCTGGGCTGGTACGTGCGCGGGAGCTACGTCCCGACCGAGCAGGGGTTCGACCCGTTCGTGCCGAACGCGCCCGGCGCCACGTTCGAGGGCCCAGTCGCGACGGACACTGTCGCCCGTGATCGCTTCCTGTACGCCTGGCTCTCGACGCTGTCCACGCGGCCAGCGTTCGACCCCGCCGACCGGTTCGACCTCTGGCTCCGCGGCGACGAGTTGTCGTTCTACGACCGCCGACTGAGCGGGAGGGATAGCGAGGGCTGGACGTTCTTGCACGACGTCGACGGGTACGCGGACGGGGACTACCCCTACGGCGGCGGGCCGGACGGGAACGTCGCCATCGTTCGGGGCCTTCGGCGGGACCGGTGGCTCGACGGCGACACGCTCGCCCTCCGAATCGCGTCGGACCAGGCCGCCGACGAGACGACGCTCCGCGACGCGCTCGCGATGCCCTGTGACCCCGACGCCTACGTCGCCGAACACGAGGCGGCGTCGCTGTTAGCGGGCGACAGTCGGGTAGAACGATTCTCGCTCGGTTCGAGCGACGAACAGGTGCCGCTCGCTCCCGGTGGCACTCGACGACTGGAGGTCCCCATCGAGCGGCCGGATCCTCCGTCGCTCCACGGGCTCCGGCACCCCGAATCGCTCGACGCGATTCGGGACCTGCAGGCGGCGGAGTCGGGTGGGGAGTTCGACCGGCGGAACCGCTTCGACCTCTGGGTCCACGGATCGGGTCTCTCCGGACGGGAGACCCTCCCGGGAATCGAGGACGGAGCGGGAGTGCCGAAGTCTCCGGCCGACGAAAGCGTCACGGCCGTCAGTTCCGACTCGGTCGCGCTGTGCTACGGCCTCCGGCGCGACCGGTTCCTCGACGACGGACTGCGACTGGCAACCGCCGAGACCGAACCGGCCGTCAGACGCGCTTACGCGATGCCCTACGCCGGGAGCGAGACGTTCCGGTCGGCGGGAGAAGCCGCAGCGCTGTGCGGGAACCAGCCCGGAGAAGTAGCGACGTACAGCATCGACGCAACGGAGCCGTGACGCCCCGGAGTCCGGCCGCGCCGGGAGCCTCCGGCGGGCGTCGACGGCGAAAATCATGGCAGCCGGGCGCGGCGACGACGATCGGATCGAAATCCAACGCGGCCGCACCGACTGGAACGGACGCGTGGCCGTTCGGCCACGGAGATGGTCCTACTCCTCGACGACGACCACCCCGGTCATTCCCGCCGCCTCGTGCGGGATACAGACGTAGTGGTGCTCACCCGCGGTCTCGAAAGTGTGGACGTACGACTGGCCGGACTGGACGGCGCCCTCGCCGTTCTTCCAGCCGGAGCGGGCCGCCTCTTCGGAGTCGAAGTCGCCGGAGGCCCAGTAGGTCGCGCCCTCGGGGATCTCGGCCTCCGTGGCCGTCACGGAGTGCGGTTCGCCGCCGGCGTGCTCGAAGGCGACGGTGTCGCCGACCGAGACGGTGAGTTCGGCCGGTTCGAACGACACCGCCTTCGCCGCGACGACGTGGTCCGCGTCGTCGGGGACGCCCTCGACGACGTCCGGACCGCCGGCGAGGGACTCGCTCCCGCCGTCGTCGCTGCCCTCGTCGTGGTCGCCGCCGCTCTCGCCCGCCGGTGCCTGCTCGACCGCACCGACCACGGCGAACTGCGCGGTCCGCGTCGCGTTCGCGAACGCGGTCGGGTCGGCGTCGCCGGATTCGAGCGCGCTCGCGTAGTCGTTCATGGCGCTCTCGAAGTTCTCGTAGGCGTCGTGATCGGCTTCTTCGAGAGCCTCGTGGACCGCGGCCTCCTCGAACGTCGCGAAGACGTCCTGGACGATGCCAGCCGCGGCGGCGCCGTGATCGCCGCCGGCGTTGGCGACGATGGCGTAGATACCGGCCACCCCCTCGTCGTTGAACGATTTCGCGGCGGCGTACGCGTCGCCGTCGTCGGCCGCCGCCGAGCGGACGGCACCGAGCTGCTCCTCGAAGGCCTCGTAGCGGTCGTGGTCGGCGTGTTCGAGGGCATCGTGAAAGCCGGCCGCACCGCCCTCGAAGTACTCGAAGGCGTCTGCGGCGATAGTTTCGGCGCGGTCGCCGTTCCCCGTCGCCGCGACGGCGGCGGCGTCGAAGCCGCGGCCGAGCATGAACGCCGTCTCGGCCCCGCTCGCGTTGGCCGGAGAGCGAGACGCCTCGAACTCCAGGAGTGCTGACTGGACGCCCTCGTAGTGCGTCGCGACCCCCTCGTCGTCGCCGTCGGCGAAGGCGGTCCCCAGCGCCGACAGGTGCTCCTCCTCGAACCGGTGATAGAGGTCTTCGCTCTCCTCCTCGATGGCCTCGTGGAGGTCGAGTTCGTTCTCCTCGAAACGGGCGAACAGGTCCTCGACGACGTCCGCGGCCGCGTCGCCGTCGCCCAGTTCGTACAGTTCGCGCGCGTCGCCGAAGCGGACCCGGAAGTAGCCCGACTGGATCACAGGCGCGTTCTCGCCTGCGAGACTCTCGACACCAGTGACCAGGTTCGAGTCGACCGCCGACTCGGCCTCGTCGACGCCGGCCTGCTCGCCGTTCTCGATGGCCGTCCGCAGGTCGTCGAGGCCGCCCTCGAATCCCTCGTATGCCTCGTGATCCGCCTCCTCCAGCGCTTCGTGGGCCTTGGCGCCCTCGAAGTGGGCGAAGACGTCCTGTGCCATCGTCGCCGCGAGGTCGGACTCGCCCTGGCCGGTGAGCCAGGCGGCGTCGGCGGCGCGAGCGCGGTAGACGGTCAACGACGCGGCGTGGGCGAGGGATTTGCCCGGCCCGCCCAGGCCGGCGAGGACGGACGCGTCGTACCCGCGCGCCTGGAACGCGGCGAGGTGGCCGGCCCCTGCGGCGCCGTCGTCACCGGCGAAGCCGTACGCTCCCTCGACGGCGGCGTCCAGCGCGGACTGGACCGCGTCGCCGACGGCGCCGATGTCCTCGTCCGCGGCCACCGTCGCGGCATCCCCGAGGCCGCCCTCGAACGCCTCGTAGGATTCCGGGTCGGCGTCTTCCAGTGCGTCGTGGACCTGCGCGCCCTCGAAGGACTCGCTGGCCTCCGTGGCGACCGTTTCCGCGGCGGCGAAGTGTCCGGCATCGGCGAGGAAGCCCGCGTTTGCGCCCCGGCCTGCGAGCCAGAGGAGGTCGAGCGCGTTCGCGGTTCCGTCGCTCGCGACGGCCCGCTGGGCGCTCCGCAGCTGGCCTGCGGCGGCATCGGCCGCCTCCGTGGCGCCCGCCAGGTCTTCCTCCGAGAGACTCGACTGGAGGTCGCCGAGCGCGTCCTCGAACCCCTCGTAGGCCGAGTGGCTCGTCTCCTCCAGGTACTCGTGTGCACCGTATTCGCCGCTCGCGCCCTCGAACGTCGCGAAGATGGACTGTGCGACGCTGGCCCCGGCTCCTGGTTCGCCAGCGCGTCCGAGCGCGACCGCGTCGTAGAGGCGAGAGCGATACACGTTCCACTGCGCCGCGACGGCCGCCGCCGCGCCACCGGTCGGCTGTGGCGTGTTCGTCCCGCCGGTACTCGTCTCCTCGGTGTTCGATTCGGCCGTATCGCTGGGACAGCCCGCGAGCGAGCCACTCGCCGCCACACCCAGCCCCGCGATGAGCTTCCTTCTCGTGTACATTCGTCTGTTTAGGCCGGCCTAAAGAATATAAGCGTGGTGATCTTTTGGCTAGCCTAAAACCATGATGAATGCCGGTCACTCCCCTCCACCGGCGTCCGTATCCCTCAGTGTGGACGAGATTTCGCGTGAATAGACGGGTCAGAACTCCAGTTCGACGCGGTCCCCGGCGCCGACCCGGAACGCCTCGTCGCCGCGTCCGCGGTTGACCGCGAGTTCCACGTTGCCGTGACTCCCGACGGTGACGAGCCGGTCGCCCGGGCCGACGCGAGCGTACGTCCTGCGGACCGGCACCGGTTCGCCGTTGATCCCGACCTGCTCGCCGAACCTGTCGGCGACGGCGTCGCCCGGGACGTTGGTGACGACGTTGCCGAAGCCGTCGACGACGAGCGCCTCGCCACTGGCGCCCGTCTCGCTCACGGTGGCCATCGGGAACTGCAGGTCCTCGACGGTGTCCGCGGGGACGAATCCGTCGTCCTCGTGGAAGCGGTCGACGCCCGCCTCGTGGACGGTAGCTGCGGCCGGTGCGAACACGTCCCGGCCGTGGAACGTGCTGCTCTCGGGGTCGTCCACGGTGATTCGGAAGACGTCCAAGTCGTCGTAATCGGGTCCGTTCGCGAGCGCCCGTGCGGCCGGGATGAGCACGCCGTTGTCCGGGCCGACGAGCGCGTGGTCGCCCGCGCGGACGACGATAGCGTCCCGGTCGGTGCCGACGCCCGGGTCGACCACGACGAGGTGGACCGCGGGCGGGAAGTGCGGGAGCACCTCGCGGAGCCAGAACGCGGCCGCGCGAACGTCCTGCCGGGGGAAGTCGTGGGCCACGTCGACGAGGCGGGCGTCGGATTGCCGGAGAATGACTCCCTTCATCGCCGCGGGATACGGCGACCCGAAGTCGGAGCTGAGCGTGATCATCGCTCAGTCGTCGTCGCGTCGCGCGCTCTCGCCGCCAGAACCGTTCTTGGCCTCCCAGCGCTCGACGACGTCGTCCTCGGCGACCGTGCGGAGGCGCTGGATGCCGTTTATCTCCTCGATGGTCTCGACGACGGCGTCCGGGACCCGGTCCCGCCAGGTCTCGCCGTCGATCATCCGCTGGCGGATGTCGCTACCCTCCAGGCGGTCGCGCTCGAACATGCTCGACTGGCGGACCTCGATGCCGGCCTCCTCGAACAGCTGGACGACGAGGGGGTTGTTCGAGTAGGCGACCTCGAAGCTCGGGCTCATACTCTGGACGTGGCTCACCCAGACGGAGTTGCGGTTCAGGTCCTCGATAGGGACGACGTAGGTCACGAGGTCGTGTTCGCGCTCGTACTCGCGGACGGCCTTGGTGATCATCATGATGCGCTCGCCTGCAGTGAACGGGTCGTGGGCAGAGTGGGAGTCGCCGGCGCTCCCGATGCCGAGGACGAGTTCGTCCACCTCGTCGGCGATGGTCGAGACCATCGTGTGATGGCCGTTGTGGTACGGCTGGAAGCGTCCGATGTAGAAGCCGCGCATACTCCCCCTCCGGCGCCGCGTCTAAAAAAGGCGACGAGTGTTTCGGCAGGCGCCCACCGAGACGGTCGTTGGGCCGGAGTACGGCGGTTATGCAACCCATTCGGAGCGGCGCGAGGGGAGAAAGTATATCAGTGGACAGTCCTTCCGATCCGATGTTAGCAACCGTTCTATGAGCGACAATAGAGACACTGACGACACTCCCGACTCCGAGCGGGAGGTGACCGAGCCCACGCCGGACGAGGAGTCCGGTAGCGACGTCGTCGTCCCGGACGAGGAGGACCGGGCGACGGCGGACGACGGCTTCGCCGACGAGGGCGACGACGCCCCCGAGCCGGGCGACCAGCCCGACCTGGGGAGCGAAGTCGAACTCGAAGGCGAAGCGACGTTCGACGAGGCCGAGGAGGCCGGCGTCCTCGGTGGACTCGAGGTCGAGTCCACCGAAGACATCGAGGTTCCCGACCGCCTCGTCGACCAGGTCATCGGGCAGGACCACGCCCGTGACGTCATCAAGAAGGCCGCCAAGCAACGCCGGCACGTCATGATGATCGGCTCGCCCGGGACGGGCAAGTCGATGCTGGCCAAAGCGATGAGTCAGCTGCTGCCGAAAGAAGAACTGCAGGACGTTCTCGTCTACCACAACCCCGACGACGGCAACGAGCCGAAGGTCCGCACCGTCCCCGCGGGCAAGGGCGAACAGATCGTCGACGCCCACAAGGAGGAGGCCCGCAAGCGCAACCAGATGCGGACCTTCCTGATGTGGATCATCATCGCCATCGTCATCGGCTACGCGCTGATCATCGTCCAGCAGATCCTGCTGGGCATCCTCGCGGCTGGCGTCATCTACCTCGCCTTCCGCTACGGGTCGCGCGGCAACGACGCGATGATCCCGAACCTGCTGATCAACACCGCGAACCAGCAGACGGCGCCGTTCAAGGACGCCACGGGCGCCCACGCCGGTGCGCTGCTGGGCGACGTTCGCCACGACCCGTTCCAGTCCGGCGGGATGGAGACCCCGAGCCACGACCGCGTGGAGTCGGGCAACATCCACGAGGCCAACAAGGGCGTGCTGTTCATCGACGAGATCAACACGCTCGACGTCCGCAGCCAGCAGAAGCTGATGACGGCCATCCAGGAGGGCGAGTTCTCCATCACGGGCCAGTCCGAGCGCTCCTCGGGCGCGATGGTCCAGACCGAGCCCGTCCCCTGTGACTTCACGATGGTCGCGGCGGGGAACCTCGACGCCATGGAGAACATGCACCCCGCGCTACGCTCCCGTATCAAGGGGTACGGCTACGAGGTGTACATGGACGACACCATCGAGGACACCCCCGAGATGCGCCGCAAGCTCGCCCGCTTCATCGCCCAGGAGGTCGAGAAGGACGGGCGGCTCCCGCACTTCACCCGGGACGCCATCGAGGAGGTCATCCTCGAAGCGCGCCGCCGCGCCGGCCGGAAGGGTCACCTGACCCTCAAGCTGCGCGAACTCGGCGGCCTCGTCCGCGTCGCTGGCGACATCGCCCGCGCCGAGGACCAGGAGATGACCACTCGCGACGACGTCCTGCAGGCCAAGAGCCGCAGTCGCTCCATCGAGCAACAGCTCGCCGACGACTACATCGAGCGCCGCAAGGACTACGAGCTCACGGTCAACCAGGGCGACGTCATCGGACGCGTCAACGGACTCGCCGTCATGGGCGAGGACAGCGGCATCGTCCTCCCCGTCATGGCCGAAGTCGCCCCGTCACAGGGGCCAGGACAGGTCATCGCTACCGGGCAGCTCAAGGAGATGGCCGAAGAGGCCGTCCAGAACGTCTCGGCGATCATCAAGAAGTTCTCCGACGAGGACATCTCGGAGAAGGACATCCACATCCAGTTCGTCCAGGCCGGTGAAGGCGGCGTCGACGGCGACTCCGCCTCCATCACGGTGGCGACCGCCGTCATCAGCGCCCTGGAGGACATCCCGATCGAACAGCACCTCGCCATGACCGGCTCCCTGTCGGTCCGGGGCGACGTGCTGCCGGTCGGCGGCGTCACCCACAAGATCGAGGCAGCGGCCAAGTCCGGCCTCGACACGGTCATCATCCCCAAGGCGAACGAACAGGACGTGATGATCGAAGAGGAGTACGAGGACCAGATCGAGATCATCCCGGTCTCGCACATCAGCGAGGTCCTCGACGTCGCGCTCGCCGGCGAACCCGAGAAGGACTCGCTGGTCGACCGGCTCAAGTCCATCACGGGCAAGGCCCTCGAACAGCGGGAAGTCGGCGGCGGTAGTCCCAGCCCGCAGTAGAATCGTGACCAGGTGGGCCGCATTCGTCGGCCTCACCGGCGTCGTCGTGACGCTGTTACTTATTCTCGCGCGCCTCTCACAGACCGTCGTCAGCGACCGCACCGCCGTCTCACACGCCACCAGCTCCCGTCCCTTCGGAGATACGCGGTCCCGGCGCGACGCCGAGACGGACCCGGTCATCCCACGATTCGACCGACCGGGTGAGCGCGGGTGGCCGGCAGACGCGAGCGCGAGGCGGGCGGACGTCGACCCCCACGACCTCTCGACCGGGGCGCTGCTCGCGAACGTCGTCTTCACGCAGGGCGTCTTCGGTGCCCTGCTCGCCGGCGGCGCGGTCTACTTTCGAATACCGCTCGCGGGGCTCGGCGTCGGCCCGACACCGCTCGCCGCGGGCGGCCTCGGGGTCGCAGCGGGCGTCGCCTTCGGAATCGTCCTCTGGCTGGGGAACGAGGCGGCCGGGCGCGTGGCCGAAGTGGCGGGCGCGGGCTACGACGAGTCCCTCCGGGCGATGCTCGCTCCCGACTCGCTCGGCGGCTGGCTACTCCTGCTGGGGGTGGTGCTTCCGACAATCGCGTTCGTCGAGGAGTTCATCTTCCGGGCGGCCGCCGTCGGCGCCGTCGCGGCCGGCTTCGGCATCTCGCCGTGGCTGCCCGCCGTCGTCTCGTCGCTCGCCTTCGGCGTCGCCCACGGCGCACAGGGTCGCGTCGGCGTCGTCGTGACGGGGACGCTCGGATTCGTGCTCGCGGCGGGGTTCGTCCTCACCGAGAGCCTGCTCGTCGTCGTCGTGGCCCACTACCTCGTCAACGCGCTGGAACTGGTCGTCCACGAGGGCCTCGGCGTCGGCCGGGGCGCTGAACACGTTTAACACGGGCCGTCCCCACCACCCGGCAATGGCCGACCCTTTCGACATCGAGACGCCGACGCAACGACGAATCATCCTGGCCGCCCTCGTCGTCTATCTCGCGCTGTTCCTCGTCCAGTACGTCACGGGGAGTGACCTCGCAACCGCGGCCGCCGACCTGCTGCTCGCGGCACTGGTGGTTCCGGCGTCCGTCTACGTGATTCAGCGGGCGAGGGAGCAGCGAGAGACTGACCAGCTCGCCGTCGTGACCGGCGCTGCCTTCCTGGTCGCGGGCCTCACCATCGGCTACGAGGGGCTGGCGACGCTCGGCGTCGTCCCCGTCAACGCCGCCGTGTCGCTGCTCGGGACGGTCGCGCTGCTCGCCGCGTTCGTGCTGTACCTCTACCAGCGGAGTCAGTCGCGACCCCGATAGAAAGCGACCGTCCGCACGTTACTCAGAGGTCTTCCAGGGACCGCAGTTTCTGTTCGACTTCCGGTGGTGCGCCGCTCGGCCCGTCCCGGACGCGGTGGTCGGGGATAAGTAGCGGAATCGGGTTCGCCGCCAGCGCCTCGCGGACCGTCGTCAGGTCCTCGTCCTCGTTCGGGTCGAGGCCGGCGGCCATCTGCGCGACCTGCTGGACGCTCCCCTGCTCGCCGTACGGGATCTCGCGCACCGCTTCGAGCACGTTGCGGTAGTCAGTCGGCACCGTGAGTCCGATCTGGGCGTCGGCGAAGCTGTCCTCGGCGCCCTGGAGATAGGCGTCGATCCGCTCGAGCACCGGGTGGTCGTCCGTGGCGTCCTCGTCGGGCGTGACGGGAAACGAACAGCTGATGACCTTCTCGCCTGCCGCACCGATCTGGACGAACCGGTCGAGATACGCCGACTCGCGCGCGTAGATCCCCGCGTCTTCCATAGTATCGGGTCGGGACCGTGGACCTTCAAGATTTGCGTGTTCCCAGAGGCGTTCGCCAGCGCAGTTCGTCCGGCGCGGTGTCGCAACCCTTATGTACATATCTGTACGTTAGTGTTCGGTAATGAACTCCAGTGAGGGTAAGATAGCACCGGCGGTGCAGTCGATACTCGACGCGGCCCGCGAGCGGGGCGGCGCCGAGGGTCGGCGCTCCGTCGACGCGCAGTCGCTTCCGGCGGCGTTCGAGGCCGCCGAGGCGGACGGACGGGTGCCGATCATCGCCGAGGTGAAACCGACGAGCCCGACGACGGACGGCGAGCGGACCGACGACCCGGTCGAACTCGCCGAGCAGATGGTCGCGGGCGGCGCCGCGGCCCTGTCGGTACTGACCGAACCCGAGCACTTCGGCGGGTCGCCGGAGACGCTCGAACGCGTGCGCGAGGCCGTCGACGTCCCAATCCTGCGGAAGGACTTCGTGCTCCACGAGGAGCAACTCGACGTCGTCGAGGCCGACGTCGTTCTGCTGATCGTTCGGTTTCTGCAGGAGGACGGCACCGACGACCTGGCGGACCTGCTCGACGCCGCGCGCGAGCGGGGCTTCCAGGTGCTCGTCGAGACCCACACCGCAGCGGAAGTCGAGGAAGCCCTCGACGCGGGCGCGGAGATTATCGGCGTGAACAACCGCGACCTCGCCGAACTCGACGTCGACCTCGGAACGTTCGAGGACGTCGCCCCGTCGGTCCCCGAGAACGTCAGCCTGATTGCGGAGAGCGGCATAGCTTCGCCCGACGACGTCGCGCGCATGCGCGCGGCCGGCGCCGACGCCCTGCTCGTCGGGTCGGCGATCATGGGCATCTCCGGGAGCAAAGCGACCGGAGGCTCGTCGGACGAGCGGAGCGAGTCCGACGGTGGCGACGTGACCGAGAACACGCGCGAACTGACGACGACGGAGCAATCGACATGAGTAGCGAATCCACCTTCGGCGACTACGGCGGCCAGTACGTCCCAGAGGCGCTGATGCCCGCCATCGAGGAACTGACCGACGCGTACGAGCGGTACGTGCTCGACAACGAGGACGGCTTTATGGACGAGTTCCGCGAGCGCCTCGCGGACTTCGGCGGACGCCCGACGCCGCTGCAGTACGCCGAACAGCTCTCGGAGCGCTACGACACCGACGTCTATCTGAAGCGCGAGGACCTGGTCCACGGCGGCGCCCACAAGCTCAACAACGCGCTCGGACAGGTCTTGCTGGCGAAGTACATGGGCAAAGAGCGGATCATCGCCGAAACTGGCGCTGGCCAGCACGGCACCGCGACGGCGATGGCCTGTGCCCACCTCGGGATGCCCTGCGAGATATACATGGGCGAGACCGACATAGCCCGCCAGCGACCCAACGTCTTCCGGATGCGGATCAACGGCGCCGAGGTGAACCCCGTGACGACTGGGCGCGGCACGCTCAAGGAGGCCATCTCCGAGACGATGCGGGACTGGGCGACCACTGTCGAGACGACCCACTACGTCATCGGGAGCGTCGTCGGCCCGGCGCCCTTCCCGGCGATGGTCCGGGACTTCCAGGCCGTCATCAGCGAGGAGGCCCGCGAGCAGGCCCGGGAGAAGATAGGCGGCCTCCCCGATTCGGTGCTGGCCTGCGCCGGCGGTGGGTCGAACACCATGGGCACGTTCGCGAACTTCGTCGAGGATGAAAACGTCGGCCTGTACGCCGTCGAGGCCGGCGGCTCCTCGCTCTCGGTGGACGAAGAGAAGGGCGTGGCCCCCAACTCCGCGTCGCTGTCGACCGGCGACGAGGGGGTCCTCCACGGCGCGCGCACCAAACTCCTCCAGGACTCCCACGGCCAGATCATGGAGTCCCACAGCGTCTCCGCGGGGCTGGACTACGCCGGCGTCGGGCCGGAACTCGCCCACCTCGTCGACGAGGAGCGAGTCCAGGCGGTCAACGTCGACGACGACGCGGCGCTCGACGCCTTCCACCGCCTCTCGCAGGAGGAGGGGATCATCCCCGCGCTGGAGTCGAGTCACGCGCTCGGCTTCCTCCACGAACACCACGACGACCTCGGGGAGTCGGTGGTCGTCAACGTCTCCGGTCGCGGTGACAAGGACCTCGAAACCGTGATCGAAGAGACGTCGAAGCGCGACCTGGACTCGGCACCCGATCTTTCCGTGTTCCGCGAAGTCGGAGGTGGGCTATGAGTCTGGAAGCCGTGTTCGCCGACGAACCCGCCTTCGTCCCCTACCTCGCGGCGGGCGACCCGGACTACGACTCGTCCATCGAGTACGTCGAGGCGCTGGCTCGCGGCGGCGCGGACGTCATCGAACTCGGCCTCCCGTTCTCGGAGCCCATCGCCGAGGGACCGACCATCCAGGAGGCCGTCGTCCGGTCGCTCGAAGCGGGGATGACGCCCGAGCGGTTCTTCGAGTTCGTCGAAGACCTGGACGTCGACGTCCCGCTGGTCTGTATGACCTACTACAACCTCATCTACCAGTACGGTACGGAGGAGGGACCACGCCCGTTCGTCGAGCGAGCGGCCGACGTCGGCATCGAGGGCTTCGTCGTTCCGGACCTGCCAGCGGAAGAGGCAGGACCACTCCGGGAGGCGTGCGACGAGTTCGGCCTCGACCTCGTGTTCATCGTCGCGCCGACGACCGAGGGCGAGCGCCTCGAACGGATGATGGAGCACGTCTCTGGCTACGTCTACGTTCAGGCCCGCCTGGGCGTGACGGGCGTGCGCGACGACGTCTCGGACCACACCGAGCAGTCGCTGGCCCGACTCGCCCAGTGGGACGTCCCGAAGGCCGTCGGCTTCGGTATCAAGACCGGCGACCACGCCGAGCGCATCGTCTCGGCGGGCGCGGACGGCATCATCGTCGGAAGTGCACTGGTGGATATCATCGCCGAGGGCCACGAGAACGGCGACGACGTCGCGGACGTGGCGGAACGACTCGAAACAAAGGCGCGGGAACTCAAAGGCGGCGCGCTCCGCGGGGCACAGAATCGACCGCAACCGGAAGGCAAATAGTCGTACTTGCCACACTCTATCACAACATGACTGCTGGCAAAGCTGCACGACTCGACCGGATCGGGACAGACGGGAAGTACCTCGTCGTCCCGATGGACCACGGCGTCACGATGGGCGCCGTGGACGGTCTCGTGGACCTCGAATCGACAGTTTCGGACATCACCGACGGGGGCGCCGACGCCGTCCTCACACAGCGCGGCGTCGCGGGTCGCGTCCATCCCAACCTCGGCGGCGCGGGCTACATCGTCCACCTGAACGGCTCGACGACCATCGGTCCCGACGAGGCCGACAAGCGCCCGACCGGCACCGTCGAGGACGCCATCCGCGCCGGCGCCGACGCCGTTTCCTTCCACATCAACGTCGGCTCCGACCACGAACCCGACCAGATAACGGGCCTCTCGGAGGTCACCAGCGCCGCCGAACGCTACGGCCTCCCCGTGCTCGCGATGACGTACGCGCGCGGCCACGACGTCCGCAACGACGACCCCGAACTGTTCGCCGAGGACCTTGGCCACGCCGTCCGCCTCGGCGAGGAACTCGGCGCCGACGTCGTCAAGACCGCCTACAGCGGCTCGCCGGAGACGTTCGAGCGCGTCGTCGAGTCGACGTCGCTCCCGGTCGTCATCGCCGGCGGCTCGCGCGGCACGGACGAGGAGACCCTCGACATGGTCCGCGGAGCGATGGACGCCGGCGGCGCCGGCGTCTCGATGGGCCGCTCTATCTTCCAGCACGAGGAGCCCGGCCAGATCACCCGCGCCGTCTCCAAGGTCGTCCACGACGACGCGGAGGCCGCCGACGCGCTGCGCGAGGTCGGCCTCGCCGTGGAAGCCTGAGAGAATCGCGCCACCGCTCGCTTCACTCGCATCACCGATATCGACCGCTCCGTTCCATTCTCCGTCTCTCCAGCGACTGTTTCTAGATGACGCCGTGCAGGTCAGTCATCGAGTCGAGCCGGTGGGTCGGGGCCGGGTCCGGATCGCTCGGTAGTTCCGCAGACGGGAACTCCCGCCGCGGTACCCAGGCCGACGCCATCCCGGCATTGTGGGCACCGACGACGTCGGCCACGTGTGAGTCGCCCACCTTGAGTGTCGCGTCCGCGCGCACGCCGAGTTCGTCGAGCGCCGTCCGGAACGGGACCGGGTCGGGTTTCGGGACGACGCCCGCCGAAGGGTCGCAGTACACTTCGACGTCGAAGTGGTCCGTGATGCCCAGCGCGGCCTGCTTCGCCCGCTGAGTCTCCCGGCCGCCGTTGGTCACGAGGGCGAGGTCGTATCGTTCCCGAGCGTACTCCAGAACGTCTCGGGCGCCCTCGCGAAACGACACGGCGGTAGGATCGAGGGCTTCCACGTACGCCTCGGCGACAGCCGTGATGGTCGCCGCTGATGGATCGGCTCCTGCACGTTCGGCCGACGCACCGAAGAGCAAGCGCTGGAACTCGACGTCGGAATCGGCCGGTGGAAGGTCCGCCGGGTCTACCGCGGCGACGTCGGCGACCGAGAACAACGAATCAGTGTCGGCGCGCGCGAAGGCAGCGTCGAGAAGCTCCGCTGGGTCCTGATCGGACACACAAAGCGTTCCGTCGAGGTCGAAGCAGACGGCGTCGAACCCCGTCATTTCAACCTCGTACTCGAGAGGTGACTGTAAACGTTGGCGTCCGCGCGCTACCCGGAGCGGCGAAGGAGTGCCGTGACCCGGCCGGCCAGCGAGTCCGGGGATTCGTCGTCCGCGTTGGCATCGGCGTCGTCCGCGTCTCCCCGATTCTCGGCGTCTGATTCGTCCGACGCTGGTGAGTCGGTTGACCCCGTGGCGTCGTTCCCGGCGGAGTCGGCGCCATCGGTCGACCGGTCCGCCGACTCCACGTCGAGTATCGACGCGTCGCCGCCGTCCGACGTGAGCGAGCGGACGGCTCGGTTCCCTCGGTCGCGAGTCACGACGTCGATTTCCGTGCGATCGTGTTCGTCGGCGGTCTCGGTGTCGCCAGCGCCGGGGAACGTCCACCCGTCGGCCTCCAGCGTCTCCTTCGACGGCGGTGGCGTCGCCGGTTCGTCGGGTGCTCTCGTCGGCTCGTGCCCGGCGTCCGATCCGGTCGGTGTGGTCTCGGTAGTAGGCTCGTTGACCGCGACGAATTCGTCGGCCGACGTCTCGGACTCCACAGCTGCCGTTCCCTCGGGTTCGTCGGATTCGAGTCGCGATTCGGCGAGTGACGCCGCGCCGTCGACGTAGGCCCGGGCCGCGTCGCTCTCGGGGAGCCGTTCGACCACCGGCACGCCGGCATCCTGTGACTCGTGGATAGACGCGTCCTGGGGCACCTTGCAGAGGAGGGGGACCTCCAGAAAACCGGCGAGGCGGTCCGACCCGGGCGAGGATCCGGTTCCGTCCTGTGTGAGCACGAGACCGGCGACCTCGCCGCCACGCTTCTCGACGATGGTACGTGTCTTCTCCGTGTCCCTGACGGAGGCGACCCGCGGCGTGGAGACGAGGATCGTCCTATCGGCCACCGAGACGGCCGTCGTCGTCGCGCTGTTGACGCCCGCGCCGGTGTCGAGGACGACGACGTCGAAGCGGTCCCGGAGCGTCTCGATGGCGTCCGGGAGGTGGTTCATGTCGATAGCGCCGAGTGCGTCGAGCGCGGTGCCGCTCGGGGCGACCGTCGCGCCGCCGGGGGCGTCGTAGAGGGCCGCTGTGACCGGGACGTCGCCAGCGAGCACGTCGTGCATCGACGGGTCGGCCTCGTCGTCGAAATCGAGTGCGAGGAAGTCCACGACGTTCGCCATCGCCAGGTCCAGTTCCACGACGACGACGTCGAGGTTTCGGGCGGCGAGTGCAGTTCCAAGATTGATACTGGTCGTCGTCTTACCGACGCCCCCCTTGGCACTGGCCACGGCGAACACCGTGCAATCTGGCATCTACCGCTAGCCAGTGTGACCAGCACCGTAATTATTACGCCTGATATCAAAGAGAGGGTACGTCGGTCGGCGGCCGAGTCTATCGGTGGTACAGTGGCGTTCGCCGACCGCCCGACCGTGCACCACCGTTTTGGTATCGACCGCCGTGTTCTCGGCCATGGGAGACGCGACCTTCGACTTCGACGGGGAGACGGTGATCGTGACCGGCGGGAGTTCCGGCATCGGGCGGGCGACGGCCGTCGCCTTCGGCGAGGCGGGCGCCACCGTCGTCGTCGCCGACATACGCGAAGCCCCGAAGGACCTCGACGCGGAGGTGGCGACCCACGAACTGATCCGCGAGCGCGGTGGGACTGCGGAGTACGTGGAGACCGACGTCTCGGACCCGGACGACGTCGAGAGCGTCGTCGCGGCCGCCCGCGAACTCGGCGGCGTCGACGTGATGGTCAACAACGCCGCCCTGTTCGCCGGCGGCGGGATCAGGGACCTCGACGTCGACGACTTCGACGCGATGTTGCGCGTCAACGCCCGGGGCGTCATGCTCGGAACCCAGGTCGCCGCCAACGACATGCTCGACCGGGACGAACCGGGCTGTATCGTCAACACCGCCTCGATCAGCTCGACGTACGCCCAGTACGGCCAGGTGGGCTACGACGCGACCAAGGGCGCGGTCCGGATGCTCACCCGCGGCGCCGCCCTCGACCTGGCCGAGACGGGCGTCCGGGTCAACGCCGTCGCACCCGGGCAGATCGCGACCGAGTTTCTCGAGGGATGGACCGAGGAGGCCCAGGAGTCCGTCGACTCGGACGGATTTCTCAAGGATATCCCGATGGGACGGGCCGGGACGCCAGCGGACGTCGCGCCGGTCATCTGCTACCTCGCCAGCGACGCCGCGGGCTACACCACCGGCGAACTCCTCCACGTCGACGGCGGCTGGCACGTCTGCTAGGTTCGAGGATCCGCCACGTTCAAGCCCCGCCGCTGCAGACGTGGTGCTATGACACGATCCGTGTGGCTCAAGGCCGACAGCTCTGTCGGCGACTGGGAGGCCAGGAAGCGACGCATCACCGCCGGCCTGGAGGCCGGCGTCGACTGGGTCCTCGTCGACGAGGTCGACGTCGACCGCGTGCGCGACCTGGGCGAAGTCAACGTGGCCGCGTTCTCCAGCGACGACGTCCACGTGATGGACGCCGAGGCCGCCGACGTCGATGCCGACGCCACCATCGTCGGCAAGGACGGCGAGGGCGACGGGACCGTCGACCTGCCCAACGACTTCTCGGGCTCGGCCGACCTCTCGGCGCTCCGCCAGGACAGCGCCAGGCCGCAGGGCGGCTACGTCCGGATCCGCGGCAAAGAGTACGAGGAGTTCGCCGAGGCCGTCGCCGACGAGTCCGAGTTCACCATCGTCATCGGCGACGACTGGCAGATCATCCCCCTGGAGAACCTCATCGCCCGCGTCGGCGACGACACCGAGCTCGTCACGGGCGTCCAGACCGCCGAAGACGCCCGCACCGCCTACGAGACGCTCGAACTCGGCGCCGACGGCGTCCTCCTCGACTCTGACGACCCCGACGAAATCCGCCGCACCGTCGAGGTCCGCGACGAGATGGGCCGCGAGACCCTGGACATGCAGTGGGCCGAGGTCACCGACGTCGAGCAGACCGGGTCGGCCGACCGCGTCTGTATCGACACCGGCAATCTCATGGAACACGACGAGGGGATGCTCGTCGGCTCGATGGCCCGCGGGCTCTTCTTCGTCCACGCCGAGACCGCCGAGTCCCCCTACGTCGCCTCCCGCCCCTTCCGCGTCAACGCCGGCGCGGTTCACGCCTACGTCCGCACGCCCGATGGCGGCACGAAGTACCTCTCCGAACTCCAGAGCGGCGACGAGGTCCAGGTCGTCGACGCGAACGGCAACACCCGCGAGGCCATCGTCGGCCGCGCCAAGATAGAGAAGCGCCCGATGTTCCGCGTCCAGGCAGAGACGGAGGGCGGGGACCGCATCGAGACGCTCCTCCAGAACGCCGAGACCATCAAGATCCGGACCCGCGACGGGCGCAAGGCCGTCACCGACCTCGAATCCGGCGACGAAATCCTCGTCTACCTCGAGGACGCCGCACGGCACTTCGGTGAGGCCGTCGAAGAGTCGATCATCGAAAAGTAGCGGTTCCCCGTCTGAGAACTGCACAGCGGTTTTTACCCCAGGTAGGGATGGCGAGCGAACCCCAATCGCCTGGGTCATCTGTCCTCGTCCGAACGCGAGGGGTCCCGTTCCGCTGCCTGACGACACGCCTCAGTCGGTGTTCCTACTGGCTCAGGCGGCGGGTTCTGTCGTCGAGCCGACGTCTGCTTCTGACGTCGCGACGCCGGTCACCTCGAACCTGGCGCCGCTGTCACTGCTCTCGGTGATAGCGAGCGACCAGTCGTGGGCGTCGGCGATGGACTGGACGATGGCGAGCCCGAATCCGGTGCCCTCGTCGACCGTGGAGTACCCGTACTCGAAGACGGCGTCGCGTTCGTCTTCCGGGATGCCGGGGCCGTCGTCCGCGACGAAGAAGCCCGATCCCGGGCCGACGTTCGCCCCCGCACCGACGCGACCGACGGTGACGCGGTGGCCGCCGTGGTCGGCCGCGTTGCGGAAGAGGTTCTCCAGCAGGGTTCTGAGTCGGGAACGGTCGGCGAGCACTCGATACTGGTCGTCGACCTCGACCGACAGGGTCGCGTCGCCGGTGTCGGACGTCTCCCAGGCGTCGGCGGCGACGCCCCGGAGCGAGACGGGAGCCGAGTCCGACACTGCGTCGCCGTTCCGGGCGAGCCTCAGCAGGTCGTCGATGGTCGTGTCGATGCGGTCCAGCGCCTCCCTCGATTTTCGGAGGTGTTCGCTGTCGCCGTCCTCCCGTTCGAGTTCGATCCGACCCATCGCGACCGAAACCGGATTCCGGAGGTCGTGGGAGAGCACGGACGCGAACTGTTCGAGTCGTTCGGTCTTCCGTTCGAGTTCGGTGGAGTACTCGACCAGGGTCGTGACGTCGCTGACGATGAGACCGTATCCGTATCGACGCCCGCCGCGGGATATCTCGGAGGTCGTGACGTTGAAACTGCGCGTCTCGCCGTCGACGGATCGACGGACTGCACCGACGAACGGCGAGATCGACTCGCCGACGCCGTGGTCGCTGGCGTCGGGCGTCCAGTCGGCGGACCCGACCAGGACCGGACAGACGTCGTCGAGCGGACGCCCGATCCTGCCGTCGAGCGAGGGAAAGAGGGCGAGTGCGCGAGCGTTGTAGTCGACGAGGCGCCTGTCCGTGTTCACGACGATCACTGCGTCGTCGACGGAGTCGAAGAGGGAATCCCGGGCCAGCGGCGCCACCGCGAACAGGCGTGTCCGGTACAGCGACCCCGCGACGAGGACGCCGAAGACGCCCGAACCGAAGATGCCGTAGGGGAAGTTACGGACCGGAGCGAACGGCGTGTACGCGAGCATGGCAAGCAGGAGGATGACGGGTAAGCCCGCCAGCAGGGCCACCGACTGCCAGCGCGACGACCGCCGAGAGAACACCGACAACCGGATGAGGAGTGCAAATCCGGTGAGTATGCCCAGCGTGGTCAGCACCAGGAAGGATTCGTTGAGCGGCGTGACTGCCGCGTAGCGGAACGTGAACGGTTCGGTCTGCACCGTCCAGTCGGTGAACATCAGTCCGTGGACCGGGTCGGTCACCGAGAGGACGAACGGGACGACGCCGCCCAGCCAGAGAACGAGCCGGACCCGCGCCGTCATCCAGTGGTCTCGACCGGTGTAGTATATCGCGAAGGCGAGCCAGACGGGCGCGGTCGCGGGAAACAGCCCGTGCCAGGTCCCCACGAGCAGTTCCTCGACGGCCGCCGACGAGACGAGCAGCTGGACGGCGACGAGCGCCGCCATCGTCGCGTGGATCCGGAGCAGCAGGACCATCGTCCGCGCGGCGCCCTCGTCGGACTGTCTGGAGACCCAGCGTGCCACCGCAATCGAGACGCCGGCGGTCACCACCAGCCCGAGGAGGTGGAGGAGATATCCCGGAGCATCGACTGGGAACTGGAGCACGCCTGGCTCTTTGCTGAGAACCGAAATAGCCGTTGTGCCCCATACTCAGGATCGATACTCGGACCGCACCGGGCTGTCGTGGGTCGATGCTGGATCATCGGACGGCGAGCGAATTTCCGTGGATAACAGTGGGAACGATCGCCGTATCGAGATACCACGAACGATAATCAGAGGTTAGCAGTCGACTAAGGGGGAACAGTCAGTCGAAGGCCTTCGGTCGGGACGTCGCTCCGTCAGTCACTCCAGGGGTTCGAGGCGCGTCGTGCACCAGTGACAGAACTCCAGGTCCTCGTCGACCTCGCGGCCGCAGTGGGGACAGGAGACGCCCTCTTCGGTCGCCGCCTGCTGGTTTCCCCGGGTCGCGATCCAGTAGGCGTCGGCCATCGAGAGCGCGGTTATCGCAAAGAGCGCGAGTCGGCTGGGAGCATCTACCTGATCGGCCGCCATCCGCGAGGCTTCGAGGACAGACGTCACGGTCACCTCTGCCGGCATGGGGGGCACGGGTACCAGAAGTTCCGTCGCCGCGAACATCAGTCCGAACCAGACGACGGCCCGAAGCCACTCGCGGAGATAGACGTGTCCGAGACCGGGAGAGAGTAACGCCAGTGCAGCGGCCAGCCAGGGCCGCCTTCGCTTGGTTTCAGCCACCGTAGTGGCTCAATCGCGTTCCGACGTACGTTAATCTTCCGCACCGACCTTTTTTCGTGGGGGGCATCGCGCTCGCCTCCGGCGAGCGCTCAACCCCCCACAAAAAACGTCGATGAAAAAAGGCCGAACTCGCCTCCGGCGAGTTCGGGGGAAACGGCGCGCTTCGCGCGCCGTATGCTTGACGCGACTACAACCGCTCCGCAACCGGCCCGAAATCGCTCAGTCTCCAAACTACTCCCTGCTCTTGAGCTGGTCGATCAGTTCCCGGAGCGTCTCCAGGTCGTACTGGCCTGGCGCCGTGGCGTTTTCGGGGCGGACGGGAGCGTACCCGATCTTCGAGCCGTACAGCGGCGCGACGGCGCGGGAGTGGCGACCTGCCTCACCCATGGCCATCGTCGCGACGGCGTGGCCGCGGCTGGTCTTGGCCTCCGTGGCGGAGAGCAAGGCCAGGACGTCGGTGGGTTCGTTCGCGGTGGTGGCCACCTTGCCGACATCGCCGTGTTTGCAGGCCCGGGTGAGCCACTCCTCGATTTTCTCGCGGTTTGGTGTCCGTTCGAAATCGTGGGCCGAGACGATAACGGTGGTGTCGAGCCCTCTCGCCGCCTCGACGACGCGGTCGGCGTTGTACGCTCCCTCACCCACGAGCGCCCCGAGTTCGACGTCGACGGCCTCGACGGCGTCGTACTCGACGACGGTCTCCAGGGCGTCCAGCCGGTCCGCGGTGTCGGGGGCGTCGCCGCCCTCCCACTCCACGCGGTTGGTCACCAGCAGCGGGAGCTCACCGTCGTACTCGGCGAGTTTGTCTATCGGATCCGTCGCCAGGTCCATCCGGTACTCCAGGATATCGGCGTGGGAACGGGCTGCCGGCTCGTCGTAGATGTCGCCCGTCGCCGCCGAGAGAACGAACGAGTCGAAGTCCATGCCGACGGTTTCACCCGTCCGGGATTTATCAATTTGCCTTCAGCGAGCACCGCTCTCCCTCGGCTGAGAACGGGGTATCCGTGAGGCCCATCGGCGTCGGCCCGGCCACCGTGCTCCAGTTGCCCTCATCGACGGGATTTACTCGTCGGCGTTCGAGCCACCGACCGATGCCTGCGTACGACCGCTCGCTCTCGACGGGGTTCGAGGTCATCGACCGCTGGTCGGGCGGCATCGGCTGGCTCGCCCATCCCGACGAGGCCGGAGAACGCGCGAGTCACGCCATCGCCGCCGACGACGGCCTCTGGCTCGTCGACCCGGTCGACGCCCAGGGGGTCGACGACCTGCTCGCCGAGTACGGCGACGTCGCCGGCGTGGCGGTCCTCTCGAACTACCACGCGAGAGACGCCGACGCGTTCGCGAACCGCCACGACGTCGCCGTCCACGTCCCGCGCGGGATGGACCGGGTCGAAGAACGGATCGACGCGCCGGTCGAGTGGACCGACGCTGTACCTGGGCCAGCGGGGTTCGAGACGACCGCCGTCGAACCGCTCTCGCTGTACCAGGCGGTCGTCGCGTACCGGCCGGCCGACGGGACGCTGATCGTCCCGGACCTGCTCTCGTCGGGCTCGGGCTACCCGGTCGGTGACGAGCGCGTGGGCGTGATGCTCGGGAGCCGACTCTTCCCGCCGCGGGAGGTGTTCGCTGACATCGAGCCGGAGCGCATCCTCTTCGGCCACGGACGAGGCGTGTTCGAGGCTGCCGACGAAGCGCTCGACGACGCCCTGGACGGCGCACGACGTCGGCTCCCGCGGGCGCTCGCCGCGAACTTCGGGACGAACCTTCGGCTGTTCGTCTCGTCGATGGTCGACTGATGGACGGCGAGAACGAGTAACGACAGCGTGGCGAGACCAGGCGTGATCCGGCGTTATCCGGTGTTACCGGCTCCGAATGAGGCTCTGTAGCTCGTTGACCTTGGCGGCCTGTTGCTCGTTGGCGGCGGCGATCTGTTCGATCTCTTCGGCCACCTCCTCCGCGCTCTCGGCCGTCATGTCGATCATGCTCGCGACCTCCTCGGTGGAGGCCGCCTGTTCGTCCGTCGCGGAGGCGACCTCTTCGGCGCCCTGGGCGGCCTCGCGGACCGCCTCGTCGATCTCCTTGAGGATACCGACCGCGTCCTCGACCTGGTCGATGCCCTCCTCGACCTGGTCGTTGGCGTGCTCGATGCTGTCGACGGTGTCGTCCGTGTCGGACTTGATGTTCGAGACCAGCTGTTCGATCTCGGCGGCGTTCTGCTGGGACTCCTCGGCGAGTGACTTGACTTCGTCCGCGACGACGGCGAACCCCTGGCCGGCCTCACCGGCGCGGGCCGCCTCGATCGAGGCGTTGAGCGCCAGCATGTTCGTCTGGTCCGCGATGTCGTTGATAACCTCGACGATCTCGTCGATCTCGTCGATGCGGTCGCGCAGTTGGCGGACGTCCTGGGAGACGTCGGTGTTGGCGTCGTCGACCGACTCCATCGCTTCGATGGCGTCGTCGGCGGCCTCACGCCCGTCGTCGGCGAGGTGTCGCGCCTGGTCGCTGACGGCTTTCACCTGGCTCGCACTGGAGGCGACTTCCTCGACCGTCGCCGAGAGGTTCGACACCTCGCCGGCGACCTCGCGCATGTTCTCCGACTGGTCGTTGGCCAGGTCGCTGATAGACTGGGAGCTCTGGGAGACGTTCTCGGACGCTGCCAGCAGCTCGTCGATAGCGGCGCCGAGCTCGCCGTCGTCGAGCGTGTCCATCGACGGCGACGTCATCTCGACACCCCCGTCGGGGCTGGGGTCTGGATCCATGCTACAGAAAGCGATGCGGACCGGATTAAGCGTGACTGCGCAGTTATCAGGAGTGATTCTTTCGGTGAGAGACCGGCGAGGAATCGGGTGTGGTCGAAACCCGGATCAGGCCGCAGGGAGCCCCTGTTCGGCTTCGAGGAGTTCGTGGTAGCGGTTCCGGATGGTCACTTCCGAGATGTCGGCGACCTCGCTGACGGCCGCCTGCGTCGTCTTCTCGTTGGTGAGCAAGGCGGCGGCGTAGACGGCCGCTGCGGCGAGACCGACGGGGGACTTGCCGGAGTGGACGCCCTGTTGCTTGGCGTTCTGGAGCAGCTGTCGGGCGCGATGTTCGGCCTCGTCGGACATATCGAGCGAGGAGGCAAAGCGTGGGACGTAGCTCTCGGGATCGGCCGGGGCGACCTCCAGGCCGAGTTCGCGGACGACGTAGCGGTAGGTCCGTGCGATCTCGGACTTCTCGACGCGGGAGACGTCGGTGATCTCGTCGAGCGAGCGCGGGACGCCGGCCTGGCGCGCGGCGGCGTAGACGGAGGCCGTCGAGACGCCCTCGATCGACCGGCCGGGCAGGAGGTTCTCGTCGAGCGCACGGCGATAGATGACCGACGCGGTCTCGCGGACGTTCTCGGGAAGACCGAGTGCACTGGCCATTCGGTCGATCTCGCCCAGGGCCTGCTTGAGGTTACGCTCCTTGGAGTCTCGAGTGCGGAACCGCTCGTTCCACTTGCGGAGGCGCTGCATCTTCTGGCGCTGCTTGGCGCCCAGCGAGTTGCCGTAGGCGTCCTTGTCGCGCCAGTCGATGTTGGTCGACAGCCCCTTGTCGTGCATCATGTTCGTCGTCGGGGCGCCGACGCGCGACTTGCTGTCCTTCTCGCTGGAGTCGAAGGCGCGCCACTCCGGGCCGCGGTCGATCTCGCCCTCGTCGACGACGAGGCCGCAGTCGTCACAGACCGTTTCGCCGTGTTCCTCGTCGGCGATCAGGTGCCCCGAACACTCGGGGCAGGCCGCCGACGTGTGCTGTTCCTCCGTCTCGTCCGTGCGTTCTCTCGTTCGCGTTCTGGTGTTCTCGTCGCTCATTGTACGGGGCAGACGCTCCGGGCAGGAAGGTTCCTGAAAATATACCGACGTACGACGGCCGATATACCCGGGCGCCCGGTTGGTACCAATACAATGAGTTCGAAAAGCATTTAAAGATTTTGGTACGGTAGTGCGAATGCCACGCACACGGGCCGACGACCGGGTTTGTGACTCGTTACCGCACCCATTCAAATAGCATCTGGTACGTTCCCGGTCACCGGAAGGGAGAGCGCCGACTGGCTCCTGTATCAGTCCTGCGGCGTGGGTTCTGCCTCGACGTCGCTGGCGTTCCGGCTCTCCTCGACGGCCGTCGTCAGCGAGACGTTGAGCCAGGTCATCGACGCCAGGCCGCCGAGGATGGTGACGGCGTTCTTGACGGCGTGGTCGACGATGGAGATCGCAAGTGCGACTGGGGCCGAGACGCCCGTCATCCCGACGACGATGAGCGTAAACGCCCCCTCGTAGAGTCCGATACCACCCGGGGATAGCGGAAGGATCTTCGCGAGGTTCCCGACGCTGACCGCGAAGAACGCCGCCGCGACCAGGGAGGCGGTGATCTCCCACTGGGTATCGGGACCGGAGAACGCCGCGAAGATAACGACGGCCGTCAGCACGTCGACGACCCAGATGAGGAGGCTGCCGACGCCGACCCGGAAGAAGGCGCCGCGGTCGCCCACCACGGTCTCGACGTCGCCGACGAACTGCTCGATGACGCCCGAGACGTAGGCCGCGTAGGAGTCGTTGCTCACGGCGGTGACGGCCCGATGGACGAGGTTGCTCTCGCGCCGGGCGTTGACGACGATGACGGCGACGCCGGCGATGGCCGCGACGCCGACGGCAGCGGCGACCTGGAGCGCCGTCCGCGCCGCGGCAGCGGGGTCGAGCGTGTCGTCACCGACCTGGACCGGCGGGACGTCGGCGGCGATGGCCTCGGCGATCTGTTCGGTGCCGCCCGTCAGGACGAGCCCGACCAGGACGCTCCCGGCCAGCACTGTGATGGCGAGCAGGTCGAAGACGCGTTCGATGGCCAGCGACGCGAAGCCGGTCGGATAGGGGATCGAACGGCGGGCCTTGACGACGTACGCACGGACGCCGTCCCCGAGCCGGGCCGGGAACACGAGGTTCCCCGTCTGACTGATGAAGATGGCGCCGGTGAGGAACCAGGTGTCGCCGTCGTGGCCGAGCCGGTCGAGGATGTCGCGATACCGGAGCCCGCGCAGCGGCCACGAGAGGAGGTAGACGACCCCGGAGGCGGCGACGATACCGACGTCCGCCCCGCCGATGGCGTCCAGCACCGCCGAGGGGTCGAAGACGACGGTGACCGCCAGCACCAGCGCGGCGATGACGAGCAGCGACCCGGCCGTCATGCTCACCTTCCGCGTTATCCGGGGACTCACCGAGAGTTGCCACCAGGTCCGGAGAATCTGGCTCCCCATCCCGAACACGTCACGGACGAGGTCGACTTTGGTGTCGCCCTTGGGCTCCCAGTCGACGGGGAACTCCTTCACACGGAAACCCGTCCGCTGTGCGCGCACGAGCATCTCCGTGTCCCAGAACCAGTGTTCGTCCTGGACGTCGTCGTCCAGCGCCTCGAAGGCCTCGCGGGAGAACGCCTTGAACCCGCACTGGTGGTCCCGCAGGTCCGACCGGAGGAAAAAGCGAACGAGCGTGTTGAATCCCAGACTGGGCACGCCCCGCTTGGCCGGCCGGTCGGCCGTTTTCTCGGGCATCCAGCGCGACCCCGTCGCCACGTCGTACTCGCCCGAGCGAATCGACTCGATCAGCTCTTCGAGGTGGTCCATGTCCGTCGCCAGGTCCGTGTCGAAGTACGCCAGCGTCTCCCCCTCGGCGCGGTGGAAGGCGTACTCCAGCGCGCCGCCGCGCCCGAGCCGCTCGTCGGAGTGGATGTGGCGTACCCGGTCGTCCTCACCCGCCAGCCGCGTCGCTATCTCCGGTGTCCGGTCGTCGCAGCCGTCCTCGGCCACGATGACCTCGAACGACCCGGCCGGCAGGAACGAGGCGAGCGTCGACAGCGTCACCTCGACGGTCCCCTCGATGGTGGCCTCTTCGTTGTAGGCCGGGAGGACGACGCTCACCTCGACGTTGCTCATACGGGGACGTGGAGCGGGGTCGAAAAGTACCTTCTGTTCGCTGACTCGTTCGCTCTCTGGAGGACGCTCGGCGCAACGCAATGTTAATACTGCACAAATTGTAAGGATTGGACATAGGGTCCGGACATTCAAACCCGATGACGGACCACTCCCACGGAGGTGACGATAATGAGTGCCGATAAGCGAATTCCGGTCACGGAGGAACGGTGGCGAGAGCTACACGACCTCAAGGACGCCGGACAGACGTACGACGAACTGCTCGAGGAACTGATCCAGACGTACGCGCGACGCGACCTCGCACAGCGTGCGGACGACGTCCGCGAAGCGGACGCCGAGGAGTTGACCTCGCTCGATGAGTTATGAGGTCCTCCTCTCCGACGACGCGGTGTCGTACCTCAGGTCACTGGACGAGAAGAGCGAACGGATCTGCAAGGAGAACCTCCGGAAACTGACCGAGAGTCCGTATCCCGGGGAGGGGAAAGGCGACAAGGAAAAACTCGTCGTCGACGGGGAGGAACTGTTTCGTCTCCACATCGGTCGAACTCATACCGCGTTCTATCTCGTGGACGGAGGGGCGAACGAGGTCCGCGTGGTCGAAATTCTCCCGATAGACGAGGCGCACAAACGCTACGGGTACTAGTCGGCGCCTTCCGGCGTCTGGACGGTGACGAACTGGTCGAGGTCCGCATCGAACTCGCTGACGGAGTCATAAGGTCGGTTCACGACGACGTCGCCGGCGGTGCTCTTGCCGATGCCCGGAATCGCCGTCAGTTCGTCCATCGACGCGGAGTTAAGGTCCAGTGGGTGGGGAACGCCACCGACCGAGCGATAGCCGTGGTCGGTGATGGCGACGTCGAGCACTTGCCCGAGTTCGCGCTCGCTCGGGATCGCGACGAGCAGCGGGTAGGTCCCGAGCTGTCGGCCGAAGGTCTTCCCGTCCTGGTGGTACTCCAGGTGGACGTCGGGAAGGATAGTCCCGGGCGGCGCGACGCGCTTGAGCATCGGGTTGTCTATCTCCTCGCGGACCTCCTCCTTGTACTGTTTGAACAGCTGTTTGTGGTCGTTGGCGATGTCGGCGCCGGTCTCGGCCATGTCGGTGCCCTCGAAGGCCATCACCTGCCGGATGTTGATCCGCCGCAGCATGTACCCCTCGTCGAGGACGCGCTGGAGGAACCGCTTGTTGTGTTCGAACGTCTCGCGGCGCTCGCCTTTCAGCCCGTGGAGCAGGTTGATGCCGGGGAGGAGTTTGGGGAGTCGGCGCGGGGCGTCGTCGCCGAAACTCGGGCCGTCGCCGGGTTCCTCTCCCGGGCGCCAGCCGGCCTCCTCGTTGACGATGCGGACCGCCTCGAAACACTGATCGGCGGTGACGTTCAGGTTGTTCTCCTCCTGGACGAGCGGGTCCGCGGATTCGAGCCCGAACGCCGCGGTGTCGCCGGGCGTGTTGTGCTCGGCGATGATCCGTATCCCCTCGCGGGCCTTCTCCGGCCACTTCACGACCGTGATGGGGTTCATGTTGTCCAGGTGCAGTGTCTCCAGGTCCGGGGCCACCTCGCGGATGCCGCCGTACAGCTCCCGGAGGGCGTCGGGGTTCGGCGCCTCGCCGTCGCCGCCGTAGGCGAGGATGTCCGCCTGGCGGCCGATGCGGAAGTGCTTCACGCCCCGGTCCGACAGCGCGTCCACCTCGTCGACGACGCTCGCTGGGGGGCGGAAGTCCGGATCGCCGTACATCGGTTCGGTACAGAAGGAACACCGGTAGGCACACCCGCGTGAAGTCTCCAGTTCGGCGATGAGGTAGTCCGGGTGGTTTGGGTGCTGCTCCACGACGAAGGCGCCTTTGCGCGCCCACCGGGTCTCCTCGGGGACGCCGCGGTAGCGGTCCTCGAACCCTTCGAGGCCGTTCGAGACGAGGTCGTAGGCCGCTGCCTCGACGTCGGCCATCGCCAGGAAGTCGAAGTCCAGGTCGTCGCGGGCCGTCTCGCTGGCGCCCTCGTTGGCCTCACCGACGCCGAAGCGGACCGGTCCGCCCATCATCGAGACGCCGTCCGCAGTCCACGCCATCCGGCGGACCTCGTCGGGTTCGGCGGGCGTCCCGCCGACGTACTTGCCTGGGACGGTCATCCCCCCGACGTAGACCATCAGGTCCGCCTCCTCGACGTCCTGCCAGCGCGACCCGTCGTCGCGCAGGCCGTCGATGGTGTGGTACGTTATCTGCGATTCCGGGACGCCGGCGTCGACAAGGGCGCCGGCGGTGTAGCGCGGGTACGTCGAGACGTACGGCGGGACCCCGAAGTGCGCGGGCTCGTCGACGTAGCCGTCGACGACCGTGACCGAGAGGTCGGCGGGGTCGGCAGTCATGGACGCGGGTAGTCGCCGGAGGCGTAAAACCGTGTCTGGTCCGTCCTCGCGACCCCCGCTCCCGAAAGCTGTTTGTCTCGTCCGGGCCTATGTGTCGGTATGCCAGCCACTCTGGAGGTCGTCTGCGAGAACGAGGACTGTACGCTCGACATGTTCGAACTCCACTACACCTACGACATGCCCGACGACGTCGGCGTGTCGGACTTCGAGTGCCCCTACTGCGACACGACCGAGGAACTCCGGGAGGTCGAACTGTGATGCGGCAACTCACCCGATCAATCGGCGACACCATCTTCGAGAACATCGGGCGCGCGGCGGGCCGCTTTCAGGAGAATCGTCCCCTCCCAGCCGACGTGCTGGAGAGCGACGACGCGTACCTCGTCGTCTTCGACGCTCCCGGCGTCACCGCGACGGACGTCCAGGTCCGCTACGTCGAGGACCGCGTCGAGGTCCGCATCGACCGCTTCCGGGACTTCCACGACGGCTTCGAGATGGTGTACCCCGGCCGCGGCCTCTCGCTCGCGGGCAGCGCCACGCTCCCCGAGGGCGTGCCAGTGGACACCGAATCGGCGACCGCGACCCTCCGCGACGACGGGACGCTCCAGGTTCGAATCCCCAAAGGCAGGAGCGAACCCGGCAGCGCCGAGGAGGACCTCGGCGACAAGATAGACGACACGGTCGAAGAGGCCGACGAACGCGAGGGCGCCGGCACCGAAGTCGGCGACGACGACGATTCCGACGAAGACGCCGCTGCAAACGGCGGCCACCAGAACGAGACCGACCGGGGAGAGTAAGGCGGGAGGCGTCGCCCCTCCTACTCCTCGTCGAGCGCCATCCCTTCTATCACGTCGAACTCCTCGTCGCCGTCGAACCGGCCCGGGTCGTAGTGGGCCACCGAACCGTCGTTATCGCCGAGCATCTGCGCGGCGACGCGCTCACCCATGGCCGGCGAGCGCATGAAGCCGTGGCCGTGCCACCCCGTGGCAACGTAGAGGCCGTCGGCGACCGCACCGAGCAGGGGGTCGCGGTCCGGTGTCGCCGTACAGAGCCCGGCCCAGGAGCGGTTCACGTCCGGAGCGAGCGTCGTCGCCGCTCGAACGCGCTCCAGGGCGCTCTCCAGGAAGGAGTCGTCGGCGTCGCGGTCCCACTCGTTCGGGTCGACCGGGTGGGCGCCGTCGCCGATGAACAGCCCGCCGTCCCGCGGTCGCCAGTAGACGTGCTGCGTCGCGTCGTAGGTCATCGGCAGCGTCGCGTGGAGCGGTTCGGTGACGAGCGCCTGCGCCCGGTAGGCCTTCAGCGCCAGCGAGACGCCGACGTCGGCGACGATTGGCTTCGTCTCCGGCCCCGCCGCGACGAGGACGGCGTCGAACGATTCGGTCCCGGTGGGCGAGTCGACGGTCGTCGGGCCGTCGAGGGAGACGGGCGCGTCCGTACGGACGTCGACGCCGGCGGAGCGGAGGTCGTCGGCGACGACGGCGGCGTACTCCTCGGGGTCCACGTGGCCCGCTTCGTGGGCGATGGCGGCGACGGCGACGTCGTCGGTCCGGAGTTGCGGATACCGCTCGGCCAGGGCCTCCGGGTCGACGAGATCGACGTTCCGGCCGTGGGCCTGCATCCGGGGCACCTGCTCACGGATGGCGTCGGCGTTCGCGTCGTCGCCCTCACGAGCGAGCCAGACGTACGGACACTCCGTGAGGACGCCCAGTTCGCGAAAGCGCCGCAGCGACTCGGCACCGATTTCGGCGTCCAGGTCCTCTGCGAAGGCGTCGTAGCAGATGCCCGCCGCGCGGCCGGTGCTCCCGCTGGCGATCCCCTCGCGCTCGTAGAGGACGACGTCTGCGCCTGACTCCGCGAGGTGATGGGCAGCGGCGAGTCCGACCGCGCCGCCGCCGACGACGGCGACCCGGGTCACCGGACCACCGTCATCAGGAGAGCACCGGATTGAGCCCGCGGGCAGGGTACGCGACGATGGTGTCGGCGCCCACCGCCTCAAGTTGCGAGACGCGCGCTGCGACCGTCTCCACGTCGCCGACCAGCGCGTAGTCCCTGACCGCCTGGCTCAGCACCTCGCGCGCTCGTCCCCGGGCGTCGGCACCGGGCGCCGCGTCGGCCGGTAGTGCGTCGCGAACGGGCTTCCGGCGAGCGGCGTACTCCCCGACGGCGTCGAGGATGGCGTCCTCGTCGTCGGTGAGCACCGTCGGCGCGTAGACGGCGATATGGCCGTCGAAGCCCGCGCTCCGGAGCGCCTCGATATCGCGCGCGGCCGACGGCCCGAGCAGTTCGAACTGGGTGCCGCCGACGGCCATGGCGAGTCGCTCGACGCCCTCGGTTCCGACCCAGGGGTCCGTGGCCTTCGCCGCTGCCTCTCGGAGCCGCGGCGCGACTGCCCGCGACGCCTCGGCCTCGGAGAGGTACGCCGGGTGGCCCGCGACGAGGATGGACCCGACGCGCTCGGGCATCGCCGCCAGCCGCGAGTCGTCGCCCAGCGGGTCGAAGCCGTCGGCCCGTACCGGCGTCGTGAGGCGAACCTCCAGGTCGTCGGCGAATCCATCGAGAACCTCCAGGTCCGGTAGGTGCTCGACGCCCTCGTAGTCGACCGTCACGACGTCGACGGCCAGCGCCGACGCTCGCGAGACGTCGACCTCGCTGGGTTTCAGCGCGACCGCGTCGATACCCGCCGCCGTGAGCGTCGTCCCTGTGAGCATGGTTGTCCGGGCGAGCGCGCCCGTTTGGTTGCGCTCTCGTACCCCTCCGCCGCCCAAAGTCCTGTCGGAGTACTGTGAACGCCACCGTTGCGGGGCGAAAGGGAGCGGGGCTGAAGGAAGCGTGATTCGGCGCGGACAGGGTGGCGCGGAGTCGTTCGAGAGAGCGAAGCTCTCTCGTGATGACGAAAATCGCTCCGCGATTTTCGGACCACGCCACCTATTGCGCGAACGGCGCAGCCGTGAGCGACGCGCCGAATCCGGGGAGGTTTGGTGGAGCCATTCGTGAGCGCAGGAAGGCGCCGAGCGAAGCGAGGGGCCTTCGGATGAGCGAACGGCGAGCAAAGCGAGCCGTGAGCTCGGGCCGGAGCGAACGCGGAGGCCGCGCGAGCGATGCTGTGCCTGGTGGACTGGAAGGGCGAGGCGCGCTCGTCGCCGCCCCGACGAAGTTAGGACCGCAGCCGCCAGGCGAGGACCGCAACCAGTCGCGGCGGTACGAGCGGGCCGAGGGCTCCCCTCTGTTGTTAGCTGCCTCTCCGTCGTCGGTCATCACTGCGAACTCGTTGTGGCAGCAGACTCCAACATGAACTCCTAGCGAACCTGATCGCGGACGCTCTCGGGCAGGTCGTCGTCCGGGCCAGCCACCCGGTCTGGCTCGGGGGGCATCTCCCAGTCAGTCGCGAGCTCAAGGAACTGCACGAGCATCCGGGCCGTCGCGCCCCAGACGGTGTAGCCGTCGACGTAGAAGAAGTGCAGGCGGATGTCGCCGTAGTAGGGGTGGTCCCGGCGCTCGGACTCGTAGTTCCCGTGGTCGACCAGTTCGCGAACGGGCAGGACGACCACCTCGGCGACTTCGTCCACGTCAGTCGGCACGTACTCGCGGTCGGGAATGCGCACCACGAACGGCCTGACGGAGTAATTCGAGACGGTGCGGATGTCGTCCACCCGGCCGACGACGTGGACGGCCTGGGGGTCGAGGCCGACCTCCTCGTTGGCCTCCCGGAGCGCGGTCCAGAGGAGATCGTCGTCCTCGGGCTCGCGCCCGCCGCCGGGGAAGCTCATCTGGCCGGGGTGGTCCGACAGGTGGTCGGCGCGCTTGGTGAACAGCACGTAGTACTCGCCGGGGTCGCGTTCGATTACGGGTACCACGACCGCCGCTTCGCGGTCCTCGCCGGTGACCGCCTCCGCGTCGAAGTCGGCGACCCGGTCGAAGTCCATGCCAAGAGCGTGGGTGGGCACGGCCTTAATTTGCTCGGGGACGGACTCGGGGACGAAACCCGGAAAAGCATCTGTAATTACCCGTGGCGAGGACGTCAAAGGGAGATTCCTGATCAGCACGTTTTTGTAAAACGGATAACACCCCTGTCGCACGATGAAATCTGACGGGGTGAGCCGGCGGCAGGTTCTGCGAACGACCGTGGGGTACGTCGGCGTCGGGATGCTCGGGTACGGGTCGAGTCGGCCCACGCGTGCCCAGTCCGCCGAGACGTGGTCCCAGTTCGGCTACGACGACGCGAACACGCGGCACGCGCCCGAGAACACGGGCCCCGTCACAGACATCTCCCAGCAGTGGGCCGTCGAGACGGGCGACGGGGTGTGGTCGTCACCAGCAGTGGCTGACGGCACTGTCTACGTCGGAAGTGGCGACCACAACGTGTACGCACTGGACGCAGCCGACGGCACCGAGCAGTGGGCTTTCGACGCGGGTGGATCAGTGTCCTCATCGCCCACTGTGGCCGACGGCACCGTCTACTTCGGGAGTAACGACAACAAGGTGTACGCACTGGATGCGGCCGACGGTACCGAACAATGGTCCTTCAAGACGGGCGATTGGGTGTACTCGTCGCCGGCAGTGGCCGACGGCGTCGTCTACGTTGGGAGTAAGGACAACATGGTGTACGCGCTGGACGCGGCCGAGGGTACTGAGCAGTGGACCTTCGAGACCGGCGACACGGTTCGCTCATCGCCGGCAGTGGCCGACGGCACCGTCTACGTCGGGAGTAACGACGATAGCGTATACGCGCTGGACGCGGCCGATGGCACCGAGCAGTGGACGGTCGACACGGGCAGCCCGGTGTACTACTCGTCACCGGCAGTGGCCGACGGCACTGTTTACGTTGGAAGTGGTCGGAGTCTGTACGCGCTGGACGCGGTCGACGGCACCAACCAGTGGACCCTCCTGATGAACAACGACGTGGGCTCATCGCCGGCAGTGGCCGACGGCACCGTCTACGTCGGAAGTGCCGACTACAACGTGTACGCGCTGGACGCGGCCGACGGCACCGAGCAGTGGACATTCTACACTGGGCTCGACGTCTACTCGGCGCCGGCAGTGGCCGACGACGTCGTCTACGTGGGTAGTTATGATTACAGCGTGTACGCGCTGAACGCGGCCGACGGCACCGAGCAGTGGGCCGTCGAGACGGGCGACACCGTACCCTCGTCGCCGGCAGTGGCCGACGGCACCGTCTACGTTGGGAGTGAGGACAACTCGGTCTATGCAATACAGGGCTCCCCGGGGACGCCGAAAAGCGAGCCGACAGACGACTCCGGGCCGGGATTCGGACTACTCAGTGCAGCGGTGGGCTCGGGGTTGGCCGGTCTCTCCAGGGCACTCTCGACGGACCGTGATTCGGACAAGTGAACGCAGTGCTGGGGTCGCTGCAAGAGTATCGATGAACGAGGAACGCGAACCCCTGGATAGCCCCTACAAGCGCCAGTACCGCTCTCAGGACTCTCCTTCTTGCGCCTCGACCAGCTGATCACGAGCACCGGAGACGTCTACGTCGCCCCACACCTCCAGTTCGTAGCTCACGTCCAGCAGGCGGTCGATAAACTCGGGATTGTCGCTACGAATCGCGACGACGCTCTCCTCCCGGAAGCGGTCGGCGACGGCGGCGGTCAGGACCTCTCGGTCGACGTCACGCTCGGGGACGTCCATGATGTGCGGGAGATCGGCGCCGCCTTCGGGGATCTCCGGGAACGCCGTCGGGCCGGGGACGAGCAGTCGCTCGGCGTCGTCGCCGTCACCGCTTTCGCCGGGCTGGAACCCGACGAGGTGGTACGACGCGACGGCGTCGTCGATGGCGTCGTCCGGACGCTCCAGTTCGTCGGCGCGCTTGAACGCCAGTTCGGCCAGCGCGTCCGCAAGCTCCGATCGGGTCAACGCACCGAAGACGTCGACGACCCCCGCGAGTTCGTCCGCCGTTACCTCCATGGATAGTGGGCTGACGGCGACGGACTTGAGGATTCTGTCTGGCTCGCGGGACGACGGACTGTTCGAAGGAAGTCAGCGTCGGGAAAAACCGGGTCCGGTCGGACCGGACGAGTTACGCACTGTACTGAACTGCGGGAATCTGGCGCGTCAGTCGGCGCCGTGGAGGGGAAGGAAGCCGCAGTTGGCGCAGCCGTTGTGCTTGGTGGTCTGATAGCTCAGCTGCTGGCCGCAGTTCGCACAGGTGTAGTGGTCTTGTTTCATTATCAGCATATGGTCGCGGGGAGACTATGAAGGTTGCGTGAGTCGCCGTCCCGTGAAAACCGTTCGCGTGCGGCAGATTTTCTTGCGAAAACCTCCCACAGCGCACCTCCCGGCCGTTCGGCTCACGAACCTGTTAGCAATCGTGAAGAGGCTGCGTCGGGCTCGACCGGCTATTCGGCCGTCGCCTCGTCGGTGGCTCGATTCGACAACTCCCGGACCGCCTCCGGATCGAGTTCGCAGTCGCTCCATGCGGGGAGGCGACGGTCCTCGCCCGGCGCCCCGACCGCAGCGGCGTACTGGTCGACCTGGTCGCGCTCGCCAGAGGAGTCGTACTCCAGGTCGTTGAACGCCGCGTCGGCGGCGTACTGGTCGATAGTCGCCAGGGCGACGTCGCGATAGGCGGTCGCCAGCACGTCGTAGTCCAGGTCGACGCCCCGCTCCGCGAGCGCACGAAACAGCGCCGCGCCGACCTCGGCACACATGTCGCCGAGGCCCTCGGGCCCGCCGACTGCGCGGTGGTCGTGCTCGTGGGTCCCGAGGTCGACCTGCGCAGAACCCTCGAAACCCGCCGCGTCGTAAGCATCGCCGAGCGTGCCGATCTCCAGGCCCCACCCGGGCTGGACGCGGAGCGAGCGGACCACCTCGCTCGTCGCGGCGAACTCGCCGGCCAGCGCGTAGCGGAACGCCAGCAGGTAGTCGACGAGCGGGTGGTCGGTCTCCTCGTCGAGCGCCCGGAGCAGCGGCCGGACGAACAGCCGGAAGAGGCGGCCGTAGAGCCGGCCGTTCTCCACGCGGGCGTAGTACCCTTTGGAGAACTGAAAACCGTTGGCCAGCGGAAAGAGGAGTTTCGGGACGTGGGCCACCGAGTAAGTCGTCGCGTCCGCGTCGTGGACGACGACGTAGTCGTGGCGCGCGGCGACGCCAAGCGCCAGCCAGACGTCTCGTCCCTTTCCTGGGTCCCGCCCCATGCCCGCGTCCCCGCCCAGTCCGCGCTCGTCGAGGTGGGATTCGACCGTCGGCGCGTTGCACCACAGCACCTCGCCGTCGAGGTCGAAGCTGTCGACCCAGCGGACGACGTCGCCGACCTGGTCCGGTGCGGCCCGCAGCGCGACGTACACGCGCGCCGGATCGACCCGTTCGAGCCGCGAGAAGACGCGCTCGGCGGCGAGGCTGGCGTGGTCCCGCTCCGTGAGCGGGACGACGACGGCGGCCCGGTCGGTCGGGGCTGCCGGCACCGTCCCGTCGAAGTCGTGGAGCGTCGCGATCCGCTCCTGGACGTACTCCATCGGCCGCGGGTAGCGCGAGCGCGGCCAAAAACCTCCCGTTCCGACCACGGTGCGCGGACGGGCCCCGAGTCCGAGAGACGGCACTCCGGCGACCTGTTTCCCGACCAACCCGCCGCGACCTTTTTATGCGATGGTCTCGCAAGCTTGGCTATGAAATCTGTGCGCAAGGGGCTCCGAGCCGGGGATATCGAGAAAGACACCTACGAGCGGCTAGCCTGCGCCAACTGCGAGGAGGCACTCGCCACAGAGAACGACCCGGACCAGGTGGGGAAAGTCCGCGTCTGTCCCGAGTGCGGGACGGAGTGGAAGGAAGTCGGGTAAGCGGCCCGTTCATAGCCCTCCGACGGTCTCCCACTGCATCGACCGATCCGCCGAACGAGCCCGCCCTGACTTCTTCTCTCCCGCGCTTCACTCACTCGAACACCGAGTCGAACGCATCGGCGCCCAGCGGCTCGTACGTCCCCGCCGCGACGTTCTCGGCGACGTGGGCCGGGGACCCCATCCCGACGAGCGAAGAGGTGACGCCCGGCGCGCTCCGGGCGAAGTTGATCGCCCGCTGGGCGGCCGTCTCACCGGAGAGCTTCGCCGCGACGTCCTGGGGAAGCCCGTCGGCGAGTTGCCCCTGCAGTATCGACGCGCTGGTGAACACGTCGATGCCCGCCTCGTGGGCGAACTCCAGGGCCGACTGGGGACCCTCGGGCCCCTCGTGGGCTTCGACGGTGAACGCGTCTGCCATCTGCACGTTGAAGGGGAGCTGAATCGCCCGGAAGTGCGTCGCGTCGGCACCGGCCGAATCGGCCGCCGACCGGGCGCGACGGACGACCTCCGGCAAGGAGAGGTAGCTGTCGTGGTCTTCGGGTACCCGGAACCCCTCCCACGTCGCGACGCCGTAGTGGCGGATGTCACCGTCGGCGACGCGCTCCTCCAGTCGCTCGAAGGTGGCTTCGATCTGGTCGTACACCGTCTCGGCCGACCGCTCGGCGAGTTGCGTCTCGGGGTTGTGGACGTAGTAGAGGTCGATGGTGTCGAGGTGGAGATTCGACAGCGACCGGTCCAGCTGGTCGTCGACGAACCCCGGCGCGATGGCGTGCTGTCCCCGTACCAGGTCTTCGCGGTCGACGACACCCGGCTCCACGTACTCCTCGAGGACGTACTGGCCCGGATCGGTGGGGCGCTCACGGTCGAACGGGACGAACCCGCCTTTCGTCGCGACGAGTGCCGCCTCCCGATCGATGTCGGCGTCCCGGACGGCGTCGCCGACCACGCGCTCGGAGCGCTGGTTCCGGTAGTTTATCGCCGTGTCGACGACGTTGATACCGGATTCCAGCGCCTCGACGATAGCGTCGTGATACCGGTCGTCGCGCTCGTCGGTCGAATCGCCGAGGTACGTGCCGACGCCGATGCTGGAGACGACGCAATCGGCGTACCGGCGGAAGAACGTGCGGGCGAACTCGCCGTGGTCGTCGCGGTACGCCCAGGTCGCCGTCTGCGTGGCCATACCGCAGCGTAGGACGCTTGGCCTGAAAACTGCTGGTACTCGAACCGACGCCGGGCGAGCGGGCGTCTAGATGTCGCCCGACATGGCGTCGAAGAGTCGCTCGGTGAAGTCCTGACGGAGGACGCCCTCGCTCGGGCCGATGCCCTCCATGTGCTCGATGGAGAGCTGACCGCCGCCCATGCGGGCGTGGCCGCCAGCGGTCCCCATCGGGATGTCGTCGACGACGTTGTCGAGCACCTTCCCCATGTGGACGCGGTCGTCCCGGGAGCGCCCGGAGAGGTGGAGCGTCCCGTCCTTCTCGCCGAGGACGACCACGGCGGTGACGCCCTCGAGTTTCATCAGTTCGTCGGCGGCCTGCGGGATGGCGTCGACGTTCGACACCTCGCCGACGTCGCTGACCGCGAATGCGTTACGTACCGTCCGGCTGGTGATGGCGCGGGCCTTCACGTCGAGCACTTCGGCGTCGACCTGCGGGTTGGCGATGCGGTCGAGGCGGTCCTCGTCGATTCCCGCGTACAGGTACTCTGCGGCGTGGAACTCCGCGGGCGAACAGCCCTTCGTGAGGTGTTTGGTGTCGGACTGGATGCCGTAGAGGAGCCCGGTCGCGAGCTGGACGGGGAGTCCGTCCCCGCCGTCCTCTCCCGAGTCGTCGCCGTTCTCGTCGGCACCGGGCTTCTCCGGCTCCCAGCCGAGCGTCTCGAAGTACTCGGCGAAGATAGTGGCGCAGGCGCCGTGGTCGGCCCTGACGTCGGTGAACTCGGCGCCTTCGCCGTCACCAGGGTGGTGGTCGATGACCGCGACGGGGTCGACGCCTTCGGCGCCGGGGAACCCGCGAGCCTCGTTGTGGTCGACCAGGACGACGCCGTCGCCGTCGAGTTCCCCCGCGCTGTCGATCTGTTCGAAGTTGACGTCGAGCACGGTCTCGAACGCCCGGTTCTCCTGGTGGCGGATCTGGCCGGGGTAGTTGAGCGTCGTCTCCGTACCGACGGTCTCGGCGAGTTCGCCGACGGCCAGCGCCGACGACATCGCGTCCGGGTCCGGATTCGGGTGCATCAACACGGAGATCCGGTCGTGTTCGGCGAGCGTCTCGCGAAGGGTCTCTGCCGGCGTCGAACGCAAGTAGCCCACGAGCCAGCGGAGCCCCGCCAGTACGAGTACCAGCGCGACGAAGATGGCGGCGACTTCCAGCGGTGACTCGGGGGGG